>Ga0302319_10000532_pt1 | contig 86079 bp, 80 predicted proteins | sample Bog_T0_2_FD_203319 | JGI IMG/M metagenome (GOLD analysis project Ga0302319, IMG submission 203319) | Peat permafrost microbial communities from Stordalen Mire near Abisko, Sweden - Bog_T0_2 | ecosystem: Environmental > Terrestrial > Soil > Wetlands > Peat | place: Sweden: Abisko, Stordalen Mire... | reverse complement strand
TGGTAGAGGCCCGTCGCGCTCGGTCGATCCTATCATGAAGGAAACCACCAACTGGAGAGCCGGATGCGGGAGATCCGCACGTCCGGTTCGGAGGGAGGGGGAGGTGACTCTCCCTACCCCTATAGGGGGGGCCGGCCCGAACAGTCCCTTCCTTTATATGCCTTCCAAGCCCGGCGACGCCGTCCGGGCCAATGTCGATCCCCGACCGAAAGCCAAGATCGCACGAGGCGGCTAGCGAAGATGGAGCTAGGCATTTTGTACATGCATCACTGATCCTCTTCGTCGGCGCAGCCATCAGGCTCCCAAACTTGGACATGGGCCGAACAGCGCTCGCAGATTCTCTCTAATACGAAGTCCAACGAGTGGAGGACATCGTAGTTTAGAAACCTTATAACGCTAATTCCGCCTTCTTCTAAGTAAGCTTGACGGGCCTTGTCTTGCTCTAGCGTAAACGAATGCGCATCGCCGTCGAGCTCTACGACCAGCCTGGCGACTGAGCAGTAGAAATCTACGATGTAGGGTCCTATCGGCGCCTGGCGTTGAAACTGCAGGCTGAGAAATTTGTTCCCGCGAAGCCGAGACCAGAGCCTCCTCTCCGAGGCGGTCATCCTCCCCTTAGGGATCTTGCCATTCCGGTTTTCTTTTGAGGGTTTGCCACCGAAATGGATGATAACAACCATTTCAGACTTGTTATAAAGCGGACTCTTGCTTTTGTGCACCGGATGTCCCTCCCCTCCGGTTCGCAAGCTCACCGACTCCCCTCGCGGAGGAGGGGAATTGGGTTTTCAGAGTGATTCCGTGTCGACAACCTTGTTCCACAGTAGGCCTGAAAGGCCTCGTTATGGAGCATTCTCAGCGAAAGCCCACAAATTTTGCACCAATGGAGGGTAGGGTGAGGGTTCTTCCGTATGCGCGCCCCTGGCGCCTTGTCTCCAGGATTACCTGTAAGTGAAAGTAGACGAATCAGGTTCGCTGTTGACCCAAGGGGATACCCCGTTTTGGGAAAAGCTGAGCCGCCCTTAATCCCAATCCAAATCGGGCGCTAAAACGATGCCTAGCCAACTTTCCATGTAATGCTCGATTATCAAGTGGCAGCTTAGGAGGCATCCCACCAGTTGAAATCGATGGGTTCAAGTCGTTTCCCCATGTCACGACCACCAACTGGGCCGATGTCGGACGTACAATGCTATAAACTAGTTGGCAACCGCCATTTCTGGAGGTCTGACCACAACGTATACCTACAGCCGAAACGGGTGTGAAACCCTCTTGAAAGAAGGAGGCGGAGCCGTCTACACGATGGGCTACGACAACATGCTGCGGCTCAACTATCAAATTGCCGCCAGCACCTATTGCACATACACCTATGACGCGGGCGGCTACAAGCGATACGAGAACACGTGTACCGGCCTGACGACTATCGTCTGGGACGGCTCGAGCTATTATGGGAGACATTAGCCATGGCGGTTACAAACTACTATACGGTGGTCGGCGAGATCATTGGGGAACACGCGGTTGGCCAGAGTCGATTGGATTATTTGACCGACGCTTTTGGGAGCGTGGTCGCAACCGTTAGTCAGTCGTTAACAGTCGTAAGCACATCCAGATACAAGCCATATGGAGCCGATTTGGCGACGACCGGCACGATGCCAATGTACGGATGGGTCGGGAGTCTAGGTTCGAGACGGACCAGCGGGCCGCATGCCGAACAATACAATCGTGCTCGACATTTTGGGAATCCGGAAGGTCGATGGACCACTGTCGATCCGATTTGGTCACGGCCCTTCCCTCCCTCCCACGCATTCCCCTTTCAGCCGGCGCCGGGAGGGGGTGAGATCGCCCCGTATCCTCAGCAGCTTGGTCCGGGCGGTCCACCCGACCCGATTTGGCCTCCACAATGTTTCCCTCAAACGGGCGAGAGCACCATGGACTGCGCCTGGAATTGCGCCAGACAAGCAGTCAAGAGTCGTTTCAATTGCATTCCCTCGATGGGCAGTCCTGGTGGAGGCTCCACAGGCTATCCGCCGGTGGACATAATTCCTGGACTTTGGTGCTGCCTGAGTGAAGCAGACTTAAACGAGGCAAGTTGTATAAAGGCCTGCCTGGCCGGAGACTCCCCGCCGCCTCACCTATATATGCCGTTCCCATGCACTTGCTTGGCAGGGCCTTGCTAGTGAATGCGATGTCACGCCTGGGACCGATTTCCGTCGTATTGGATCTTGTGTCCTACTCATTTTGCGTTTGGATAAGCCCACCAAGGCTCGGACATGCTCGTTTTATAGCCGGCATAGACCTCGTGGTACTGGCAGCCTTTACGCTGTGGGCCATGCGAGCCGCAGTTTCGAAGGGCGCCATTTCAGTGTTCAAGGCCTTATCCGTCTTATGCGTGGTCGTCTCCGTCATTCGCATAGGTTTCAACGCAACGAATGGTAATGGCGAAACCGCCGTGGCATACGTCCTTTATTTGTTGTGCTCAATCGCGGCACTGGCGTTCTTTCAATGGGGAGCGAAGGTTAAGCCGTACTGAACTTAAAAAGCAGGTCGGTCTTGGGAGCTAATTGAATCGTTAGTGAGCAATATGACCACATAGGAGGTTTCCGGGGGGCCAATCCAGCATAGCAGGATTTGGTTGTCCGTAAACCTCGGCGAGGGCGTCCCGCCCCATGAACGCGGTCACAGAAAAAGGCCCAACCTTATAGGAACTCAGAAGTGAATTGCTTTTTACTAGCGGAATACGGCGGGCGCCGGACTTATGGTGTTAGAACCTTGATCGCCATGTCCGTCCTCCTGCACCCCTTAATTTGCCCATGTCTGGCGCGCCCCGATGACGTTCGAAGGAAGATCGAACTTGGAGACATCCTCGCAGTGCGGAAAGCGTTTCGCCATGGCAATGTCGACTGGGCGCTTGCGCCCGATGGGCAGACGCCGCTCGGGTGCGCCATCTCGAAGGAGGTCGTGCCTTCCGTGCGCGAGTTGCTTGCGCTTGGCGCCGATCCTAACAAGCCGACCTTGCCAGACGGAGGTGCTACCACGCTTCTCCTTGCCGTGACGAAAAACCAGGGAACGACAATAGTCAGGATGCTCTTAGCACATGGCGCACATCCTGATGGCGCCGGTGTCCGCAGCAGCACTCTTACAATGGCGGCATTCCGACGTAAGCCAGACTTCATCCAGGTTCTCCTTAGGGCGGGGGCGAACCCAAATTGGCAAGATCGCAAGTTCGGCGCGACACCGCTACAAATGGCTGCCCTCTCAGGAGATACCCGTACTTGTGTGCTGCTGCTCCATCACGGCGCGAAAGTCAGCTTGCAAACAAAGGATGGCCAGACGGCGCTCAACGCAGCCGCTCAAGGATTGGCGCCGAACATCGTTGCTTTGCTTCTTAGTAAAGGAGCCGACCCCAACCATGCCGGCCACGATGGCTGTACCCCGCTCATTGACGCCGTTCGCGAATCGCCTTCCAATCAAAAGGCGGCTGTGATGGTTGTGACTATGCTGATCCGACACGGAGCCGACCCCGCTCTCAAGGACAAGAGCGGAAAGTCGGCGATTGACTTCGCTGGAGGTGACGCCCTGCAGCGGGAGGCCCTGGTAGGCCCGGTCCACAGCGTGTCTCCTAAGTGAACACTGTCCTTCCGGACACACTCGCCATTGTCCACGAAATCGGCTACGCCAATTCGTCCTCCTACGGCCTCAACGGGAGGGTGGTCTCGATGATTGACGGCACATCCAGGGTCAAAACATTGTCCTATGACAACGCCTCGAACCCAATCGGCACGCGCTACTTCGACGGGGCCATCCTGACCCTGACCTAGGACCCGCTGAATCGTCTCACAACTATGAGCGATTGGACCGGGGTGGTTACCTATGCTTCTGATCCGCGAAGCCTGTTAGTCGGCAAGACCGACCCCGGGAGCCTGGTCCAAGCGTACGTCTTTGATGCCAATTCCAACCGGACGCTCCTCGTGGATCCAAACGACGGGCTGTGGACGGCCGTCTATGATTCGCTCGACCGGCAGTAAAAGTCTTACAAGCCCGCGAATCGGATTTACACCTTTGGCTACGATTCGAACAGCCGCCTGACCACCCTTCAGTTGGGCATCGGTTCAGTTCGAGAATACTCGTTCGACGCCGATGACCGCCTGACCACTCAGATTGAGTACTTGGGGGCGAACCCGATCACGACGTTCGTCGACTCGTACGATCCCGTTGACAACCGAATTGGGCGGATCGAAAATGGAGCCGTTTTCACCTGGACTTACGATTCCAACTACCGTCTTCTGGGCCAGCAAAACGCAGGCGGGTACGCGACGTTCTCCTACGATCCGGTCTACAACACGCTCGTCAAGTGGCGCCAAGGCTCCGCGCCCCAAACCATGACGTACGACCTGGCCAGCAGGCAAAAAAACATCGTCCCTAGTTGCCGCGATAACGACATTTACGTTCGATAACGCTGGCAATACATGGATTGAAAACACGGGCGGCCAGGGTTACGACCAACTCATACGACAAATCTAGGTCAGGCAAATAAATAGTCGAGAACACTCTGTGCGAAGATCTGCGAAGACTCGGGTACGTGCCCTGCCGGCTGCAAGTGTGGCCATGTTAATGCCAAATGCACTTATTTAAGGGGAACATAATACACTAACGGGACATAACAGCAGTGAGAAGCGAACATTTTCTAGCGGATGGCACGCCATTTGATCCAACGGGCGGGCCAAGGCTCCTCGATGAGAAACTGAAGGCCAAGTACCCAAAGAGGAGGACCATGTGCTCGCGTCTTCTTGCCGAGTGCGTTGGAGGGGCAACGCTAACCGAAAGGGAGCAGGCTGCAAAATACCTGTGGGTGATCGATTGCCGGATAGGCCTTAAGCTTGTTAGTGGTTTGCTTGAGGCCACCTTAAGCCAAAATCCAATTGATCTGGCGCTGGGAAATTATTACCGGTATCTCCTCTTCGTGCTAAGCGGTATTGGGTCGCCTGACTCTCATGCAATGATTGTCAGAGTGGTTGAAGGCGCCGCTTCTGCAAGCTTACAGGCAGACGCTCTAGAGGCCCTAGCTCACGGCCCTCAGTTGATCCAATCAGAATTCTTCTACCAATATTTGGCCCCGCACCTGCCATCCGGCATAAAGATAAGCGCACTTTATGCAATTGACACATATCAAGTGATAAAGTCGGATCCGATGACGGTTAGAAACCTTGTCGCGCCCCTCTTGTCCGATCCCCATCCAATGGTTCGCCTATGGGCCATTGAGACTTTATCCCACGATTCGCAGAACCTAGCGCTGATCCTGTCGCTGATCAACGATGGCAACCCAGATGTCGTCAAAACGGCCACAGACGCAATCGAAATGATCCGCGAAAACCCTTAACCCTCTTTTGCCGGCCTCATAACAAACCAATACGACCCGTTGAACCGTCTTACGACCGTGCTCTTCAGCCTCGATTCGAAGAACGTTTCGTACGTCTTCGACCCGACAAGCAACCGGATTCTCGCCCGCAGACCCGCTAATGTCCTTATGGGAGTTTGATCGATTGACTTGTGGATGGTTTACATAGGACGGAATTTGATGCCCCGGCAGCAGAAGCCAGAATGACGTGCTGCTGCTGCGAAGCAAGCGGGCCATTTGTCGGAAAATGCAAGATCCTTTTGCACGACTATGCTGTTAAGTAAGGACCAATGGGAGCGCTTCTCCTGCATGCAGATCCTGCTTGTCGGCGTTAAACTTGGAGGACTGGATCGAGCATGGTCGCTTAACCAGTGTCGCCACCAGCTTTCGCCTGGTAAGAGAGATCATAAGTCTATGTGGGATCTTTTGTACCGAACGATGACAGGAAAGTAACTTACTCCTCCCCATTGCCTGACAAACGTTACGGGCGTCAATTGTCTGATCTATTGTGTCAGCTTTCCTTAGTGTCAACACCGTGGGATCATCCTGAAATCGCATTGAGTGCGCGTTCCGACGGAATCCGGCCACTCATTCCAGTTTAATTCGGCCACCGATTCCAACGGAAATCGGCCATGTGCTTTTGCCGCATTGCGGCTTTGTTTGTGGGTCTCTCGTCCGGTCCCTTGACCACTCGGTCAAGGAGCTGGAGTTGTCAATGAGACCCATAGATATGCGTAAGATTCGTGAAGTGTTGCGCCTTCGGAATTGTCTGAAGGCAAGTAGGCGTGAGATCGCGCTTTCAGTCGGATTGGCCCGCTCGACGGTTGCGGAATTCTTTTACCGTTCGGACGTTGCCGGCCTTAATCGCTCAGCGGATGCATGGCGAACACTGGGCGAAGGTAGACGAAGCGCTTGGATCTGTCGTCGGGCCGATAGTAGCTTTTCCTGACGATCCCAAACAGCTAGTTTCGATGACATGGGGGCTGCCGCAATGCCCCCCGGTGTCTTTTGTCGGCATTGAGCCCGGCAACGTAGCCCGGATTGGACACCCTGACTCAACGTTCACGAATTGATGCAAGGTACTGCCAAACTCGCTTGGCGCAGACCAACCGCAGGTGGACTGTTCTGTCGGTGATATGTGAATACTTAGTTTTGAGGTGTCGTGATTAAGGGGGCCCTCGTTGAGTACTATTTAAAGCGGAGAGGGTGGGCGCTTAACTCGATGCTGGTTCGACGAAGCCAGAGCCAACTCGGCTTCCAAAGAGTGTTATGAATCGCCAACCGCAACGGTGGAACATTTTGTTAGCCTGCCTAAGTGTCGCTGTTCCATCGGTCGCCTTCTTTGGCGTCAATATGATGGTTCATCCCCGGCATGTTTTCATCGATTTCTTTAGATCCCTTATGATTGTAATGGTAATCATATGTATGATGCCTAAGACATGCTCGGTCGAGGCCAGATGGGCAGCCGGTGCCGCCGTCGCAGTAGCAACCGCTGTGGGCATTTATGTCGGCCAATTCGAGCTGTCCTTAATCGAGGCCGCCGAAGCTGTCATTCTAATTTCCCTCGGGTATTTCCTGAAGACACGGCGCACCTGACCTCGAAATCACACGAATTCGGAATCCCGTTCGAGTAGTTACGCGTTCCGGGGAAACCTGAGACAAACTGACTGTAATTCCGATCCATGCGCTTAGTTTTCCATTTTCAATTTGTGACCCTGTGGGCACGCGGTTCTCGGGCGAACTCGTTACAAACCAATACGACCCGCTGAACCGTCTTACGACCGTGCTCTTCAGCCTCGATTCGAAGAACGTTTCGTACGTCTTCGACCCGACAAGCAACCGGATTCTCGCCCGCAGACCCGCTAATGTCCTTATGGGAGTTTGATCGATTGACTTGTGGATGGTTTACATAGGACGGAATCTGATGCCCCGGCAGCAGAAGCCAGAATGACGTGCTAGGCGCTAATTGCGTCTTAGTTTCGGTTTGGGATACTTTACACCCTCAGGAAGAAGTACGCCTTAGTGATACCATTTGCTAGCTGCGCATTAGCAATCATAATATACACGAGCGATATAGTGCGCAAGAACGCCACGCTAGTTGTCGAGGAATGCGTAGTGATATATCTTTGCGGAATTCATATTGCGAACTACTTACAGTCAGGCAAGTTTGACAAGAAAGGCACCTCGATTAACGGGGGTGGCGATTCATAAAACAGTCCGTGTGAACGGAAAGATTGTCGCCAACCGACACATAAGTATGGGGACGGCTAGCAACACTAATGTAGTGTCTCATACGCCTTTCAGTATCTCTCATAAATATTGTTCAACGACCGGGAAAGAGAGCCTTGATCGCCCGGTTTGGCGTGATCTCATTGAAAAGACGTCCGTGTGCCCTCATCAGAGGCCCAATACTCGTAACGGCAATTCGCCACAAGGAACTGATTCGCCGGCTTCTAAAAGACGTCCGCGAACTGTGTCACCGCAAAGCAGAAATCCAAGCCCACCAGGTACGGAAGCTCGATGACCTCAAACGCTTCAAAGACCGTCCCGAATGGGCGCAAATTTTGCTTCCCAGACATCGAAGGGTATTGGTCGTTTGCCAAAACTGCCATGCGGAGATCCACTCGCGCAAGGCAAACAACAAAAAACGATTGTAGTCGTTTGGAGAGCCTGATCATGCGAAAACATCAAGTCCGGTTCGGAGGGGGGACTTTGAAAAGGGCTTCGAGCCACCTCGCCAATATCCTACCCAGCGGTCGAGGATGGCATCGGCGAGCGTCAGCTTTCACTTTGCGAGATATTTGGCGCTGAGTTTTGCGAATTAAGTGGCGCAAGCAGTGGTTGTCAATTGCGGCTACGTTCAAACAGGGAAAACCGCGTCCGGAGTTACGCCAAATAGCGCGCAAGATTTTATGCCAGAAAATTTCCAAAGGGACAGAAAGTGGTTAGGTGATGCGTTCCAGATTCGCCTAGTATAACGATGTGGGCAAGGCGTTTTTAGCCGACTGCTACGATTGGTGCCGGGTGTCCCTTATAATAATCACAGATCCGAATGGCTGCGATGCAGCTGTTATGGAATACATTGATCGTGTATTGCTTGCATAAGCACCCTGTCTCCCGCACCACCTCGATGTCATTGTCAGGAACCAAGACCGTAGCGATTGGACTTCTCTTTGGCTTCGCCTTGGCCAGCGTAGTGACGGTTTGTTCGTGCCGATCTGTCGGGCCCCCGAATGCGCGGACGCCCACAGAGGCAGAAACTCGCAAGCGAAACTCGCAATTTGAGGCTTCGGATCGAGAAGTGAGTCGAGTCTTGGCTCTTCTCGACAAAAACGACTCCAGCGGGGCTTGGAGATTTGCCGTCCGGGGGCTTGAGAGCAGCGAAATCGATCTCCAGGGCCTCGGATGCGTCGTGCTCTTGAAATTGCAGTTACATGATAAGAAGTTCACGCAACCTGCGGAGGCCCTTGTGGAGGATAGGCTTGTCCGAGGAAAAGATCTTAGCGAGTCCAGTAAGGGTGTTCTCCTTAGCTACTATCAGGGCCTTGAGGGCGTCGGGGGAAATCTAACAATCGAGTATAAGGGCATTGCTCTGTCAAAAGAGGTGACAGAGTCAGGCCGACTTTCCGCCGAGGCTGTAAACTTTTGCGAGAAGCAGATGGCCAAGCCCACTCTAAAAGAAAAGGTCCCAGCTTTTCTGATTTTGTTGTCGGCCGCGCAGTTAGGCGGAAAGGAAAAGGACTGGTCCGTTTCGATATGTCGGAACGAGGCAGACTCGGTCAGAAAAGGACAGGGAAGGCTGCTGAAAGTCCTATACGAGGCGGTATCGGGCAATGCCTACCCAGAGCCATGACGCGCAGGTCTGAGCCCGAGACCATGAACGAATTGTCGTACCGGACCACGCAGAGCTATGACGGGGTAGGGAATCTGACCGGCCTTCCTCGATTCTCCTTCGACCTCGTTACAAACCAATTCGACCCGTTGAACCGTCTTACGACCGTGCTCTTCGGCCTCGATTCGAAGAACGTTTCGTACGTTTACGACCCGGCAAGCAACCGGATTGCGGTCTATGCCCAATCTGGGCTCTCTACGTTCGCTTATGACGCCTGGAACCGGTTGGTTGGACGCACGGACCAAGGGGCGCTGGTTTAGGCGTATCGAATTGATCTCAAATGAAGAATATTCCAACTTTCGGAGCGATTGCCGTGTGCGCGGTAATCGTGGCGCTTGGGATGCCAGTATCAGCCGCCAGATTCCAGCGAGACGGATCCTATAAAGTCAAGGCATCCCGAACGAATGTCCATCGGGAGCGGGATTATGCGTAGGCTATGTTGGCCAAAGGAGATTCTTTGCATGCTTGGCGGTTCATCGCAAGAGCCCTACACAGTAGTACATCTGCGGATCGTGATGACGCACTCGGAGTCCTTCTTAATTTGGTCCGAGTCGAGAAGTCGTTCAGTGTGCCCGCCAGAGCACTGATCGAAGACATGCTGGTCAGATTGAGAATGATAGAATCTGATGAGCAGGGATTGTGGCTACTGGCATACGGGAATATGGAAGGGGCTTATGTTGATCCCGCCGCAAAGAATAGAAGTATGTTGTACGCAGTAGATGCTCAACGAGCCCATGCCCTGTCTCGTGAAGCTTCTTCATTTTGCTCAAAATTGCTGGCTAGTGCTGACGCGAAAGAACAACGAGCATCTATCCCGCTGTTGCTAGTCGGCGCCAAGCTAGGCGGTAGCACCGGAAAGTGGTCGATGAAACTCTGCTGCGAGCAGTCTCACAAGTTGCACCGCGGAAGTTCGACGACTTGGGAGGTCCTGTATGAAACCGTTACTGGAGTGTATCTCCCATGATTCGCCAGCTGTAACGATAATGTTGGATCGCAGGGACTACCTGCAAGAGAGAGACTAAGAAATGGGTGTCACAAGCTATTTGACGGTAAACGGCGAGATTCTTTCTGAAACGCGCAACGGGGTCGAGTCCGACTACATTCCCGATCCCCTCGGATCGACGGCGGCGCTGATCGGTTCCACTCAGACTATAACGGACACATTCGCCTGGTGGCCGTATGGCGAGCTAAGGAACCATGTCGGATCGAGCGTCACTCCCTTCGGCTATGGTGGAACTCTTGGCAGGTATACAGATTTTGCCAGCGGTCGGAAAGACATGAGGGCGGGCATATATCGGCGCACCCTTGCCAGGTGGCAGACGGTCGATATGCTGTGGCCCAATGCGCTTCCTTATTCGTATGCACTCGCTTCACCGGTCGCCTGGGTGGATCCAGAGGGCTCTGTTCCACGAAGGGCCTGTACTGAGACCTGCCCAAAAGGCTGGCAGGTTGCCCACGTAACTTGCTACGAATTCGGCGCTGCGCACCACCCTAACGCTTCGAATCCGGTTTCCTACGGACACCTTCCTGCGTGCGGCGGGTGTGACAGAAATCCTCGTTCAAGCGGCTGTGCGGTTGGAAATAGGAAAGGTGAAGATCGCCGAGTGGTTTGCAAACCTGGGCTAAACGTTACGATTGCATTTCCGGGAACAAATCCTCCTCAGGTCAAGGCAAAATGCAGGGTATCCGATGGTGGCCAGGGTCACAGTGGAATTGACGTCTACTATCCGGTTCCCGACACTAATTGCGGAAGCCATTTTACGGCAAGGAAGTATTGCTTCAAATGCAGTTAGCCGTGCTCCTCTTTACAATAGCTGCTAGCCCACCAAGAAGTGGAAGCTTCCTAAGCCCGCCGGTGGCATGGCTTCACAACGCGCGGATAGCGTGGGTTCTGCCTAGGCATGTGAAAATCGTTATCCCAAGTTATAGCGGGCGCGTTCTTCAGTACAGTGCAGCGGCAATTGGAAATCGCAATCTAGAGTTCGCCCTTCTGTATATTGACAGCGACAGGAGGAAAGCCAAACGATTTGAGGGACAGTGTAACTTCTGGTCGCAGCCACGTCTTGAATCACTTGGCTTAATTTCAAAAAAGCGCCCTGGAATCCGCAACCGTAAAAGACCTACGATCTTTTTTGAAAGGGACATGGGTCAGGAGTCCTGCTTGCTCTACGGTGGGCAAGAATACTACCTTTATGCGTCCGTAGAGAATCCCGGTCCGCGCTTTAGGCCCCTTGTCGATCAGTGGCTCAGCAGCATCAGAATATGTCCAGCGGCTTCGCTTAGCGGCGGGTCCTCTCGTCTTCGGTTGCAATAGGTTTATGACTTAAACGGCCCTCTCACGAAGCGGAAAAAAACATCCGCAAAGAGCCGCTGGGTGTCCGAAAGGGGGCGGAACTTGAACAACTGCATTTCCCAAAGCTACAAAGCCATCAGGCAGCAGGTTGGGACCCAGGACCCGCGTAGCGGGATTGTGGCGCTATTCTATGACCACCGCAGCATGAACCCTCGGAGCCGTGAACGAATTGTCGTACCAGACCATTATTCGAGGAGCGCCGGGAATTTGACTGGCCTCGTTCGGTTCTCGGGAGGCCTTGTCACAAACCGATACGACCCGCTGAACCGTCTAACCACTGTGCTGTTAAGCCTCGACTCGAATTGTTGCTGCGTACTTGGTGATGAGCAACCATACGCAAGCTTCGAAGTTAATGCTTTTCAAAAGGCAAATGAGCCATGCACGTTTACAAGTTGAGAATCTTTATGCCATTTTTCTATCTACTTGCAATGTTACTGATAGGGGTTACCGACTATCAGAAAGTTACCCGCCCGCCGAATGCATCTCCTGGTAGACCAAACGTGGCTCGGTTAGCAGTTCATTTTTCGGCCCTCGGAAGATACTATGTACGTACTTTAAGGCGCCGCTTAAACGCGCACCCAAATGAGCGGGGCAAGATTGATGACGAACTTGGAAGAATTTTAGTGCTCGATCTGCGAAATCCTCGGTCAGACGTGGATGACCGGGCTTTGGGCCAGCTTCAATTTGACGCGAAACGGCTCTTAGGGGAACAGGGTGGCGACGCAATCCGTATCATTAAGGTTTTACTGGAATCCGAGGATGTTTACGTCCGCTCCAATGGTTTAGATACAGCGCGTGACCTCTGCTTTAACACTCCGAAGCTTGGTGTCTCTTTATATCCATTAGTCGCCCATCTGGCGGCGGACCCAGATGCAGGCGTTCGGGCGAACGCAAAAACTGTATTATGGGTCATTCGTCCGCCAAAGTAGACCCGATGTCTGATTCAGGGGGCCTCTCGAAAGGGCGCTTCCGTGGCTAGGGTTGATATTGTCGTCTTGGGCGACTGGCTGGAGGCCCGCAACAAGCGCGACGCTTCCTCGAAGAGCGATACGGTTGCGGGTCTACAATGACAAGTTAACGAAGGGACGATCCTACCCGTCGAGAGTGTTTAGGCGAATCGACGAATACGTTCTCATGCGTGCGCACTTACCGACTGGTGCGCAGGAAAAGTCAAAGGCGAATGACCATTCCGGAGGGACTCTCCCATAACACCTGGATGTACATTCTTGGACGTGTCAGTTTGGGCACGAAGGCCCTCGAAACGGACTCACGGGTGAGCCGGATGCAAGAAATCTGCACGTCCGGTTCGATGAGGGGGGCGGCAAGCCCGCCACTACTCGACCATTTCAGAAATATCTGTCACCGTGTTTTCATAATTCTCTGTCACCCTACCGACTGCCCAACAGGCACCCCATTCCTGTGATAACGGTGGAACCCGGCTGACGTGGAAGAGCCCGGTCTAGGATGCCATGGCCGGGTGGGGCGCGATTTTCCTGTGATAACAATACTTATCACAGGAACCTCAAAAGACGGCTTGCTCGCCGACCTCGTTCCATGAGTGACAGTTCTCTCTCAAGATTGGGTGACCGATAATTCTTAAAGTCACAGTGGCACCCTCAGCAATCTGTCACTTTGCGAAATTATCTGGCGCGGAAGTTTGTGCGTTATTTGGCGTAATGGATGCTCAAGCCGTCGGCCTGCTCAGGAGTTTGCGGCACTATCTGAGCTTGTAGTAGTCGCCCGTTAATTTTTCAAGGGCACGGAGGATTTCACCGTTGCCTTCTGGGGATTGGCAATTGACCATACAGACGATTTGAACCCTCCCGTGGTAGCGAACCCACCAGTCGGAGCAACTCATATTGTTGCTGCCGCCGTGGCTCATGTCTCTGACTCCGTTGCTGTCGGGGCCACTTACCGCGATTCCGCAGGCATAACCGGTTCCGGCCCCAGGTGTACTCAAGACTTTCCACGTGCCCGGCTTCAAATAGGTTCCGAGCCCATAGGCCCCAACACTTCGGAACCAAGAGTAGTTCGCTAGGTCGAGTGCCGAGCAATGGACGAGTCCAGCGGGCCCAAACAACGGTGGGTTATCGTGGAACACGGGCCTGAATTGCCCACCCTCCGACACATGTTGCCACGGAGCGGACACGTCGTCCTTTCGGCCCATGGGACCAAGACCGGCTACTTTCATGTGGAGTGGAGTAAAGACCTCGTCAGAAATGAGTTCGTCCCATGACTTCCCGGACACCGTTTCCTCGCAGTAGCCCAATGTGATGTAGTTCAAGTTAGCATATTGGTGCTTGCTGCCGGGCGGAAACGCAAATCCAGCGGCCAAACTGTCCAACACGAACTTTTTTCTTGCCTCCACCCGCTGCTGGATGGATGGCATACCTTTTCCAATCCAATCGCTCGGAGCGAGGGAGTTATATTTGGCACTGAAAAGGTCAGGGGCATGTTGGTCAGTCATCCCCGAACGCTGACGCAAAAAATCGACTAGCGGTACTTCCGCAAATGAGCCTGCCTCACTACGGCCAATGGCTTCGCCAAGGGTTTCGTCCCAGCGCAGTTTTCCTTTTTCTACGAGTCTCGCAAAGACAAGGGCAGTCATTCCCTTCGTATTGGAACCGATGTGCATGGGGTCGGAGACGTCTATCGGGACACGGCTTCCCAGTTTGCGAAGTCCGACTGCAACGGCAGCTCTCAATTGTCCATCCACGACGCAAACGACGGTCGCACCGACGATGCCATTCTTCGTTACGAGTGCTTCGACTTTGGATTTGACTTGCTCTTGGAACGGCTTGTCAAAGACGCCCTGTTCGTACTGCTTGTTGAAATCGACAGAGTCGTATTTGTCCGCAAAGGCACTCGACACTTGTTCCTGGTAGGGCAAGTTGTTCCAGTCGATAGCATGAATCGTCTTCGGCTGAGTCTGACCCAGAAGAACAAAAGCAACCGCGACGGAAAGCATGGACTATTTTACCGAGGCTTAGTTATTCCAATCGATGTCGGGAATCGGCTTGGCCTGACTTTGGGTCAGCAAGAGAAAGACGATTCCCATGGCAAGCATAATGCTCGGTCTACTCTTGCGTTCGGACATCCGAACACAGCCTCACCGGTGCGAAATCAAGGGTTCGGCTTCCGGTTCTAAGTGCTTCTGATCTCTACAACCATATCGGTTTCTTAGACTCGGAATCCTATAACTTTTCGAACATGAGTGCATACACTGGCTGAGTGATTATTCATGATAGTTTTAAAGTTCCTAGCGGGCAAGGGATTGAATGGCCTGGTCAAAAGTGGCGCGAAAACGCACTACTGCCGCGCCGTTAGCCTTGTACCAGTCTTTGAAAGGCCACCATCCTAGTGAGTGATCCTTCAACATGGCGGCTCCTTCGCGGCCCTCAATGAGTTTCGGCCACATAGGGAAGTTGCCCAGTCTGAACTCTCGCCAGTTCTCTCCAAGGGGATAGGTGCCGTCCGGAAACCTAAAATCATCTGGACGGGGAGCTATTGTTTTCACCATTTTTTGGGGGTTATCGAGAATCACTTCGACGCTGCATTCAGATGCGACGAGTTCTAGGGAGACCTTCTCTAGCGAACCACCGTGCGAAATTGAACTGAAACCAACGATACGGTCCACGGCAGTCTTGGAGAAGTTTTGGCCGACGCCCCCGACCCAAGGCGTTGCATCGTAGTAGACATTTGCGAACAAGCCACTCCCTAAAGCTATCCGAGCGCCTGTGATGCTGTGGCCGTTAGACACGTTAGGCACGTGTATGCCGACCGAGATGCCACCTGTTTTCAGCCCGGTCTTATTTAAAGACTCAAGGTCTCTCAACAGGTAGACCATATTCGGCTGGGCCATCTGGCAAATCTCGCCAAGATTCTCGACGCAATATTCGTCTGCCGTAGGCCACCGGTTCGACTTAGTTATGTACTTGTCGTACGTATCTCCAGGGTTGTCCCTGTAGAAACGCTGACTCACCACCCACGCCCAAGCAGCATCTGCCATGGTCAACTGGGTTAGGGTGTGGAAGACGGCGCATCTACTCCGCACCCCGCAAGAGTCTTTTTGCGAACTGAATCCACATCCCTCGCGATATCCATCATTTTCTCTGGGGGCCGGAATTGTGTATTCGGGTCGCTGGCCACCGCTAGGCACACGGCATCACGCACCATCAACAAATCGGCTGTCGAGAGAACCTTATCACCATTCTTCAATGTCTGGCGAAACCACGGCTCCCAAACCCGTGCTTCATGGGGAACCACAGTGCAGTTAATGGGGAGTCGGCCTTTTGCCTCTTCTGCCGTGGCCGTCCAAAGCGGCTGGTAGTTTGCCTCAGCAAAGATTGCTTCTGGATGGTCGATGTAGTCGGCAATGCGGCGGTACGCATCTCCTGTCAACCCTGCCGGTCTTTGCCTTTCGAGGTTAAGAACTGTCGCTTGGTGGGAAGAACCAGCCGAGGACTTCGGCACTCCAAGAGGAGAACTACAACCGGTGAGGATGCCGACGTAAGCCGCAAGTAAAGTGAACATGGGCAATCCAAATTTCATAGGGCGATTCCATCGGGGCGAGTTGCCCTCACCGCCAGTTTCGAGATTCTATCTTTGGCCCTCCATCCGTCTGCCATCTCCTTGACCTGGTTTTGATAGGGCAGGTTGTTCCAGTCGATTGGTGGGATGAGTGTGGCTCTGCTCTGTCGGGGTACCAGAGCTGTAACCAACAGGGCCGAGAGAATCATAGAATCTCATTTTAAGACCGACAGGCGCCAGGCTGGCAAGCAAAGATTGGATAAGTTATGCCGTCTTGTCACTTTCAGAGAAATTTGGCGCAGAATTTTGCGAGTTAAATGGCGTAACTCAGACCAGTGGTCTGAGTCGCCAGGTTCAAATGAGGCTTTGTTCGTCTCGGCATACGCCAAATAGCGCGCAAATACTTACGCCAGATAATTTGCAGAGTGAAACCCATACGGTCCGTCAGTGCCTTGCGTCGTTGGAGATGGGCATTGAAACGTTCGACAGCTTTTACGTTTGCGAGTCCCAGCGAAATGCTCACATGCCCGGGTAGAAAAACATCAGCGTGGACCGTTGTTTACCATCTGGATAAGCATCGACTCGGATGTAAGCTCCCCACGACATCTTGTGATGCTCGTCGATAGCCGTGAGGGGCAATCCTTTTAAGCCGCTTATGCTCACCTGGTGTGGGTCGTTGGGCAAGGCTTTCCCGGTTGCGCCGTTCGGACTAATTCCCACCAGTGGCAGTGCCTCCTTCCAGGTCTTTTCATTGTCGAAGGTAAAAGCGATACTTGTCATTTTGCGACCCGAGCCGTTCGCTATGACTTCGTGAAAACCAGCTGGTTTGAAGTGAAGTTCCGGGCCCACATTCACGGGCTGTGGCACGACTTCTCCGAGCATGTCTACGAGCGCTTGTTTTGAAGCACCGATGCATTTTATGGCTGAAATGTGTGTGTCAACCTTTTGACCCTGGGGAGCTTGAGCCCTAGTGGAGGCGCAGCCAAGGATGACGAGCTGAGACAGAAGTATTGGTAGAGCGCGTGAAATCATCGTATATCCAGTCAAGTGCAAAGATATCATTGCCGAATGCTGCTGCGGGATTAAACGAAACTTTAGCTAACTTAAGCGAGCCCGGCTGGTTGGACACTGAATCTTGCGCACGAGTTTGAGGAATAGTGGCGTCGCCTAACATAGTGGCTTGCATTCGGCATCGTTGTAGCCCGGTAACCGCTGCCTCCGTTCCACAGGAACGACGGGTCCACGGCAGTGCCGGTTTTGGCTAGGAGACTGCCGTAGGGCTTGTACTGGTAAGTGTTCTCGGCTACGCCGTTTAGGACAGTTCCCACCACCGAGCCCAGAACGTCGGTCACATAGTTTCGCATGACGCCGTTCGTTGACTCGCCCATGAGGCGGCCGTTTATCGTGTAGCAGGCTGTTACAGCCATGGCTCTTTTCTTCCCTGCGTGTGTTCCGTACTCGTCTCGCCGAGGTTGTCCAGGCTAGAGAACAGGTTCTGAAACGAAAGAAGTGCCGCATCTACAAGCCCCGGTTTGTCGTGTTCGAACTTGCTTTCTCCCACGATTTGCCGGATCTCCTTTGCTCCTGCACGGATCATGTTTTCCCGCCAGACCTGAAGTCGTACCAGGATTCGAAAGCCTTGAACTCTGAAGGCATTACCTTCCACCAGTGATCGCTCTCTGAGTAGTCATGTTGCACGTTGCAAAGCCAAGCCAATTAATACGCTGCTCTCAAGGCGCGTTCAGGGACCAATTGCAGAAAGCGGTTGTACGTGTCGGCGAGTCTGGCTCGATAAACGGATAGGCGGGGCCGGGAATTCTCAGGAAAAGGGATGTCGATTAACGCCCCGCTGGGGCCCACCTCCTGTACTCCCCGGCTGTCAGTAGTGAAACGCCACGGGCAGTAAGCGTATGCGAGCGACGCAAAGCTCCGCAGCACGGCGTCGCCTTCGTGGAAGGCCTTGAGGAGGTAGAACTCCGCCTTCTGGCGGAGCGCCTCCCAATTTGCCCCGCCCTGCATGACATCGCTCTTCCACTCGAGGGGGCAAAAGGCTATGCCTGCTGCCAGGTCGTCCTTCTCGCCCGAGGAGCGAGGGTCGATGTCCCCCTTCGCTATGTCGGCTACGATCGGGCGGTCCATCCTTGCCATCAGGTCTTGGACAGAGGGCCGCGCGCTATCTGGAAGCCGCTTTCCAGTGAATTCCACCATGTCGTCCTTGCCCCAGGGGAACACCAAATAGCTGGCCCAAAGAACGCTTGCCTTTCGCCAGTTGCAGTCGACCGCTCCGAAGGACGCGTCGCAAGGAGCCATGATGGCCTGTTGGCCAATTCCGCCGATGACGATTGAAGCGATGGGTAAGAGCATATAAATTGTTGGCCCCTAAACCGATATGGGCTGGTCAGGTAAACATCGATAAGCGGGGGCTTGCCAGCATTTTTCCCGTTAATATGAAACGGATGAGTGGTGATGGAGTTACCGCGAAATAGAGGTAGTCAATCGGCTGGGAATGCCATTTGTGCTCGACGCGACGGTACCAAGTTCGGGGTGGGTTAAAATGTTATCGATTGGGTCATTTGGAGTGGTTGTGCCGATGAGGTTTCACATCGCAAAAATAGGGCGCGGTTTGCTCATTGTTCCATGTGTGCAGATATGGTCTCGAACGTCAGGACCGAATGGGCGAACTCCCATTCATCCCTGCCAAGAGTGGCGATCCAAGACCAATGGACAGATCCAATCTTCTGCCTCAATAGCGGCAGACGGCATTATCTACTTCGGCTCATTCGACCCCGACGCCTGTGCACTGAACCCAGGCGGCGCCGAGCAATGGATTTTCGAAACTGGAGATTCGGTGTTTGCAAATTCCGCCATCGCCTCCGACGGAACCGTTTAGATGGGATCTAGCGACCACAAGATTTGCGAGATCGGAGCCGGCGGATGAGGTTCCGCGAGGTCAGTCGGTGAGTTTGGGAATTGGGTGGAAGCTTCAGAATGCCTTGTCGCGAGTTATATTCCTACGCAAACCGTCGACTGACAAAAGAATTGAGCGTGAGGCTGCGCCTTGCACGGACCGCCATAGCCAAGTTGTCATCGGCATAAAGCAGGCAGAAAGGGCGGTGGCATGGAGAAGGCACTTTGTCCATTCTCATCACAGAGCTTGCAAACCACCGGTGACGTCGGTCATAATCTTCAGGCTGTCTGGCGTGTGAGCGCGTGTTTCGACGGCACAAGAGGACCAGAAATGGCGAAGAAAGCGGAAGCCAGAGAAATCATTCGAGTTGTGTGCACAGTAGATGGAAAGAACTACTACACAACGACCAAGAACAAGCGCAACACTACGGAGCGCTTGGAGATCATGAAGTACAACCCGAGACTTCGCAAGCACACGTTGCATCGGGAGAAAAAGTAATGCCCAATCCAAAACGACGCCATAGCCACCAGCGAACTGCTCTACGACGCACCAACTACGTCGCCATCATGCCTGAGATTCAGGTCAACAAACAGGTTGGCGGAGAGCCATACATTCTGCGCGGTTGCGCGACGCCGGACGGCTACTACAAGGGCCGCCGACTTCCAGGCTTTAAAGACTAATCACAGAAGTTCAGGTCCGTTTTTTGAGGGTCGCTCGTCCTAAAGGATAGGCGACCCTCGTCATTTGCGGTTGGGAGCAGCGCCGCTATTTAGAGGAGATGCTTACCGCATGATCGTCGAGTTAACCGTTGAAAACCTCGCTATCATCGAGCGAGCCCACATCGGATTGGGTCCCGGGTTCACTGTACTGACCGGTGAGACCGGCGCCGGAAAGTCGCTGCTCGTTGACGCACTTGAATTGGCGTTGGGAGAACGGGCGGATTCTGAGTTGGTTCGCGCGGGGGCTTCCCGAGCATCCGTGAGCGCGGTGCTGGACCTTTCCAACGAAGCCAACGCTCTGGAAAAATGCACGGAACTCGGTATCCCTCTCGAAGAAAACCTGCTTTATATCCAGCGCGAGGTCTTTGCGGAGGGCCGATCTCAATGTCGCGTCGGCGGGAAAATGGTTCCGGTTTCTGCCCTCAAGCAGTTGGGACAGTTCCTGGTCGACCTTCACGGACAGCACGACCATCAAAGTCTGCTCGACGAATCTCGTCACATAGGCTACCTGGATGCTTGGATCGGCAAGCCGGCGACCTCCCTGTTGGGTGAAATCGCGGGATGCTATGCAGAGGTTGAGAATGCGCGGCGCAATCTTCAGAGTCTTCGTACTGGGATGCGGGATCGAGCCCATCGACTTGACCTTCTGCGGTTTCAGGTCAATGAGATCGAGGCAACGAGCCCGGTGGCTGGCGAAATGGAGGAACTGGAGGCCCAGATTTCTCGATTGAAACACGCCGAGAAACTCTCTACCGCTTCGTTCGGGGCCCTCGAAGCAATTGCAGATCGCGAAGATTGTGCGGTCGACCTTTTGGGCGCCGGCCTCAAGGCCCTGGAAGACTGCATTCGATTTGATGCGAGCCTAGGGGAATTGATCTCGCCCTTTAGGGAAGCGCTATACCAAATCGAAGAGGGAGTCCACGGGTTAAGGGGCTATTCGGAAAGCTTGGAAGCAGACCCTGGCAAGCTTGAAGAGGTCGCGGCGCGAATCGATGCGCTCAAGCGGTTAAGGCGGAAGTATGGAGAGGACGAGGTCGCGATCCTGGTCTTTTTAGAGCAGGCCCGCCACGAACTCGCCCTCTTAGAGGATTCGGAAGCAAGCGAAGAGGAATTGAAGGCGGCGGTCGAGCGGACTGAGCGACAGCTAAACGAGGTTTGCGGGAGGCTCTCTGAACTGCGTAAAGCTCGGGCTTCCGAGTTTAGTTCCCTTGTTCAAGCCCAGTTGCGTGATTTGGCGATGGATAGGGCCCTGTTCGAAGTGGATTTCAAGTCCAAGTCGGCGGATGAAGGGGGATTCGACCTTGTGGAGTTCTTCTTCTCCGCCAACACGGGGGAATTGCCGCGCCCCCTGGGAAAAATCGCCAGCGGAGGCGAGATCAGCCGCGTCATGCTCGCAATCAAGACTGCGCTCGCGGGTCGGGCGGGGGTTCCCACATTGATTTTCGACGAAGTCGACACGGGACTGGGAGGACGCGCCGCCGCCACCGTCGCCAAGAAACTCGAAGAACTCGCCAGCCACTATCAAATCGTCGTGATCAGCCACTTACCGCAACTAGCGAGCAGAGCTTCGACCCACTATCGGATTGAGAAGACCGAAGTAAATGGGCGGGTATCCACCCAAGTACGTCTGTTGAAGCCGAAAGAGCGCATTGAAGAGATCGCCCGAATGCTCGCCGGAGAGCACGTCACGGAAAGCGCGTTTGCGAACGCGCGCGAGATGCTGAAGGGAAAGCTATCCACTCTGAGCCTTTTTGAATGAAGTTCTCCTGATGGGCGATCGATTTGGCCTCCGTGACGCTAGTTTCCCGGTTTCCATGGGGCGGTAAAGAGCGATTTACCCTTTTCGTTCCAAAGGTCCAAATGTGGTCCGTCGTTTCGCATCTCGGCAGACAGAATCGACCCCGACTTGCCAATCAATAGAATCTTCGCAAGATCGGGCCCAACCGTGAACCCAAGCGTCGTGTCGTTTTCGCCCTGGGTATCTTCACTGCTGAACGTAAGGTTCGCGGTCCGGGGCCCGGCTTGCCACCAGGTTCGCTTCTCACCGAGTTTGTCGCGCAGCATGATCATGCCCCCTTCCGAGGCCCGGTCGGCTCCGAGAGTTACGAGAGGGACCCCATGCGAATCGACTACCTCCAATCGCGAGACCTTAAGAACGTCCGATGAGCTCTGTCCAGCGTCCTTTGCGGTTTGCCAACCTACTATGGCAAACAGTGGCACGGACAAACTTATGCAGCAAAAGAGGGTCAGCCACCGGTTTTGGCGTTCTAGGCGGCTTAACCGGACTTGGATTTCGGATGGGTCGGGACTCATGCCACTTTTGACTGCGTCAAACCCCAATCCGGTTCATTTTTGGGTGCTCAGGAAGGTCTCAGTCTTAGCGAGCGTATTCGCTGCCAGGCTCTCCATCAGATGAAGAGTCTTCTCCTGATGTTTTTGGAACACCACCGTTCCGCGACTGAGCTTGCTCGGAGGAAGCTCGACCACTTGAACGACGATTCGCCCCCTATGGGTTACGATCGTGGCGTTTGCGGCCGTTAAGGAATGCCAGCAATCCGTACCAAGCCCAACTCCGGAGAATGTCCCCATCGACATGGATGGCTTAGGTGGTGGGGCCTTTGGACCCCAGGTTCTGGCCAGCGCTGCCAATTTGGCAGCAGCGGGATCTTCATAGACTCCCCACATCAAGGTGACCTTGCCAGGAAAACTATACTGGGATGAAGCGAGCGACCAAATTAACAAGCAAAGAGCCGCAGTGGTATCGAGCGTTCGTGAGTTCTTTAATGACTTCGTGAGGAACTTGTTGGTGTATTTCACCGGCGTAATCCGACTTGCGCGAGCGGTTTCCTTCATCCCAAAGGGAGCGGACGGGGCAGTGGCTGCTAAAAGGCGATCCGCATTTGGAAGCTTTGCGGCGGGATCAGCAAAACTGCGCGAGGCGAGTATCGAGAGAAGGCAGGTTACGGTTCGAGAGTTCATAGGCGTTGTCGAGGGGCGACGTAAGAGCGACCAACCACTTCCTGCAGGTCCGGTTTCAGTCACTTGCATCTTCCAACCTATTTTGCCCTACCCCTTTCTACTGGATGCTGGGTTAGATCATGATGGAGGATGAAATGGACGCGATCGAAATCTGGTTTGTCACTGGTAGCCAACACCTCTATGGCGAGGAAACCCTTAAGCAAGTAGCCATCCACTCGCAACAAATTGCACGGGCGCTTGACGATTCTAGCGAGATTCCGGTAAGGGTCGTGTTCAAGCCAGTTCTAACGGACCCTGCAGCGGTTCGTAACCTTTGCATCGAAGCCAACTCGACCTCGACTTGTGCAGGCCTCGTGCTGTGGATGCATACGTTCTCGCCTGCAAAAATGTGGATTGGTGGCCTTACGGCGCTCAATAAGCCGATTGCCCACCTTCATACGCAGTTCAATCGTGACCTTCCTTGGTCGGAAATCGACATGGATTTCATGAACCTCAACCAAGCGGCTCACGGCGACCGAGAAGCCGGTTTCTTGCATGCGAGGCTTCGACTGCCCCGTAAAGTCATTGTGGGTCACTGGAGCGATCCCGAGGTTCAAAAGAGACTTGGCGCCTGGGCCCGGGTCGCCCAAGCTTGGCACGATCTTCAAGGCGCAAGGTTCTGCCGATTCGGTGACAACATGCGTGAAGTTTCGGTTACCGAAGGCAACAAAGTGTCCGCCGAAATCAAATTTGGGTTCTCGGTCAACGGATACGGAGTCGGGGATTTAGTTCGAGTACTGAACGACGTGCCGGATTCTGAGATCGACTCAGTTTGTGACGAGTACGAGGAAACGTACACGGTTGCTCCTGAGTTAGCGAAGGGTGGGAGCCGGCACGAGGCCCTCCGCGATGCCGCCCGGCAAGAAATAGGCATTCGAGCGTTTATGGATGACGGTGAGTTCAAGGGGTTCACCACCACCTTTGAGGACCTTCACGGTCTCAAGCAACTGCCCGGATTCGCAGCCCAAAGGCTGATGGCAGATGGATACGGATTCGGCGCTGAAGGCGACTGGAAGACCTGCGCCCTGCTACGGTTCGCGAAAGTAGTCGCCGAGGGGCTTCCGGGTGGAACGTCGTTTATGGAAGATTACACGTATCACATGGACCCCAAGCGACCGCAAGTGCTAGGAGCTCATATGTTGGAGATTTGCCCATCGATCGCGGAAGCAAAACCGAAGATCGAGATCCACCCTCTGGGTATCGGAGGAAAGGAAGATCCGGTTCGGCTGGTGTTCAATGCGCCGCCGGGGCCAGCGCTCAACGCTTCCTTGGTCGACCTTGGAAACCGGTTCCGGCTCATTGTCAACGAAGTCGATGCCGTAAAGCCGGCCCATCCAATGCCAAAGCTGCCGGTTGCGCGCGCGATGTGGGAGTGCAAACCTGATTTCAAGACTGCGCTGGCGTCTTGGATCCACTCTGGAGGGGCTCATCACACCGTGTTTTCCTACTCGGTGACGACCGAACACCTGCGTGACTTCGCCGAGATTGCAGGTATCGAGATTATCGTCATCGACGCAGAAACGAAGTTGGATTCCCTCAGAAATGAGCTTCGCTGGAACGAGATTTACTATTCGCTGGCGCCCGGATTTGGGCGCTAGATTACGGATTTGAGGAGACTTGGAAGACGGTGTAGCCCCGCTGTTGAAGCAGGGCTATCACACCTTCGCTTCCAACCAGGTGGGCGGCGCCTACCACGAAGAAGCATGGACCGCCTCCCTTCAAATACTTTTCCGCAACGTCCGCCATGTGCGGGTTTCGATCTTCGCGGATCGACCTCATCAGACTGACCAAGTGTTCGGGGTACTTCGGCATCGCATCGTTAAGCGCCTTGGCATCGCCTGCTATCCACAGCTTCTCAAGTTTGGAATCTTCTTCCAACGAATTTGAGCTTTCTCCGAGGCTATAAGAGAGGTATTCGTCCGACAGATTCTCTGGCAACGATGAAAGGAGTTTGAGCTGGAAATCGGCAGTCTCGAGCTGGACAACCGTCTTGGGAGTCTTTGGTGACGACGCGCGATCTAAGAAATACTTATCAATCCCGAGCTTTAGGTCCATACCGGCCTTTTGCATCGGTAGAACTTCCAATTCTACGGATACGAGCCAAGGTTTGAGCATCCCAAGTACGCTGTCGTCCATTCCGTACTTGGCGCCAAAGGCTTTCACCTTGCCGGTCGTCTCCGGGCTGAGGTGCTTCCATAAAGTGTCTCCGCCCTGGTACATGCCCTTTTCAGATACAAAGCTCATCGCTTCCGCCGTATCGACTTTCGTGATATCAACTTCAACAACGAGCACTTTCGAACGGCTATAAGCATCCTCGATCGGCTTGGGCAGCGGATACATCTTCTTCGATCCAAGATGGATCGAGCCCAACAAATAAACGACATTCGTTCCCGACACTGCCTTCCACATGAGGCACTTTTGCGGAGGAGCGGGGGCCTTGGGTGTTTGAGGCGAGGCAAGCGACGTAAATGCGGTGATGATCCCGGCGATGGCTGCGAATCGCCCGGCGGCTCTGAGAAAGGAGGATTTCATTTCGATAGGTCTTCCCATTCCAACTCCACCATGATACGAATGGTTTCGAGTTTCGGGAGGATAGGGGATTGTATCGGATTTCGCTGACGTCGCATTCGGTCCCAAGTCGAGAATTTCAGGCAGGGTGTGCCGTATCGTATGCATCATTCAGTGATTCCGTTCCTCATCGTCGTGTGGAGGGCCAGTCCCTGAGCCGACGAGGCATTGCACGCAGAATGCATTTCCAATTGAGCCAGTCAGAGTCCAGCCCACGACCCATTGGCGCATCAGGTGGGTAACGAGAAATTCCAGTCGGATGACGACCCACGTATCGGGATTGAATACCGCCGAAGCATCGCATGCTTGCGGCGGGTCCTGGTAGTCTTCGGACACCGAGTCGACCCATGAGAGCGTTTCGTCTTTATAGTTTTGGTTTTGATGGCTTGGCCATCTGTGACCTCCCAAACCCTGAACCTGGACCTAATCAGGTGCTTGTCGAGCTGAAGGCTGCCTCCTTGAACTTTCGCGATCTCATGATGGTGAAAGGTCTCTATGACAAGAATCAGCCGCTTCCAATGACGCCATTCTCGGATGGTTCGGGAGTTGTTGTGGCGGTCGGGGATGCGGTAAAGACAATACAAGTAGGTGACCGAGTCGCTGGCGCATTTATGCAGGGCTGGGTTGAGGGGCCATACAATCGACCCAAATCGCAGACCGCGCTTGGCGGTTCGCTTCCTGGGACGTTGGCGACCCACATCCTGCTAGCCGAAGCCGGTACCGTCGTCATTCCTGATTCGCTATCTTTTGAGGAGGCGGCGACTTTGCCGTGTGCCGGAGTCACCGCTTGGAACGCCCTTTTCGGAGAGAAGCAGTTGCGGCCCGGAGAATCGGTCCTTGTGCAAGGGACAGGCGGCGTTTCTATTTTCGCGCTTCAATTCGCGAGTGCTGCGGGGGCGAGGGTTATCGTGACGTCAAGCAGCGACGACAAACTCCAGAGAGCCAAGGAACTTGGAGCATGGAAGACGATCAACTACCGATCCAGTCCCAACTGGGGCGCCGAAGCCCGAAAGCTGACTGACGGCGGGGTGGATTGTGTTGTCGAAGTCGGGGGAGCCGGCACTCTAAGGCAATCGCTCGACGCAATCCGATTTGGTGGCCGGATCGAGATGATCGGGGTGCTGTCCGGTGCTTCAGGAGAGATTCCCACTCCCTTAATCTTACATAAGGGCGCCCACATTCGGGGAATCTACGTTGGCTCGGTCGAAATGTTTAAAGAGGTGAATCGGTCAATCGAGACAACCCTCGTGAAGCCTCAGATCGGCGCGATTTTCCCCTTCGAGAAAGCGATTGAGGCCCTTGAGCTTATGGAGTCCGCCGGGCACTTCGGCAAAATCGTGGTCGCCATTTAGTCTTGGCTCATGGAGCGCGCGTGAATTCCTGGCACATAGAGCTAGGGAACTGGAGCCTTAGCACTCCGCATCGGTCCCATGTCACGGGGGCCGACTTCGGGGTCCACCCGCTCAATGTAGGATCGTCAGCGATCCAGACCGGATGCCAAGCCCGACGAAGACACGTAGCATCAAGGCTGGGTTGGTGCTGGCTCGTCAGTCCTAGGGGATGAGAGGTACACGGCTCCTACTTCAAGGAAATACCGCTTTTGCTCTCCGTCGCCTGGCACTCCTCCTGCGTAGCGTCTATGATTACGATGTATGTACACTTGTGAGCCAATACAAGCTACGATGCCAGCCGGGGTATTGGAAGCCTCTCGGCAGTTGTCGATCCGAGACATTCCGGTTTGGGAACTGGAGCGGTATGGAAATCCGGATCTTGTATTGGTCAAGGTTGCGGCGTGCGGGGTCTGCGGTTCGGACTTCAGGTACTTCATGGGCGAGAACCCTTGGGCGCAACACACTTTGGGCCGGTTTGTTCCCAATCCTCCGAACATCGTGTTGGGCCACGAGTATGCGGGCACTGTGGTCGGGGTGCTCAACGACAACAATCGCCACCTGCTTGGTATGCGGGTCGCTCCGATTTGCTTCAAGGTCTGTGGACAGTGCAAGGACTGTCGCGCCGGACGGACGCGCCTTTGCGAAAAGATGATCCATATGGGGCATGGTCAGGGATGGGGAGAGCAACCGTACTATCCGGGCGCCTATGCCCACTACGTGCCATCTTGGGGCGCATCGTGCTTCCATATCCCAGACGGGATCTCCTTCGAAGAAGCGGCGATGATGGACATCCTTGCCGTTTGCGTTCACGTTGCGGACCAAGGTCAAGTTCAACTCGGACGTCCCGTTTTGACCATCGGAGCGGGGCCGGCCGGAAACGGAATTGCTCAGGCGGCACTCGCGATGGGAGCAAGTCGAGCAGTTTTGCTGGACCGCTCGCCGACTGCCGTCGAGATTGCAGAAAAGCAGGGCATCGGCATCGCAATCAACACGAGAGACATGTCCGTCGCTGAGGTTCTTAGCGCGTTGCAGAGGTTGGAACCGGACGGGTTTGGAACGGTTTTCGACTCCGTGGGGTCGAGAGAATCGCTCAGTTTGGGCATCGATGCGTTGGGAAAGGCAGGCACGTTGGTGGCCTTGGCCGTTCACGATGAGGAGGTCCCGCTCAACTTCTTTCGGCTTGGCTCCGAGAGGCGGATTGTCACAAGCTGCAACTTTGAATTACTCGACTTTCCCAGAGCCCTATCCTGGCTGAATACCGGACGGTTGCGAGTCAAGGACTGGATAACCCGCACGACGCTTAACGAACTACCCAGCCAATTCCAAAGGATCACCGACGACCCGGACGCAAAGGGAGTATTCAAACTCGTTGTCGACCCTTGGGCCTAACGAATATGATCATCGTCCATCGAGTCCCCGTCGCTCAGAGCGCCCAGATCTGGCTCTCCATAAATGGAAGCGCCGAACTGATTGGTTAACTCTGAGTATTCAACAAGCAGTCCGCAGCGGCGATCAAGAAAACGTAGTCGGAAGTTGGGTATCCAAGGCAGTATTCGGTCTGCTGCCAGAGGTAGGGCCACTCCAGTAACTCGGGTAAGTCAGGGCGAATAAGGGCGGTACCGGAGCCGATTCCGCCCGGAATATAGGATTCGTCCGCCCTATTTACTCCATATCCTGGAATCATGGATTTTGCCCCTACTCCGGATACGAACGAGGCCGTATTTGACCCAGGGTGGCATCCCAAAACGAAGTTGACTGCGTGAAGCATATAGTGGGTCGGAAAAATGTCGGGGAACGTTCTGTGGAGCCAGTACTGCTGCACTCCGAATCGTTGGATTCCCCATCCGGCACCCCAAATATGAGGTTCGTAAGGCAAGCCGTATGGTGTTTTCTTTTCCGCAAGGTCTACTTCGTCCCGCAATTTGACCGCAGCGGACCGAACCGTCTCCGTGTACTCGTGGTCTTCGATAGCCAAGGATGCCCGGGCCGCAATCCAGGCGTGTGTCGCTATTTTATCGGAGACCAAATTTGCAGATTCGGTTATGAATTGGCGGTAGATTGGGTCGTTCGTGGCGCGATAGAGTTCCAGGGCTGGCTCGAGTCGATCAATCTGATTCATTTCGGTTGCCGAGTCGTAAAGCTCCTTGGCGATACGGAGGCAATCAGCGGAAAGGGAGTCGTTAAACCCGGCAAGAACCCTCGACGCAGCTGCCAAGGATGCCGAGACGCCGAGTTCCCGCCGAGGGTTTTCTTCGGTAAAGACCCAGCGATCATCGCCGGAATCGATCAGATTGTCGGTGACCGTACCTGCGTCGCCCAGATGGGTGTATTGTCGGAGCGTAGGCTCGATGATCCCACGATAGAGTCGGCCAAGTGCATGGTATCCACCTACGATGCTGAGGCAGCCGTGTTCGATTTGCTGGAGGATGTCTGGCTTGCCGTCCGGTCGCAGCAGTTCCACGACGTGAGCGTCCTGGTCGATCGAGGTGTTATCAAAATCAAGTTTGAATTCCTCGTAGGCTAAAGCCAGACCGTGAACCGTGTTTGCTTGCGACTCCACACGTAAGTCGTAATCTCCTGCATCGTGCCATCCTCCAACTGCGAGACCCGGCACGTGCTCCCCGCTTGCGAACTGGGTCAACGTAGACGGTCCCTGTAAATAACCATCGATGTGATTGAAGTCAGTCGGCGCCATCGAGGCATCGTCCATGTGACATGCGCCGTGCCAAACCCGATAGTTTTCGTTGATCCGCATGTGACACATCTGGACGGGAAGGAAATACTCGATCGTAGGTTGCCATACGCCATGGGAGAAGACGGACTCAGAGATTTGAAAAGGAGCCGACTCGTTGGCTCCATACCGGATGACGTACATACCAGGATGTTCAATATTCGTGAAGTCGAATTGCAAGTAATTGAATCGAAGAAAACGACCCCATTTGATCGGGTTTGCCTCCCAGGCTGTCTGAAACCCTCCGCTCTCGGAGACTCTTAGCAAGGAAGCCGTCTCGAGCGGTTCCGCCGACTTGTCAAGTTCGATGACTGCCACCTTCTTTTGCTTCGGGTGGTAACCGACTTGTGAAACCTGGATAACGGGTGTCGCTTGCCAATCTGGAATGGCGTGGGGGGTTACCAACCACTCAACGGCGCCAATAGTCGAACCATTTTCGATAAGGCTGCGTACGACGAACCAACCGTTGTTATGGAGGCTTCGCCCATCGATCAACTGCAAGTCGCTGCCTCGAATCGCCTCGATCGACATTCGCTGGCGATCAACCTCGGGGGCAATGGTTAGCTTTCGGCCCGATGCAATGGGAGTAATTTGGTCCAAGTCGTGGCGCTTCTCCCGTTTGGATCCACTGGCTTGTCGAGGGAAGACTCCGAATGAGCTATCGGTCGCATACGTCTTTCCGTAAAGATACGCAGGATACAATTCCAAATTGAAGCCAACCTGACCGATCCAATCTGGAGGCAGAGGAGCATCGAGATCAACCAGAATTCGAAAGGCGTTCCCTTCAGGTCGAATTCGCAGCGTATAGCTGAATCTTAGATCTGGATAGTCGATTGGATTGAATCCCCGTTTATCTCTTGCCTCGTCCGGATATTCCATCCTGACGCTGATCTCGGACGACTCCCGATCGACAGCCCGCTTGCCGACTTTAGGTATGGGTGACCACTGCCCGGGCGATGGGTCGAGACGGATGTCCCCGTTCGTTGCGACGCGGAGGCCATTTTGGACGATGCCAACCCCTCCTTGGTGACCCTCTGGATAGTAATCATGAGCCAGCATGACGTTCAGTCCAGTCATTTCGAGATATTCAAGGTCGTTGATCTGAAGACCGCTTGTCAGGTCATTCTCATATCTAGTTTTCGTGGATTGGTTTGTCATGAGGGGTTCGGCAACCGGATCTGGGACGGCTGGCCATTCAATTGTGGCACCACGAATTTAAGCAGAAGAGAATCGATACCGGCTTCGCCCAAAGAAGAGCTAGTTTGCGAATTACCAGGTTATGATAAGGTCATGCATCCAGAGATTGCTCAAAGACTTGAATATCTTGAAATGCGCAAAGCTGCGCTTATTGAAAGGGTTCGGGCGTTGCCTCCGGACAAGCAGAATGCAAAGCCAGACGCCAAATCCTTTTCACCTGTCGAGGTAATCGCTCACATTGCTCTGAGCGAACAAGTGACTGCCGATCGAATGAAGAAGGTTGGTCCAAAGGACCTGATTGGAAAGACGACACGGACTACCTTCATCTACAAGAGAACGGTTGACGGCATGAATAAGGCGAAGAAGATGAATTCTCCGGCGATGATGATTCCGCCAGAACGGCCCCGGCTCGAGCATGCGGAACAGTCCTGGGAACGGGCCCGCAAGGAGCTATTGGTCTTCTTTAACGAGGTCAAACGACCTGACGATCCGATGCAGCAGTTCTTTATTTTTGGGACTCTGTCGGCCTACGACGTATTGGCACTTTTGGAGGCGCACATGCACTATCACGAAGTGCTGTTTCCCCACGGAAGTTGAGGTCGCCGCTGCGATCACGATTGGGGCCGCAAGTTCGTTGTAAGGTCACCGGACAGATGTGGGGCACGGCAAACTCGACAAGCTCCGCCAATCACTTATTGATCGAAGAATAGCCCAGTGTTATCTCAACTCCGTAGACGTGCATTCGGGGTCATCGTTTTCGACCCCATTTTGCGAGGACAGTACGGAGGGGGTCGTCGGTAAAGGGTTTGGACACATAGTCGTCCATTCCGGCGGCAAAGCATGACTCGCGCTCTTCAGCCATTGCGCCTGCCGTCAAAGCGATAATGGGAAGTCTCTGTCCAGACCCGGCTTCTCGGGACCTGATCTCGCGAGTTGCCGCCAAACCGTCGAGGACCGGCATTCTCACGTCCATGAAAACGACTTCGAATTTCTGATCCCGAGTGATTTCGACTGCCTTTTGACCGTCGATGGCGCAAGTGACCTCGCATCCAAGCCTCCTTAAGAAGTGCTCGGAGACAATCATGTTTACTTCATTATCTTCCACAAGAAGAACGCGCAGCCCTTTAAAATCTGCCGGGAGGTCGGTAATGGCCGCTTGTATGGGCTTTTCGATACGCTCAAGCGCGAGACGAACGACGAAGCGGCTCCCTTCTCCAGGGGTCGAATAGACCTCGATGGATCCTCCCATCAGTTCCACGAGGCGCTTAGAGATCGTGAGTCCAAGTCCCGTGCCAGATTGAACTCCGGGAATATTAGCAGCCTGTTGAAAAGGATTGAAGATAGACTCCAGTTGATCGAGCGCAATTCCAATTCCCGTATCCGACACTTCGAAAACAATCTCGTGACGCTCTGTAGAGACACTGATTGTCACATTGCCGGATTGAGTGAATTTGACTGCATTTCCGACCAGGTTGGCCAGCACTTGGCGCAACCGGACACCGTCCGCCCGCACTACTTCGGGCACTTCAGGCCCGAGCCTAAACTCAACTGCCACGCCCTTCTCAGTGGCTTGTCCTCGGTAAAGCCCGGCGATTCCAGATACCAGTTCGCGAAGATCAACTGGTTCGGGAACGATATCGATAAACCCCGCCTCGATTTTCGAAATGTCCAGGATGTCGCCGATTAGGCCAAAGAGAATATCTCCGCTCCCAATGATGTCCTTGACATACGCTCGCTGGACGTCGTCGAGGTTCGTTTCGCTAAGCATTCTCGCAAGTCCCAGGACTCCGTTTATGGGCGTTCGAATCTCGTGGCTCATGTTTGCGAGAAACTCCAGCATCGAGCGTTCAGATCGAATCGCCGTGTCAGCCGCCTTGCGCAGCGCGGTCTCAACCTCCCGCTCTGCGGTTACGTCGCGCAACGTCAAGACCGCGCCGTCTCCGCTTGGCACTAGTCGTCGATGAATCCAAAAGTGACCCTGTTCACTCTGAATCTCGACGACGTCGTCGTACATCCGCCTTAAATCAGTAGCCTCTCGAATGGGATTTTGGAGGCCAACCATGTACGGGTTGTCGCTGACTTCCGAAAACAGGGCGACATATCCGAGCCCTTTATCGAGAACCTTGACTCCGGCGAGGTTTCGGTACTCGTTGAGGAGATCCCGGCAAACGGCTTGCTCATCCCGGATAGCGCTGAAGACAAAGAAAGCATTTGGCGAATCGGAGATTCCGTCTTCAAGGCGAGAAGCGATCCTTCGCCGAATAATGTTATCGAGGTTATCTGGACGGGATTCTGGCGACGGAGCGTTTGACGAATCGTTTACGCCGGTTTTTGTACGGAGGAACTGCCTTGCGTTCTCCGCTCGGCGATGGAGCCATGGTATTCCGGCGTTTTCGGCATCTTGCGATGCCCGGCGTAAACACTCTTCAGGAACAGCTGCCTGCTTTAGATCCCGTGGAGGAATATCGAACATAAGGAGGCGGCCCAAGGCGGTTTCTGCCTCGATTCGTCCCCACACGTCACCGACAAACTCGCACCAAGTTATTGACTTGCGGATGGTGCTCTCCACCCCCTTGCGATAACCTTGATCGGTTGCGGCACTTGAGGCAACTTGGAGCATACGTCCCGTCCACTTCCACGCCTGATGATCCTTGGCCAGAGTTAGGGTCCGCTCGATCCAATCGATTGCGGTGATGTATTCTCCGAGAGCGATTTTGGAGTGGGCATACTCTAGCTGACACCAGATAGCCATATTGATCTCATTCTCAGCAAGGAAGAGCTTCGAACTTTCTTGAAATGAGCCGAATATATTCCTCCAGTCGTCCTTTTCGTTAGCCGAAAGGCCAGTTTCCCATGTCGTACACTTTTCAAGGCTGAGGGCATGGCAGAAGAGTCTCGTTGCCTGCACGAACGGACGTGACGACCGGCCGGCTAGCCCGGCGAGTTGATCCAATCGGTTTCGAAGCTTTATCTTGTTGCCTACCGCCATTGCGCAAATGGATTGCCAAAAATAGGCATTCGAAAGGTGGAATTCATCGTTACACTCCAGCGCCGCCGCTCCCAGCCGATGAGAATATTGGTCCGACTCGGCATACGAGCCTATGTCGCAGAAGTACTCTGCGGCTTTGGCCATCCAACCCAGAGACGATTTTTCTTCGTCTGAAAAGAGCAACTCTCGGCGGCGAGACGCCTCCAAGTCAATGACCGGGCCAATCGTGTTGATTTGCTCGAAGTCCGGAACTGGAAAGTCTGCGATCCGGGAAAAAGAAAACTCAAGCATGATATTGCCGCAATGGGTGGCCCAAAAGTTCGTGCAGTCGCTTCGAATAAGACAGGTATTGAAATTCTGGCATGTCTCTCCGTTTTGACGGCCACTGATGCTTAAGTTTTGCGGGATCTCATTACGTTCGCAAGACGCAATTCTCGTACTCCAATGCGCGCAAGCCTCAAAGAATCCTTTGAGGCTTATTATAACCGATACAGGTAAAATGCAGTAATCGGCGACCTTTCGCCTATCGAAGCAGACCTCATCCGACTCCAGGGAGGAGAGACGCCGAGCCTAAGGTGCGACGATTGATATCTGGATCTGTTCCTGCTTCACGATGAAGGCGGAGCATTAGCCTCCATTCCTTCCGGTCGCTCGCGCACACTTTGGGGCCGAGATATCCACGATGTCAGCAGGTTCCCAATCTCAAACCATGAACAGCCTTTTGGGAAGCGCCAACGAGCTTGATGTTCGGTATGACTGAATGTTGGGTAGAACACGTAGGACACTTAAAGCGATACGGAGATGGAAAAGCATGGCATCACATTCAGGATCATTGCCGACCGGCAAGCTCGGTCGTACTGGCATTGAGGTCTCTAAACTAGGTTACGGTGCGATGGAGGTTCGTGGCTCCCGAATTTGGGGCGGAAGGCCAATCGCAGATGCCGAGGCGGAAAGTATCTTAAATGCTGTCGTCGACTCTGGGATAACATTTATCGATACCGCAAACGACTACGGAAGAAGCGAGGAATTTATCGGTCGGTTTCTATCCCATCGCCGACATGAATTTACACTGGCTACTAAGTGCGGCTGTACGGTTGTGCGTCGTGACGAACACACCGACGACACGCCGCATGTTTGGACGCGAGAAAACCTCTTTCGAGGCCTTCACGAGAGCTTGGATCGAATGAAGACGGATTATGTGGATCTGATCCAACTTCACAATCCCAGCGTCGAGCAGGTTGAACAAGGAAATTTGGTCGAAGTGCTGAATGAGATGAAGCAAGCGGGGAAGACTCGATGGATTGGAATCTCCTCGACGAATCCGCACATCGAGACTTTTATCCAATGGGGAGTCTTCGACGTATTTCAGATTCCATATTCCGCTCTTGAGCGTGAGCACGAGACTGCTATCCAGCAGGCGGCAGACAGTGGGGCTGGAGTCATTGTCCGAGGTGGTGTCGCCAGAGGAGAACCGGGCGCCGGTCTAGGGAATACGGATCGATGGGCCAAGTGGTCATCGGCGAACTTGGATGAGTTGCTTGGGGACGGGGAGACCCGAACTCAATTCTTACTGCGGTTTGCCAATTCGCATCCGGGAATGACGACAAATATCGTGGGGACCAAGAACGCGGAGCACTTGGCTGAAAATGTCAAGGCTGCGTCTCACGGGGCTTTGCCTGCAGACGTCTATGCTGAGGCTCTGCGAAGACTGAACGTCGCCGTTTGATTCGGCCGATTTGCCGATAAGGGCTTCAGGTTTTCGCCGAATGAAACCGCGTTGCCGGAGTTTGAAATAGGTAAGAGGGTACAAAGCTTTCCCGGTTCCTGTTCAATTCTTCTCAAAAGCCCCCATCGGTATGTTATGGTCAGGCTACGTAGCTTTATGGAACCAATCGGATCAACAAGATGAGGCTTGTCGCCGCGGCTCCCTAGTCTTGGTGTGAAATTAGAGGCGTAGTAAGGAAAGAAGATGAGTGTATTTGCTTGCGTATCGTTGGCCTTTTCTCTCAATGTGGCCCAGTCAGCGGTGCATTTGCCAACGCCGTCAGGACCTAATGCCATTGGCACGGAGATCTTTTCGCTGGTCGACTCGACACGAAAAGACCTGTTCGGACCAAACTTGGATGCCAAGAGGCCATTGGGGGTTCAAGTTTGGTATCCGGCAGTGAAGACTTCAACTGGAGCCCAAGTTCCTTACTTTCAGCCTGCCGTCCTTGACGAAATGGAGTCAGCCAACTTCCAGGGTGTGCGGCATTCGACTCTTCAGGCTTGGGAACGATTACTGACCCATGCAAAACCCAATGCGGCGATTGATGGGGCCCAGCCCCATCCCTTGGCGATCTTCTCGCCTGGATTCGGAATGCCGCGATCCTTTTATACGAGCCTCGTTGAGGACATGGCAAGCCATGGTTGGATCGTTGCGGTGATCGACCATCCCTATGCGGGAATAACCGTCGTCTCAGATGGAAGAGTTTTGACCAGCAAGCAAGATGCAGATCATCGTCCAGATGCGGCGAGTCGCCGAGTAGGCAGCATGTCTTTGGATCAGTCATTTGTATTGAATGCAATCAACGACGGGAAGTCGCAGATCAGCAAGTTCCGATCATCCATCGACTCAAAGCGAATCGTCGTTCTTGGCCATGCATTGGGTGGATCTGCGTCGCTGGAAACCGCTTTACGAGACTCCCGTTTTGCAGGAGCCGCCGATTTGGGTGGTTCTGTATTCGGAAGGGTAGAGAACGAGGGGCTTGGCAAGCGGTCGTTGATTTTCTTGGATCAGCCCGTTGCAGCGAGGCCCAGTCGTGCCGTCGAACTGGAACGTGCACAGAAAGCCGAGTGGGATCAAGTGATCGGCAAGACGGAAGGCGGCTCCGATATTGCCTTGGTAAGAATTGACGGCGCGAGCCACTTTAGCTTCACGGATGCTCCTTTCGTTGCACCTCAACTCGTTGCATCTGGACCTTCCGGTAGCGTGCTTCGCGCCGACCGGATGCTCAAAGTCATTGGGTCAACGCTGGACTCCTTTTTCCTGCATTGTTTTGCCGGCGACACTGGAACCCAAATGGTGAGCAACGACCTGCAGTTTCCTGAGGAAACCTTCGAGATAATCCACAAGTAATCCGCGGCTTGATTTCCGAGTCAGCGAACTTCGCGCAACTCTTCAAATGCGCCGAGCCAGGGCTCGTATTGTTTCCAGCGAGATGTCGAGGACTTGTAAATTGGTTGCCGTGCTTGCCAGAAGCTTGGCGTCTTGATGCGTCGTCGGTTTGCTTCTGGATGCAGGCAGGCCTCGTCCCACTCCAGTCCGCAAAACTCAAGCATGCGCCTACCGTGGGATTCCGGTTCAGCCACCAGGTCCTCGTATTGGACATCGAGCAAGCGATCTGGCGGAAGCACCTCGCGCCAGTGATTCATGATGCGCAGATATTCCTTGTAAGCGAATACAATGCTCTCGCGACTACTGGCGAAAGGAGCGCGAGAGTTCATCGGGGTAGTCCAGATCGAGAGAGCAGTGTCGATTGGGTTGCGACGAATGTGGATGATACGCATGTTCGGGAAAGCCAAGTGCATGGAACCCAGCAGCATAAAGTTGGACGGGTTCTTGTCAATTACATGCTCATACCCTGGCGCAACCGTGGTCAGGACCTCCAAGTACTCGCGGGCACACGCGCTGAGCCTAGCCGGGTGGACCCTGAGGCCCCGATGATCGATGAATCCCGGTTCGTTCTCGCCCCAATAATACTGTTCGCCGGCTCCGCCAACTTTTGGATGGCACGTGAGCATTTGTTCAATAAGAGTGGTGCCAGATCGAATCATGCCGACTACCAAAATCGGTACGGAAGATTCGATTCCAGCGTGACGCCACCTTTGAAGGTCCTTATGGGTGAACAGCTTCTTACTGGCATCAATAACCGAACTGATAACAGCCCAGTTGAACGGTGGCTCGGTTCGGAGTTGGTCGCGTAAAGCGTTCGCCTGATCGAAGAAGTCGATGGCTCGTTCAAAGTCCCCTAAATTGTCATAGGACTTGCCGAGCGCGTAGAGCAAATGGACTTGTTCCTCGGTAGCGACCGCATCATTAAGCAGCAATGCCTCCATCTGGTGGACCAAAGGGAGATCGGAGGAGGTTATTCTCTTCGAGTACGCGATTGCCTTGTAGGCAATTCCTTGGTTCGGATTTGCCGCAATGGAGCGTTCCAGTTCCTTTAGGGTGGCGTCGAATTGACCAATTGTGCCCAGCGAAAATGCCTTTGTCAAGTGGATGGAGCCCGCTTCGACGTTCAGTTCCTCCGCTCTCTTCCAGTGAATTCCAGCTTCATCGAATCTGGTTTGCTCGGTTAGGATACGGCCCATAAGGACATGGCCCGACGCTAGGTCCGGCGCGCTGTCGATCGCCATTCGGCAGTATTTCTCCGCATCTTCGATTCGACCGGATTCTCGTTCAAGATCGGCCAATAAAAGGAAACCCTGAAGATCCGGGGCTTTGCTTACTGCCTGCCGAAGGACTCGGACCGCTTGTCGTTCCAACCGTGCCGCGATCATCGATTCTGCAAGCGCGTACATGGCTTCGTATCCATTTGGATTGAGACTAAGGGCTTGTTGGAACTGCTGAATGGCCTCAAGATGAAAACCTTGCTTTGCAAAGCACTTGCCAAGCAGAGCATGTCCGATTGGGTTATTTGGCTCCAGATTTACTGCCTTGATAAAGTGCTCGGTAGCTATCTGATGACGACCAGTCTCTGATTCGACGACCCCAAGTAAGAGCAGTGCTTGCGTTTCGTGTGGGTTTGTCGCCAGGGCCTTCTTGAGCGTTGCTTCTGCCAAGCCATACTGACGAGCCGTGTGCTGTCGTCGAGCTTCGAAGATGAGCTCGCGTTGGATGGTCTGATCTTGTCCGGAGTTTGGTGGTCTGTTCACGACAATGCGCGTCTCTCGTATCCTCTTGAATCACCTATGTTAGCTTACTTCCGGGTTACTAAAGGAATTCTTCGCTCCAAGACCAGGCCTTTGCCGTTTCGTGCGAGAGGGAAACCCGTTTGGGATTGCCTCTGGCTAAGGGCACTGAGTTGATTCGAGGCTCCAAGGGATTGAAAGCGCTGGATAAGTAAGTTCGAACCAAGGACGCTCTAGCGTCGATTTCTCGCCTTTTTGGGGGCATGGCTCATGACGGGAGCAACTCACGGAATTCGTCAAGCCAGGGTTCATATTCCCGCCAACGTCCGAGCGCCGTTCTGTAGATAGGCTGACGTACTTGCCACGCACTCGGCGTCGCCACCGCTCGTGAGTTGTTCTCTGGGTGAAGGCACTGGTCATCCCATGGCAGACCACAAAAATCAACCATCTGGCGGCTTACTCGCTCCGTTTCTGTTACTAGGTCCTCGTAATTAACTTCCAGCAGTCGGTTGGCGGGAAGGGTATTTCTCCAGTGCTCCATGACTCGCAAGTATTGTCCGTAAGCAAAAACAAGGTCTTTCTTCTCATTTGCCCAGGGTAGCCGAGTTGAATTAGGAGTCGACCAAATCGACAAGCACGTGTCTATCGGATGCCGACGAACATGAATGATCCGGGCATTTGGAAATGCAGTGTGGATAATCCCCAAATGAGTGTAGTTACCAGGCAGTTTATCAACGACATGGAGCTTTTCAGGTTCGATCTTGTGGAGCAATGCCAGATATTCATCGATCAAACCGCTAAACCGCTCCTCATTCAGAACGTTTCCAGGCGGATTGAGGGCAACTCCCCGGTTCTTGAACCAAAAGAGCTGTTCTCCAGCTGCTCCAATGTCCGGATGGCTCGATAAGATCTGCTCAACCAACGTCGTGCCTGAACGCATCATCCCAACTACGAGAATAGGAAGAGTCTCTTGGGATCCGTGCGAGCGATACCGTTCAATGAATTCCCGGTCCAGGTTGCGGATTGCGAAATCAATGCTGTCGGCGAACAGTTTTTGCTCAAAGGGGGCATTGCCAAATTTCACCTCACGGGTAACCCGGTTAGCCGAGTTGAAATGGGACATGGCAGTCTCGAATTCACCCAGATCAGCATGAGCCTTTCCCAGTGCGTAATGCAAAGTGCCTCGATGTCCCCGTCCGAGGTTGGGGTCCTTTGCGATCTGCTCCATTCTCTCAACTAGCTGAGATTGATCGACACCGATCTTCTGAGAGCGGACCAAAACATAATAGGCAGATCCTTGGAGGGGATCAATTTCAATCGCCTTCTGAACGGTTTGGACTGCCCTGTCTACCTGACCGAGCATCTGCAAAGTCGAACCAGCTTGCGTGAGAGTATCCGCATTGTCCGGCTCCAGTTCGAGCGCTCGGGTCACATGCTTGTCTGCCTCCACGAGATCGTTTGTGCCAACGTACGCGAGAGCCATAAGCAGGTGAGCGGGAACGCAGTCGGGCTGAGCATCGAGAATGTTCCGGGCGCATGCCTCCCCTCCCTGATAATCTAGGTCCTGAACCAAAGCTCTTCCAATGCGATATTGAGCCTGGATTTGGCTTGGATCGAGGGCAATCGCGAGTCGAAATGCCTTCATTGCATCTTCGTTACGACCGAGGGCTTCAAGGGCCACTCCGATGTTTAACTGGATGGTGCTGACATGAGGAGAGACTCTGGCGGCTTTTCGAAAACAGTCCAGCGCACTCTCAAAATACTCCAGATCTAGAAAACACAGCCCTAGCTGATTGATGGCGTTGGGCTGTTTGTCGTTGAGATTGACTGCCTTCCTGCTCATTTCGAGCGCTTCCGCCTTCCTCCCGACCTCCCGAAATACCATGGAAAGCCAAAAGAATGCATTGAAGGAAAACGGATACTTCTCCGCCACCGCCGAGAGAAGCGGTACGGCGACTTCCTCTTGATGCTGCTGCGCCGCAATGACTCCTAAGAGAAGCGTTGCTTGAAGGTCCCCGGGCCGGGCAGCCAAGACCATATTCGAGACTCTGATCGCATCAGATAGCTTGCCTTCCCGATGGAAGCGCATGGCAGCGGCATTTAACGTGTCGACTTCTTCTAGCAAATCATCTGCTCCCGGTCACAACTATGCTACTCAGTATCGACGATGATTTGTTCTTGGATGGGAACGCCCCTAAACTGCCAATCTGGCCACTCTCAGCGTAGGGGTGAGTGCCATCGTCTTCTCGACAATTCTCTCAGCGCTAAGATCTCGGCGATGGGGGGGCCATCCGGTCGCTCCTCGAAGCACGCTTGAAGTTCGTTCTTTGAAGTAAGCCATCTCCTGACCGGTAGGCGTTTCGAAGGACCATGGCAGTGCTATTGCATCGTCAGCCCCAACAACATTCACCAGGGTCTTGAGATGTCCGAGAAAAGAACGCAGATTCTGTTTTGCCCGGTCGTAAACCTGTTGGGGCACCGGATCGGCATACTCAGGCGTAGGAGGAGTGCGACCGTGATAATAGGGTCTGTCCCAGTATTCGGCATATCGGAACTTCGTTGGATGTCCAACGAATAGCCCGATCCACGGATGGTCGATTCGATCCAACTCGGCAAGCACCCGGGTTACTGCAGATTCAGAACGCGCACTGTCTGCCCAGTCTAACTCTGAAATACTAAGAGCCTGGGGCATGGCAAGAACACCGTTGAATTGATGGACCGCGTGGTTAGGAAGTTCGGTGAGAGCATAGACATATGCCGGGATTCCTAGCCGCTTGAGAGCATCCGTAATCTCAGGCGACCACGTGTTGCCTCCTCCACCCCAAAATCCGGGGGCCCGTCCAAAAAGGGTTTTGAACGCATCGAATCCTTGTCGCTCCTCCTCATATGCGGCGGCGCAACCGTCCTCGAAGGACAGGTCGGCCAGGAGTTCCATGGTTGTCGGATGGTAGGAATGTCGGTTGGTGTGGAGTCCCAAAGAGTGGGGCTTGTAGGACTCAGCGACATCCGACCGACCGCGCGCGTGTAATGTTCTGCACTTTTCGCCGGTTAAGCAAAAGGATCCGCGCACGCCTTCTTCCTTGAAAAGCAGCGGGAAATCCAAAGCCGCATCATCGGCAAGTGGGTTAATAGGATCTTCGACGTCCATGAAAACAGATACAGCCTTCATTGTTTCTATTGTGACGTTGGGCAACCTATAATCAGGATACGGACCACCAAGTGTCCCGAAAAATCATGGTCGCTGAAGTTGATGTTCTTATTGTAGGCGGGGGCCCGGCAGGTAGTTCGGTAGGAACGTTGTTGCGTCGATACAACCCTTCGCTAAAAGTACTCATCCTTGAGCGTGAGACGTTTCCCAGGGATCATATTGGGGAAAGTCAATTGCCGGCAGTTTGCAAGGTCCTTCACGAAATGGGAGTCTGGGACAAAGTCGAGGCGGCTGGATTCCCAATCAAGGTCGGCAGCACATACCGTTGGGGGCGAACCGAGGACCTATGGCAAGTGAATTTCTTGACCGATGACCTACAAGAGGATCCCAGGCCCAATCAATATGCAGGGCAACGGTCTAGAACTGCGTTTCAAGTAGATCGAAGTATTTACGACAAAATCCTGCTCGATCATGCCAGAGACATTGGGTGCGAGGTCTTTGAAAATACAAAGGTGACGGAGGTCTTGAAAGCGGAGGATCGCATTCTTGGAGTCAGGGTTGCCCGATCAGGAAACCTCGATCACGTCGAAGGGGATGAGTTGCCAGAGTTGATTAGGGCCCGCTACTACGTAGATGCCTCTGGCGGATCGGGGATTATTCGACGGGCCATGGACGTTGAAGTAGACTCGCCAACCACGCTGCGCAACATTGCGTTATACGATTACTGGCAGGATGCCGAGTGGGCTGAGACGATCTGTAAGAGTGGAACGCGTGCTCAGATCATGAGCATTGGGTGGGGCTGGCTTTGGTACATTGCGATTACGTCCACGCGTACGTCTATTGGCCTCGTCACGCCGGCTCACCATTTGAAGTCGTGCGGCAAGCGACCTGAGGAACTGTATCTAGAAGCGGTCGCTCTCGAACCTCGAATTTCGAAGCTTGTTGCAGGAGCTCGTCAAGAGGGTAATTTCCAAGCCACGAAAGACTGGAATTACATTTCAAGCAGGTTGGCAGGCGAGAATTGGTTCCTAGTTGGCGATGCCTGCGGATTTGCCGATCCCATCTTAACGGCCGGAATGACACTGGCCCAGGTAGGGGCTCGCAAGGTGGCCTACACTATCCTTGAGCTCGATCAGAACAGCTCCGACCCGGACTGGTTGAAGTCGGAATACACTCGAACGCATCGGTCCAACATCCTCCAACACATTCGCTTTGCCGAATTCTGGTACTCATCGAATGGATGTTTCACCGATCTTCAAGATCATTGTAAGGAGATCGCGAAAGAGGCTGGCCTAGAGCTGACACCCCAAGCTGCGTTTCGGTGGCTCGGCACCGGTGGATTCGCGTCGGATGTGCTGGCGGATGAGGAGGCGAATATTTTCGGTTTTCAAAGCGCTCGAGTCATTATCAGCCGATTCACTGGGATCCCGATGACCTGGGCGATCGCTAAGAACAATCGATTCAAATTGAACTTGGTCGGCACAAGAATGGACACTTTCGCAAGCTACCAAGCTGGGCGCATTGAGCCTGTCAAGTGTCTGAAACGGGGCGAAAAGGTCTTGCCTCTAACGGGACAGAATCAACTTCTCTACTCGATATTGACTCGTGAATCGGATGCGTCGACCATCGCCCGCCACCTCAGCCAATACTTCAAGTCGAGGCCAAAGGAGTTTCCAAATTATGGGGGCGCCTATCAACATGCCTTTGAGGTCCTGGAAACGATGATTTCCGAGGGATGGGTCACGGCAACAGTCAATAAGGGCCGACCCTTCATTCCAGTTGGTGATCAGACCAAGCCCGATGCGAATACGACTTAACACGAAGTCCGATCCGGATCGGCGTAGCCATTGCTGCGCATAGCAAAGCGAGTGCGCGGAATAACCGGTCGTACGAGCAGTTGTGACGCGTCCGAAACACACTGAAGAAGCGGAGAAAAAAGTGGGTGTCAAGCTACAGCTCGACACCCACTTGTCAGCACGAACCTTTCAGTCGGGCCAATAAATTACCCAACCAGAGCAGCGATGCTGCCCTGATTGGATACTGTCGTTACTTTGCCTTGGAACCGGCAAACTTATCTGCATTTGCCGCACCAGGACCAGCCATCGCCTTCATGCCTCCCATTTGAGCACCCTTGGGCGCCTCCTTGGGAGCAGTTGCAGTCGGCGATGCCGCTGCCGTATCGTCACCCTTGCCACAGCCGATCATAACGACCGCTAGTGCTAGAAGGGTCATTGCAGACCCGATCTTCATTTTCATTAGTTGCCCGTTGCTGGATTGACCCACCACATGTAGGTGCTTGTGTTGTTTACGACCAGGTTAGCCTGATTGAGCACCGTACTCCAGTTTGTACCGGTTGCCATGTATCCAGGTTGAACCTTCTTGGCATGCCCGTCGGCAAACGATACGATCATCGATCCAGTTGCCAACAGGGAGTTACCACCGGTGATGATGCCGTCCTGAACGCCAGCAGTCGGAATAAGGGTTGACCACTGTCCACCGATACCCCAGTTACCAACGCAGTAAGAATTGATCGTGCCGCAGTCCGGCGCGTCGATCGTCGTGTTAAGGATAGGAGTGCCGAACGTACCGCACTGACCGTTCAATTCACCATAACCAAAGAAGCCCCATGCTTCGCTACCACCGTTTGCACCGGCAGGATAGTCGTGGTCGTTGAACTTAGCCGAAATCATTGGCAAGTTAGCAGGAGTCTGCGGAGCAGATCCACCTACGGCATGGATCGTCGCACAGTTACCGGCCACGCCTGGGCTTGGATACCAGGGCGCCAATGCATCATAGTTGTATCCGAATGTCGGAGTGTACGTATCTTGAATAACGTTTGATCCGAGAAGCGGAGGCGAATACTGTGACTGAGAAAGCGGGTTATTGAGGATGTCCCCATTCTTGGTGTATGGCTGAACAAGCCAAGTCCAAGTGGAGAAGCAGCCTGGAGGGCCACCGAAACAAAGTGGGTCGCTTCCTGTGTTCCAAACGCTGGCTGGGACAAAGAAGTCGTCAGAATCGCCAGCATACATAATCTCGGCCAATGCCGTTTGTTTCGAATCGCTCAGTGCCGAAGTGGCCTTGGCAGCGAGCTTTGCTTGAGCAAAGACAGGGAAGAGAATCGCAGCAAGTATTGCGATTATGGCAATGACAACAAGTAATTCAATAAGCGTAAACGCTTTCTTAATCATAATGCACTCCATCAAGACTCCCAGAGGGACAGTCGGGGACGCCATACATTATCCAAAGAAAAGTTCGATTTGAGAAGGGGATTTTTAGTATTTTTCTGCCCTGACGTCGGTTTCAACGCACAAAACCGTACTTACACGCAATGATGTTATGATTAACTGTGGGTAAAGGGATCACAATAATCGTCACGCTGCTGGCTGCGTCAAGTCTGCCCGCTCAGGCTCCGCTTGAGGCAAAGCACGGAGTCGTCTGTTCAGCGAACGTTCTCGCATCAAATGTGGGCGTGAGCATTCTCAAGAGGGGTGGTAACGCCATCGATGCCGCGTGTGCAGTGGGTTTGGCACTCGCGGTGGTCTATCCGGAAGCAGGGAATTTGGGCGGAGGCGGGTTTATGCTTGTTCGCATGGCGAATGGAAAATCGGTCGCGATCGATTACCGCGAGACCGCCCCGAACGCTGCCACGCATGATATGTATCTGGATGGAGCAGGTAACCCGATACCAAGGCAATCACTCGTTGGCTACCTTGCGAGCGGCGTACCGGGTACCGTTGCCGGACTAGGTTTCGCGCAGAACAAATATGGCCGCCTTAAATGGCGAGAAGTTGTTGAGCCCGCGCGTCGGCTGGCCGCAGACGGCTTCTTGGTGAGCAATGGCTGTGCGGCGAATCTCCGGAGGTCGACCAACCTCAGTCAGTTCCCCGAGAGTAGGCGAGTCTTTCAGCGAGATGGCAATTACTATCGACGCGGCGACCTATTTCAGCAGCCAGATCTGGCGCTTACCTTGAAGAGGATTGAGGAGCGCGGGCCTAGCGAGTTTTATCGCGGTGAGACGGCCCGACTCATCGCCTCCGCGATGAAAGGGAAGGGGCTGATTACCTTACGCGATCTTCGGGACTTTAGACCGGTTGAGCGAAAGCCCGTGGAAGGAACTTATCGGGGATACCAGGTTATCACGATGCCTCCCCCTAGTTCGGGAGGCGTTGCGGTGGTTGAGATGCTCAACATGTTGCAGAGCTATGACCTCAAATCTCTTGGATTCGATACAGCTAAGACCGACCATGTGCTGGTTGAGACCATGAGAAGGGCATTTGCCGACCGGTCAGAGTTCCTGGGCGATCCTGATTTTGTTCGGATACCCGAATCGGGACTGACATCAAAGAGATATGCGGAGGCTCTATCAGCGACGATCGATATTGACAAGGCGACTCCAAGTTCACAGATTAAACATGGAAAGCCATCGGCCTATGAATCATCAGAAACGACTCACTTTTCTGTGGTCGATTCGGATGGCAACGCAGTTGCCAACACCTATACGCTCAACTTTGGATATGGCAGCGGGGTCACGATACCTGGGGCCGGCTTCTTAATGAATGACGAAATGGATGACTTCACCAGCAAGCCAGGGGTTCCCAACGGATTCGGGCTGATTCAGGGAGAGGCGAACGCGATCGCTCCCCATAAGCGCCCACTTTCATCCATGACTCCCACGATGCTTGTCAAGGACGGCAAGCTTGCGCTTGTTATTGGTAGCCCGGGTGGGCCAACCATCATCTCGACGGTTCTTCAAGTCATCCTCAACGTTGTCGACCATGGAATGAACATCTCGCAGGCGATTTCCGCGCCCAGGATCCATCATCAGTGGATGCCTGACTTGATTCAGGCGGAAAGCGGTTCGGCGCCTGGCCGAGTTTTCGCCGATTTGAAGGCGATGGGGCACTTGTTTGAAGGCAATGCACGCAATGCCCATGTTCATTGGGGCGATGCAGAGGGAATCTGCATCGATCCGAAAACCGGTGTACGCTTCGGCGCATCCGATCCTAGATCCGCCGATGCAGCGGCGGTAGGATATTAGTGAGGGCAGAGGCTTTGTGGGTCAAATAGGACCAGGCGGACGTGTGCCTATCATTTCTAGTCCTTACACCCATGAATTTCCAGTCGATCCTTCAAAAGCGACGCGATGGCATCAAACATTCGCAATCGGACCTCGGTGAACTCGCGAATGGCGCAGCTGACGGCAGCATCCCCGATTATCAGTTGTCAGCTTGGCTGATGGCAGCTTATTTGAATCCGCTCGATGCGGAGGAGACTGCTTGGCTCACCATGGCAATGGCCGATAGTGGTTCTCGGTTAGATCTCCGCGGATTGCCAAGGCCTTGGGTGGATAAGCACAGTACCGGAGGAGTCGGTGACAAGACTTCGATCGCCTTGCTGCCCATTCTTGCCTCTTGCGGCCTAACGGTCGTTAAAATGAGTGGACGAGGTCTGGGGATTACAGGTGGAACCGTGGATAAGCTTAGTTCTATCCCGGGTTTTCGAATCGATCTCTCACCCGAGCAGTTAAAAGATCAGGCACGTCGGATTGGGATTGCGCTGACCGGCCAAACCCCCAACCTCGCTCCAGCGGACAAAACACTTTATGCTCTTCGTGACGCAACCACAACCGTCGGCTCGATTCCATTGATCGTATCGAGCATCTTAAGCAAGAAACTTGCTGGCGGCGCGGAAACTGTCGTTCTCGACGTTAAGTGTGGAAGAGGAGCCTTCATGCAAACGCTAGACGACGCCCATGACCTGGCTTCCGCGTTAGCCAAGACGGGTGAATTGTGCGGACTCAAGGTTCGAATTGCAATTTCCGATATGAATCAGCCCTTGGGCCATGCAGTCGGTAATGCGTTAGAGGTTAAAGAGGCGGTACGTACGCTCAAGGGCGAACAAAGTCGCTTTGCAGATCTCTGTGTGGAGCTAGCCGGTTTGACTCTCGAGGCGAGCGGCCTACTGCCAAGCCAAGCGGCTGGCAAAGAATCCGCTTTGGATGCAATTCGCAGTGGCCGGGCCGCGGACAAGGCCCGCCAGTGGTTCGAGGCACAGGGGGCAACCGTCGATGTGGTGAGTTTTCCAGAATTGCTGCCCAAGTCACCCTTTGTTGAGACGCACCGTTATCAGGGACCCGGCGGTTGGATCGCCTCAATCGATGCTGAGTCGGTCGGATCAACCGTCGTTTCGATAGGTGGTGGACGTCCGAAGAAGGACTCACAGATCGACTTGTCGGTAGGCGTCGAAATGCACGTCGAGGTTGGAAGCAACGTTCAATCCGGCGATCCGTTGTTCAGCGTCTTTACGAATTCGAAGCAGGATGCAGCGAGAGCGTCCGAGGAGCTTTCTCGGGCCATTGCCATCTCGCCAACCGAGGTGAGTGCTATTCCAGCACTCATAACCGTCGTGTAGAAGCACCGTGGTTCTTATTGAGGAACCGGAAAACGTGCAAGTTGAGCCCAAAAATGGGTTCCATCCTGAGCGAGCGTATCCAGTTCCACGGTCACGCTGACCTTTTCCTTGGGTAACACCAGCATGATGTACGGGGTCATGACAACTTGCTGGGAAGATGCCGCCGGGAAGATGTTTGGCGCCAGTTGGATCACCGCATCCTTGTCACGGACGATCGTCTTCACATAGTCGTAGGCCTGAACGTTCGTCAATTGGCCCCCAAAAACGATGAGAACTTGGTTCTTGTCAAAGTCGACCACCGGAGGCTTCTCAGCATCTGCATTCACGATCGTGCCGGCGGCGGAAGGAACGCTTGCGATGCCTTTGTGAATGGTCCACAGTTCTCCCCACTGCGTCGAGTTCTGGATCATCCTAACAAGCGGAAACGTGATCAAGCTCTTGCCCCCATTTAGCATGGCAATCGGCCTTACCTTTGAAGCATCGCCCGTACCGGTATGGTTCATGAGCGCGAAGAGACTTGCTGCAACGAGTTTGTAAACGATTACCATTTTATTTCAGGGGCTTCGTGGGTTTTGAAAACATTCTTGAGCTTCAGTTCTTAACTGTCCTATTCTAGCATTCCGATTTCTTCCTGTCACGATCGGTTAGTCGTTTCAAACCTTTCATCCCAACTCCCCACGTATGACTTCAAACCAGGGTCTCAACATTTATACAATGCTTCTTCGCGTGAACTCCTCGCCGTGATGTCGACCGATAGGCTTAACGGAGGCAACGTTTTCAGGCGGAATGTCGAGCAATTGAAGCCAGTCCTCTTGGGTGTCCCCTTTGGGGAAGATCTCGTTCTCCCGATACTCTTGGTTAACCGCATCAACCAAGTCTTGCAGGGATACCCCTGCGATATGCTTCGGATCTGCAATTGCCCTTTTGATAGCCGTATCTTTAGCCCGGTCCACCACGCTCTTCAACAGGGCGCCCGATATGAGGTCCTTGAAGTAGAGTGTTTCCGAGGAACCCGTTCTGAGAAAGACCTTGAGGAACTCTGTTTCCTTGTTCTTCCGCCACAGGTGGTCCATTAAACCTTCGATCAGTTCCTTTCGCGCACAGTCGACCTCACCCTTATTTCTCTTGACGACGTCTGCGTCCAAGGGGATTCCGGCATGCAGGTAGATACCAAGGATCTGGATCGACGAATCGCGATCCGGCCGAGAAATCTTCACTTTACGATCAATTCTCTCCGGGCGAAGTACCGCTGGATCGATGTAGTCTGGTCGGTTTGACGTGAGCATCAAAACCACGTTTTCCAGAGATTGCAACCCGTCAAGCTCTGCGCAGAACTGCGGTACCACCGTGTTGGAAATGTTTAGGTACCGGCCACTCGACCGGGTGCGAAGCACCGACTCGGCTTCGTCCATAAAAATAAAGACGAGGCGCCCTTCCTTGGCCTTCTCTCGGGCGGTCCTGAAAATCTCTCGAACGATTCTCTCAGTTTCACCAAGCCACATATTAAGGATCTTGGGACCACTGATCGCCATGAAGTACTCCTTCACCTCCTTGCCGGTACGCTTGGAGTATTCGCGCGTCAAATTGTATGCGGTTGCCTTGCCGATGAGAGTCTTGCCACAACCTGGGGGGCCATAGAGAAGAATGCCCTTGATTGGCTTCTTTTCGAACCTCTCGAATATCTCAGGAAAGAGAAGTGGCTGCTCAATGGTGTCTCGAATCAGGCGAATCGCATCTTGTTGGCCCCCAACCTTCTCCCAAGGAAGCACCGGCACGTCTTCCAGAAAATAATCCCTGCTCTCCTGTTTCTTGTAGTGCTCAAGGGCGATCCGGCCATTGGAATCGATCCTCACCTCGTCGCCAGTGTCGATTTTGGTTTCAGACAGGCTGGCGGCACGGTGAATCAGCCGCCCGTCTGAACCAGGAAGTTCGGAACCCACTCGAAGTCGACCATCTTCAAGGGCTTCAGAGACCTTAATCAAATTCCCGATTACGGGTGGAGGGAGTTTGCCCACTACCGCATAAGCTTCGTTCACCTTGACTCTCGTTCCAATCGAAAGCGACCCTTCATCAAGTCTGGGATCAACCTGGGCGACATATTCTTGGTCGCCGAGCGAAATAAGCGCAAGCTTTTGAATCGGACGCCTTTCTCCCTCTGGCGATTCCACGCCGGGTGCTTCTTGCTCTAACCATTCCAGGAAGACCCCGAGCTTGTTCGCGGGCGCTGTCAGCTTGTTATAGGCTTCTTCATATTCGGCCAGCATCTGTTGGGCCTCATCTCTCTCCTTCGAATCGTTCAAGAGGGAAGTACGAAGTGCAGCTAGGTAGTTGTGCAGCCTCGGGTTGTCCTTTGGCGCCTGCTCGACGATCTTATCGAGCAATTCCAAAGTACGTGAAGTTTCTCCCGATGTCATATCTGATAGTACGACGAATAGCTGGTGTCAGTAGACAGCAAGGCCCACGAATCTTGTCAAGAACGCGAAATCACTGGTGCAGCCGTAAACCGACAGGGCATTCAGGCGACTCTAAGATAGCGAACAACGGAAGTTCCATCCCTTGGACCTCGACGGATGATGATTCACTGGCTCAAGGTCCGGTCTAGTTGATCTTCTTGAGATCCGTCCATTCTGGACCGGGGGATCCCGGGTCGTTGGTCATGAGGAATTCGGTCCCATTCGTGAGAGCCCGGTTGTAGCCGATTGGCATAATGAACTGCGTCTTGCCATCGGTGTACCTTTCTTGATCCTTGACGTAATCACACATATCGCGCGTGAATTTGTCATTCGCCGCCCATTTGTCATGGAGAGCACGTTGTTGGTTTTCGGAATTGGCATTGATTCTCGCCCACCCGTCGCCGATCATGTCTCCAACGATTTGTCCGGTTACTTGCTGACATTTCTTAACGAAAACCGGATCGAATTGCGAAGACGAAAAGGCAACTGCCGCCAATTTCATGGCTTTCGTGAATTCTGACTCTGGGCCGATTATTTGGGCGACATTGCTCATGTACCAATCGCCGTTTGTAAATCCATGCGCACGCCCCCAGGCGGTTCCAGATTCATATCCGTCAAAGTCAAACCCAGCCTTCATGATCATTCGAACTCCACCCTGCACGTACCGAATCTTCAGAAGACACTTCGCCGCACGGCCAGTCATCACCGCGGTATTTCTGAAAGAACTTGCTACGGGAGTTTCCTGCCGGTCGACTATCTCGACCGCTACACCCGGATGATTCCTCTTGAACACATTCAAAACAAAATCGGTCAATTGGGACGGCGGTAGGGTGCCTGAGTTTCCGACGTTAGGCGTACGAGTGAATGAAAATGCTAGTTCATTGAGATAAGAAAATGAAATGCGGTTATCGGGCGACGATGCTGAAAGGACGAACTCTACCGGGGCAGTTCGCCGGCTAAGATCCCAAGACACCTTGTCGTTTGCATTCCAACCCTTTGGAATTAGGTACATCAGAGCCAAGTGGTTTGTGCCTGAGTTGTCCATCACTTTGTCAAGGGTGAATCGGGTTGTATCCTTTGGATAGGCCAGGCAAGCGCAGAGCGTTCCGACTCCTATCATGACGAGCTTAAAACGCAGTTCCGGTGACATGGTATGGAAGAGTGTATGAAGATTTGGTTAGGTCCCCTCGAACATTTCACGGTTTTTCACATCATCTGACAAATGAGCCCGCTTTCCGCTCAGGGGAGTTCGAGGGTTCCTGACAATCCAAATTCGATCAACACGCCTTGTAGCGAAAGCTCCAACCGCTTTACATCGGCCGATTCGGATTGAACAACCGGGATAGGAAGTCACCCGATGAGAAAATGTGTGAAAAGCCGTGAAAAAGAAATGGCTCGTGGGGCTTAGGCTCGGATACTAGAATCTCCACTGAGGGCGCCCGATCCAGAGCGAAAGCCTCCGACGAAGAGTGCAGGGATGCTTGGCATTTCATCCGGGATCGCGATTCCTCTCAATACTGGGGTCGTCCTACTCCTTTGACTTCGAAAAAAATAGCCATGATCCGCATTCGAATCCTCATTACGGTTCTTACTTTCATGGTAAGACTTTCTTGCTTCGCCCAGACCAGCGGCTACCAGCCCAATTCGCCTTGGCCCAGATTTCAGAACAACAGCGCCAACACTGGTTCTGGGAAAGGTTCTGGTTCAACTGGACTTCTAAACTGGATCTACACGCCAACCTATGCTGAGTTTGGTAGTTCTGCATGTATCGCTGCAGATGGAACGATTTACCTCGGAGCAAACGGACACGACCTCGAGGCAATTAATCCAGATGGCTCGATCAAGTGGAGTTTCAATATCCCGAGCAGTGGGTTAGATACGGTATCGGCAACACCGGCCATTGGCGCAGATGGCACCATCTATGTTGGAGCAACGGATTCCATTCTCTACGCGTTGAACCCCGACGGTACTGTCAAGTGGACATATAAGACCGGGGATCAGATTTACTCATCGGCAGTTATCGGCAACGACGGCACCATTTACGTGGGTTCGCAAGACAATGCACTTTACGCCATTAAGCCGGATGGCGCCTTGAAATGGAGGTTCTACACAAATGACGCAATCTTCTCGGATCCGGCGATTGGTCCTTCGGGCACGATTTACGTGGTGTCAAATGATGGGAGTCTCTATGCTGTCAATCCTGACGGATCTTCCAGTTGGGTCTTTTCCAGTACCTACAGTTTGAGCTCAGATCCCGTTGTCGGGTCTGATGGCACGGTTTACGTGACATGTGATGATCTCAATTGTTTGTTTGCAGTCAACCCAAGTGGATCCCTAAAATGGTCCTTCGGGGCTGCGAGTTCGGTCTTTAACTCGGTCGCAATTGGACCGGACGACACGGTTTATGTTGGCTGGGTAAACGGCTACCTGTATGCATTGAACTCGGACGGTTCCGTGAAGTGGAACTTCAAGACTGGCGGTTTCATTCGAGCAGGAGCTGCTATCGCCTCAGATGGCACGATCTACGTTGGTTCCGATGATAACAATCTCTATGCGATCAAATCTGACGGAACACTGGATTGGACCTTTACAACGGGGAGTTATGTTGCAAGCTGCCCCTCGATTGCAGCCGATGGTACGGTGTACGTGTCTTCTGACGATGGCAACTTCTATGCGCTGGGAACCCAAGTAAACACGGTCCCGATAAAGTCGTTGGCAGTGAGTCCAGTCGATGTGATCAGCGGCTCGAATGCTACTGGGACCGTAACGCTTTCGCAAGCAGCTCCATCAACCGGTGATCGTGTCCTCCTTTCAAGTAGCACGGGTCTGGTCGTAATCCCTCCTTACGTCACCGTACTTGGTGGCTCGAAGACTGGTACATTTCCGATAACCACGATCGCAGGAGCTATCACGACCGCGATTATCACTGGGACCTCTGGAGGCGTCAGCGCAAGCGCTACGTTGAATGTGGGAGAAATTACCGTTGCAGGACTTACCCTTGGCCCCACGTCGGTACAAGGCGGGATTTCTTCAACCGGCACGGTGACACTCTCATCGGCTGCTCCAACCGGTGGTTTCGTGGTGAATCTTGCATCAAGCAACACCATTGCGACGGTTCCATCGACGGTTACAGTTGTCGCTGGGGCCACAACAGCCACCTTTTCCGTTGTCACGATTGGGGTTAATTCTCAAACGACAACTTCTATTTCGGCGGCAGGCGGCGGTACAACAGCGACGGCGTTGTTGACGATCACGCCCGCATCTCTTCTATCGTTTACCCTGAATCCTTCCAGCATAGTCGGCGGCAACTCAACGTCGGGAACTCTAACGCTCGGAGGCCCCGCAGGTTCCAGTGGAGCAAGCGTGTCTTTGGCTTGTTCTAATACGGCAGTTGTCCTTCCGGCGGGCGGAAAAGTCAGTATTCCGGCAGGCAAGACTTCTGTGACATTTGTGGTTGGCACCGATGGCGTCAGTGCTGCGACGAAGGCAACTATTTCAGGGAGTCTCAATGGGATCACACAAAATGCGACCCTTACACTCGCGAGCGCATCGCTTGCATCATTGACGCTCAATCCAACTGCTGTCGCAGGGGGTAACACGTCGGCTGGAACGATCTCGCTAAATGGGTTTGCGGGAAGCGGAGGACTGACTGTTTCGTTGATAAGCAACAGCACGATCGCCTCAGTTCCAAAAACGGTTACGATTTCATCCAACGAGTCGAAGGCTACCTTCACAATTTCCACGAGCCCAGTGTCTGCTCAAAAGGCGGTGATCATCACGGCCACGCTTGGTACCCAAACTCAATCTGCGAACCTCACCGTAAATCCGCCGACACTTGCTTCTATTAGCACGAACCCGACGTCTGTCACAGGGGGCAACTCATCAAGTGGCACGGTTGTGCTTACCGGACCGGCGCCACCAAGTGGGATCACCGTCAGGTTATCCAGCAGTTCAAGCGCAGCGGTCGTTCCCAACTCGGTTTCCATTGGCGTTGGCAAGTCCACGGGCACATTCAAAGTAACTACTTCCGCAGTTCCCGCATCGCAGGTTGCAAAACTGACTGGCACACTTGGCACGGTCTCCCAATCGACAACCCTCGGCATCATGGCTCCCGCAGTTGCATCTGTCGCAATGAGCCCATCAACACTGACCGGCGGAACCCCTTCGGTCTGCACGGTTACTTTGACCGGATTAGCGCCCACTGGAGGATCGGTGGTCAAGTTATCAAGCAGCTCAAGCTCGGCAACCATTCCCATGTCGCTGACGATAGCGAGCGGAAAGAGCACAGGCAGTGTCGCCGTGAAGACGGTTTCGGTAGTTTCAAAGGTGACGGCAACGATTTCCGCAGCCTTGAATGGTTCGAGTGGTACGGCGACCCTTGCGATTTCGCCTCCGAGTCTCGTTTCCCTCAAACTTAGTCCCGATGTTGTATTGGGCGGGAAAACGAGTAGTGGAGTTGTGACGATCAGCACAGGGGCGCCGGTGGGAGGCCTGATCATTTCGCTTTCGAGCAGCCAATCATCTGCCACTGTCCCTGCTTCTGTCACAATCTTGGCCGGTAAGACAAGCGGAACCTTCAAAATCGAAACGACGAGCGTCAAGACAAAAACGAGTGTCACGATCTCCGCAAGTTCCGGGTCCAGCTCTAAGACGGCTGTCCTGTCGATCACATAGCTACGTTCTTCCGAACTTCGGGCAAAGATCGAATGATAGTAGGCAAGGGCGGACTGATTTTCAGCCAGCTAGAAAGGCGGCGGGAACGGCTCTTTGGATGGCAATGTGCGTAACGCCCTTATTCCCTTACCAAGGATTCGACCACAAGGTCGACGAATTGGCGAACGTAGTTCCTCAATACTTCAGATTCGGCGAGGTTCAACCTAAAACTCGACGCGCGCAAGTAGGCATCCGCAGGCTCGATTCCTGCAGCTCGAGCGACACTCACTTCGGAAAGCCCTGCCTCGTGCAGCATGGTGTAAAGCGCCAAATCCGTGCTTGAGATGTCTCGGAAGAGATCCCGAGAGGACTCGGCAACACGCAGGATCTTGTGCTTCAAGTCCCAAATTCCGTTGTCTGCAAAGAACGGATCAAGAAGGCCAAACGCCCGTAAAGTCGCGTTAGGGTCCAACCAGTTGGTTCCAGACAGCCTCAATCGCTTTAAGGCTCCCGCCAAGGTCCGACCATTTCCGTGCATCTGGTCCGCGATAACCTTGCTCAGGCGGGGAGACAAGACCAATCCCTCCGCTGCGCTCATTTGATGTAGGAGAAGGACCCGCTCTGCAGGTTCCGCTGCTCCCATCGCAGCCATCGTCCATTCTCGTGCGCACGGTAAAAATGAGCGCAAGGCTCGGCTGGGTTTGGGCGACGTAAATGCGAGCAAAGTAGGCTTCGCGCATCGGACACGTCTTTCGAGACTGAGCCTAAGAGCCATCTTCATGCGGCTTTTGCCAAGAGCGTCTTGGACGTCGTCGAGAAGCAGTGGCCCGTTAGTGTCGATTCTTAAGGGGTTAGCGAGATAGTCGCCCACCGAATAGCGCTCGGGAGTTACCGAATTCTCGTGTTTAAGTCGACTCGCTACCGCACTTAAGAGATGAGACTTGCCCCATCCGCTTGGCCCGACGAGCGCCACAAACGGTTCGAGGCCAGCTGAAAACATGAGTGCGGCTTCAATCGCCTCTACATTAGAAGGTAATGCTGCAATAGAATTAAAAGAGGTCTCCCTCCTTTCGAATAGAACTTTCGAGATTTTCGGTCCGTGGTCTGAAGCCTCCGAATTATTAACCGATTCGATCCGCTTGACGTTGGGTGCTTCGTGTAACGTGGTCATCTTAATTGAAGCCTGCCTCATACTGGACTATTCTCTATCAGACGTTCTAAGTCGTCAAGAGCAAGCAAGCCGGGTTGCCTAGGTTAGACCAAGATGAGAATGCTTATGTTTTCTTCGTTTTTCGCTTAAATAATCGATTTCGATTATTTTTTTATCCCCAAAACTATCCACACGTTATCCACCTACCCGTGCTTTATTTTGGGCCAGTAGATTAAGGGTTTAAAGTTTGGACTCTGCTCAGAAGTGTGGCACGTGATACACGAACTTAGCTGACTGGTGCCCATTTTTGCGCCCCGCGGGTTCTTTACATGGAGCTTGCCTGGGCCGTGACACGATTCACACCCAACATCGGCCAAGTCTGGGGTTTGTGCTCGGCTGCGAAATCCGCTTATATTTTGTAAGCCCACTACATGGCAAGAAACACAATCAGGATCTTTGCCGTGCCCCTTTGTTTCGAGACTCCGGTAGGCCGTGGCATGTTTGGAGTGAACCCATGTGTCATAGGCTTGTTTGTGACAGGACTCGCATGCCTTGCTCCCTGCAAACGGATTCGATGGATGGCGGGCGGTTGTGGCGAGGAAATTCCGCGCATCCACTCTTCTTAAGTAATCTTTGTAGAACCGGGCAACATCTACATTGTCGGTCACATCGGGCCCAAGCGGCAAGACCTGGTACGCGCTAAAGTTGGCGCCATCATACAGAGTTCTAACGATGGTTTTGCCACCTTCGCCCGGAGTCACCAGAATCGTTCGACCTACCGTCTCGGCTGCGTCCGGAGACGTATTGGGTGACCGATAAACGATCATTCGAAGGTCTTGGTGTTTAGTTGCGAGCGTCTTGGCCTCTTCCTCGTTGCCATCGAGCAAGAGGATCGGCGTCAATTCAAGTTGTTTTGCTTCGCTGAGCAGTTTCGAAACCGCCTCATCGGTGTCGGTAGCTTGGGCATGGAGAGACGACGCCAAGCTAACGGAGTGCATCGATATTCCGCCAATGAGAAACTGGCCAGTCTGACTTGTCTCCTTGATTGGAATCGCTGCATTTCCATTGATGCTGCCGCTAATCAACCGACTGTTTGAGTTGTTTTGTATAGCATAAACGCCGCCGATTCCCAGTTTCGCATCTTCGTCCGCAAGATTAATTGCGCTTACCGACATTTCGCCATAAGCCTGGGCTACTGTTTCAGCCTTTAGCTCGTCTTGCGGACCATGACCGGCGACCATCGCTCCATTCGCAAGAACCGTTACATCGGCAGTAAGACGTAACTGCTTGATCAACTGGGCCTGTCTTAATATTCCGCCGGACATTGGGGAAGTACATCCACACGGCTCAAGGTGACCGGACAGGTCGCCAGTAATGACGACCGTTGTTATGTGGCTTTCTTGAAAGCTGCTCATCGCGGCGCACGCGCAACCGAGCAACCCCAGTCCTGCGGCCCAGTTTTTCATTGAATCATCGCGCGAATCGCGGCGTGAACAATCGGCTGGCTGGGATCGCTAGTTTTGACCCGGACATCCGCGATGAGTTCTCCGGGCTTTCCCTTTCCGTCGTAAGTTACATCGACTACGAAGTCGGATGACCCGGCCAGGGCTCTCGCAGTCGCGGTGAGATTGGGAGTGTTGGTTGTAACTCCAAGTACTTTGAAGCCTGTCCCTGGGCCCGATACAAGGAATGACTTTGTACAGGGCACATGGCCGACTTGCCCCATCGAAACCTCGTCCGGCAACGCAATAATGCCCTTCTGGGCATTCATCGTCCAAACGAGATCTGGAAAATCAGAGTTTGACGTCAGAATCTGAAGGGTCGCAAAGGACCGTCCGGGCGGCAAATTGCCTTTTAGGTCAATGATAAACTTGTATCCGGCCAGCAGTTTTGGCCCTTCATGCGACTCCGGGTCTGCCAGCATGCCGTGAAAACGCTGCATGGAAACCGTACCGGGAAGGCCGTCGAATTTGCAGGACACTGGGTTCAGCGGTTCTCCACTGGAAGGGATTAGATACAACGGGAACTTTTTACCGGTGTTCGGTACGAGCACGGTATCGCCCTCGGGAGAAATGAAGCGAAACCGAGGGTGGATCGGGATTTTCAGAGTTACGACTTTTACCGGATTGGACGGGTCATTCGTATAAAGGATGACGTGCTTCTCCAGGTCCTTCTTGAATAATCTGGTGTCCACTACCATTTTGAGCAGTCGCGTGGCCTGAGGAGCGATCTCCCCAGGATCGGTAACAACCGTACAACCGCAATCTGGAGTCATGCTAAATGAAAGCGGACCGGTTCCCAGGTTCGTCACCCGCATGTCGAAGTCGACCTGGTCCCCTTGCACCGACGGTGGGGCTTCGAGTGTCGTCTTCTCAATAGATAGCTGGGACTTGGCCGGGATCAGAGCAACGTGATTTTCAACCGCATCCTGGAGAGCTTTAGCTGCTCTCATGTTCAATTTGAGGGTGGTAAGTTCTGTTCCGGAAACGGCGGCACGTTGTACGCGAAGCAAGTCAGAAGGCCCCATGACATAGGCTGTCGCATAACCATCGGCAATTCCGAAATACATGCCGACTGCGCAAGCCACGTCATCAAAGACATCAACGACTTGAGACGCTTGAAGTGGGCGACCCCGTTTGAGGCCGATCACGTAATCGAGGCGAGGCGCACCCGGATCCTCGCTAAAGAACCCCACGTGGCCGGCAGGAAGGCCGCTTTCAGGCCTGACTGCCAAAACTGGCTCAAAACTGATTTTTATGTCTGTTTTCTTGCCGCTTACGAACACCATCTTGGGAACGCGCTGTTTCCAGATGCCGAACGCTTGATCCCTGGCCTTCCGATATTCATCGCGGTAATTCTGCGGCACTTTCGAATCGTCCCACTCAAAGGAGATCTCCGTCTTGGGCAGCAAGCGCAGGCGATCCTTTGCAAGGGCAAAGTCCTCCTTTTGGAGAGCATCTTCAATAGACAGAACAAGGGACTGAAATGTTGAACTACAAGATGGCGGCAAAACTGGACCGAGACTCTGAAATGCAAGTGAAGCGAAGACTATTGCTGCGAGCATGTATTTACAAACCTACTTGGGACGTTGACACGTTACCTATTCGATGAAAGCGTCATCAGAGGGCTTCTTTTTAAGATACGCCTCGATGAATCCATCAATTCCTCCATCCAGTACACCTTGGACGTTCCCTGTTTCAAAACCAGTTCGATGATCCTTTACCAAAGTGTAGGGTTGCATCACATAACTCCGGATTTGTCTCCCCCAAGCCGCAGGGCCACCATCTCCCTTAAGCAAGTTGATTCGGTCTTGGGATTGGGCACGTTCCAGTTCGCTGAGACGCGCTAATAGCACGGCCATCGCGCTGGCTCGGTTTTTGTGCTGACTTCGCTCGTTTTGGCAGTTCACGACAAGACCGGTAGGCAGATGCGTGATTCGGACGGCGCTTTCGGTTTTGTTGACGTGTTGCCCACCGGCGCCCCCTGCGCGCAGCGTTTCGACTTTCAGGTCATCGGGATTGATCTGTACCTCTGACTCTTCGATTTCGGGCAGTACTTCAATCTTCGCGAACGAGGTATGGCGTCTGGCCGCCGCATCGAAAGGCGAAATGCGAACAAGCCGATGAACGCCCTGCTCGGCCTTTAGGAATCCGTAAGCATTGTCGCCCGTGATGAGCATTTGGACAGATCGATATCCGGTCACATCGCCTGGAGTCTCACTGATGATCTCCATTTTGTAGTCGTGTTGTTCGGCCCATCGGGCAATCATTCTCTGCAGCATCACGGCCCAATCGCACGCTTCCGATCCACCTGCTCCGGCGTTCACCTCAACGAGCGCATTTCGACCATCGTGCTCTCCGCTCAGCAAGGTCTTAAGCTCATATGCGTCAAGATCGGCAAGCAAGGTGATCGCCATCTGATCCGCCTCGGCTTCCGTCTCAGGATCGGGCTCGGAGCGAAGCATCTCGTATAGTTCTGCGACGTCGCGTTCGGTCTTGTCAAGACGCATAAACGGTTCAGCCACCCCTCGAAGACGCGAGAGCTTTTGAAGAGTTTTGTTCGCAAATTCTGGGTTACCCCAGAAGTCGGATTCGGATGACCGTGCCTCTAATTCGGATATTTGGGTTTGCAGTTGAGGCAGGTCAAAGATGACCTCGGATAGCGTCCAATCTCCCACGAGCCTTGGACAGCGCTTCTTGCCGATCATAGTTCAGCATGGGAGGCATCATACCTTGTATCGACGTAACGATACTCATTCGATGCCAATTGGTATTCAGGTGAGAGTTTATTTGGCCTTCGACGATCAAGAAGTGGCTTTCCCACGTGCGATAGGGGTAATTCGGGCTAAATTAAGCACTGAACTGGCTTGACACGTGGATCTTTTGTTGTGTCAACCCGTCCAGCATATTAGAATATAGGGTGTACGACCGACCGGGCGTAATTGCGTCAATCGGTCCCGACTTGGAGTGATCAACAATGGTGCCTCAATCTCGTTCAAGAATCGAGTTAATAATCCCGTTCACACGGAAGGCGTTCATCGTAAGTGCGGTGACGTTAGCCTTAGGGTTTAGTTCGACAGCCCATGGACAAGCTGTAAAAATGACGCAGCTTGCTCAGAAAATCCCAACAATCATCCAAACATCGCAACTTGTGTCCCACAAAGCTGCCGCCGATGTACTTCATATTGCGGTCAACCTCGTTTCGCCGAACCCTGCTGGTTTGCAAGCCTTCGCGGATAGCGTAAGCAATCCTAAGAGCCCGAATTATGGGAAGTTTGCAACGCCCGCCCAACTCGGTCAAATGTTTGGACAGCCCCAGGCAACCGTTCAGAGCATTGTCACCTACCTCCAATCGAAGGGATTTACGATTAAGTTAGTTGCCGCGAGTCGGCTAAGCATCCTAGCTGACGCTACGGTTGCGCAAGCAGAAAGTGCCTTTGATACGACGATCAACAACTATCACTCCCTCAAACCAAAGGAATCTCTCCGAACGGATTTTTATTCTTTTGGTGAGCCCATACAGTTCCCGGTTGCCACCGCGCCAGCGGTACTTGGAATTTCAGGACTGGATAACTTAGCTATTCCTCGCCCGCTCCACAAGAAGCTCGCCAACGCGAGGCGGAAGTTCAACTCAGCGCCTCTGACCCCAACTCAGACTCGGGTCCTCTATAACACCGCGCCGATTTACAATGCTGGCATGCAAGGTGCTGGAAAAACTCTTGCTATTTCAAATTGGGACGGATATCGCCTAACGAATGTACCGCTCTATTACACTAAATTCAATCTGCCCATCCCGCCGGGTGGCGTCGGGTCCAACATCACGGTCGTAACGATCGACGGCGGTTCTGGCGCGGGTACGCCGGGAGCGGAAGGGGACCTCGACATTCAGATGGTCCTCGGAATGGCTCCCCTATGTGCGTTTAGGATCTATGACGGCGGCGGCGATCTAATCGATGTCCTGACCAAAGAACAAGACGACAACCTAGCCGACGTCATCAGTGAAAGTTATGGTTGGGATCTGTCTGGCGATTTGTCGGACGCAACTGCGGCTCATAACTTGCACGTTCTGATGACATCCCAAGGAATGACCTATTTGGCAGCTACTGGCGACTACGGGACGACTCTAGAGCCCTTTGCCTATTCGGACTACGAGCCAGAGGTCCTTAAAGTTGGGGGCACGGTAGCGGACACGGATTCTCAAGGAAATCGAACCAGTGAAGTCGGCTGGAGTGGGAGTGGCGGAGGATGGGCAACCGAAGCGGTTGCGTTCAATGTCCTTCCGTCATGGCAGAAGGGGAACGGGGTTCCGACGAGCATCAATTTCAGACTTGTCCCCGATGTGGCCCTGAATGCAGCAGGCGAAACAACCGGCGCTTATCAGTTCTATCTGAATGGAGCTCTAAACTTCGATTACGATGGAACGAGCTTTGCCAGTCCGGTGTTTGCCGGTTCGCTTGGCATCACGGAGCTGAAGATTGCCACCCTTGGTGGCCCTAGCCGGATGGGGAGGATAAACGACACTTTCTATGCCCAAAACGAGGCTCCAAATGTTTGGTATGACGTAACTCAGGGAAGTAACGGAACGCTTCCGAACGGTGTAACATCGAATGCAGGTCCTTTTTGGGACTTCGTAACCGGCTGGGGAGCGATAAACTTTGCCGGGTTCGCACAGTCGGTCGCCGTGACCCCGCCGGCGATCCTCGGTGTCTCATCTATTCAGGCTTACAAGAATACAGCCCTATCCCCCGTGGTCACGGAAGGGACGTCGGTTACCGGCGGCCCAGCCCCGGTTGGGAAATCGGTTCCCTATAACCTCCTGTCGGTATTGGAACCTGCAATAGGTCGCGTTGCGACCATGCAAGCAACATTTAATGCATCTTCCGTGAATTCGGCTAAGCTAACGAGCCTGAAGTTAACGGTTACGGGGTCTGCACCTGTGCCCGCAACAGTAATGCTCTATATCTACAACCAAAGCACCAAGGCTTACGAGCTACTAACGAGCCTTAGTGGTACGCAATTTGGAAATTCGAACGTTCTCACCATTAATGGGACGCCGCTTTCCAAATATGTAAGTGCTTCTGGGCAGATTGGCGCGCTGGTTCGGTGCCTCGTTCCAAACAGCAGGTCGAGTCAGGTGCCTGGCAACTACGTACTTAAGGTTAACGGATTGCAATTCTCTGCAGTCCAAAGCCTCAACTAAGAGAGCTGTCACTAGAGACCGCGTTCCAACTTTGCATAGGACGCGGTCTTTTTACTTTTCATCCTTCTCGTCGGGTATGAACAGCAAGGCTAGGATCACGGACAATAACACCCAACCCAAAGGCAGGAGATACATAAGGAGTTGTGGATAGTCCGGCTTTGGGGCTTGCCTGGCGAGGGCAGAAATAAAGGTCTGCTCGACTCTGAGATAGAGGAAGATCGCAGTCGCCATGGATCCGCCCACGAATCCGCATGCGCCTGCCAGGCCGAATCGGCGGGTCGCAATCACCCCAAGTACGGCCGCAGGTCCCAATCCGACCGCGCTGCTCAAGCCAATTGTTGCCAACTTCTCGGAATCGGGGAAGATAAAGTAGGGCCAAACCGACAGGACATACCCGCCGATGGAAGTCAAGACAAAGCCCGAGCATCCAAAGAGCATGACTGAATCCATGTCTGGACCCGCCTTTGTGGGCTTTTCGAGTTTTTCGTCCGTCTGGAGAGGCTCAAATGCCATACCCCGGGTTTACCCTTAATACTGGCAGAAGTCGCGGTATCGGTCAAACAGATTGTGGGCAGCGGGATAACATGAATTTGGAGACATAAAGTGCGGAAACTCGAACGTGATAATTTTCTCCGCAATTTCCGCCGCTGCTTCCAACTTAAGCCTCAGAAATCTCCAATCGGCAGGCGGAAACTTGATCGGCATGTCTCGATCAAACGTCTCGAGATTTGACCAGATTCGGACGTCGTGCCGAGTTCCGAGATCGCCGACGCCCGCCAAGAAGCGGGGCAGTTCTTGATAGTGGATCTGACCGTCTTGAAAAGCGCAAATATCAAAGGCGCCTTGAGTGTCCGCAAAAATCCTCTCCCAGTGGTCGAGAGATTCGTCGAGAGACATAACCTCCCCGCCACTGAATTGCTTGGCGCCTTGAGGAAACGGGGAGATGAGAACCGGAACGTCTTTGACAGACTTGCAGTGCCTCCCGATGTGGTTGAAAAGTTCGATGATGTGTGCGTCGTTTCGAGACGTTTCATGGCAAAGATACCATCCCTGGAAGGATGGGTGATGCCCGTAACGCATGACGGCCTCGTCGATAAACGCCTTATTGAGGTCGACTTCCTTCCACCAACTGCGCCGATACCAAAAATAACCGGAGTCGTAGGTGCCAAAGTAAACTTTCAATCCCAATTCGTCCGCGAGGCTAAAGAACATCTCGCCGATGTCTTCGTAGACTGGGAGCAAATCAGGAATGGATTTGGCTGGGAAAATGCACTTGTTTTGGTACCCGGCGCGAATGATGATCACCGTGTCGATTCCGATCGTAGCGTAGAGTTCAAATTCTCTTCGCCACTGATCCCTTCCCCAATTTTGGGATGGAATGTCGTGGGTGATTTCGTCTAAGAACGTGCCCGAAATGCGTGGTGGGGTCGGCATCACACCATAGGTTACTTTGTAAACGATCGACGTCGATTACTGGGGTTGCCGACGGGAAGTTAGGCGATTGAGAGTGGCCTCCATGACCTGTGGGGTCTGAGCGGAAACCGTAAACACCAGGGCTTCGCGATAAATGCGTTGCGCTGGATGGTCGATGGAGTTGGCGGCGCCGCTGGACGCCGCGATGGCGGCATGGGCACAGCGTGCGGCAAAATCGATTGCCCAAGCTCTCACTTGCAGCCGTTCAGGAGTTGTCGAGTCGTCGGCCGATTTCTGAGCCTGGGCAGTTGCCATTTTGAGGGCGGCAAGCTCTGATTCCAGCGCATCGACGGCGTCTTCGAGAAAGCAGAAAGGCTTCTTGATGGCATTTTGACGAACAACATCGATGCCGGCCATCGCGCAACCGATGGCAAAGTGACCTTGGAGCGCAATGTTGATCATGTCGCTGTTTTGAATCCAACCGGCAGGCCTCAGAAATGCGACTTTTTCGTCTCGAACCATAAAATTCGAAAACTCGGCGGTTACAGTCATGGCCGCGCCCATGGCCGCCAATTGCATGGGTGGAGAGATCCTCACTTGTCCATCCGTGAATGACTCGTCACTCGCAGATTGGCCCTGGAATATCGTCTCTTGATCAAGATCGACCAAGGGAGCTACGGCAAATACGGCCTGACCGTCCGGCAACATGGCGCCAATCATGAATTCGGGGAAAAACGTCCACCCTGTAATCCATGGTACATGCCCATCGAGCAAATATCCGCCCTCGACTCGCTTAGCCCTCATGATTGGGGGTCCCGAACGCCTTAGTTGACTGAAACCGATCCCGACAAGTCTTTCACCATTTGCCATTTTTGGCAGGTATTCCTGCTTAAGCGCATCGTTTTCACCGTTGGCAATCATCGATACTGCGCTTTGGTGTTGGGTGGTTAGAAATGCAAGCGTCCCGGACGCACGGGCCATTTCTTCTTGGAAGATTCTGAATAGGGGCTCGCTCATTTCGGGGCCCCCGAATCTTTCTGGCCTCTTAAGTGCCAATAGGCCCAGTTCCCCCATTCGATCGACAACCCTATGAAGAGCTTCCACGTCTCGGTCGATCAGTTCGGCAACCGGTACAACTTCTGCCTTTAGGAAACGCTTCGCTTCCTCTAGTGCCTCGACTTCATCGCTCATGAATTTATTCTACGCAGCCTCAACCCTCAACGACGATCTTTGAGAGGTCGCCGGCAGTCAAAAGTTGAAGCGCAGCGGCGTTCATCAGAGTTAGGCGCGCGTATCGAACGTCGGGTTCATCGGCCATCACCATCGTGCTCTCAAAAAACTGATTGATTGGATCAGCAAGGGACCTCAAAAGCGAGACTACCTTTTCGGCCTCCTCTTCAGACTCCGCGTTTCGTAGCTCGCTGCTTTGGGATTTCAGCGCTTCGAACAACTTGTGGCCTTCCACCGAATCGAGAGAGTCTAAATTGATCTGGTGCAGAGGGTCGTCTTCTCCAAATTCAATTCCTTTTTTGCGTGCAGAGGCCACGATGTTAAGCGGCCGTGTTGCGGTTTGAACAAACGACACGTCCTCAACAAGCTGCTTCAGACAATCTGTCCGGAGCCGAACGGCCCGTGGAGTCGTCACCGCCTTGGTATCGACTGAGACGAGCGCCGCCTCAAGAATGTCATGACGTACTTCTGGGAGCATAGCCGTATAGCGCGACGCAAAAACCGTCCTGAGCGCCTTTAGAGCTGATTTCTCGTTGAGGTCGATTCCTTGATCACGATAGAGACTTAGGGCAAAGTCAAAGAACGGCTCATAAGAAGGGAGCGAACTTGGCCACATCCAAGCCGCCTCGATGAGTATTGTGGCAGCCCTGCGGAGACCAAACGGATCAGACGAGCCAGACGGTTCCTGTCCAATTCCGAGATAGCCAGCCAACTTATCAAGTTGATCCGCCATCGCAAGCCTTATGGATGCGCGCTCACCCGAACAATCGCCAGGATCCGCGTTCTTTGAAATGTCGTATTGAGTTTCGATGGCCCAGGCGATGGAACCAAAAATGCCTTGCCGGCGCGCATAAGCTCCGCCGATAACCCCCTGAAGCGATGATAATTCGCTAACCAGTCCCGAGCTAAGGTCTGCCTTTGCGTACAAACCGGCCTGTCGGGCAAACTCGATCTCTCTGCCCTTGGCTCCCGTTTGGAGCGCAATGTTCTCCGATAGCCGAGACAGACGATCCGCTCTCTTACGGACTGAACCCAGCTTTTCTTGGAATACGATGCCTTCGGTTTTTTCTAAGAAGTAATCCAGCGAGTGCTTGGCATCTTCGTCGAAAAAGAACTTGGCGTCGTTAAATCGAGCGTTCAATACCCATTGGGCGCCCTTTCTTACCGACTCGTCCTCGCCAGAGTTGCGGATAAAGACAAATCGGTTTGTTAGTTTCCCGTTCGAATCGCGAACAGGGAACATCTTCTCGTGCTTCGCCATTGCGGTCACCAGGACTGCTTCAGGCAGATGAAGGAATTCTTCACGAAATTGTCCTTGAATCGCGGTAGGCCATTCAGTCAAGTAGACGTTTTCCGAGACGAGTTCAGGGGTCAAGTCGGGAGTCCCTTCGGCAATTTCCCGCGCCTGCTCCTCAATGAGTGAACGTCGAGCGCCTGCATCAGGCTCCACTCGGCGTGCTCGAAGCCCTTCGACCAACTCGGTAAGGGTTTTGGCCTCAAAGGGCTCGGGAGCATAGAAGCGATGACCATGACTCAAGAGGCCGCTCGCGACACCCTCTATCTCGAAAGGCACGACATGGAGGTCGAAAGATGCGAGAATCCAACGGATGGGTCTCGCAAACCTCATCCGACCGCTCCCCCATCGCATCGTTTTATCAAATGTCATGGCCCGAATGGCTTTCGGCAACGCCTCGGCAAGGATTTCGACCGTTGGCTTGCCGGGGATGACCTTGGTAGCCCACACGTACTGGTCGTCCCTCCGAAGGTCGTCAACGCTGACGCCTTGTCCGCGGCAGAACCCAAGCAGGGCAGACGTCGGCTGTCCTTCGGCATCAAAAGCGCCCTTGATGCCGGGTCCTCTCATCTCTTTGATGGCGTCCTCTTGGCGAGCCTTCAGGTCCGAAAAGGAGACAATTAAACGTCGAGGTGTCCCTAAGGATTCTCCGGCGCCCTGAAGAACCCCGGCATCGGACAAGAGGCGAGTAACGTTCTCAAGAAGTTCTGAACTTGCGCGTCGCACAAATGACGCAGGCAATTCCTCGCATCCAAGTTCAAGCAATAGCTCCGGCATAGCCTATGAGGATACCGCCCTTTAGGAGTCAACACGGCGTGTCGTTGAGAGCTGCCGTGTACCTAAAGGACCAGTCTAGATCTAACGGCAATCAAGAGGCGAGAGGAGCCCATTCCCGGAACCTAACTGGTTTTTTCACGAGAAGTCATCATGACTTCGTTAGCTCGCCAGCAGGCCGACTCATGTGACTTCTCCACCGCGGATAGCCCAGGCGCCACATCGCATTTTTCAAACCGTAAAGGGCAGCGCGGTGCGAACGTGCAGCCAGGGGGCATATTTGAGAAATCGGGAGGGTATCCACCGATTGCCTCCAGGCGCTCGCTGTTAGCGCGAGGCAACGCATTGAGCAGAGCGCGGGTGTACGGCATTGCCGCATGCTGCAATACTCGGGCTGCCGGACCCGACTCGACAATCTGGCCACCGTAAAACACGGCAATCCGCTGCGATATCGAGGCAATCGCTCCTATATCGTGTGAGATAAGCATGACTGCCGTACCGTTCGTATCGTGAAGGTCACGAATGAGGCGCAAGATCTGTGCCTGTGTCGTTACGTCGAGGGCGGTTGTTGGTTCATCGGCGATTAAGACGGCCGGCTTGCACGCAAAGGCGATTGCGATAACGACCCGCTGACGTTGACCGCCGCTCATCTGATGGGGAAACTTGCACGCCGCACCCGGTGGGTCCGGAACTCCAACTTTGTCTAGCATCTCGATCGCCTTGGTCCACGCTTCCCGCTTGTCCATTCCTTGGTGCAAGAGAAAAGCCTCCCCAATTTGATCGCCAATTCGCATCATGGGGTTCAAACTGGTGAAGGGATCCTGCATCACGAGGGCAATCTGATCGCCGCGAATGGAACGAAGTTCCTTCTCTCGCAGTCCAACCAATTCACGACCGTCCAATTTGATCGAACCCGCGGTGATCTTGCCCGGAGGTTGCAGCATTCCCATGATCGCAAAGCCGGTCATGGACTTTCCGCAACCCGATTCTCCCACGACCCCTAGCGTCTCTCCGGCTTCGAGGTCGAACGAAACCCCTCGCAGAATGCGTATATCTCCAAAGGAAACTTCAAGGTCGCGGACTTCAAGCACTGCCATCGGAGCCATAAGGGTACCGGTTTGGTCAAGTTTTGCAGTGAATTCATTCCGATACGTTTTAAAAAGTCCCAGAACGGGTAAGACCTCAATAAGGAGTGCCGACAATGCTTGCATCGTGAAAAATGTGAGTGATACTCTCAGAAAAGAGATCGTTTGACCTGTCTTTTCACCGGCTTGACATGAACCCTGATATAATCGCCCCCATGCCGAAGAAGATCCGCGTTGTTGTTGCGGACGACGAAGCCTCATACCGCAAGGCGCTCGAGAAGACACTTACGCTTATGGCGGATTGTGAGGTCATTGCCGTTTGCAAGGATGGTCAGGAGGCATTAGATGCCTGTTTGTCCGACCCACCAGACGTTTTGCTTACTGACATCAATATGCCGCGAATGAGCGGAGTTGAACTTACTCGAAAGCTGCTAAAGAAGGAAAAGCTGCTGAAAGTCGTCATATTGACAGTCAAGGAGGACGATGACACTGTTTATGAGGCATTTCGTGCCGGCGCATTGGGGTATTTGCTGAAGACTTCTACGCCCCAAGACGTCATTGAAAGCATTCGTCTAGCCGATAAAGGCGAAGCGAAGATCACGCCTCGGATAGCCACCAAGGTCTTGGAGGATTTCCGAAGAATAAAGGAAGAAGAGGAGATCGACGATTCGGAGATGTTTGTTCTCAGCGATCGTGAGCAAGAGATCTTGGACCTCGTTGCGATGGGACTGAGGAACAAGGAAATTGCGTCTCGGCTCTGTATCGCAGAAAAGACGGTTAAGAACCACGTAAGCAATATCCTCAAAGCTCTCCAAGTAAACAGCCGAACCGAAGCGGCTATGAAAGCCGTAAAATCGCGGCTCGTCGAAAAGAACTGAGATGGCTGGCGCCCCTCCACCACGGATGTCCGCGCCCTTGGAGGGGCCTGTCTTTTCGCCGAAGCGCAAGACGCCAATTGGTTTGATGATCGCTCTGATTGCGTTGGGAGGCTGCGGCTTTCTTTTCGTGTTTTTCGCGGCAGTGCTTTTTCCGGTTTTTGCTCAAGCCCGTAGTGCCGCTCAAAGCACGCGATGCATGTCGAATCTGCGCCAGCTTGGTTCCGCAGTAACCCTCTATGCGAGTGAGAATGACGGGCGCTTTCCCGATCCACAGAGTTGGGTGGATGAGCTTTCGAGCCAGGGAACCCGTCCTCGTTCGTTCCGCTGCCCGGCAGTCAGCGGCTTTGGCAGGACGACGTACGGATTTGCTTTCAACAAGGACCTTGCCGGTAAAAAGGTATCCGACTTCGACTTGAATCACGAATTGATTTTTGATTCTACGATGCTGAAAAGAAACGCCTATTCGGGACTGGAGACACTACCGCTTCCGGGAAGGCACCGAGTCAATCGGACGGCCTTAAACCATATTCTGCACGTCGATGGGTCCGTGGAAGCGCGTGGGCGCTGACGGGGTGCGCAATTGTCGGTCGGGCTAGGCTGCACGAACGCCATTTTCAAAGCCGATCTCAACTGACTTATTGGTTTTGGAGCATCCTCTTGCGCTCGTCCGTAAAGTGCCACCATGGTTTTGCCGGTTGGCCGTTCGCGAACGATACTGCAGACATAAACGTATCGAGTACGCATAGATCGTGACGTTTCCCCGTAATCTCGCATAGACGATCGAACATGACACGAGGATCTTCGCCTTTGAGTTCAATCGCATCGCGATAGCCCAAGAGAATCAGGTCCCGAGCGCACGTCGGCCCGATGTTGGGAAGAGTCTGCAGGCTTTTCAGCGCTGTCCGTTCGGTATCGTCACTCACCCTGTGACCGCCAATTTGTCACGCACTTTGATGAATGCTTTCAGGGCGTCCTCAAGATCCTCCCTCGTGTGAGCAGCTGACGGCATTGTGCGGATTCGGGCCTTTCCACGGGCTACGGTTGGATAAGCGATAGAGATGGCATAGACGCCTTCGTCCCAAAGTGCTCGTTCCATTGCTTGGGCAGCGCCTTCGTCACCGACATAAACCGGTGTGATCGGCGTCTCGCTTCCCATCGTATCGAACCCCGCCTCTGCCAACGCATTTTTCCACCAATGGGTATTGTCCCACAGCCTTCTCATGGGTTCGGGGTCTGTCTCCATCACGTCCAGGGCGGCAATGAGGGCTGCCGCCACCATCGGTGGATGGGCCGTGCTGAAGAGGTAGGGGCGCCCTCGGTTGATCAGCCAATCTTTCAAAACTGCCGTACCCGCGATATAGCCGCCCACGACGCCGAGTGCCTTGCTAAGAGTTCCTAGCTGGATGTCGACTCGACCATAGAGGTTGAAATGCGACGTCGAGCCAGCTCCATTCTTCCCGAGCACCCCACTTGCGTGAGCGTCGTCGACCATTACGAAGGCGTTATACTTTTCGGCCAGTTCAACGATGTCGGGCAGGGGGGCGATATCGCCATCCATGCTGAAGACCCCGTCCGTAATGATCATTCGTTTCTGGAAGCTCTGGGTGCTTTGGAGGATTTTTTCGAGGGCCTCCATGTCCTTATGGGGATAGACATACCCATCTGATTTCTTGTACTTCGCGGCGCCGAGTCGGACACCATCGATGATCGAGGCGTGGTTCAACTCATCGCTGATGATCACGTCCTTGTCGGTCACTACTGCCGGGATTGCGCCCGAGTTGGCGGTAAAACCACCGGTGAACACCAAAACAGCTTCCGTATGCTTGAACTTTGCAAGACGCTCCTCCAACTCTTCGTGGACTCGCATCGTGCCCCCAATCCATCGAACCGCACCCGCGCCAACGCCCCATTCGTCGATCGATTTCAGTGCGGCTTCTCGAACCTTAGGATGATTTGCCAGCCCAAGGTAATTGTTGCTCGCAAGGTTGATCACCTGCTTGCCATTCATCTGGACCCGTCCACCGGCAGGGGACTCCAAGATCTTTGGAACCTTATAAAGGCTTTGGTCCTTCAGCGACTGAATCTGCTCGCCAAGCCACGACTGAAGCTGTGCATTCATGCCCCTATTTTACGGTGACGCAGCGTCATCTTGCTGGGAATAGCCTTCCTAGAACACCCACGGGATGTGTTTTCGCTTCTCGAAGATCTTCTGTGATCGGAGGTATTTCCGGGCCAGAAATTCTCCGACCGCGACGCATACCGCAACCATTGCAAACATGTAAATTCGGGCCGTGTCAGGGTTCCGGACGAAATGCGGCGGGTTGATGCAGAAGTACACAAACAGTTGCGACGCTCCGAATCCCAAACCGACAAATAACGCCCGAATGGCGAACAAGATGCTGGTCAATCGCCACCCAAGATCAGGCAATGTCGCGCGGCAAGCACAGGCTATTAAATACACCGCGACAATAGCCATCGCACGTAGAGTACCGCGCAAAGGACCAGCCGCCTGCCCAGCAAGCAATGCGTAAGCGCCAGGCTTAGGGACATCTAAGGAAGGGGGTGTGGGTTAAGGGGCTTTCTTGGGTCGAGGGGCCCTCTTGGGTACAGGGTACAGGGTAGAGGGTCCAGGGTTCGGGGGTTTAAGTTTAGGGTTTGGACTCTCTTCGCACTCTGTTGCAACTATGTAGCACTCCCCTACTTACCATCTTCCCTTTCTCACCCATCCGTTAAAGGCCCCGAAACCTGGACCCCGGCCCCTGTACTCAAGAAGGACCCTGCACCCAAGAGGGCCCCGCGCCCCTCAACCCCCAACCCTCAAATAAGCTGGTACGCTCCGGTCATGCTACGACCGATCATGCAGTCTCCTGGCGGTGTGTTGAGAGACCTGATGGCCAAGGATACGGTGGTCATGCCTGGAGTTTTCAATGCGATTAGCGCGGTATCGGCGCACAAGGCGGGAGCTCAAGCACTTTATTTGAGCGGAGCCGGAATTACCAACTCCAGCCTTGGGGTGCCGGACATCGCCTTGGCGACGCTTGGGGAATTTGCCCAACAGGCTGCCTACGTAACGCAGGTTGCACCCGTACCCGTTCTTTCCGATGCGGACACCGGGTTTGGCGAGTCTCTCAATGTAGCGAGAACCGTCATCGAGATGGAGCGTTCCGGGCTAGCGGGAATCCACTTGGAGGACCAAGTCAGCCCAAAGAGATGCGGCCATCTTGATGGTAAAACATGTATCGAGCCGGAACAGATGGCTCAAAAGATCACGGCCGCTGTAAGCAGCAAGCGAGATCCGAGCTTTGTGATCGTAGCCAGAACGGATGCACGGGGCGTCGAGGGGTTGGAATCTGCAATCGATCGGGCGAAGCGGTATGTGGACCATGGCGCGGACGCGATTTTTCCTGAGGGACTGTCAAGCGAGAAGGAGTTCGAAGCCTTCAGGCTTGCCGTGACGGCGCCGTTGCTGGCCAATATGACCGAATTTGGGAAGACTCCGATCATTCCTGTGCGTCGGTTTCGTGACATGGGATACCAGATGGTGATTTTCCCGATGACGGCTTTCCGGGTGATGCTCAAGGCGTTGGACGATACTTACGAGGAACTGCTGGCGACAGGCACGCAGGCAGGCCTTATGGATCGGATGCGAACCAGGCAGGAGTTGTATGACCGAATCGATTACGCGGAATATGACGAAATGGATCGGGTTTGGAGCGGAAAACCGTAGTGTCTGGGATTGCCGAAAGATCCACCGAATTCCATCGGATTGCACCGACGCAAGGCCGCCCGGCCTCAATCCGACTTGGGTTAAGTTAACGGTCGCATAAGGTCTCTTGACTCCCTTTTGGGATTGAATAATCTAAACCTAATCGATTATTTACTCCCACACTTTTTCTTTCAAGCAATGTCATTGGGACAAGTTCGCATGTTTTGGCCTGTAAAACGGGTTCCGCTTGGCGTAATGGCGGGGGTATGCTACCACCCCGTAAAGACTTGACGAGGCACACGAATGAGCGGAACCGCTACGCAGTATCCCAACTACAGTCCAGGGCTTGAAGGAGTTCCCGCGGGCATAACCAGTATCAGTAAAATCGACAGTGACAGAAGTAGTCTTCAATATCGAGGATACGATGTTCACGATCTAGCAGAATTTGGGACCTATGAAGAAACGGCCTACCTTCTCATTCATGGAAAGTTACCCACAGTAGCGGAGCTAGCCGCCTTCAACGAACTCCTTGGCAGTGAGCGCGATGTTCCAGACGAAGTTTATACGGCGATCGGTGCGATGCCCAAAAACGCGGATGCGATGGATGCGCTTAGGACCGGCTTTTCGGTAGTCGCGGCTTACGATCCCGATTATAAGGCGTTGCCTACTGACCACGACGCAAACATCCGAAAGGCGGAAAGAATCATCGCGAAGGCGAGCACGATCGTAGGAAACGCGCATCGCATCCGACAGGGTCTTGCCCCTATCAAACCGGAAGCTAAACATGGCGCGGCCGAGAATTTCCTGCATCTGATGACGGGCGACGAGCCTGATCCGGCAACCGTCAAGACTTTGGATGTTTCAATGACCCTCTATGCCGAGCATGGATTTAACGCGTCGACGTTTGCGTGCCGGGTCACCGTGAGTACATTGAGCGACTTGTATAGCGGTATCGTTGCCGGCATCAGCACACTTCGAGGACCGTTGCACGGCGGCGCCAACGAAGAGGCGATGCGTATGATCCTCGAAATTGGAACTCCTGAGAATGCCGAGCCTTGGCTCCGCGACGCGCTTGCCAACAAGAAGAAGATTATGGGATTCGGGCACCGCGAATATAAGAACGGGGACAGCCGATCCTTCTACATGTCCAAGGTTGCGAAAGAACTTGGCGTGAAGAAGGGCATCACAATCTACGGTGAGATCGCGGACATTCTTGAGGGAATCATGGCCAAGGAGAAGGGAATATTTCCGAACGTCGATTTTCCAACCGGATACGGCTATTACCTTCTTGGGATTCCAATCGAACTCTATACGCCGATCTTTGCGGTTGCAAGGGTCGCCGGCTATTCGGCTCATGCCATCGAGCAGATCGACCATAACCGTCTCATTCGACCCAAGGCGATTTTTGAGGGGCCTGCAAACCTGACTTACGTTCCGATCGCGGAACGATAGAATACGCCGCTGATTGACGTAAGAGACTCAACGTGAAGCGCGTTGGGTCCTTTGTCAGTAATCAGAGCGGATTTGAAAATTCAAATTCTGCAAATCGCACGTATGAAGAAGGAGATGCGTCCTTTACAATAGGTTTAAGCATCCTGATTCATGAATAGCCCGCCAACCTCGCTCGGCCAGTACCAAATCATACGGGAGATCGCACGCTCGAACGATATCGTTTACGAAGCATACGATCCGTTGATGAACCGTCGCGTCGCCATTAAAGAACTGGCGATGCCTCAGGGGGCTTCGGGGCAGCAACAGGAAGAGCGGATCAACCGGTTCAAGCGCGAGGCTCAGGCAGCCGGAACACTAAACCACCCCAACATCATGACCGTGTTCTCGTTCGCCGAGGACAACGGGCGAACATTCATGGCGATGGAGTATTTGGATGGTGGCACCCTCCGGAACGAAATCGATACTAAGGGCGCACTCCCTCTCGACCGGGCGGTTGAAGTGATTTTGCAAGTCCTCGAAGGACTTGCGCATGCCCACTCCAAAGGTGTTATTCATCGGGACATCAAGCCCGACAACATCCAGATTCTCTCCAACGGGACGATCAAAATCACCGACTTTGGCATAGCCCGATTGACCTTCCAACCGAACTTGACGATGGATGGGCAGGTGTTTGGCACTCCGAGCTACATGTCCCCCGAGCAAGTCGTCGGACGAGACATTGACCCACGGAGCGACCTATTCAGCGTCGGTGTCGTGTTGTACGAAATGATCGCGGGTCAGAAGCCATTTTCTGGCGACAGCGTCGTTTCGATCACCTACGCGATTATGAACGCAGAGCCTGCCCATCCACCGCAGGCGAACTTTGCGATTTGGCAAGTGCTCACCCGCGCTTTGGACAAGAGTCCTCAGATGCGTTATGCCAACGCGGAAGACATGACCAAGGCGTTGAAAGAGGCTATCAAGTCGACTCAGACGGGCGCCATGGCGGCGGTTACCCCGCCGGTTAGCCCATATGGGGCCAATCCATACATGACCCCACCGTCGACACAAGCGGTTGTTCCTCCTCCGATTTACGCCTACAACCCCTATCAGCCGCCGCAATATCAGACTCAGCCTCCGTCTCCCTACCAATCATCGCCCTATCAGGTTCCCATGGCGCAGTATCAAGCGGGACCTAGCATGCTGCCTCCTGGCAACATCCCCATTTATTATCCGCCGCCTCCTCGCTTGCCTTTGATCAAGCCAGAAACCACGTCGTTCTTGAAGCGAGTCGTGATGACGTTCTTAATCGTTGGAACCCTCTTTCTGCTGCTTTTGATTGGCATCAACGCTCTGGTCAGCGGTATCAGCAATGCCAAGCAGGAGAATCAGGACGGGAAAATCTCGGATCAGCTAAATAGCTTGCCGGCTAACATGCCAGTTGCCGAGAAGATCGAGCGATATCGGCAGGAGCTAGACAAACACCTGGAAGTCGGTGTCCAAGCAGAACTCAGACATCGATTGGCTGCGCTGTATGAAGTCGAAGGCAATCAGGCCCTCGGCAGAGCCGATATGCGCACGGCCGAGTTCTGCTTTGCGCGCGGCACTGAGTCAGATCCGACCAACGCCGCTCTTTGGAGCGATCAGGCTAAGATTCTGACGATCGAGATGAATAGCCAAACGGGGACCGAGCCAGATCCCCAATTGATGATGGACGCCGGTAATTCCTGGCTAAAGGCGGCTAGCCTTGAACGAGACGTTGACCGGAGCCAATTGTATGGCAAAGGCGCAGCGCAGGCATATCTGGCATATGCGCAGGCAATTTTGGCCACCGGAGACCGCGACAAGTATCGCAAAGCGCGCGAGGCGCTTTACAACGCCCGAACCTATACGACCAACGATACAGACGTCCAGGCGCTCATCTCTGACATGCTTGGAAAATTGAGCTAACTCCAGCGTTTAGCCCAGCCCCTTTGTGAGTCCGCCATCAACCAGCAGGCTGGTTCCCGTGATATAGCTGGCTGGCTCGCTGCACAAAAACACAACCGCTGCCGCGATCTCCTGGGGAGTGGCGAGCCTTTTCACCGGAATGTCTGCCGCTTGGCGGATGAGCGCTTCCTCTTGAGTGATGCCCTCCCTTTCTGCCCGAAGATCGGCAAGGTGCCTTTGACGGTCGGTCAAGGTGTGACCCGGAAGTATTCCATTGACCGTAATTCCTTGGGGCGCATATTCGGTAGCCTGAAGACGCGTGAGGGCCATAATCCCAGCTCGAAGGGTGGATGAGATCGGTAAAACCCGGCTTGGTTCTTTTGCTACCAGAGAGGTGATGTGGACAATTCGCCCCCATTGGTTCGCTGCCATGATCGGTTGAATCTCCCGAACCAGTCGAACGATGTTCATCAGTGTGCTGTCGAACCCCTGCTGCCATTGCTCATCAGTGATCAGGTCGAGCGCTCCAGCGGCAGGGCCACCCGTATTTGTGATGAGAATGTCCACACCACCGAGGTCCTGTACGGTTTGCTCGATCCACCACGACAGGTCTTCAGGATTGGAGACGTCCACTACATAAGGCCGGGCATCGTCTCCGATGGATGCGGCGGCAGCTTCCAACGTTTCCTCGTTGCGACCACAAATTGACACTCGGCATCCTTCAAGCGAAAGTTGACGAGCAATGGCAAAGCCTATTCCCTTGCTCGACGCGGACACCATGGCGACTTTTCCAGCGATTCCAAGATCCATTGCCCATTATCTCCCCTGAGTGCTTCACTTCGCACCCTCTTACTGTATGTCGGAAGGACTGGTTATTGGCAAACCGGGCGTAGGGTTTACACATTTTTGGATGATCCTAGCTACAATGAGAGTGGTTCTTTTCCGTGACGAGATTTCAGGCGAGGCGTGTTGTTTACTTATAGTGATTTGTCGTACTTTTCATTTTCGTTAGAGTAAAAGGATGCCTTCTAACCGCCAAAAGACGCGCTTATTAATCAGCTTTGCATACGGGTTGGGCTGTTTGGCGTTACTCGCGGTTGCTCTCGTCACATTCAGCAGTTCCAATCGCTTCGTAAAGAGCGCCGACCGATTTGAAAAGGCCACCAACGAAATACAGCTTGCAAGCGACACGGAGACAGTCTTAACCAGGGCTGAGTCCGAGCAACGGGGCTTTCTCCTGACCCATAATTCCGCATATCTTGGGTCGTTTAATTCGGACTCAGTGGATTTTTTACTGCGGATACGGCAGCTTAGGGACGCGGCAAAGGGATCAGCCAAGCTTGAAAAGGCGGTCGACAAGGTTGAAGCACTTGGCACCAAGAAGCTCGCCGAAATGCATCGCGTACTTAAAGTCGTCAATTCCCGGGGGCTTGACTCCGCAATCGAGATGGTAAAGAACGGCCAAGGCCTTCACCTCATGGATGACGTGCGGAGCGAAATAAAAGTCCTCCGACAGGATCTCGAGAGTCAGGCGAACCTGCTTGCAGCCGAAAATGAAGCCAACCGAAGCGCCTCGCAGGCTTGGCTTATCGGGGGCCTGGTAATTGCTACCCTTGCGGTACTCGGCGCCGCCCTACTGTTGATGCGGGACATTACCACCCGACTTGAAATAGAGAACAGCCTACAGCGGGCCAACGCGCTTCAATCTGCGATTTTCGACTCGGTGGGAAGCGCGATTATTGCGACAGATCCGAAGGGGACGATAACCGTTTTCAACCGGACTGCCGAGGAGTGGCTTGGATATGCGGCCTCGGAAGTCGTAGGTATCAAGACGCCGATGATCTTTCACGATCACGAGGAGGTCGTTACCCGGGCCGAGGTCCTCACCAGAGAGTTGCGCAAGAAAATCCAGCCGACCTTCGAAGCCTTTGTTGCCAAAGCAAAAGAGGGCGGTTTTGATTCGAATGAGTGGACCTATATTGGAAAGAACGGAGCAAGAATTCCCGTGATGCTTACCGTCAATCCGGTTAAGGACGTTTCCGGTGGACTGGTCGGCTACGTCGGGCTCGCCAGTGACTTAACGGAGCAAAAGAAAACCCAATCCACGCTGGACAACTATGTAGCCGAGATCGAGGCAGCTAACCAACTTGCCTACCAGCAGAATCGGGAGCTGAAGCGGACCGCCGACGAACTGAAGGAATCACGCGATTCGGCGGTGGCGGCAACTCGAATGAAATCCGAGTTTCTGGCCAACATGAGCCACGAGATTCGAACGCCGATGAACGGAGTCATTGGAATGGCGCACATTCTGCTGAACACGCCGTTAACCGAGAAGCAGCAGGGTTACGCACGAACTGTTCGGGAGAGTGCGGAGAGCCTGCTCGCAATTCTAAACGACATCCTCGACCTTTCCAAGATGGAGGCGGGGAAGATGACGTTGGAGAACTTCCCGTTCGACCTGCGCCTCATGCTTGAAGACATGTGCGACGTCTTGGCGCCCACCGCTCACGTAAAGGGCCTCGAACTGAATTGTATCATTCCCCCCGGAATGTCATCTCGCGTAGTGGGCGATCCCAGCCGGCTTCGTCAGATCTTGACGAACCTCTTGGGCAACGCTATCAAGTTCACGGAGCGGGGCGAAGTTAGCGTATCGGTGCACGTTCTCAAAGAGAATCCAAAGCGGGTTACCTATAGGCTGCTCGTCACCGATACCGGAATTGGAATTCCTGCCGATCGTCAGCAGCGAATCTTTGAGAGCTTTACTCAGGCCGATGGCACCACCACACGCAAATTCGGCGGAACGGGACTAGGGCTCACGATCAGCAAGCAGCTTGCCGAATTGATGGGCGGCGAGATCGGAGTAAAGAGCAGTCCTGGTAAGGGTAGCGAGTTCTGGCTGGAAGTGGCGTTCCAGAAGCAGCCCGCGCCAAAAATCGAAACGGACGAGTTCGGCAAGAAATTCCCCGACATACGGGTGTTGGTCGCGGACGACAATGCCACCAATCGTTACATCCTACGGGAGATGCTGCAGTCATGGAGCTGTCGGGTCGAAGAAGCGACGAACGGTTCGGAGGCCCTGTCGGCGATTGCTCTCAGCACCTCGGATCCATTTGAGTGTGTGATCATGGACTTGCACATGCCCGGCATGGATGGACTTCAGGCTGCCCGAACGATCAAGCGCGACCCGCGCTACAAAGAATTGCCCCTGATTCTGCTTTCCTCTTCGGGCTTTAGTCCGCCGGACACCGAGTCGGCATCCCTGTATGCCGCGGTGTTGTCAAAACCAGTAAGAAATTCGCCCCTCTATAACGCACTTTCTCAAGTCACGGGCATTACCGGAACCGCTGAACCCGAGCGTAAGGAAACGATCGCCGATGTCGGCCAGATCCTAAAGGGCGTTCGCATCCTCGTCGTTGAAGACAACCCGGTCAATCAAATGGTTGTTTCCGAACTTCTCGATATGTGGGGCTGTAACGTCGTTACTGCTAACAATGGCCTAATGGCGGTCGACGCCACGGCTAGAGAGAAATTTGACGCCATTCTCATGGACGTACAGATGCCGGTCATGGACGGATTTGAGGCAACGGCGGCGATTCGAGCTCAGGAAGAGAAGAGCAACTCTCACACGGAGATCATTGCGATGACCGCCAACGCAATGACCGGAGACAAAGAACGTTGCTTGAGCGCTGGCATGGATAGCTACCTGTCTAAGCCCTTGCAGCCGGCCTTGCTTCTAGAGAAGCTTGCCGCAGCTACCGGAAAGAGCATTGTAGAATCGATTCCAAAACCCAAGGCCGACCCTCCGAAGGAGTCGTCGTTCGATCTCATGCGGCTCGACGAATCCTGCAGCGGGAGTTCGCCGCTGAAGCTTAAAGTCATTGATCGCTATTTGGCGACTTCGCTCGATTCTCTATCGCAAATTGGAAAAGCGGTCGAGTCCGCGGATGGGAAAGGCGTCAAGGCCGCCGCGCATGCGCTCAAGGGGAGCAGCGTCACGATTGGAGCCAATCGCGTCGGCGCCATTTGCCAGGAGTTGGAGACCGCGGGGATGTCGGAGAGCATGGGAGACAAAGCGACAATATTGACGGATACGTTACGTCATGAACTCATGACCCTTCACACTGACTTGAAATCCTACGTGGTTCAATTAAGTAAGACCGACTCATGAGAATCTTGGTTGCAGACGACGACGAAGTTTCGGCCGAGATACTTATTCAAAGCCTAAGTTCTATGGCGCATGAGGTCGTCTTTGCAAGCAACGGCGCGGAGGCCTGGAGCCTGCTCCAAAAGGAGCCATTTCGCTTGGTCATTCTCGACTGGATGATGCCTGAGATGGACGGCATGGAGGTTTGCCGGAGCATCCGCGCGATGCAGGCAAACGGTTATACGTACATTATCCTGCTCACCGGGCGCACCGACCGAAAGGATCGCTTGGAAGCCTTGGAGGGGGGCGCAGACGACTTCTTGACCAAACCGCTCGATAACGGCGAGCTTGTGGCCCGCCTCAATGTAGCGAACCGTATTTTAGAAACCGAGGAGGCGGTCCGAAGAACAAACCGCGAGCTTCAGCAGGCCCGTCTGAATGAGATTGAACTGGGCGCCACGATCCAGAAGCGTTTGCTATATCGTCCGCCGCCCCGGATGACCAACGCGATTGAGACTGCCAGCTTGAGTATTCCGTCTCAGCAGGTCGACGGAGACTTCTGTGACTTCTTTACCCACGGAGACGATCTTGTCGACGTCTTTGTGGGCGATGTCATGGGCAAGGGCGTCCCTGCGGCGATGGTCGGGGCTGGGGTCAAGTCTGGCCTGCAACGTTGCATGATTTCTTTGCTGACGCAGACTCTCAATCCTGGCCTTCCAAGCCCCGAGCGGCTGATTCAGTGCCTTGACGAATTGGTATGCGCCGAGCTGATCGACTTGGGGACATTCCTGACCCTCTGCTATGCAAGGTTTGATTCCTCAACCGATACCCTGACTTACGTGAACTGCGGGCATCCGAAGATCATTCTGTGGGACTCACTTTCTGGCCAATGTTTCTTGCAAGACACCACGAATGTTCCACTGGGTTTTTCGGTGACCGAATCGTATCAACAGCACAGTGCCAAGCTCCAACCTGGCGACTTGCTGCTCTTTTATTCGGACGGCGTGACCGATCTGAAGCTTCCCGACGGGAGGCGGTTGGGAATGAGCCGCTTCGCGGAGTGGGTTGAGAGTCGCGGACATTTACCGCTAGAGGATTTTCTTACCGAAGTGCAAGAACTTAGAAGAGAGGGCCTTACCGGACTGGTCGCGGGCGACGACTTTACATGTGTCGCCATTCGGTATCGCGGATTGGAAGAAGTCAGGTCCGGATCCCTGCGACTTTGGGCTGACTCGGGAAGTTTGAGAAAGGTCCGAAACTATGTGAGCGATGCCGCTTCCGATCCGAGGCTCGGCTTTAGCGCCAAAGAGATTAGCGGATTGCTGCTCGGCGTGCAGGAAGCTTCAAGCAATGTGGTACGCCACTCTCGACCCGGACACCAAGGAATACCCATCGAGGTGCGCGTAGCAGCAAACGATGGTTGGTTTACGGTAGATTTGGTATATCCGGGAGCCCACTTTGATCCTAACGACGCACCTGACCCGGTGCTCGATGGCTCGAGAGAAGGGGGGTTCGGGATTTCTATCATAAAAAAGTGCGTAGACGAGGTTGCATACAGGATGGAAGGCAACCAAAATCTATTGACACTGAAAAAACGTGCTAACGTATCCAATTAGGTCATGACAATAACTCCAGAATCGATCCAACACGGACGTGCTCTTGTGCTAAGGGTCAACGCTGACAGCCTTGAGACGGACAACGTGGCCGCATTTCGCGCCGCGATGAGCCCCCTCATGGATAAATCCGCCCACTTTGTGATTGATCTTACAGAAGTTGAGTTCATGGACAGTACCGGCCTTGGGGCTATGCTGTCCTGTCTTCGCGGAATAAAGTCGAAGGGAGGCACCCTGCGACTATGCAGCCTGTCCTCCGAGGTAAAGCAACTGTTCGAAATGGTGATGATGGATCGCGTATTCGACATTTTCGAAACGCCGGAAGACGCTTTGGCGAAGTAAAATACAGTTTCGGAGAGATGTCGGAGTGGTCTATCGAGGCGGTCTTGAAAACCGCTAGGGCGAAAGTCCTCAGGAGTTCGAATCTCCTTCTCTCCTCCAGACCGCGGCACTTACATTTTGGAGTCGATCAGCTTGTCCGCGATATTCCGGAATAGGATTGTTCAAGCGGTCCGCAGCCAGACCGCGGCAACTACATTTTGAAGCTACGCCATTCGTGGGGGCACCCCCATCTCCTGACCTAGGAGCACATTACCCTGACCCTGAGTCTGTAGTTCTCGAAGTTTCTAAACCCGTATGCTTGTCGCGAGAGTGACTCCATCTTGTTGTGGAACCCTTCGGTGATTCCGTTGTTTTTGGTGAATCTCCACATCCTGGCGATTTCCTCTTGCCATGAGCGAAGCGTTTCTCCCAGAGTGACAAGTGGTTCGAGTTTCGAGTCGATGAGTTCGTCCACGGCCTTTAGGAACTGCTTGGCGAGTTCTCGGCACTTATATGCCTTACAGTGCTTGTGCAGCAGGATGCGACAAAGATCTTGCTTGAACTCGTAAATGAGCTTGAGCACGGGCATTTCGCTCAGATAGGCCTCCAACCGATCTGCCTGTTCCGGAGATTTGAGGTTGGCACGATGCCGACGTATGAGGCTCAGCAGACCGCGGCTCTTGCTTCCGACCGGATCCAGCATCTTCCAGGTGGCCAAGAAATGGTGATTCACCAAGCGAATAACGTGAAAGCGATCGGCGACGATCTTGGCCTTCGGAAAGTGCTTCCTCACGATGGCGCGATACGTGCTCGAGAGATCCATACATACGACCTCGACCAGTTCCTTACCCTTCAAACGGGTTAGATAACCCTCCAGGGATGCCTCGCTTCGTCCTAGAACCACATCGTAGACCTTGCGATGAGCCAAATCACACAACGTCGTCGCATAGCCGTCCTTCTTGGAAAAGAAGTGCTCGTCGATGCCAAGCACCCGGGGGCAAGGAGCGTTCTTAACCTCGCAGAGCAGCCGGCCCAGGCAGTCGTGGAACCACCGCCCGACAGTGGCACTGCCGATCTTCTCACGCTTGCTCAGACAAGAACGGTTGATGCCGTCACGATGCTGATTTGCAACCGAACGCCGGAATGGCTCGCTTGAGCGCTTGCAAGGAAGAATCCCTGGAAAGCGCTGCCAAAAGCTCTTGCCGCAACCACGGCAAAGCCACTTCCGAGTCTCTATCTCCAGTTCACAATGACGCTCACCGATGCTTTCGTGACGAACACGACGAACTCGACGGCCACGATCTCGAAGATTCTGGCCATCGCAGAAAGGACAACTACGAATCCCGATGTAGCGAACCGAAACGCATACCGTACGACCCAAATAGCAAATGCCGGTAACCTCATAACCGGGCAGGCCGACCAAAGCCTCCGAACTAAACACAAACTCTCACCTCAATGAAGTTGTGTCAGAAGAGGTTGCCTGCCCCCACGAATGATCTAGAACCCATTTGGCTACCCAGAATGTCCGCGATATTCCGGTAAGCCCATCTCTAATCGTCCGCAGCCAGACCGCGGCAGTTACCATTTGAAGCTACCCAGAGTGTCCGCGATATTCCGGAATAGGATTGTTCAAGCGGCACGGACCAGACCGTGGCAGTTACCTTTGGAGTCGATCAGCTTGTCCGCGGTATTCCGGTAAGCCCGTCTCTAACGCAAGTTCCGCAGTTAACCATGGGAATAGGTGGAGTTTGAACCTACGGAGGTTCAGGATGAGCGGTTTTGTGTCACTGCATTTTTTGTAGTTCGATGTTTCTTGGCAGAGTGATTTTCAGTTTATGCAGGAGTTGCGCGAGTGGCTTTTCTGGTATGGAGATGCATCTTCTGCGGATCTCTGGACCAGTCTTGGGGGGCATGACGACATCGACTTCGTCTTGGGCGAATTCTTCCGATACGTCGCCAAGGTAGGCAACCACCTGCTGGCGTGGGCCGCGAAACCCACGATGTGACTCTACCAAAGCCCAATAGCGACCCGATCCCTTCTTCCCACCTACGAGTCGAAGAAACATGAAAACATTCTAGGAGATTCCACTGCACTGAACCGTTGTCACTACAACGCGTTTTTGAAACCATTGAACCTGACCCAGGTCCGTCAGACAAAGACCAATAGGTTCAAAACAAATTTGTAACGATTTTTCGGTCACGTAACTGTGGAACTTGTCACTAGACGGTCGATTTCTCATGTTCTCAGCATGGGTGCAAATTCTGATATTGCACCGTCCGTTGTCTAGTCCGTGCCCATTAGCGTGATCAACTAATTCGCCTTTTTTCGCGCCCAATATCAAACCTGTGAAGACATTGACTGCCGTAGCAAGCGTAGGGTCTGCCTGACCGAAATGGAAATGTGCCAACTGTGTTGGCTGACTAACTCCGCATCAACCGCGTCGATGATCGTGCCGTATCCCTTGGCTAAAGGGATCGTTACCGTCTGATCCAAGTCGCTCATTCACAGCTTATTGTGCTGCCGAATCAGCCGACCATCAATAACCAAGCCCCTGACTCCTTCGGGAGTCAGGGGCTGTTCTTGCGTGTGCGCCCGGCAGGGCGCACCGACTTGGGGGTGTAAGTCCCCTGTGGACCTTGATGACGGGAACCACTAGCGGAACCGCAAGGGCTTGGCCTCGAGGCCTGGTCTGGAGGAAGCGGAATGCAAACTTCCGGCCCGAAGAACATGAAGCGCATACGAGGCAGACGACCCTGGGCGAGCAGGCCATAAAGTGCGAAGCCCAATGTCATTCGGAAGGTTCTTTTGTAGATGCGACGGGTTTATGGAAGGAAAGTCGGTGTGCGATACCCGGGGAGATCTGCCCTCTTGTCCGAAAGGACCGGTTCTGCTGCGAGGCGGAGCGATGAAGGGGCAGAAGTCAGCAGTCGGCATAGTAGCTCATCCAATCTTGAGCGAAGGCCCGAACTTAACGAGTCGGAAGGGAGCCCACGAGCTCGCCGGACCTCGGAGGCGCAGGCAAGATGGCTGAGAAGCCGGAGCGAGCCCTGAGGGTAGCGGACGGAATCCGCGAGGGTAAGGAATTCGAGCGTCAAGAATCCGCGGCGCAAGAGGATGTCTCCTCTCCCGATACGACGCTGCTCATCGAGCAGATGATTGGACACG
>Ga0302319_10000531_pt1 | contig 86230 bp, 68 predicted proteins | sample Bog_T0_2_FD_203319 | JGI IMG/M metagenome (GOLD analysis project Ga0302319, IMG submission 203319) | Peat permafrost microbial communities from Stordalen Mire near Abisko, Sweden - Bog_T0_2 | ecosystem: Environmental > Terrestrial > Soil > Wetlands > Peat | place: Sweden: Abisko, Stordalen Mire... | reverse complement strand
ACAAAAATGACAAATATCTTCAAAAATGTTTCGGGACGGAAACTTGTACGATCCTGCAGAGTCCCGGCGACCGAGACCCTGAGCCGAAAGAACCTGGCCTCTCATTTTTGCGCCGGAAAGTAGCTAGCGGCGATAAAGCCCATCTGATCGCAGCGCGAACGCTCCCTCCGGTTGCGGCTCAAAAATGCACCTGTCGCTCGAAACGCATACGGAGCCGCGACCACGGGAGCGGTCATTTTTCTTTTTGACTGATAGCGCTGAGTGCGCGGAGCAAGGCGGCTTCCTCCTCCGCGAGCACGGTGCGCAGGTCGAGCAGCAGGCGGTCCTTTTCGATGCGAGCCACCACCGGCGGGTCCGCGGCGCGAAGTTGGCGCTCAGCCGCGGCGGCGTTCGGGCACTCGATGGCGATCAGCCAGGTGGGGATGGATTGCTCCGGTGTGGCGCCGCCGCCGATGACGGAATCGCCCGAGACGATTTCAAAACGCAGGTCGGGGACCCGCGCCACCAGCGCCTCGGCGCGCGCGCGGATGGCTGCGGCAGGCTGGCGAATCATGGCCAGCACGGGAATCTCATCCCATCGCTCCAGCAGCAGCAGGCGCAACGTTGTTTCGAGCGCCTGGTAAATCAGCTTGTCCAGACGCAACGCGCGAAACAGAGGATTGCGGCGCAACCGGGCGACGATTTCCGCCTTTCCCGCCAGAATCCCCGCCTGCGGCCCGCCCAACAGCTTGTCGCCGCTGAACGACACCAGGTCCACGCCGGCTTCGAGGCTCGCCGGTACCAGCGGCTCGTCAATCCCGAAAGGCCGCAGATCCACAATGCACCCACTGCCCAGGTCTTCGAAAACCGGCAAGCCTCGTTCGCGTCCCAGCGCCACCAACTCCCTTAACTCTGGCCGCCCGGTGAACCCTTGGATGCGGAAGTTGCTGGGATTGACGCGCAACAACAGGCGGGTGCGTTCGCCGATCGCGTCGCGGTAATCTTCGATGCGCGTCCGGTTGGTGGTGCCAACCTCGCGCAGCGCCGCGCCGGAGCGCGCCATGATCTCGGGGATGCGGAAGCCATCGCCGATTTCGATCAGCTCGCCGCGCGAGACCACCACCTCGCCGCCCGCCGCCAGTTCGTTGAGCGCCAGCAACAGCGCCGCGGCATTGTTGTTTACGGCGATGGCGGGCGCGCCCAATAGCCGATCGAGCAACCGCCCGGTGTGGACATCGCGCTGGCCCCGCTTGCCGCTCGCCAGATCGTATTCCAGGTTGGAATAGCCAGCCTCGACCGAAAGGGCGGCCAGCGGCGCGCGCCCCAGGTTGGTGTGCACCACAACGCCCGTCGCATTGATGACGCGCCGTAACGAGGGCTGGGCAATCGCGTCGAGAGCCCTTTCCACGCGGGCCGCCACAGGTGGGCCGCCGTCGCGCCCGGCCAGAATGTCGCTGCGCGCGTCCTCGATGGCGCGCCGGATCTCGGCTACCACCAGCGCTCGCGGATAGCGCGCCGCTTTAGCCGCCAGACTGGCCAGCACCTCATGCACCGCCGGCAACTCGCGCAGCTTCCCCGTTTCCGTCACGAATCTGATAGTAAGCGCTTGTGCGAAGGCCACGCAACCGATTACACTGGATATATCGGGGCGTGGCTCAGCCTGGCTAGAGCGCCTGGTTCGGGACCAGGAGGTCGGTGGTTCGAATCCACTCGCCCCGACCAACCTTTTCAATCGCTTCCTTGGATCTACGCCAACAACGGGGGCAAACCCCAATCACAAACCCTGCGGGCCGTGAAACCGTGCCTGATCCACAACGCCCTGCCGAATGCGCCAGCACCCGTCGCGACGGCCGCAGCCTGATGCGCGGCTTGGCGGCCAGCATGAGATACACATGCGAACAGATCGTCGAAGCATTGTTGGGTTACTTCGATGGCGATCTGCCGGAGGAGGCCTCGGTTGCGATGAGAGATCATCTTCGCGGGTGCGGCACTATACAGCAGCTCTAAAAGGAAATGCCCACGCGGTTCCGACACAGAGTGAGGTCGATCGCAGCCGCCATCTTCGCTACGTCAAGTCCGCCGCCCAGAAACGCGTTCAGTTTCTCGGCAGTGAGGAGCGGATCGGAAATGGCGTTGCCATGTTCTATTACCAGCAGTTGCGTAAGCGGGCGCCGTGTCAGCATCGCTTTCACGCGGCCCAGCGTGCGCACATACTCGTCTTTCAGCATCCTCCGGCGTTCCGGCGTCGCGGCGAGGGGTTGATTGCGGCGCACCAGCATGCGCTCCTGCGAATCGAGCACCTCGTCGAGATCGCGCTCGCTGAGGATCACGCGGCACGCCAGACCCGGCGGCAAGGCGGCCAGCAGTGGGGCGACAATCTTGATGGCTCTCCCCCGTCCCTCGAAGAGCCACTTCGAATCTCTCAGCATATTCTTCACCGGCTCAAATTCGAGATAACCGTGTGGATTGTCTTCATCCGCTTCGCGCAATCCGTCCGAGAGGACGCCCATACCACCCGCGGCCAGCATTTGCATCAGCATGGAAGTGCCCGAGCGCGGTAAGCCGGTCACCACGATGAGGGATTCCTCGAGCGGCGGCATCTCCACCGTTTCGGCCGTGAATGGCGTATCGGATGGGGCGGAAACGGTGGCAGCGCTTTCCACTCGTTCAGCCACCGACGGGCGAACCGGACGCGCAGTCCTGTTGCTTCTCATGCGACGCGCAAGGCGCCGGTGCTCGCGCGCGGATTCGGCGTCGCCGAGGTGCTTCTCCAGCAACGCGGCGAGTCGAACGTGCGCTTCGGGAAAATTCGGGTTGCAGGAAATGGCTGCGCGGAACGCCTCCGCCGCCCGCTCGTATTCCTTCATTCCCGCTAACGCTCGCCCCAGCAGGAAATGGGCCAGCGGATAGTCATAAATCCTCTGCAGTGCATCGAGAGCCGAATGCGCGGCAACGCTGAATTTCCTTCGCCGCAATGCCATCCGACACACGCCGATATGCGCATGCGCGTTGTCGGGATCTATCGCCAGAGCCTTCTCGTAGACCTGCTGCGCGTCGCGCCAGCGGCCCAGGCAAAGATACAGATCGCCGGTCTGCAGGAACAGGCCGGGCCGCACCAGGTGCGCTTCCGTCACCCGTTCGAGCGCGGCCAGCGCTTCGGCGTAGCGCTTCTCCGCCGTCAATACCTGCGCTCTCAGGTAATCGGTCACAGGCGGCTGGTAGCGCACCAGATTACTCGATCGTGCGAGTTCGCGCCGCTCGTCTTCGCTGAGCAGCGACTCGGGTTCGGCCGCGGCCTTTTCGGTCTGAGCTTGATCCGCCTCAGCCTCCCTCTTCTCGCGGGCACGTTCGACGGCGGCTTTCCGCAATGCATCGATCTTGGTCTTCGCCTCTTCAAACAGCGCCCGGCGGCGGCCATCGAGGTCGTCGACGATGCGCCGCATCTCCTCATTCATCCCCAGCGCCTGGCAGGACACGAACAGCCGCACGGCGAAACGCTGCTCATTTCGATCGGCTGCATAGAGCTCGGTGAAGATCTGGTGCGCTTCGATGTGCCTGTCATCGTCCTGATAAGATTCGCCGAGGTTATAGCGCAGCTCGCGGATAGTCTTCGACACCGCTACTTCGCGATTCTCATCGGGCCGTTCGATATACCCCAGCGCAATCATCTGTTCCAGCGCTTCGTGCGCCGCCACCGGATCGAGCCGCGTATGCGGCGGATGGCGCCCGTCCGCGCCCGGAACTTCTTCCCAACTGGGAATCAACGCGACCTTCGGCGTTTTCACGAAGGCCTGTGACAGCACCTTGCCATCCATATCTTCGCCTACCGGCAGTCCGTACAGGGTCAGGATGGTGGGCGCGACGTCCAGCACCGATGGCCCGTGCAGCAATTCGTCTTTCTTGATGCCCGGCCCGCCGATGGCGAGGATGCCAAAATCGCGGTGCTCGATCGCAGGCCCGGCGGGGATGTCGGGAATGGATGCGGGGCGGAGGTGATCCGGGTGGAAGCCATGATCCGACATCAGAATGACGGTGGTGTCTTCGCCGGCTTTCTCGATCAGCGTCCCCAACATTTGATCGTGGTATTGGTACGCCATCGAGACCACGTTGTGGTACAGCTCGAAGTCGCGCTCCCCAATCCAGGATTGCCGCGGCGGATGGTACTTCATGAACCCGTGGCAGAAGTGATCGATCGCGTCGTAGTAAACCGCAAAAAAATCCCACGGTTGGTTGTCCAGCAGCCAATCGGCGGCGGAATCGATGCTCATGCACTCCGCGAGCGTCCGCATAAACAGGGCCAGGCGCTTGTCCTTATCCTGATCGATGTCTTTGGCAAGTGGAATAAACGGTTCTACCATCTGCGGCACCAGCAGGTCGGGATGCATGCGCAGACGGGCGAGCGTTTCGGCCAGTTCCGGCGGATGAACCGCATTAGCCAGCAGCGGCCAGCCCTTGTCGAGCGGCCCGCTGGCGCGGTGATAATGGTCGGAAACCATCACGCCGTTAATCGGCTCGGCGGGATGGCTGGGCCACCAGCCAATCACGACGCTGCGCAGATGGTTCTGATTGAGAATGTTCCACAGCGCCTTCGATTTTCGCGAGAGGTTGGTGACCGGCTGCACTCCGCGTCCGTCGGGCGTTGGCTCGGAGAAGCCGAGGATGCCATGCTGGAACGGCCGCTTTCCGGTGGCGATGGATGTCCACAGCATCGGCGAGAGCGGCGGATGGAGGGTGGCGATCTGCCCCCTGGCGCCGTTCTTCACGAGGCGCTGCACGTTGGGCATTTTGCCGGCGTCGATGAGCGGCTGGATGACCTTCCAGTCGGCGGCATCCCACCCGACCAGCAAAACTTTACGAGGTGTCATGGAGCGGACACGCGGCGAACAGCTTGCCTTTTGTCTATTGTGAAGAAACAAACATCTCGATGACAAACACAAAGTGCTGCCGATGTCGTGCCCCGGGTGGTGTCGGGGCGAAGAAGCTCATCCGTTTGGCGGCTTCGACGGCCGCTTGACTGTTCGGATCGGACGGCTGCAAGGAGTGCGCCTCGACGAGTTGTCCCGATGGCGTCACGAGGCCAAACACACAGACTGGCCGGACCGTCGCGCCGGACGGGAACGGTCCCCGCCCATAAAAGCGCACGATCTTTTGCGCTCCCGCCATTCCGCTTGCCGGCCCTCTCGCCTTCATCACCTCAGTGGGGACAAACAGGCCAGCGTCGGCAGCGGGAAGTTCCGTCAGGCTGTCAACGGAAATCTTCGATACGGTTTTGCCGGCTTCCGTTACGATCACCGTTCGAGGCAACACACAGTCGCCAAGCTGTGGTGCGTTCGAGTAATCGTAAGCGTAGTAGCGCCCGGGTACTTGCGACTGCACCTGGAGCAGCCCGGATTGTGGATCGATACACTCTTCGCTTTCCTCCCAGCCTCGCCCGGGCGTCGCAGTTGCTGCGCTTCCCGAAGCGGAGAGCAAAACGCAGGTGACTTTTGCACCGTGGAGGACCGCCGTTGACGTTCGGATCAAGCCGCGAGCAACGTTTTCCGAAGACGGAATTGGGTCGAACAAGGCAGCCCGCGCCTCGTGCAATCGGAGTGGAACGGTCCTCGCAGTCCCGTCTTCGTAAAAGACCGTTTTCGAGGAGATGCGAGCGGTCGTGAATCCGCCCCCGGCTTTCGCCGTCCAGCGGAGCCCTTGTTGGGGATCGAACACATCCTCCATCTTCCAGGCGCCGTCATATTCCGTTTGACCGCCGGAATTTGTCGTAAAGGTGACTTTGAGATCGTAAGCGCGGCCCGCATTTCGCAAGGAGTAACTATCTCGTGCGCGGGCAAGAAGCAGAAGAATGTCTGCGCGGCTTTCGGGTATGTCGACGGCCTGGATTGGACCGGAGACCAGTTCGAGAGGATCGCTCGGTATGGGCGCCATCCTCGGTGCGGTTTGGCCAAAGGTCGCAAGCGATAGTCCGCCTGCCGCGATCAACCGCAACATTCCCTTGGAGACCATGAAACTAACCCTCCCGAACAGGTTCATTATCACTCGTGGTTGGCGTAAATCGCAGCCTGGGCTCGTATGGCTTCCCGCTTCGAAGCAATGCGGCCCCTGTTCCGCCGCCCGATCCGCCGGCTGATCCGCCTCCTCCTCCACCGTCTGTTCCGCCGCCCGATCCGCCACCTGCTCCACCGCCTGTTCCGCCACCGGCGCCACCGCCAGTCCCGCCGCCTGTTCCGCCACCGGCTCCACCGCCGGTCCCCCCGCCTGCTCCACCGGCTGTCCCGAAACCGGCTCCGCCACCCGATCCGAACCCTGCTCCGCCTCCCGATCCGGCCCCGACCCAGGTAGTGCCACCGACTGCAACCGGAACCTGCAGCGAAAACAACACGCCCGCTTGGGTTTGAATGCCGGCGACGCTAGCCTGAATGGGAACGTCTCCCTGGCCAAGCCCGTATGGGACGATCAGGTTGATCTGATAAAGACCGGCGCTGGACAGTCCAACGAATATCGTCTTGACGGCGACATTATTGACGTAAAGGCTGACCTTGTTGTTGGTAGGCGCCGCACCGGTGAACGGCGCTCCGGCCAGGACAGCGGGAGTGGTCGGCCCGAACCCGACAGCGAAAAGTTCAACGATGTCGCCTGCCTGCGCGGCCACAGTGGGATAGCCAAGGGAATTCCCGGTCGGGCCGAGGATATCGTAGGATCCTCCACCGTTGGCTCCCGAACCGTCCGCCCTGAGAATGATTCCAGCCACATGTCCCGTTTGAAGCAGGTCGAACGACGGCGAAAACTCGCTCAGAGTCACGATCGATGTTGCCGTGCCGGCGGCAGTGGTCACGACTACGGATACCGGACCTGTGGCCGTGTCATCCGGCGCTTGTAAGTTGATCTGCCCGGGACTGACAAATTGGAGATACGCAGCTTTACCGTCGATCTCCACCTTGGTGCCGCCCAGCGACGTGGGAAAATCGCCGTTCCAGATGGCCGTTCCGCTGGCGAGGTTGTTCCCGAAAATCGATACCCATTCGCCTGGCTGGATGATGCTTACCGTGCCGCAAAGAGGAACGACGCCACCGGGCGAAATGGACGGTGCCTGCGCCTGGCTCGTGCGAGCGGCTGTCACGCCCGCGCCGTTGAAGAATTTCACTCCGGCATCCTGCCTGGCCATGGCTAACCGGACGTCATGCATCAATGGCATGCTCTTAGAACTCGCGAAAGTTTGTCTGGCGGCCCGGACGCTTGCCGCGCGCTCCGCCGTGATGTCACGGATGCCGCTGCCGATAATCGACGCCGAGGCGCTTGTCACCATCGCCATGGCCGAGCCGGTAACCGCTGCATAGAGCTGCCAGTTCCCCACACTGCGTTGCAGCGCCTCTCTCAGAGACGATGAGCGGAGGGCGGCGAAGTGAGCCTCCAGACGACGGTCCAGGTCGAGTTTTCGCGCTGCGCGCATGATGGTTTACGATTTGCGCGAGAGGTCGTCATCGGGCCCCTCGCCTTCTTCGCACGTTCGTGAGTCTCGCATAATCGGAGATCTGTCTTAAGGTTACGCCAACCTATCGAGAACAACCAATAGCACTTTGGGGCTAGTCCAATGTTCGGGGACGCCTCGGGTCTGACGCTCTCTCGTCGAGTTGGGGCGTACACCAGCCGGCGCGTGAAACGCCAGCGCAGTGCGGCGTGGCTAGACGCGGCGCGGGCCGACTTGACGGCGGGGTTCGTGAATGACGTTCCTGTTATCAAGCCTCCACCAAGGCGCCGGTCTGCATCAATTCGTTAACTTGCTTGACATCGGCACCATCCAGCAGCACACCGCCCGCGGCGGCGTTCTCGCCAGCTTGCCCCGTGTCTCGCGCGCCCACCAGCGCGTGCGTGATGCCGGGCTGCGCGAGCGTCCAGGCGATCGCCAACTGGCCGTCCGTGAAGCTGTACTTCCGGGCGACCGGCCGCATCCGGTCGAGCATCTCGCTTACGCGGATGCGCGACTCTCGGCTGAACAGTGGGTTATGGCTGCGCAAATCGTCTTCCGGGAAGATGCGCGCGGGATCGACCTTACCGGTCAGCAGCCCATTGGCCAGGGGCGAGTACGCCAGCACCGCAATGTGGTTCTGCGCGCAATAGGGCAGATACTCGTGTTCCAATCCGCGATGGAGCATGCTGTATTGCTCCTGCGCAGCATCCACCGGCCCGATCGACCGGTATCGCCGCAACTGGTCGAGCGTGCAATTGGAGACTCCGATCGCACGGATCTTGCCCTGCTTTTTCAGGTCGAGAAGCGCGCCCATCGTCTCTTCGATCGGTGTCGTGGGGTCTTGCCAATGTGTCTGGTAGAGGTCGATATAGTCGGTCTCGAGCCGCTGCAAGCTCTGTTCGACTTCGTACCGTATGGATTCCGCGCCCAGGTAGCGATGAATGTGCGAGCCATCCTGATCGACAAAGAAGGTGCCTTTCGTGGTGTGCCAGACTAAGCCGCATTTGGTGGCCAGAATCACTTTGTCCCGGCGCCCGCGAAGAGCGTCGCCAACAATACGCTCGGAATGACCGAGCCCATAGGCTGGCGCCGTGTCGATGAAGTTGACGCCGGCGTCGAGCGATGCGTGAATGGAGCGGACCGACTTCTGCACGTCGGTGCCGCCCCACATCCATCCGCCGATGGCCCAAGTGCCATGCGCCACGACGGAAGCTGTAATTCCAGATTGTCCAAGAGGTCTGTATATCATGCCCGCTAGAAGTGCAATTCGCGGGCCATACGAATACGTGCTGCGCAGAATCGACTTAAGCGTGGAGTTGAGACTTATCGCGAGGTAGGCCACAAGTTAACTCACGAATTCGCGAAATACCGTGAGTTACCGCGAGTTAGGAGGTAGGAAACAAGTCGGCGGGCAAGCGGGCCGGGCATGCCCGGCCCCTACGGGTGACATGGCGAGTTCTTCGACCGGCAGATTCGGATCTATCGAAAGGACCGCTCCCTATGGTCGCGGCTCCGTTCGGAGGCGTGGCGAGCGCTTTATCACACGGTCGAAGACCTAGAGTGTTTGTGAAACGACGTATCAAGGTAGGAGAGCTGTCTTAAGGCTGGGTTTGAGAGGGATATCGGCGAGGCTGTGGGCATCCCATCCTCCGCCGAGCGCTTTCACTAACATCACCGACGCGACTAATTGGCCGCCTTGAATCTGCGCGGCCTGGCGTTGGTTCGATAACAGGCTTTGCTGCGCTGTGACTACGTCCAAATAAGTGACCAACCCACCGGTATAACGATTCAACGCGATATCGAGCGCGCGTTGTGAGTCCGCAACGGCGGCTTCCTGTGACTTCGCGGCACCGCTGAAAACTTTCAGTCCGGCCAGCGCATCCTCGACTTCCTGAAACGCCACCAACACGGTTTGGCGATATTGCGCCACCGAATCCTGGTAACCCGCTTTCGCGAAATCCACGCCGGCGCGGATGCGGCCCCCGGAAAACAGTGGCTGCGCCAATGTGGCGCCGACTGCCCACAGCGAGCTCGGCAACGAGATCAGGCTCGGGATGCCGGTGCTCTCGAGCCCGGCAGTGGCCGCCAGTTGCAAGCTGGGATAGTAGGCGGATTTGGCGACGCCGATCTGCGCGTTGGCCGCTGCCATTAGCCGCTCCTGCCGCGCAATGTCCGGACGTCGTTCCAGAACGTCGGACGGCACGCCAGCCGGTATCGCAGGCAGATACTTTTGCAGCGAGCCGGTCGCCACCCGAAAATCCGGCGCCGCCGCGCCGCACAACACGGCCAGCGCGTGCTCGTAGTTCGCCCGCAGTTGCCGCTCCAGCGTGGCTTGCGTGCGGGTGGCCTCCAACAGCGCCTGCTCCTGCGCCAAGTCCAGCCCGGAGGCGACTCCACCATCGTGACGGTTCTGGACTAGCGCCGTAGCCTTCTCCATTGCCGCGACCGTATCGTCCAGAATGCGGATTTCCGCATCCACCTCCGAGAGCGTGAAGAAATCGGCGGCGGTCTCCGCGGTCAGTACCAGTTTCACGTTCTCAAAGTCAGCGCCGGTGGCCTGGTACGAGGCATTGGCGGCTTCCACGCTACGCCTGGTTCGCCCGAAAAGATCCGGTTCGTAACTGAGGACGAACGGCAGGTTCCACGCGCTTTGCGTAATGGGCCCGTCCACCACTCCTCCTAGAGATGGACGGTTCGCCGAAAGCCGGAACCTTTGGAACGAAGGCGACACGCCTGCCTGCGGGTAGAAGTCGCTGACGGCAACGGAAGCCAGCGCCCGCGCCTGCTGTAGTCGCGCGCTGGCCGAGACCAGATCCTGATTCGCGGCCAGCACGGTGGTCTCCAGCCGATTCAATTCATCGTCGCGGAAGATCCCCCACCACGCGCCTTTCGGAATCTGATCTTTTGGATCGCCTGGCCGCCAGGGCCCTTCGGCGCGCCACGCCGCCGGTTGCGGCGCCGGAGGCGTGTGGTAATTCGGTCCAACGGGATGGCACGCGGCCAGCAGGATCGCGAGGCCGGCCGCTGCCGTGGCGCACGCACTCGTGCCGACGCCTGGCACACAGGTAGGATAGACCATCGCCTTTCGTGGTCTGTCATGCGTCTCGCTGGCGGCCCACCCTGACAGACGACACAAACCGATCGTCTGTCCTACCTGTGACATGAAGAGTGTGTACAGCGCGCGTCTCATGGCCGCTTCCTCTCTGAACCATCCGCGACCACGTGCACGATCTGGCCGGTCTCCAGCGAGTCGGGAGGATTTTCGACCACGCGATCGTTCGCCCGAACACCTTGCAGGATTTCCAGACTCGTGCCAAAATCGCGTCCGATCACGATCGGCCGTAGTTGCACCCGATCGCCCGGCCCAACTACCGCGACGGACGGCCCTTCGGACCGGAAGAGCATAGCGCTCGATGGCACCGATAGCCGGCCGCCATTCAACGGCACGTCAAAATGCACTTGCGCGTATGCGCCCGGCAATAGGCGCCCATCCTGGTTCGGGACATCCACCTCGGTGAGCAGCGTGCGCGTGTTCTGGTCGATGGCATTCGCCGTCCGCACCACGGTGCCGGTGAAGCGTGCGGCTGGAAACTCGGCTAGCGCGATCCACGCCCGCATGCCCGCGCGGATGGCTGGGGCATCGGCTTCCGGGATACTCACATATACGCGCAGCGGATCGATCAGCGCGAGATTGAAAAGCTCTTTGCCCGATCCGCCGTTGCCGGCATTCACTAACGCCCCGATGTCCACATTGCGCCGCGTGAGCACGCCCGCGAAGGGAGCGTAAACGTGCTTAAAGGATTCGAGCTGCTGCAGCCGCCGGACATTGGCGTCCGCGGCGGCCAGGTTCGCTTGCGCCTGCGCGTAATCGCTGGTCCTCTGGTCCAACTCCTGCTGAGAGACCGAGTCCGTTTTGCGCAATTCGCGCCAGCGGTCAGCGCTGGTGCGCGCCAGTTCCAGCGCCGCCACCATTTGCTGGCGGGCAGCTTGCGATTGCGAGAGTTCCTGGTCCACTTCCGGCGTATCCAGATCGGCCAGTAACTCGCCCTTCCGGACTGTCGCGCCGATGTCCTTATACCAACGCAGGAGATAGCCATTGGTTCGTGCGTAGATCGGCGACTCCGTGTAGGCCTGCACGCTACCCGGCAATTCCAACTCGTTCGACCGCGGCTCGGGCTGCGGGTAGCCGGCCGAAACCGTGGTCACCGCCAGGCGCGCGGTGTCCGCGGCCAACGTTACCTGCTCCTTCGCCCGCGCTTTGATGCTGAGCGCGCCGGCGGCGAATAGACCCACCACGGCCACCAGTGCCACCACCATCCAACGCGTTGCAGTGTGGGACTGGCTTTTGGCGATTTCGGGTTCTGGTTCGAGTATTGGCATTTCTTGGGCAGACATAATGACCTCTCAGGTTAAGGAAGAATCCTCTTCTCTAGCTCCGTGAATCAAACCGAAGACGGTGGGGACAAAGAACAAAGTCGCCACGGTGGCGAAGAGCAGCCCGCCGATCACGGCCCGCCCCAGCGGCGCGTTCTGCTCTCCGCCTTCGCCGAACCCCATCGCCATCGGCGCCATACCGATGATCATCGCAAGCGCGGTCATCAGGACCGGCCGCATGCGCGTATGCCCGGCCGCGACCGCGGCCTCCCGCGCCGGCATCCCTTCGTCCATCCGCTCGCGGGCGAAAGTAACCATCAGAATGCTGTTGGCGGTCGCCACGCCTACGCACATAATGGCGCCGGTGAGCGATGGCACGTTCAACGTCGTGTGAGTCAGCAGCAACGCCCAGGTGATTCCAGCCAGGGCGCCTGGCAATGCGGTGATGATAATGAACGGATCCAGCCACGATTGGAAGTTCACCACAATCAACAGGTAGGCGAGCACGATGGCCATCGCCACCCCGGCGCCCAGCCCGATGAACGACTGCGACATCGTGGAGACCTGGCCAGAGATCGTCAGGTGACTGCCCCGCGGGAGCTGCTTTTGGACCCGATCGGTCACGGCCCGCACATCGCGCGCCACGCCGCCGAGATCCCGGCCCTGCACCGATGCGAACACGTCCACCAGCGGCTGCACGTTGTAGTGAGAAATCACGGCGGGCTGGTTGACATGGTGGAACGACGCCAGGTTTCCCAGGATCTGCGGCTCCGGTGACGACGGAGTGCGGATCGGCATGTCGAGCAGCGCACGCACCGAATCCACTCGATACTGCGGCGTCTGCACGGCCACGTTGTAGCTGATTCCACTTTTCGGATTGAGCCAGAACGTGGGCGCGGTTTGAAAGCTGGAACTCAGGGAGACCAGCAGGTTCTGCGCCACGTCGCGCTGGCTGAGTCCCACCGATTGCGCGAAGGTCCGATCCACGTCCAGGTGCAGCGTGGGAGCGTCATAGGCCTGCTGCACGTGCACGTCCACGGCTCCCGGAATGTCGCGTATCCGGTTGGCCAATTCCCGGGCCACATTGTAATTGCCCAGTTGGTCGTTGCCGGCAATCTGTACGTCGATCGGCGCGGGCACGCCGAAGTTGAGAATCTGCGTGACGATGTCGGCCGGCTGGAAGGAGAATTGGGTGGCCGGGAATCTCCGCGGCAACTCCACCCGCAGCAGCTTCACATATTCCGGGGTTGGCCCGTGGCCCTCCTTGAGCGAGACCAGGATCTCGGCATCCGGTGTGCCGATCGTCCCCGCATTGCTATAGGAGAGATTGATGCCGCTGTAGGGCAGGCCGATGTTATCGAGCATGGTATCCAGTTCGCCGGGAGGGATCATGGTGCGGATGGTGTTTTCGATCTCGTCGGTCAGGCGCGCGGTCTCTTCGATCCGCAAACCGGTGCGCGCGCGCACGTGCAGACGCATCAATCCAGCGTCCACTTGCGGAAACAAGTCCTGGCCCAGCGCGAAAACGAAACCCAGGGATGCCACACAAAGCATCAGGAATGCCGCCGCGAACCAGCGGCCGTGGCGCATCGAAGCCTCGAGCGCGCTTCGGTAGCTGTCGCGCATCCGGTCGAAGGCATTTTCAAAACGCTGGTGGAAGCGCCCAAACGCGCCGGGCGCCTGGTGTATATTGTGATTCCGCAACAGAAACATCACCATGGTGGGCACCAGCGTTCGCGACAGCAGATAAGAAGCCAGCATGGCAAAGATCACGGCCTCCGCCAGCGGCACGAACAGGAAGCGCGTGACCCCACTCAGGAAAAACATAGGAACGAATACGATGCAGATGCAGAGCGTGGAAACGAATGCGGGCACTGCGATCTCTTGCGCGCCGTGCAGAATGGCCTCGCGCAGCTCCTTTCCGAGCAGCCGGTTGCGCTCGATGTTCTCGATCTCCACGGTGGCATCGTCCACCAGGATTCCCACCGCCAGCGCCAGCCCGCCGAGCGTCATCAGGTTCATGGTTTCGCCCAGCGCGCTCAGACAAATCACCGAAACCAGAATAGCCAGCGGGATCGAAATGGCGATGATCAGGGTGCTGCGCCAATTGCCCAGGAAGAGCAGGATCATGGCGGCCGTGAGGCAGGCCGCGGTGAGCGCTTCGCGAATCACGCCCTGGACGGCCGCGCGCACGAAGATGGATTGATCGAAGAGCGGCGTTATCTTGAGCTCCGGCGGCAATCCAGCGGCCGCCGCCGTCAGCGCCGCCCGCACGTCGTGCACAATCGCGAGCGTGGATGCGGAGCCGGTCTTGTAGACACTCAGCAGCGCGCTGCGGTGGCCGTCCTGCCGCACTATATTGGTCTGCGGCGAAAAACCGTCGCGCACGTTGGCCACATCGCGGATATAGATTGTCGCGCCGTTGGCCGTCCTCACCGGCAGATTGTTCAGCTCGTCGATGGTCTGGGTGCTGCCGTTCATTTCCACCTGATATTCCAGCGGCCCGAGTTTGGCCGTGCCGGACGGCAGAATCAGGTTTTCCGCGCTGATCGCATTCACCACATCGGTCGGCGACAGCCCCTTGGCTTGCATGGCCGCCGAGTCGATATCGATCGAAACCAGCCGCTGTTTGCCGCCATACGGCCACGGAACCGAAGCGCCCTGTACGGTCGCCAACTGGGTCCGGATCACGTTGGCGCCCAGGTCGAACAACTGTTGCTCGCTCAGCCGCGTGCTGCTCAGGCCGATCTGTAGCACCGGCACGGTGGACGCGCTATAGCTCAGGATCAGCGGCGCCGTGGTCCCCGGCGGAAGCTGGCGAAGCTGCGCCTGGCAGATCGCCGTGACCTGTGCCAGCGCCGTCGCGATGGTCACCGACGGGCGGAAGAACAGTTTGATGACGCCGATTCCGTTGTAGGACTGCGACTCCATATGTTCGATATCATTGACCGTTGTCGTGATGCTGCGCTCGGTAATCGTGACGATTCGGTCCGACATCTCTTCGGGGGGGAATCCGTCGTACGTCCAGATCACGCTCACCACCGGTATCCCGATGTTCGGAAAGATATCCGTAGGTGTGCGCAGGATCACCAGTGGGCTGACCAGCAGGATGAGCATCGCCAGCACCACGAACGTATAAGGGCGACTGAGTGCGACTCTTACAATCCACATGTGAGCATCCCTGCCGGTTAGGAATGCAACCGGGAGGCCGACCTTAGCGGCTCACATCTGCTTGAAACGGCGAGGTCTCGACAAATCTGGCACGGCGCCGGCCGGTTTCGATCTCGCGAATTCGCGAGATCTCACGAGGCCGCCGAACGGAACTTGAACTTATCGATCTTCAGCGCGCGGATCTTGGACTCGAGGGTGGACGCCGGGATACGCAGCCGCGCCGCGGCGCCGCGCGGTCCGGCGACCTTTCCTTTCGTTTTGGCAAGCGCCGCCTCGATCGACTCTTTCTCGTTTCCTCTCAGAACGTCCCCGTTCGAAGCCGCTTTGGGCAACTCACTGACACCGAGCACGGTCGGGTCGATGCGCAGCGTGCCGCCCTCGGCGAGAATGACGCTTCGCTCGATCACATTCTGCAGCTCCCGGATATTTCCGGGCCAGTGATACGTTTGCAGCAGTTCCATCGTCTGCCGGTCCACCCGGCTGACCTTGCGGCCCAGGCGTTCTCCGAACCGCGCCACGAAGTATTCCACCAGTGGCAGGATGTCCTCGCTGCGCTCCCGCAGCGGTGGCACCACCAGCGGAAAAACGTTCAGGCGATAGTACAAGTCTCCGCGGAACTCCCGCAGCTCCACCATAGCCGGCAGATTGCGGCTGGTAGCGGCCACCAACCGGACGTTGACTTTGATCGTGTGCGTGCTGCCCAGGCGCTCAAACTCCTGCTCCTGAAGAACCCGCAACAGCTTGGGCTGCAACTCCGGCGGTATGTCTCCCACTTCATCCAGAAACAAAGTTCCCTGGTGCGCCAGTTCGAATCGCCCGGTCCTGCGCGCGATGGCACCCGTGAACGCGCCTTTCTCGTGGCCGAACAATTCGCTCTCGAGCAGCCCCAGTGGGATCGCCGCGCAATTCACTTTCACGAAAGTGTGGTCGCGGCGCCCGCTCATATTATGGATGGCCCGCGCGACGAGCTCCTTGCCGGTACCGGTCTCGCCCAGAATCAAGACGGTGGAATCCGTCGGCGCCACGATAGCCACTTGTTTCAGGACGTTTTTCAGCGCCGCGCTGGAGCCGACGATCTCCTCGAAGTTCCGCTCGCGGCGGATCTCTTCGTTCAGGTAGACACGCTCCTCGGCCAGCCTCTGTCTGGATTCGGCCACCTGATAATAGTCCAGCGCGTTATCCGCCGCCAGCGCCACCTGGCTGGCCACTTGACGGAGGAAGTCCACATCGTCCTGCGTAAACGCCCGCTCCGGAAACCGGCCGACATTCAGCGTGCCGAGCAAACGCTCGCGAGCAACCAGCGGAAAAAAACACGCCGACTTCAATCCCAAGGCGATTGAGGGATTGATCTTCGGATCGAAGCGCGCCAGTTCTTCGGCGCCCAGCACCAGGGCCTTGCCCGTTTCGAGGACCATGCCGGCCGGCGTCCCAACCCGCGGCACAAGCAGCTCTTCGGCCATAGGTTCGGGCAACTCGGAAAAACCCCGCGCATAGATCCGCAACCACTCGCCGTCCGGCTCCGGCAGGATTACGCTGGCGTAATCGCAGCGCATCGCCCGCCGCACGTTGGAGGATACTGCACGCAACAGCTCCCGCAAGTCCAGATTCGGCGCCAGCGTATTGTTCAGGTCCAGCAGCAGCCGGAGGCGGTCGCGTTCCTCGGCCAAGGCTGCTTGTAATTCGCAAGCCTCCTCGTGCGCCAGAACACTGTCTACCGCCACCGCAATTTGCCGGCCCACTTGCCCCAGAAACTCGACGTCGGCGCCCGAATAGGCATGGGGCCGGGCATGGCCGAAGCCTACCGCGCCCAAGCGCCGGTGGGCCGTGGTCAGCGGCAAAATGCAGCACGAACGGATGCCGTTGTCCAGCAGCAACTGAAATGCCTTCTGGTAGCGCGTGTCTTCCTCGACGTTGGAAACCACCAGCGGCTCCTGCGTGCTCCACGCTACCGCGCTGGGCGATTCCTCCATCGTCCTTTCCAGCGGCCATGCGCTTTGCTCGGCCGCCTCCCGCGCCGTCCCTACCAGTACGTGCAGCCGCATGCGGTTGCGGTCCGCATCGTGCAGCACCAGCCACAGCGCTTCGAAACTGACCACGCGCGGCAGGCGCTCCACAAGGTCCCGGAACAGCGCGGTCAGATCGCGGTGCAAGGCTATCGCTTCCGACACTTCCAGCAAAGCCTGGTATTGGCGAGGAGCGTCGGCCAATACGCAGAACGGCGCGGCCATATTATTGAGATTCCGACACAGAGCTGGAAGATGCACCTCGACGAACGAGATGCCCCAAAAACGGCACCGACGAGTGAGCACAATAACCATGTCGAGCGGAACTGAGAATAAAAATACTGCCCTTTGCCCTCTTCTTCCAACGAAATCCCGCAATATGGTGCCAGCCAAGGCAAATGCGGAAACTCCGGAAGTCATTGGGAGGACTGAGAAAGCTCGACTGTATAGAGGATCACGTCTAATATAATCATGCTATTCCCCACCGCCGTCGTTGCCTGTAAAATTACTACCCATGAAGAACCGATTTGCAGTCGTGGCTGTTCTTGCCATCGTCGCCAGCACGTCAGGCCTTGCGGCCGAGCAGAGAACGATTACCGGGTGGGTCCTCGACTCGGCGTGTGCTTTCACTAAAGGACTGAAAAAGCCCATCAGTGCCGAGTGCGCGATAGCTTGCGCCAAGAGCGGATCGCCGCTCGTCATCTTGCAAGACGACGGCACCATTTACTGGCCGATCGCGGAAACGATGCCGGCGGAAGGTCAGAATAAACGGCTCATGCCGTTTGCCGGCAAACGCATCAGGGCGACAGGCAAGATCTATGTGCGCGGCGGCTCCAACGCGATTGTCCTCGACAACATCGCCGAAGCAACTGGCCAGTAAATCCACCGCCTTCGCTGATCGCTGACCGCTGGGCAGCTATTCGTATCTGAGCGCGACCATTGGGTCTACGCCGGCGGCGCGCCGGGCAGGCAAGTAGCTCGCGAGCAATGCCACAACTGACAGCCCGAGAGCTACGTCGGCTGAAATCGTCGGGTCGGTGGCGCGCACCTTGTCAACGACCGACAAAGAGTCGAGTGCGAGCTGCGCCGGTGGCTGGTGAGTCACCACCATGCCGAAGTGATTGGGCAGTCGCGCGATCTGCCGACACCTGAACGACTATCGATGAAACTGGTCACCGGTTGCGAGCAATGTCAGGGCACCGGAAAGACCTATCGGGAGTGCCGCTGCCACCAGTGTGACGGCCGAGGAACCGTATGGGTAGTCGTACACGCCCCAGGTTTCGGGCCATCCTCTGAATGAGCCGGTGCTGAAGACGGCGAGCCACGATGGTCGACTGAATCACTATTCCAGGAGCACTGCATTCTGACATCGGAGTGGAGTCGCCAGCGAAGAGCGCCCCCCGGATTTCGCAGGACCCGCATCACAGCAGGTTCATCTTTCAAGGACGTCGTCAAACCACAGAATTGCCGCCGTCCCGGTGCGGACGGCGCCAGTTCTGCGGGAGCGTTATGAAATGATATCGCTGCGGCTACTCGCGCTCTTTCGTATTCGAGTTGAGCCTCCGGCTCGCCTACTGCTACGAAGAGGCACGCCCTCGATTCGGGATGACCATTGGCTTCTCCGGTTGAACGGCGTCGTTGCCGAGGAGGGCTCGGCGGGCCGTGGTTCGGCACCCGGTCGCCGCGACGACCTCGGCGAGGAGAGCCGCCGGTTTGATGGGCTTGGTCACGTAGCCATCCATGCCCGCATCGAGACAGCGTTCTTTGTCGCCCTTCATGGCGTGCGCCGTCATGGCGAGAATGGGAATACGCTGGCCCGTGGCCTTCTCTTTGGTGCGGATGGCGGCGGTGGCCTCGAAACCGTCCATTTCCGGCATCTGCACGTCCATCAGGATGACGTCGAACGCTTGCTCGTCGAACAGATCGATCGCCTGGCGGCCGTTGCAGGCCACAGTGACTGTGTGACCGCGTTTCTCCAAGAGAATACTAGCGACGCGTTGATTGATGCTGTTGTCTTCCACGAGCAAGATTCTCAGCGGGCAGAGTCCCCTCCCTTCTGCCGTTTCATCGCATTGCGTTGCCGAGGCGGGGCTGGAGGCCGCCGGTTGCAATCCTTGATGGAGCGCTGCGATCAGGGCGCGGCTCAGCCCTCGCCGCGTCACTGGCTTGGCCAAGTGAGCGGCCGCGCCAACTTCCCGGCAGGCAGCGGCATCGCCGGGTCTCCCAGGCGAGGTCAGCATGACGATCGTGGGTGGCGTCAGCGCGGGGCATCGCTTGATGAGCCGGATCAGCGCAAAGCCGTCCATCTGCGGCATTTGAGCGTCAGCCAGCAACAACGGAAACGGCCGGCCTTCCCGCTCAGCCTGGTCGAGAATCTCAAGTGCCGTGGGGCCGCTGTCCGCCAGGGTGACTTCCATGCCCCAGCCGGCCATCATTTCGCTGAGAACGCGCCGGCTGGTGGCGTTGTCATCGACGGCGAGCACGGCAACCCCCACAAGAGAGTCGATCTCCGCGGGCCGCAGCCTAGGCTCGCCAACCGCGGCTTTGGCCTGGGCGGTGAAATGGAAGCTGCTGCCGCGGCCTCGTTCGCTCTCGACCCAGATACGGCCACCCAGCATCGCGACGAGACGGGAAGAGATGGTGAGTCCCAGTCCAGTGCCGCCGTACTTGCGGGCCATGGAAGCGTCAGCCTGGCTGAAAGCTTCGAAAATGAGGTGCTGCTTTTCCGCCGGAATGCCGATCCCGGTGTCGGTCACGACGAAGTGCAGAGTCACGCCATCGCCATCGGGAACCTCGCCACTTACCCGCAGGCCAACCTCGCCGCGCTCGGTGAATTTCAGGGCATTGCCGAGCAGATTCGTGATCACCTGGCGCAGGCGGTTCGCATCGGAGCAAACCATCACAGGCGTTCCGGGGCACACCTCGCAAGTGAGCTCGATGCCTTTTTCGGATGCGCGCAGAGCAAATGTCCCGACGATCTCCTCTGCCCAGTCATGTACATTGAATCCCGTGACTTCCAAGTCCAGTTTGCCGGCTTCAATTTTGGAAAAGTCGAGAATGTCGTTGATCACGACGAGCAAGGCGTCGGCCGAGTTACGGGCCGTGAGGAGACAATCGGCCTGTTCGGGGGAAGGTTGGGTTTCGAGGGCGAGTTCTATCATTCCCATCACGCCGTTCATGGGCGTCCGGATCTCATGGCTCATGTTGGCCAGAAATTCGCTCTTGGCGCGGCTAGCGGCCTCGGCTTCCTCCTTCAGCGCGGCGGTCTGCTTCAGTTGGCGGCGGATGACAGCGGTCTGCTGCTCGACGCGGTGCCTGAGCACGGCAACCCAGAAGAGCACGGCCAGGGTAACGGCCAGCACCAGGCTGATCACCATCAGCGTATGGCCGGCCGTCCACCAGGAAGGATTCGCGAGCACGACGACATCCTTCGGCGAGCGCAGCAGGATGCGAAACGACTTCGGCCGCGCCAAGCCTCCTTGCATCATTGTGCTCTGCGTGTCCACTTGCACGGAACAAATCCCCGTGATGCTGAGCTTACTGCCATCCTTCCAGTCCAGCGTCGGATTCCCGTTCGAGCCACCGTCGGTTCCGCTGGGAAGGACCACGGGGAAAAGGAAGTTACCCGATGTCAAGACCAGGGTCGGGTCCTTGGTGGTGCGGTCCCAGCCGATCAAGCGACCCTCAATTCGCACCAACGCACCGTCATAACTGCCCCCGAAAGCCTGGTCTGCCGTCACCTGCTTGGCGGCCACTGGTTGGCCGCTGCCCAACAACTTGACCGTGGCATCCGTCATGGTGGGCGTGTAATCCCCAACCACCGGGAAGCCGGCCACATCCACCAGGTTCCCCGCGGCGAGGGGCGCCAATTGGGCGGTTTGGACACAAATCCCCTGGCTCCGATCCTGTAGGCAGACCACCCTGCCAGGCCACGCGAGTGTCACGTGACCGCGAATGTGCACTCTATGCACGAAATCGACATCCGGAGTAAATCGCAACAGGCTGTCGACGGCACGCAACGGCAGGGCGAAGGGATCGGCTGGAGCAGGTTCGTCGATTTTTATTTCGTCCCGGCTCGGGAACATTACTCGAAAGCCCGCGATCTGATGACTTGGGGTGGTTAGAGCGCCTGCGTTGCCATGAATCCGCACCTTGGCGTCCACCAGTTTCGAATAGTCCACCCCGTTTTCCTTAACCGTGATGGCGGTGAGGGGACCGTCACTGATCATCATTCCAATGGTCACATTCGAGCCGGACTCGACGACCGAATGCACGAGCTCCTCGACCTCTACCCACTGCGCGTCCTCCACTCCCGTCAGCAGATGGGCCATGCTCACTCGCGGAGCTTCGGCCGGAACGTGAGATTCGCCGACAACGAGTACGCGTGGCCGAGCGATCACCGGCCCGAAGTCTCCCGGGCCGCTGACCCCGGTCAAATCGACGAGCGAGCCCGCGTGAATGGGAAGGATGGGTCGGGCAGAGACGGCGACAAAGACGGCTCCAGTCGCATCCTGCACAAACAGTGCGCCGTGCCTGGGATCGATGTAGGGATCGTAGTAGGTGACCACAGCCAACAGGTGGACCGGGTAATGGCGCCCGGCTTCCTTTGGGGGCAGGCTATGGACGCTCTGCGCGGTGGTCAGAATCGGCAATGCGCCGGGCTGGGGCGCCTCAGTCTGGGAGCTGGCGGCGCCGCAGATCAACCACAGCGCAAATGCAACCAACGGAATCCAGCGGGCCAAAAGAGGTCTCGCGATAGAAACCCTTGTGCGGCATTCGCCTCCGACGCTCGCCACAGTCCGTGGCCGCGCCGAACGCGCTTCGCCGCCCGCCACGCAGTAGGCGCCGGGCCGTTGGTCCATGTGCATACCATCGGCTGAAACGTGGCCCAACTATATGGCGTTTTCGCAGCGCTTTGGAATGGCGCTCTCCTGGTAGCAACAACCAAGCACGAGGACTTTCAGGGGAGTGCGGGAGAAGGCAATGATCGTGTTCCGTGGTGCGGTTACTCGTGGACCGGCACGGATTGCGCAGAAGGCGCGACGGATCAATCGCGAGGACACGCCCCGCAGGAACCCAGGTGGCCGGCAGGCTCAGGAGCATCATGGCAAAGAGCACTCCAACCAGAACCAGCGGAACTGTCCGGTTTTGGCACGCACCCAAGCGGCCGAAAGTACAGATCCTATGGATGTTCGGTGGAGGTAACAAACCTCGCATAACGTCTCCGCAACCGTTGTGAACTGGACAGGCTGGCAAGTCACGGGCCACCATCGCAGGGAGCGGTCAGGCTGTCTGGGCCTGGTTCGAAGCCTGACCGGGGAACGCTAATGACGAGCACCCGGACGCCTGATCGCACCCACCCCGCCCGATGGGTGCCGACGCTGTACTTCGCGGAGGGCGTGCCGTTCTTCGCTGTCGCGTTGATCGCCGGGATCCTTTACAAGCGCCTCGGGCTGCGCAACGATGTCATCACTTTTTACACCAGTCTGCTGCTGCTGCCGTGGTCGCTCAAGCCATTGTGGAGCCCGCTCATCGAGATGTTCAAGACCAAGAAATTCTTCGTGGTCGCTCTCGAGCTTGCGGGTGGGCTGAGCCTGGCGCTGGTGGCCTTGTGCCTGCCGCTGCCGGGCTATTTCGGATACACGCTGGCTCTGCTGGCGGTGGTCGCTTTCTGCTCGTCGACCCACGACATCGCCGCCGATGGCTTGTATATCGCTAGCCTTTCCCCCAAAGAGCAGGCGGCGTACACAGGATGGCAGGGCGGCTTCTACAACGCGGCGCGGTTCTTCTCGCAGGGCGGCTTGATCATCCTGGCGGGATACCTCGAACTCCGGGTGGGCGTGCCGCGCGCATGGATGGCGATTTTCGTGGCCATGGGACTGATCCTCATGGCGCTGAGCATTTATCACGCGCAGGTGCTGCCCAGTGGCGGGGCCGAGCGCCGGTCCGAAAGCATTCGCGAGATGGCGGCCACTTTCAAAGAGGTGGTGGTCAGCTTTCTCAAGAAGCCGAACATCTACCTGCTGCTGCTCTTCATTGTGTTGTACCGTGCCGGCGAGGGCCAAGTGGTGAAGATTGGCCCGCTGTTCCTTGTGGATAAGCGGGTGGCGGGCGGCCTGGGCCTGACTACGGACCAGTTCGGAACCATATATGGCACATTCGGAACTTTGGCTTTCGTGGCGGGCAGCATTCTGGGAGGCTATTTCACTTCCTGGCTGGGCCTGCGGCGCGCGCTGTTGCCGCTGGTCTGCGCGATGAATTTCCCCAACCTGGCTTACGTATACCTGAGCACGGCCCTGCCTACGAGTCACTTGGCTGTCACGGCGGCGCTGAGCGTGGAAATGTTCGGCTACGGCTTCGGCTTCGTGGGCGTAATCCTGCTCATGATGCAGGAGATCGCGCCGGGAAAGTATCAGACGGCACATTATGCTTTCGCCAATTCGCTGATGAATCTTGGCCTCCTGATCCCGGGCACGGTGAGCGGGAAGATCCAATTGGCGGTCGGCTACCGGAATTTCTTTGTGTGGGTGCTGCTGTCCTCAATCCCGGCGCTGATTCTCTCCCGGCTGATCCCCATCCGGGGCGGAGCCAGCTCGCCAGCCGTCTCGCCGGAGCCCATGGAGGAGACGCCGCAATGGCGCTGACGCTCGATGAGACCGTGGAGGCGGCCACGCCGGCCGGGACCGCGGAAACCAAGGTCATCATTCTGGCTGCCGGCAAGCAAACCCTAGCCGAGGATGGCCGGCCGCTGGTGTTGCAACCCCTGGGAGATCGCACGATCCTCGATTGCGTGGTGGAGAATGCGCTCGGCGTGGCCGGCGCCGCCGACATCTACGTGGTGGTCGGATACAGGCAGGAGGAAGTGCGGGCGCACCTGGGCGACAAGGTTCGCTATGTCTTGCAGGACGAGCCGCTCGGCACCGGCCACGCGGCCTTGCAGGCGCTGCCGCTGCTGCGGGATTTCCATGGCAGCCTGCTGATTCTCTACGGCGACACGCCGCTGTTCCGCCCAACCTCCATCCGCGGATTGCTCAACCGGCACCGCCTGCGGAAGGCGGACCTGACGCTGCTGACGGCGGTTATCGACCGGGCCCTTCCCTACGGACGGATCGTCCGCAGTGCCGCCGGCGAGATCATCGACATCATCGAGGACACCGAGGCATCGCCTGCCGTGCGGGAAATCCGGGAAGTGAACGTGGGCGCATACGCCATTGATGCCAGCGCCGCGAGTGCCGTCTCGCCGGCCCGCCGCCTCACGGACTGGGTTCACGAGTTGATTCGATCGGGCCGGCGCGTGGAAAGCTACCAGCTCTGCGACCAGGACGAAGTGCAGGGCATCAACACGGCGGCGGACCTGGCGCGGGCCGAGTTCATTCTCGAGAAGCGGTTATTCAGGCCGCGGCGCCAGGAGGAACAGAACCTGGTCACGTTCGGCACCGGCGGCTGGAGAGCCATCATCGGCGAAGGCTTCACCATGCACAACGTTCGCCGGCTCAGCCAGGCCCTGGCCAACGGGATCACGCGCCGGGGCGAGGAGAAGCGCGGCGTGATCGTCGGCTACGACCGGCGCTTTCTTTCGAAACAGGCCGCCGAGGCTTCCTGCGAGGTGTTTGCCGGCAACAACATCCCAACCATTCTGTTAGCCGAAGACGCGCCCACGCCGCTGATCACCTACGCCACGGCTACGCGCGGATCGGCGTATGGCCTGGCGTTCACGGCCAGCCACAATCCTCCCGAGTGGAATGGGCTCAAAGTCTTTCACGGCGATGGATCGTTGCTGCTCGACGACGAGACGCGCCGGATCGAGAACGAGACCAACGCGCTCGAGCCGGACCAGGTCATCAAAGTGGAACTGGACCTGGCGCTGGAAGCCGGCATTGTCGAGCGGCGCGACTTCACGAACGAGTATGTGGATGCGGTGGAGAAGCTGATTGACCTGAACGCGATCCGCGAGGCGGGACTCAACGTGATCGTGGATCCGATGTATGGCGTGGGGCAGCTCACGCTGGGTACTGTGCTGACAGAGGCCCGCTGCCGGGTGACATTCATCCACGAGCGGCACGATCCGCTGTTCGGCGGCCGCTCCCCCGCCCCCAATCTGGAAGCGCTGCGGCTGCTGACCTCCCAGATGCTGGATCACAAATACGACCTGGGGTTGGCGATGGACGGAGACGCCGACCGCATCGCGATCGTGGACGAGCGCGGCGAGTACATCTCGATCAACGACGTTCTGGTACTGCTCTACTGGTACCTGCATGAAGTACGCGGCGAGCGCGGCGGAGTGGTGCGCAACCTGGCGACCACGCACCTGCTCGACCGGCTGGCCCTGCGGCTGGGCGAGCAATGCTACGAGGTTCCGGTGGGCTTCAAGCACATCACCGCCGCGATGGCGGAGCACAACGCGCTGCTGGGAGGCGAATCCTCGGGCGGGCTGACCATCCGGGGGCACATCCTCGGCAAGGATGGTATCTTCGCTTCGGCCCTGGTGGTGGAGATGCTGGCGCGTACGGGCCAGAAGATTTCTCCGCTGCTCGAACGGGTGCGCGCCCTCACCGGGCGGCTCTACGATTTCGAGGAGAGCCTGCCGGCCACGCCCGAGATGCGGATCGTGGTTCCGCGGCGCCTGAAAGAAGCGCCCTGCGAGCAGATCGGGCCCTACCCCGTAATCGGGATCTCGCACATGGACGGCACCAAACTGAGGCTTGAGAACGATAATTGGGCGCTGCTCCGGTTCTCCGGCACTGAGCCGGTGCTGCGGCTCGCCGTGGAAGCCGATTCGCCGCTAAAGGCGCAGGAACTGGTGCACTGGCTGAGGCAATTTGTGTCGGTGTGAGGTGCGTTTTGCGCTACGGCTACTTCGACAACCAGAACAGAGAATACGTCATTGAGCGGCCGGATGTGCCGGTCTCCTGGACCAACTACCTGGGAGTGCGGGATCTATGCACCGTGATCTCGCACAACGCCGGCGGGTACTCCTTCTACCAAAATGCCGAGCACCAGCGGATTACGCGCTTCCGCGCCAACGGCGTTCCGTTGGACCGGCCGGGGCGCTACGTCTACCTGCGCGATGACGACACGGGCGAGTATTGGTCGGTCTCCTGGCAGCCCGTGGGCAAGGACCTGGCGAAAGCCAGCTACCAGTGCCGGCACGGTCTCTCGTACTCGAAGTTCTCCTGCGACTACCAGGACCTGCACGCGGAGCAGACCGTTTTCATCCCGGTCGACGACGATGCCGAGCTGTGGGATGTGCGGATCAAGAACACCGGCTCGCGCCAGCGCCACCTCAGCGTGTTTTCGTACCTGGAGTTCTCCTTCCACCATATCGAAATCGACAACCAGAACCTGCAGATGAGCCTTTACGCCTCCGGGGCGAGCTACCAGGACGGCATCATCGAATACGATTTCTTTTACGAGCCGTGGACCTTTCACTACTTCGCCTCGAACTTCGAGCCGGACAGCTATGACTGCATGCGGGACCGTTTCCTGGGGAACTACCGGACGGAGACCAACCCGGCGGCGGTGGAGCGGGGGGAGTGCGCCGCCAGTTCCGAGCTGGGCGGGAATCATTGCGGTGCGCTGCATAAGCGGCTGACGCTCGCGCCGGGAGAAGAAACGCGGCTGGTTTTCCTGCTGGGAGTTGGCCCGCGCGCCAAAGGGCGGGAGGCGAAGGCCAAGTACTCGGACCTGGCCGAAGTGGACCGCGCGTTTGCGGCGCTCCGGTCATATTGGGAGCAAAAGCTAGCTGCGTTCCAGTGCAAAACTCCGCACCAGGGTCTCGACACCATGATCAACACCTGGACGCTATACCAGGCGGAGACGTGCGTGGTCTGGTCGCGGTTCGCATCGTTCATCGAGGTGGGCGGACGCACCGGCTTGGGATATCGCGATACGTCGCAGGACCTGATGAGCGTGGTTCACACCAATCCCGGAAAATGCCGGCAGCGCATTCTCGAACTGCTGCAAGGGCAGGTGAGCCAGGGCTATGGGCTGCACCTGTTCGATCCGGACTGGTTCGATCCGGCCAAGCAGAAGGCCCCCAAGTTCAAATCGCCCACGGTGACCGCGACGCCGGACCGCAAGAGTATCATTCACGGTCTCGAAGACGTTTGCTCGGACGACGCGCTGTGGCTGGTGGTCTCGATCTGCGAGTACGTGAAAGAGACCGGGGACGACGCACTGTTCGGGGAGGTGGTTCCGTTCGCGGACCAGGACGAGGCCACCGTCTACCAGCACCTGAAACGCGCTCTCGATTTCTCCGCCCGCCACGTCGGCTCGAACGGCATCTGCCAAGGGCTGCGTGCCGACTGGAACGATTGCCTGAACCTGGGCGGCGGGGAAAGTGCCATGGTCTCCTTCCTGCATCACTGGGCGCTGCGAGCTTTCGTCGAGGCGGCGGAGTACCTGGGCTGCGAACAGGATGCCCGCGAATGCGCCGCCCTTGGGGACAAAGTCAAAGCGGCCTGCGAGAGGGAGCTTTGGGATGGCGAGTGGTACCTGCGCGGCTTCACGGCCAAGGGAGTCCGCATCGGCACGCGGGAGAGCGAGGAAGGCAAGATCTTTCTCGAAAGCAACACCTGGGCCGTGCTTTCCGATGCGGCCTCCGCGGAGCGCGGCAGGCTGGCGATGGACGCCGTGGACCGGCATCTCTACTCCCCATACGGCATTCACCTCCTGTGGCCGGCGTTTTCCAAGCCGGATGACGATATAGGGTTTGTCACGCGGGTCTACAAGGGCATCAAAGAGAACGCGGCCATCTTTAGCCATCCCAATCCCTGGGCCGTCATCGCCGAGTGCAAGCTCGGACGCGGCGAACGAGCCATGAAGTTCTACGACGCGCTGCTGCCGTCGAACCAGAACGACCGGATCGAGATTCGCGAGGCGGAACCGTACTCCTATTGCCAGTTCGTGATGGGGCGGGACCATACGGCTTTCGGCCGCGCCCGGCATCCGTGGCTGACCGGCAGCGGCGGATGGAATTATACTGCCGCCACGCGCTGGATCCTCGGAGTCCGGCTGAGTTTTGAGGGCTTGATCGTGGATCCCTGCATACCGGCCGAGTGGAAAGGCTTCCAGGTGACGCGCCGGTGGCGTGGCGCCGCGTTCGAGATCACGGTCACCAACCCCCGCGGAGTGCAGAAGGGCGTCCAGTCGATTACGCTGAATGGTGAACCGGTTGACGGCGCGATACCGCCTCAGCAGGCGGGTTCCGCCAATCAAGTCACCGTAGTGATGGGATGAATCATGCGGCATCGTGCCCCTGCAGTGGCCTTGCTGTTCCTGTTGGCGCTGGCGGCGAACGCACAGCGGGTCAACATCGCGTACTTCTACAACGGGGGCACCGCGTACCATCCCAAGAACATCGCGACCAGCGGCGCGGCGGCCCGGATCACGCACCTGATGTACGCATTCGGCAAACCGACGGCCACCGGGTGCGCCATTTCGGACCCGGTGGCCGACTATGAAAAACCATATGGTGCCGCTGACAGCGTGGACGGGAAGGCCGACCGCGCGGAGCCGCAGACTGTGCGCGGTAACTTCGGTCAATTGCTCAAGTTGAAGGCGGCGTATCCGCGGCTGAAGGTGCTCATCTCACTAGGAGGCTGGACGCTCTCATCCCATTTTTCGGAGGCGGCATCGAGCGCCGCCTCGCGCCAGGCTTTCGTGGCCTCCTGCATTGGCCTGTTCCTCAAAGGCGACCTCGGCAACGGGATGTCGATGGCGGGCCTGTTCGACGGCATCGACGTCGATTGGGAGTATCCCGGCGCCCTGGGCAACACCAGCGCCTTTTCGCCCGCCGATCCGCGCAACTTCACGTTGCTGCTGGCCGAGTTCCGGCGACAGCTCGATCTTCTCGACAAACGTTACCTGTTGACGATAGCGGCGCCGGCGGGTCACGAAGACTACTCGATCCTAGATCTCAACGCAATTCATCCCTACCTCAACTACATCAACCTGATGGCGTACGACTTTCACGGAACGTGGGAGAAAGTTACCAATCACCACGCCGCGCTATACGCCAATCCGGCGGAGCCGGCCGACACCGCGAACCGGAACATCGACCGCGCGGTAACGGACTACCTGGCAGCCGGCGTTCCGCCTGCGAAGCTCGTGCTGGGCGTGCCGTTTTACGGTCACGGCTGGAAGGGCGTGCCCAACACCAACAACGGGCTGTTTCAACCGGGAGCCGGGCCCGCGAAGGCGAGCGACGAGCCCGGCAGCGAATCTGGCACCGAGGCGTTTCGCGCGCTCAAGAATCTTGGCTATCCCGCTTTCCGCGACCCGGTGGCGCAGGCCTTCTGGGTTTACAGCCCATCCGCCGGGATCTTCTGGTCCTATGACGATCCCGCCTCATTGTTGAACAAGACCAACTACATCAAGCGCAAGGGCCTGGCCGGCGCGATGTCGTGGGAACTGAGTAACGACGATTCCGCCGCCACGCTCCTGACCACCCTCGCCAACGGCTTGCAGTAGGCGCCTCATCCGGGCGTGCTGCTCCACCAGCGCCGGTCCGGTGTCGGCCCGAACTGTTGGCAGGCGAAAGCGCCTGCCCCACTGCTTCGCCGGCAAAGTGGGGCAGGCGCTTTCGCCTGCCAACCGCACTCAAAAACCCTGTGCGCGTCCACACGAATCGAGGCTGGGGACGATCGGATCGAGGGGCGCTCCAGCGCATAAGTCGTGCCCGGTGAGCATTCAGGTGTATCGAACATGTTGCGAACCGCCTGTGCAACGGTTTGGAACTGGACAGCGGTCCCCGGACGGCCCAGGATTGCGTAAAGCGGTCAGGGGACTGCGGTCGGTAGCCCGGCGGCTCGAAGTGATTCCGGCAGGGCATGTTTTGCGTTGGCCGCACGGCAACGCGCCGGCAGGACAGAGCGTTCCTAACCGAAAGCGAAATGAAGGGAGCTTTTATGCAACTGAAGCGCTACTCCACAGTTCGGGTTCTTGGGCTGTGTCTGTTCGCGGCCCTGGTCTCGAGCTTTCCGCTCCGGGCGCAGGACGTTACCGCGTCCGTAAATGGCGTCGTCAGCGATTCGACGGGAGCGACGGTCGCGGCCGCCAAGGTCACGGCTGGAGATCTGGATCGCGGTACGACATTCTCCGCCGTCACCGATAGTGCCGGCGCCTACAACCTATCTCGGCTTCCCGTGGGCCGTTATCAAATAAAGGTGACCAAGACCGGGTTCGAGGCTGCCATTCAGCCGAAGGTGGAACTCGAAATCAACCAGGTCGCCAAACTCGATTTCCAGTTGAAGGTCGGCAACATCAGCGAATCGGTGGAAGTGACCGGCGCGGCGCCAATCCTGCAGGCCGAGACGACTACCGTCGGCACGGTGATGCAATCGGAGGCCATCACCAGCCTGCCGCTCGAAACGCGCAACTACAACCAACTGACTCTGCTGATGCCTGGCGCCGTCACCACCAGCCCGGGCGCCTTCAATACCGGGCAGTCGACATTCAACTCCGGCCGCCCCTATATCAATGGTAATCGCGAACAGGCGAACTACTACCTGTTGGACGGCATGGAAAACGTGGAATTCGTGGACAACAACGTCGCCTACGCGCCGAACGTGGATGCGATCGAGGAATTCAACGTCATCACCAACAACCCGCCGGCGGATTACGGGCAGTTCATGGGCGGCGTCATCAGCGTGATCACCAAGTCGGGAACCAACACTTACCATGGCGATGCGTTTGAGTTCTTTCGCAACAACGACCTGAATGCCAATGAGTGGTTGCGGAACTTCAGCCAATTCTCCAGTGAAAGCGCCAACCCGCAAAACCTACGCTGGAACGATTTTGGCGGAACCATCGGCGGTCCTATCAAGAAGAACAAACTCTTCTTCTTCGGCGACTTCCAGGGGTCGCGCTTTGACCACCCGACCACGGTCGTCTCCATGAATACCTTCACCACCGCCGAAAACAGCCTGAACTTCACGGATCTGGGAGTAGCGCTGCACTACCCGGGCACGAATGTTCCCATGCCCTCGAACCTCAATCAGGCAACGACATGCGGCGCCGGTCAGACCATGGGCATCGATCCCTGCATCACCATTAGCAAGACTGCTCTGAACATTATGAAGGCGCTTCCGCAACCCGGCGGCACCGGACTGCTCAACAACGTGCCCAATTCGGAACACGATTTCACCAATGGCAATCAGGGCGACGTCAAGATCGACTGGAACCCAAACGATAGCGATCACGTGTCGGTGCGGTACTCGGAACAGAACGTCGTACAGCAGTTCGTGAACAGCCAGGCAGTGCTGTACAGCACCAACGGCAACGAGCACCTGCCGCTCTGGAACGGCGTCATTAACTACGCAAAGACCGTGAAGCCGAACATCGTCAATGAGTTTCGCGTTGGTGTGAACTACTATCCGGCGGAAGCGAATATCCAGCCCAGCACTTCCTCGAATCTGGGCGCGTTGGTGCCCGGCGAGCCAACCAACTACCTGCCGGGTTTCTCCTTCTCGGGAGCGCCGCTCGGCGGCACCGTCAACGGTCCGTTTGCTTTCGGAACGGCCGATGCCCCGGAGATCTTCCACCAGACCTCCATCCTGCTCGAAGATACGGCGCTCTGGACCCACGGCGCGCACAACGTGAAATTCGGGTTCCAGTTCATCCGTTACCGCAACGATTACATTCCGTCGGTGGTTGCCGATGGCGGCGCGGGCCAGATCGGGTTCAATGGAACTTACACTGGAAATGCGGAAACCGACTTCTTGGTCGGTCTACCTTCTTATATGGGTATCGGCACCGGGTTCGGAGCCACTGTCGGACAGCGCAACGACGCCTTGGGAGCTTATATACAGGATGACTGGAAGCTAACTCCGAAGCTGACCGTTAATCTTGGCTTGCGCTGGCAACTGTTCACGCCGATTTACGAAATCGGCAATCGGGAGACCAACGTCCAGGAAGACACGGGTAAGATAGAACTCGCGGGGGTGGGTGGCGTCAGCGCCGCCATGTACAACCAGTACAACGGCATTGCCAACTTCCTGCCGCGCATTGGTCTGGCCTGGAGTCCTTTGAAAAACACCGTGTTTCGTGCCGCGCTCAGCCGCTCCAGCTTCTCGGAAGGCACGGGCGAGTATAACCGGCTGGCTACGAATGCTCCGTGGAACGCCGACTTGTCGGGTAATTGGAATGGCACCAGTGGTATCCCGTCGAATCAGGTCACTCTCGACCAGGGTTTCGCAGGGCTCGGCAATACTGCCGGATGCACGGTCGCGAACGTGACCTCCGCTCCCGCGTCCTGTTTCACAGGCGTGAGGATACACCTGACGGATCCGAACTACCGTCCCGCTGTGTCCAACCAGTGGAATCTTTCCGTGCAACGGCAGTTCGGCAGCGCAACAACGCTGCAGGCCGCCTATGTCGGACAACATAACGATCACCTGGCGACCATCGTCAACGCCAATCAGGGATTTCTCGCGTCGCCGGGCGTAGTATTACCCAGCCCGCTGCTCGCCGGAAATCCGGCCCTCGTCGCCGATGGACCGGGTCAGACGAGACTCAACGAAACCACGGGCGAAGCGAATTACAATGCCTTGCAGCTTTCGTTCCAACAACGGCTCAAACAGGGACTCTCGTTCCAGGCGAATTACACCTGGTCCAAGTGCCTGACTAACAACAACGGTTACTACGGGCGGTATGGAGACGACGCGGCCAGCCAGGCCAGCAACGACATCAGCTTCCCGCAGAACACTTATGACATAGCCGCCGACTATGGCTACTGCGACCACGACTTGACCAGCGTATTCAACGGTTACGTCACCTACCAGCTGCCCTTCGGCAAGAACCGCATGTATGGCAGGGATTCGAGTCCGGTTGTCAATGCGGTCCTCGGCGGTTGGGATGTGAACGCCGTCTTCACCGCGCATGGAGGGTTCCCGATTACCATGCAAGACTGGGGCGGCGACCCGGGCACTGGGTCGTTCGATCCACGCCCCAATTGCAACGGGCCGTCGATAGCGACTCCGTTCGCGGAAAACTCCGCAGCCAATGGCGGCGGCTATGTTTGGTTCGGTACCGCCAACATGTCCAATCCGCCGGCTGGCAACTTCGGCAATTGTGGCGTCGGCACGGAGCGGGGCCCCGGATTGAAGCAGATCGATCTCAGTCTGGCGAAAACCTTTATGATTCCGGGCCACGAGAACCAGCATGTCGAGTTCAGGGCTGAGGCCATCAACGCCTTCAACGCCCCGGTTCTCGATGTGGTCGGGTATTCCGCCGACATTTACGGCGGCTCGCAAGCGGGCGTCATCAATACATCGCAAGGCGCTCGCAATCTGCAGTTCGGTTTGAAGTACGTGTTCTAGTTCCCCCTGTAGCAAGCGCGGCTCAGCATTCCTGTAGTGCTGAGCCGCGCATTCCGAAAAAACATCTTGGCCACGGATAAACACAGATAAACACGGATAAGAAGAGCCAGTGCTTTTCTGTCGGTGTTCATCTGTGTTCATCCGTGGCCATTGTTTTTCGGCAGGTTCTGAAGCCGGTGTGTTCCAATATAGTGAGCGAGTCTCGCATGCGTAGGCCGGCCATCATGGCACTTCTCTCCGCGGCGTTTTCGATCGGCTTCGGCCTTGCCGCGCCCGATCAGTCAGCCGCCGAGCGCGCCACCGAACTGGCCGAGCAGGGGAAATGCACCGAGGCCATGCCCCTGATCCACCAGGCGCTGGAACAGGACTCCCAGATCGAGGACCGCGATCTGAAGCGCCGCATGGGCGCCGCCGGCGTTCGCTGCGCGATGATGTTGAACCATCAGGGCGCCGCCACCACGTTGCTGGCCTGGCTGGAAGAGCAGTTCCCGCACGATCCCGAGATACTGTTCATGGCCACGCACGTGTACTCGGATCTGTCGGCCCGGAGTTCGCAGGAGCTCATGGAGGCTGCTCCCGATTCGCCCCTGGTGGTGGAAATCAACGCCGAGAAGTTCGAGAAGCAGGGCGATTGGCGGAAGGCGATCGCCGAGTACCGCGTCCTGCTGGAGCGCGAACCGCGGATGCCGGGGATTCACAACCGGATCGGCCAGATCATTCTGACCCTGCCTGCCACCGCCACATCCAACGACGAGGCCCGCAAAGAGTTCGAACAGGAGTTGAAGGTCTACCCGCAAAACGCCGGAGCGGAATACTTCCTGGGCGAGTTGGCCCGCAAGGGCGGCCACTTGCCGCAGGCCATCGAACATTATACAAACGCGACCAGGCTCAATGCCGGTTTACCGGAGCCGTACTTCGGGCTGGGCCGGTGTCTGCTCGATTCCGACCGCGCGGCCGACGCCGTGGGGCCGCTCGAAACGGCCGCAAAACTGGCACCCGGCAATCCGACGATCCACTTCACCCTCGCCCACGCCTACCAGGATCTGGGACGCAAGGAGGATGCCGCCCGCGAATTCGCGCTGCAGAAAAGCACCGCCGAGAAGATCCAGCACAACACCGAGACGGTGAAGCGAAACGTCTCGGGCGTACCGGCTCCGGATAGCGGCGGCAAGTGAGAGCCGCGCTCCTCACGGCCGGCGCGGCGGCCGCCTTGGCCGCTGGCGCAATCGCCATCCAACCGGCGCAGCCGCACTTCGTCGATATCACCGCACGCTCGAAGTTCTCCTACATCACCAATAACGATCTGTCGCCGCGGAAGTACTTCGTGCAACCGATGGCCGGCGGCGTCGCCATCTTCGACTACGACAACGACGGCAAAATGGACATCTTCTTCACCAACGGCGCGAAGTTGCCGGAGATGAAGAAAATCGGCCCCGCGTTCTACAACTGCCTGCTTCGCAACAAAGGAGACGGCACGTTCGAGGACGTGACCAGGAAAGCGGGGCTCCTTGGCGAAAACATCGGCTACAATCTGGGCGTCGCCGTGGGCGATTACGATAATGACGGCTTCGAGGACATCTTCATTTGCGGCGCCGGGCGGAACACCCTGTATCACAACAACGGCGACGGAACCTTCACCGATGTCACCGAACAATCGGGCATCGGTGGGAAACCGCCAGGGGTGCTGAGCGTCGGCGCGGCCTGGTTCGATTACGACAACGACGGCCTGCTGGACCTGGTAGTGTCCAATTACACAACCTGGACGCCGCAAACCGACCGGCGATGCAGCGTCAACGGCGTCGAGTACTACTGCAGTCCGACGTTTTACCCGCGTGCATCGCATCGGCTATATCACAACCTAGGCCACGGCCGGTTCGAGGACGTGACCGGGAAGTCCGGCTTCGCCACCGCGCCGGGCAAGGGAATGGGAATTTCTATCGCCGACTTCAACGACGACGGTTACCAGGACGTCTTCATCGCCAACGACACCGAGCCGAACTCGCTTTTCATCAACAAGGGAAACGGCACCTTCGAAGACCGGGGCCTGCCGCTCGGCGTCGCCTACAACGACGATGCCAAAGCGGTCTCCTCCATGGGCAGCGACGCCAAAGACTACGACAACGACGGCCGCGTGGACATCTTCACGAACAACCTGATGGGGCAGATCTGGCAACTCTACCGCAACCGTGGCGACTTCTTTCGCTACGTCCCCGAGCAGGTCCAGTTGCAACAGCTCAGCCAACCGCTCTCCGGCTGGAGCGCCGCCTTCATCGACTACGATAACGACGGCTGGAAGGACTTGTACTCCGCCAACGGCGACATCGACAACGTGAAGCCGAACGCGCGGCAGCACGACACCATGTTTCGCAATCTGGGCGGCAAGCAGTTCGTGGACGTGTCCGGTCAGATGGGCGCCGGCTTTCTGCGCACCGGCTATCAGCGCGGATCGGCGATCGGCGATCTCAACAACGACGGCTTCGAGGACCTGGTGGTGACCTCGCTCATGGAGCGGCCCCGCATCCTCCTCAACTCGGGCGGCAACGGCAATCACTGGCTGACGCTGGAGCTGGTGGGCCGCTATAGCAACCGCGACGCCATTGGCGCGAAAGTAAAGCTCACCACCGCTGCGGGCCGCGTGCTCTACAATCACGTATCCGTCAGCACGGGGTTCATGTCTTCGAGCGACAAGCGAGTGCACTTTGGGCTGGGAGGCGAAAAGCAGATCGCCTCCATCGAGATCCGGTGGCCGCGAGGCGCGGAGCAGACCCTCAAGGACGTTGCCGCCGATCAGTTCCTGAAAGTCGAGGAGTCTCCAAGCCCCTGACAGTTCGCACGTTCACCCCGTAACAAACATGCTGTAACGGCAGCCATAACCGTTGTGAACTGGACTTGCGGCCCCGCCGGCGTCCACCATGGTGACTGATGCAAGAGAAGCCGCCTCTCGATCCCGAATTCGTTCCCGCATCGCTGTGGAACCGCGATTTTCAAGCTGCCGTGCGCGCGGGTGGAAACGCCCGCAAGCTGGCGATTGCTCTCGAGCGGCAGGATGGCTCGCGTTCCGTCTTCCATACCGGGATCTTCGCCGGCGCGCGTCCGGCCAACGAGTTCTACGTCGAGCGCCTGGTGAAGTTCCTCCTATGGCAGAGGGGCGGGTGGAAGGTGACCATCGCCGGCGATCCCGGCGTGGCGGCTCACATTCAGCGCGTCTATTCCGCGACGGGCGCTCGCGCGTTCGATTTCGATTTCATGGGCAGCCGCGTATACGGGCGGCCGATGGTGATCGAAGGTGTGACCTATGAACGGGCCCCCGAGCCGAAGGAGATCGGGCTTGCGCTCGGACGTCACCAGGACGGCTGCCGCATCGGATTCGACCTGGGCGGCAGCGACCGCAAGTGCGCAGCCGTGATGAACGGGGAAGTGGTGCACAGCGAAGAGGTCGTCTGGGATCCCTATTTCCAGGCGGATCCCGGCTATCACTTTGCCGGGATTAACGACTCTCTCCAGCGCGCGGCGGCCCGGCTGCCCCGTGTCGACGCCGTCGGCGGCAGCGCCGCGGGTATTTACGTGGATAACGAAGTCCGCGTGGCGTCGCTGTTTCGCGGCGTGCCCCCCGACCTGTTCGACCAGCGGGTGCGGCGCATTTTTTTCGAGCTCCAGCGGGCCTGGAATGGAGTGCCGTTCGTGGTGGCGAACGACGGCGAGGTGACGGCGCTGGCGGCTTCGATGGCGCTGGGAGACACGGCCGTTCTGGGCATTTCGATGGGCACCAGCCAGGCCGCCGGGTATGTCAATCCGCAGGGCAACATCACGGACTGGCTGAACGAGTTGGCGTTCGCGCCGGTCGACTACCGGCAGAATGCACCGCTCGACGAGTGGTCGCGAGACGGCGGCGTCGGTTCGCAATACTTCTCGCAACAGGCCGTCAACCGGCTTCTGGCCGCCGCGGGCATCGCGCTCGATCCCGGCATGCCGCTGGCCGGGAAGCTGGCCGCGACTCAGGAACTGATGGCCGCGGGCGACCAGCGCGCCCGGAGAATCTACGAGTCCATCGGCGTGTATCTGGGTTATGCGATCGCTCAGTACGCCGCATTCTATGAGCTTCGCCACGTGCTGGTGCTGGGCCGGGTGATGACCGGAGAGGGAGGTGGCGTCATCCTCTCGACCGCGCGCCGGGTTTTGCAGCGGGAATTCCCGGAAGTGGAGGAGGGCCTCCGGCTTCATATGCCCAGCGAAAAGGAGAAACGCCTCGGGCAGGCAGTGGCGGCGGCGACGCTTCCCAGAATTACCGCTCCCTCTGGTCGCGGCTCCGATACGGCGGGGCCTACATCGTCCGGGTGATCTTGTGCAGCATCCTCGGCCGATCCGGGTTCAACCCCTTGATCTCCGCCAATTGCGCGGCGAACAATTGCGCCGGCACGATGTACGGAATGGGCGTGTACAAATCCTGCGGGCCACCCCAACTGCCGGTTGGGTGCGGAAGGCGGATCAGCCGCGCAGGCTTGGCGCAGGCCTCGCTGTTGCTCTCGTCGGTGATCACCAGCGTCTCTGCCTTCACGTCCTCCAGCATGTCCACCACCGCGGAAATAGACTGCCACGTGACTCCCGAAGGTGCGAACACGAAGACCGGAAACGCGTGTTCCACCAGCGCGATCGGCCCGTGCATCAGGTCCGCCGAGGAAAGCCGCTCCGTCACCACGTAGCACGTCTCCATCAGCTTCAAGCCGAACTCCAGCGCATTGGCGTAGTTCAAGCCGCGGCCCACCGTCACCGCCCGCGTCATGTACATGTAACGCTCGGCGATCTCGCCCACACGGTCCTCGATCTCCAGCACGTCTTCCACACACTGCGGCAACTGGCGCAGCGCGTCGAATGACACCTCGCCGCCCAGCGCATACGCCACCAGGTACAGCGCCAGGAGTTGGCACGTATACGTTTTGGTCGCGGCCACGCTCTCTTCCGTCCCGGCTCGCGCCAGCAGCGTGTACTCCGAGATCTCCGCCATCGTGCTGTTGGGTTCGTTGGTGATCCCCAGAGTGGTCGCTCCCCGGCTGCGCGCGTCCGCCAGCACCGCGTTCGTGTCGGTCGATTCGCCCGATTGCGAGATCCCCACCATCAGCACGTCGTGCAAATCCAGCGGACTGGCATACAGGGTCAGTACCGACGGTGCTGCCAGCGAGACGGGGATGTGGGTGGTGATCTCGATCAGATACCGGCCGAACTGTGCCGCGTTGTCCGAGGTGCCACGTGCCACCAGAATCACCAGCCGCGGCCGTTTGGCCTCCAGGTGACGGCGCAGTTCCCGCAGCCGGATGGCCCCGTCCTCCAACGTGTTCGACAGCGCTTCCGGCTGCTGGCGGGTCTCTTCCAGCATCTTTGACATGGTACTCAAGTTTCAATCTGAGCCGTCGGAGTTTCAATGTCCAGTACCGAACGGTTGCGAAGCTGTTAAGGCTGGTTCGTTACCATAACCGAACACTACTATTTTCAACTATTTTCAACGCGTCCGGCGTATTCTGGCGGATCTGGTAGAATCGGACCAGCAATCAACGCAGAGTCGAGTGGGCGCATGTCGCAGGGACATTCTCCGGAGGTTTCTTCAAGGTCGGCGCCGGACGCGGGGCAGGCCGCATCCGTCACGGAAGAGCAGGTCCGCGAGGAATTGAGCCGCGTCCTCGCCTGTCACGAATTCCGTGCCAGCAAGCGCAGCCAGGACTTCCTTCGTTATGTGGTCGAAAACACCCTTCAGGGCCATGGCGATATGCTCAAGGAGCGCACGATTGGCATCGAAGTTTTCGGCCGGCCCACCAGTTACGATCCCAGCGACGATGCGACCGTCCGGGTCAAAGCCGGCGAGGTTCGCAAGCGGCTGGGCCTCTATTATTCCGGTCAGGGATCTCGTAACCCGGTACGCATCGAAATGCCGTCCGGCACCTACATCCCCGAGTTCCACCTGGTAAACAGTCCGCCATCCCCTGCACCCGGGGTCAGTCCCGACCAGGCACCGGCCGCCACGCCGCTTCCGGCCTCGGCTCCCCGGCGCCAATCCGCTGTGACGCCCCGCCGCGCCGCCCTCGCTGCGATGGTCCTGGCCGCCGTCGCCGCTCTGGTCTGGGTCTTGACGCGCCCCGCCGTCACGCCGTTCAATCAGTTCTGGGCGCCCGTCCTGAACGGATCGTCGCCCCTGCAGTTGTGCGCCGCCTACGTGCCCGTGTATGGTGTCGATATCGACCCGTCCATCACGCCGCCATCGCACGTCGGAGACTTCACGCTCCTGACCGACCAGTTCGTGGGCGGCGGCGACCTCATTGCAACCTCCCGCCTCGCCGCGATGCTCACCCGGCTCGGCCGTCCCTATCGTGTCAAGCTCGGCAACGACGTCTCCTTCGCCGACCTCCGTTCCGGCCCCGCCATCCTGGTAGGGTTCTCGTACACGCGGTGGAAACAGATCAGCAATCAGATGCGTTTTTTCGTCGACGGCTTCCGCCGCCCGGCCGGAATCACCGACGATGGCAAAGCCACGGAGTGGGTGCTACCCGCGCTCCCGCGCGACCGCCATACCACGGAAGACTATGCGATCGTCTCGCGCGTCTTCCATCCCGATACGCACGCAATGTTGGTGGAACTTGCCGGCATCACCCAATACGGCACCGACGCCGCGGCCGACCTGGTCACCAATCCCGACCTGATGGCCGAGGCGCTGCGCGGTGCGCCCCCCGACTGGCAGAAAAAGAACCTGCAACTCGTCCTGCACGTGAAGGTGATCTCAGGCGCGCCCAGTTCGCCGAGGGTCGTGCGCCAATACTTCTGGTAGCCGGACCCAAGACGCATTCCTAGTGACGCAACGTACCACAGCACCTCCCAGAGGTGGTTGGGAAGCGCGGGTTGCCTACCGGCCACGCCCCGTTCATCGAGGAAGCTCGGTCGCGCGGTGAGCTTTACATCCAACAGCCATGCGATCTGTGCTCCGCCGCTAACCACGAATCGTGGCGTCGTCTTTTGAGCCCATCCGACCGCGCTGGGAACGCTACGCCAACCGTCGTGAAGGGAAACTGGACAATGTGGCGCCCGGCCTGCCGCAGATTGACGAGCGGGACTTGCGCAGCTTTCTGAAAGCGGCACACAGATGACTGCAAGCCGCGGATTTAGAAGCCGTCGAACCGCTCCTTGCCCTTACTTTGAAGAAAGACGATTCTATTATAATGCCCTACAAAGGTCATTGACCGCCCATTATTAAAGGTGTAACATACGAACACGAAACGCCAATTACTACCGATCTCGTTTCTGGGAATCGCCGTCCTGCTCGCCGTGGTCCTCGTGCCTCTGAGGGTCGGCTCCTTGCGAGCACACCGGCCGGCCCATGTCGAGTTTGCCACCAGCTCTGGTCTAAAGTTGCCGACCTTCTTCGACGGAGTTAGGCCGAATGCTATATTGAAGAAACAGCTTAAGCGAAGGACCCCTCAACACACGTGCGCTCAGAAAGAAGGTGCCATAGATCGTATAGCCGCCGTCCTTGGTATATCCCTCACGGTTCATGCCCAGTCCTACTGCGAGGCCCAGGGTTGCGGCGCCACTGGCGTCTGCTACACCCAGCTCTTTTCGTTTACATGCCCTGGAAACTGCCCGGCGAGAACATATAACTATTATGCGTTCAGCTCGGACGAGAACGCCGGTTTCGTACAGCTAAGGAGTAAGTCTCATGCTCACCTATTTAGAATCTAGCGTGCTAATCGCGGTGGTTTTATGCTCGACCCTGCACCAGGATCTAAGTGCGGCCTCGCTCGCGAAGCGATCGGAGACTGCGCTCTCTTACGATTTAGCGAACAAGCTGGTGCCAACCTGGACCGGCGGGGCCCTTCTAGTCGTCGAGGGAGAGAACACGGCGCAGCCCCAGTTACGTGCATTCGACAACGAGGGACGCTTGACAACCTCTGTCGTATTACGTGTGACAGGGGCGACTCTCGTCACGGTTGCCGGCGTTGCACGCGGCACTGACGCCAGCATCGCGGCCTGCGGCGATGCGGTCGACTCCGAAGGCCGTGGAGCTCCTTACCTTGCGATCTTCTCCGCGAATGGAGCCAACCTGCGCGTTATCCGGACCACTCCTTATCATCCGTTCAAGGTTACTGTCGCCTCGGACGGTACGATCTGGACCATGGGACACGAATCGGCAGTTCGGCAGGCAGGAGGTCCTAAGCCTCACCCGCCCCTTCGTCCAGAAGCCGGCGTGATCCGGCGGTTTGATCCGACAGGCCAGGAGATAGGATCCTTTGTGTTGCAGAGCAACATCCCCAGCCCGTCAGACCTCCTAGACCTAGGGAACTACCTGGGGGCATCTGCAAAATCGGTTGCTTGGTACTGCGTGCCCGAGAATAGGTATGTGGAGATCTCGCTGGACGGCCAGATGTCAAGCGATATCCACGTCAAACCGACCGGCGTAGCCCAAGTAACTGGGTTCGCAATTACCGATGCCGGTGGCGTGTTTATTAGTACCGTGACTCAGGGCCCAAAGCGCTGGAATATCGAGCGGCTTGGCCGTGATCGCCAGGAATGGGCGACAGTCGGCGGCGGCGACGGCTGGGGGATTCTATATGGCGCTCATGGGACTACACTAGTAGGGTCGACGTCGGGGACTAGGCGGAACACGCTAGAGTTCTTTGAGGCGGTCGACTAAGCCCCAGTTAGGAGGCAGCAACCTAAGGGTCAACGTGATGACTAGGGTGGGGAAGTTATGCTTGTGCGTCGGCCTGCCGCTACTGGCGGCGGGGTTCCGTGGTAGTTAATATCTTGTAGGGCACGCGAAGCGTTGCACTCCAGGACGAGCTTGATGAGCTTCGGCCAAGAGAAATAGCCCTAGCGTATCATACCTGGTCACGGCGATTACCAAGTCGTATCGGGTGCTTGGTATATCGTTGTCCCCGGATGGACTGGCAGAATTCGTCGCAGAACACGATTTCAGGTTCCCAGCCTACACCGGTATTTCTAGTGAGGGAGCGAAGCTCTACCGCTTGCACACCACGCCGGAGGAGATAGTTGTTTCCGCTGCCGGGAGGGTCCTTGCCAGCTGGAAAGCGCATTCCTGGGGCGCGCGAAGTCAGACATAGAACATTTCTTTTCGATACATCTCCCTGAGGTTTAACCTGTGCTGTGGGGATTTCCGCCGAATCCACTAGTAAGAGAGTAGGCCGCGATCTCCGCCGTCGAATGAACATCGAGCTTCCCACAGATATATTTTCGCTGATTCGCGATGGTGTACACGCTGAGCTTCAGATGCCGAGCGATTTCCTTACTGCTCCTGCCTGTGCCAATTAGGCTCAAGATCGTCAACTCCCCGTGCGTTGGAAGGTTAATTGCCGCTCCCCTTGGACGCCATCCTCCGGCACCTTCCCGGGGAACCTACTATTCCCCGCTACGCTTTTCCTCGGTTACGGCGGAAACTTTGGGCCTGGTGTAACACCCTTACACGTCATTGTCCATGCCAAGTCTTGTCCGTGGCGTGTCTTATTTGGTCCCGCCCCATTATTGGGCTTGCTCAGGGACATGAGGCTCCAGGCCTGCTACTTATGTGCCGCGATGCCGGCCACGCACCGGCCGATTGCCGCACGAGGTGCGCCTCCGCGCGCCTATACTGGAGTTTCATGCCGTATGGTTTTCGTCACTCGATGTGCAACGAGGCGTTTGAGAAGCGGCCGTTCGCGGAGACGGTGAAGGCGATCCGGCGCGCGGGGTATGCGGGGATCGAAATCGCTCCGTTCACGCTGGCGGAGAGGCCGGCGGATATCTCGGCGGTCGAGCGCCGCGACTATCGCGGAGTGATGGCTGCCGAGAGCCTCACCTTCGTGGGTCTGCACTGGCTCATGATGAGCCCGCCGGGGTTGCACGTCACCACACCGGATCATGTCCTGCGGCAAAAGAGCTGGGATCACATACGCCGGCTGATCGATCTCTGCGCCGACCTGGGGCCGGACGGCGTGCTGGTCTTCGGTTCTCCGCAGCAACGCTCCTCGACGGGCGGGCTTAGCCGCGAGGAGGCGACCCGCCACTTCGTCGATGGACTGGCGTCGATCGCGCCGCACGCCGAAAGCCGCGCCGTCACGGTGCTGGTGGAGGCGCTGCCGATCGGGCAAACGGACGTGGTACAGTCGCTCGAGGAAGCCGCCGGCATCGTGCTCCGGATCTCTAGCCCCGCCATCCGCACCATGTTCGACGTACACAACGCGGTCGACGAGCGAGAGCCGCACGCCGCGCTGGTGGAGCGTTACTTCGACCTGATCCGCCACGTCCACGTGAACGAGCTCGACGGGCGCCACTGTGGCACCGGCGGGTACGATTTCGGCCCCGTGCTCGAAGTGCTGGCGCGGTGCGGGTATGAGGGCTGGATTTCGCTCGAAGCCTTCGACTTCTCTTACGGGGGCGAACGGATCGCCGCCGAATCGCTGCTCCATCTCAAATCCGTCATCGCGAAAATCTCATGAGCCACTACGTCGTCACAGGAGGAGCCGGGTTCATCGGCTCGCAAATCGTCCGCGCGCTTGCTTGCGCGGGCGCCCGAAAGATCGTCGTTATCGACAACCTTCTCACCGGGCACGAAGCCAATCTCGAAGAGGTCCGCGCGCGAATCGACTTCCAGCGCGCCGATATACGGTGCTACGAGGAAATCGCGCCGCTCATCCGCGGCGCGGCGGTGGTGTTTCATGAGGCCGCCATCCCGTCGGTGCCGCGCTCCATCGACGACCCGGTGCCGTCGCACGAAATCAATATCGATGGCACGTTCAACGTGCTGCGCGCGGCGCGCGAAGGCCGCGCCGGACGCGTGGTTTATGCCGCGTCGTCATCGGCGTATGGCGATACCGAGGTGCTGCCCAAGGTCGAGTGCATGCCGCCCAATCCGAAGTCGCCTTACGCGCTGCAAAAACTGGTGGGCGAATATTATTGCGGCGTGTTTGCCGGCGTCTGGGGGCTGCAAACGGTCGCGTTGCGCTATTTCAACGTGTATGGCCCGCGGCAGGACCCATCCAGCCCCTATTCGGGCGTGCTTTCCATCTTCCTGCGCTGCGCCATCGAGCGGCGCGCGCCGGTGATCTTCGGCGATGGCGAGCAGTCGCGCGATTTCACCTTCGTGGAAGACGTGGCCGAGTTGAACCTCAAAGCAGCCAGCGCTAAGAATGTTTCGGGCAGGATGTACAACGCGGGCAACGGCGGCCGCATCACGCTCAACCAGGCCTGGCGGCTGGTCCAGGAACTGGAAGGTATCAGCATTGCGCCCGAATACGGGCCGCCGCGCGCCGGCGACGTGCGCGACTCCCAGGCCGACGTCACCGCCGCCGTCCGCGATTTGGGCCACGCCCCGCGATTCTCGTTCGAGGAGGGAATGCGGCGGACTCTCGAGTGGTATCGGCAGCAGCGGTGATGAGCCGGAGCGGTTGGCTTCTGCCGGGGCCATTCACTCAAGTGGAATCCGGCAAGAAAAGCCGAGATGACTCTCGGCTCAGCAGGCCTGACGGCCCGCGCCACGATTTTGCTCGCGAGGCCTGAATAACTCGTTGGAGCCACCGATGAACACAGATAAACACAGAATGAAAACCAAGAATCTTATCCGTGTTCATCCGTGTTCATTCGTGGCCCTCTTTTTTTGGCGCTTACTTGCCGCGTTCGAGGCCTTGCGCGATCAACTTGGATAGGCCAAAGCCGCCTTGTTTGGCCATCATGGCCGCCAGTTGCTCCTGCGCAAAGTCGTTGGCGCAACTCGATGCGGAATCTTCCCCCGAGCCCAGCCAACCGCCGCTCTGGCTCACCGTTTCCAGGATCTGCCCGATCAGCAGAGCCTCAAACTGCTGGGCCGCATCTTGAATTTTGGCCGGATCGCTGTCCTTGGGGATCGCGGGAGTGGGCGAAGGGGCGACCGCCGTTTGCGCAATCGACATCGAACCCATGCGTCAGATCACCTCCACTTCGGCTTCCAGAGCGCCCGCCGCGCGCAGAGCTTGCAGAATTGCGATCACGTCGCGCGGCGTGGAGCCGATCGCTGCCAGCGCGCGCACCAGTTCCTCCACCGTGGCGCCCTGCTTGAGGACCACGTTGCGCGCCTTTTCTTCCTTGGCGCCGACGGTGTTCTGCGGGACCACCTGGGTGGTGCCCTGCGAGAAGGGCTCCGGCTGCGAAACCGCCAGGTTGGTCTGGATTTCGACGCTCAGCTTGCCGTGCAGAATCGCCACCGGAGCGATGCGCACGTCCTTGCCGAGCACGATGGTGCCGGTGCGTTCGTTGATCACCACCCGCGCCGGGCGGTCGGCCTCGACGGAGAGGTTTTCCAGTTCGGCGAGGAACTCGGTCGAGCGCGCCGCGAATTCGGCCGGAATCGCCACCGAGACCAGGCCGGCGTTCTCGGTGTGGGCCAGTGCGGTGGGGCCGGCGAAGTTCTTGTTGATGGCCTCGACGATGCGCGCCGAGGTAGTGTAATCGTACTGCCGGAGTTGCAGGTGTACCACCGATTTGGGCTCGATGGACGGCGCCGGCCGCTCGACGATGGCGCCGTTGGGGCCGCGGCCGACGGTGGGATGATTGACGGTCTGCGACGCCCCGCCGCGGCTGGCGGCGAATCCGCCGGTGACCACCGGACCTTGCGCTACCGCGTAGACCTGCCCATCGGCGCCGCGCAACGAAGTCAACACCAGAATCCCGCCTTGCAGGTTGAGGGCATCGCCAATGGCCCCGGCGGTGATATCGATTTTCATTCCGGGTTGGGCAAATGCCGGCAGCGTGGCGGTCACCATCACGGCCGCCGTGTTCTTGACCCGAATGGCGGTGGGCGAGACGGCCACGCCCATGCGCTCCAGGATGTTGGTCAAGCTCTGGTTCGAGAAGGTGGTCTGTTGCGTGTCTCCGGTGCCGGCGAGGCCAACCACCACGCCGTATCCGATCAGTTGGTTCTCGCGCACGCCTTCAATCGTGACCAGATCCTTGAGCCGCGCCGCGGCGGCCTCGCCGGCGGCGAGCGAGATCGCCACGCAAACGGAGATGCAGATTCGTTTTCCCATCAGAATGGCAATAACCACAGCATCAATCGGTACAGGAAGTTGGGCCGGCGTATGGCATCGCCCACCACGCCTTTGCCGTCGATGTGGACTTCGAGTTGCGCCAGGCGCGCGGACAGCACGCTGTTGGTGGCATCGATGTCGGCCGGGCGGACCACCCCGCGCACGGTGATGAGCTGGTGCTCGGAATTGACCTGGATCTCCTTGGACGCCTCCACCACCAGGCCACCGTTAGGCAGCACGTGGGTAACGCGTGCCGTGAGCGTAGTCGTGAGGGTGGTGGTGCGGCTGGTGGTGCCCTGACCCGAGAGTTGCGACGAGCCCGCCATGTTGGCCAGGTTCACCAGCGACCCTCCGGGCGGGTCGATTCCCGCCAGGCTGCTGACGGAGTTGACCGCGCTGGAGGCGCGCGACGTCTTGGTGACGCCGGTCGACACCGCCGACGCCTGCTCGGCCACCACGATGGTCAGCACATCGTCCACCTGGCTGGCCCGCACATCGCGCGCCGCGTCGGCCAAACGCGAACCCGCCTGCCAGATGGAACCGGGCGAGGCTGGCACCGCTACCGCCGAGCGCGCTTCCGACTCCGCCACGTACCGGTTGAGCGGGTTGCTGCCCGCCGTGGTGAGCTTTTTCTTCTTCGCCCATATCGGCGCCGCGCCGCACATGGCGACGACTAGCGCCACGGCGAGGGTCGATCTCATGGTTGACGCTCCTTGTCCGGTTGGCCGTCGAAGGCCGCTCGCCGCGCGGGATCTACAGTTGCTTTGCCCGGCCCCAGGACGCGCGCGCGAATGAGCTGGTGCGAAGAGGGGTTGCGCACGGAGACGATCTCGCCCACCGCTCCCGCGCTTTCCGCGGTGCCTTCCAGTTTGAGGAATGCTCCGCCGTTCCGCACTTCCACTTCCACCGTGTCGCCCGTGGTAACCACCTTCGGTTCGGTGAGTTGATCGGTGCGCAGGGCTGCGCCCACCGGGATGGGGCGGCGGGGCCAAAGGCCGATGACCTCGGCGAGCGATTGTGCGTAAGGCTCCTCGGTCGGGAACTCCTGCCGCGTGACGGCAATCACCTGTGACGGCGTGACCGGCCGCCCGGGCTGGAGGTCGGCGGCCGCCACTACGCGCGCCACGCTTTCGGTGATGCGAACCCGCGCCCAAACGTGGAAGCGGCGGTTTTCCGCGTAGGCGATCCAGCCGTTCCAGAGCGCCGAGCCCGCCTCGCGCCGCAACGCGGACCTGGGAAACTCGAGCGGACCGGCGGGCGCCGGCTGGCGGCTGAAATCGAGAATCGAAATGGCCGCCGTGGGCCAAGACCGGCGCATGGCATCGAGCAGCCGCTGTGGGTCGAGCGCCTTTACCGGCCGCGCCACGCAAAGCGGAGTGCCGGGGACCTGGCTGAGATGCCAGTGCGCCGCCAGTTGGCGCAGTTCCAAGGAACGGAATACGCGCGCCATCCCGGGCATGGGGGCCGGCGCCAGAGGCGTTTCCGGTGCGAGCGTGCCCAAAGCAGGCCACGCCGGCGCGAGGTCGCGCGCCAGGATCTGCGACGAGCCGGGGCTGAGGGCGAGACATGCGGCGAATGTGAGTGTGGCGATCATCGGCTGAGTTGGTTCACCTGCTGGTACATCTGATCGGCGGCGGTGACCACTTTCGAGTTGGCCTCATAGCCGCGCTGCGCCTGGATCAGGTTGATGAACTCATTCACGATCGAGGTGTTGGACTGTTCGACGTAACCCTGTAGCAGCGAGCCCATCCCTTCCGGGCCGCCCGGCAACCCGACCGTCGCGTCTCCGGAAGCGTCCGTGGGCGTATACAGACCGTTGCCCAGGCTGTTCAACCCGGCCGGATTCTGAAAATTGGCAAGTTGGATCTGTCCGGCCTGCTGGGTCGCCGTCTGGTTGGGCAGCGTGTAGCTGATTGTGCCGTCGGCCGCGATGGTCACCTGTTGGGCGGCGGCCGGTATGGTGATTTGCGGTTGCAGCGCATACCCCTCTCCGTTGACGATGTTGCCGTTCTTATCCAATTGGAACTGCCCGTTGCGGGTGTAGGCCAATTCGCCGTTCGGCTGCATGATCTGGAAGAAGCCGCCGCCCTGGATCGCCACATCGAGCGGGTTGTCGGTCTCGGAAAAGGCCCCTTCGGTGAAGATGATTTCATTCGAAGTGGGGCGCGTGCCGAGGCCAAGCTGTAATCCGGCGGGGATGAGAGTCTGCTGGCCCGATGACGCGCCCGGCTGCAGCACGCTCTGGTACATCAAGTCCTGAAACTGCGCGCGCCGCGCTTTGTAACCCACCGTATTGGCGTTGGACAGATTATTGGCGATGTTATCGACGTTCATTTCCTGTGCCGCCATGCCGCTGGCCGCGCTATATAGTGCCCGAATCATCCGCTTCTCCTTGCCTGATCAAACCCCGTTCCGTCAACCCGTTTTCGTGGAACCTTGTCTTCGTCAAACCTTGGCCACCTGTTCGACCGCCTGCTTGCTCATGTCGAGCGCCGTGGAGGCAGCTTTTTGCAACATCTCAAACTGCCGCATGATGTTGATCAGCCGCACCGCCGATTCCGCAGTCCCGGTGTTGGATGCTTCGAGCTTGCCCTGCACGACGGTGGTTCCGGCGTCCGCCGCGGGCGCGGGAGACGCGCCGGCCGAGCGGAAGTAGTTATTGCCCTGCTTGGCCAGCCCCGCGGCTCCCGGAAAATCGACTACATGCAGTTGGCCAACCGCCTGGCCGTTCTGGCTGACCGTGCCATCGCCGGAAACCTCGATCTTTCCCGAAGCTTGGAGGCGCAGCACGGCGCCGCCCGCGCCACTTACCGGATAACCGTCCGCCGTAGCCAGCGTGCCGTCGGCCGCCAGGTGAAAACTGCCGTTGCGGGTATACAGCGGCCCGCCAGGCGACTGGACCGTGAAAAACCCTTTGCCGGAAAGCGCCAGGTCGAGGGCGTTGCCGGTGGGTTGGATCACGCCCTGCGCGAGATCGATCCACGGCCGCTCGATCACCGGCATGGTGGCGATCTGGCCCGCATCCGCGGCCTCGGGCGATACATAGAGGCTGTAGAATTCGCGGTCGGCCTTGTATCCCCCGGTGGAGGCGTTCGCCACGTTGTTGGCCACCAGGTCGAGCGATTCCATGCGGGAGCGAAGGCCGCTGGCCGCCATTGCGGTCATGGGATCCATGGCGGCATTGACAATTGCACGTGGCGGGCCAAGCGGGTCTGCGGCGGCACATCTCTCATAGCACGGTGACAAAGGCCCTTGAGAAGGCGCCGGACGTCTGTCCTCGCGCCGTTTTTTTGCCGCCAGCGCGCCGCGCGGCATTTTCTTGCCACCCGCCTTCGACTCAATCCATTGAAAACGGGTTCCTGCGGTTTGGCCCGGCGAGTGCATTTTCGGACGGCATGAACGTCGCCGCGCCGCGGACCCTCTCCACCGGAATCGAAGCCGCGTTGGCCGCCACGTCGAACGCGCCAGTGTCGAAATCGGCCGGCTCCGCCCCGCCATCCGCGACCGGAGCGGCGTTTTTTCCGGACCTGCTCGGTCAAATGGTAGATTCCGAAATCGAGAACCAGCCTTCCTCCCGGCGAGAAGCGCCGCCGGGCTCGAAGGCAACCGCCATGGTCACTGTTCGCGCCTCCGGAAAGCTGGCTGGTGAGAGGAAACAGACAGTATCTGCAGCCACCACCTCAGCCACCGCTGCGGAGTCGGGTCAGAATCCAGTGACTCCCGATCTGGCCAGTGCGCGAACGCACTATCCATGGCTGCCTCAGGACGGAGCGTTGTTCCTGACGGCGGCTTCGAGCGGCCCATTCTCCGAAACCCTAGACACTAGCGGCGATGGTACGGCACGCAAGGCCTCGCCCACCCTGGTTGGAGCGAACGGCGAAGCGGCGTCCGGCCAGGGGCACGCAACCCGCGCCACGGCCAAGCTCGGACAGGCCTTGGCGGACGCCACCTCGCCGCCCGCTGGTGGCGAGCAGGCATCGAAGCCCGTCACGGAGTCGGCCGGAGAGTCAGTCACTCAGCCCTCGGAGTTGGCTCTCGGGGCCAGTGCCAACGCCGCAGCAGCGCAACAGGCGCTGGCGCTGTCCGGCCCGCACGCAGTCGCGGGCTCGGTGCCCGGCGCAACCGATGGCGCGGGCGCTCGGGTCGCGCGATGCGAGCCGGCGACCGCCGTTTCCAGCAGCCAAGCGATCGCGTCCAGTCCAAGCACCGCCGCCGCAATCGCGCCGCCGGATGGCCGAATGTCCACGGCAGGGTGGCAGGCGACCGCAGCAAACCAGAACATCGCGAAGACACAGGCGGCATCCACGGCAGCCGAAGGAGTGGACGCCGCCACCAGCGTGTTCGCGCGGCTCGCTGCGCCCAGCGCGGACCGCACCTTCGAACCGGATCGCAAAGCGATCGATCCGAGCGACGCCAACGCGGCGGACGGCGCCGGCGCATCTGACGGCGATAGCCTTGCGGAACAGGGCACCCTGGCTTTCCAGGCATTATTGGTTCCGGCTCCCGCCGCCGGTCCACAGCGTCCCGGCCAGGGATCGCGGGAAGCAGGCGACGATTCCGGCGGCCGGCAGCCGGCCCTCGAAGCGAGCGGCGGATTGAGCGGCGGACACTCTGGTTTCCGGTCCGCCCGCGATGCGGACCCCGGCCTCGCCAGTGCGGTGCGGCCCGGCCCAGCCGACGGCGCGCCGCAGGCCGAACTGGCTGCCAACGGTCTCTCCATGGTCGCGCCGGTTTCCTCCAACGCAGGCGTGGGCGCAGCGGCGCCGCCGCAGGGCACCCATCCGCAGCACGCCGCGGCGCCGGCACCATCGGACCTCTCCCTATGGGATGCGGCCGGGCCGGCACCCAAGCTCGCGGCAGGCGGCCCGGCGCGGGAAATCCAGCTCGAGTTGCGCGATGCCGATGCACGTGTTAACGTGCGGCTGATCGAGCGTGCGGGGTCGATCCAGGTGGACGTGCGCACACCCGACAGCCACCTGGCGGCCTCTTTACGCGACGACCTGCCTGCGCTAACGGCCCGGCTGGAGCAAACCGGCTTGCGCGCGGAAACCTGGCACGACGCTCCGGCGGCCGCGGCCGCGCGCATCAGGATGGCGGAGCCCGTCTCGAGCGCCGGTTTCCAATCGTCCCAAAACCAGTCGCGGCGGGAGGGCGGCGGGGGCAATCCGCGCGACGGCCAGCCGCAGGAAAAGCGGCAGCATCAAAACCAACCCGATCCAAAGGAGTTCTCATGGCTTTACACGTCACTCCAATAGCGAGCCCTTCATTGATAGTGCCGGAGGTTTCCATCCGGCGGCCGGCGGCGGGCAACACAACAGCCCGGCAGCCGGCCGCGAAGGTGGCAACGGCAACCCGGATGTCCCAGGTCACTTCCAGTTTCGATTCGTTGCTGGCGAGCAACTCGGCGGCGACGAGGCCGGCCGGGGCAATCGTCACTGCGGCCGCGAAGCGCCCAACCGCAGCCGCAACTGCCACGACGGCTTCCGCGGCGGCTGCCTCAGCCGCTGGCACGGCCGCTGCCTCTTCCTCGACTACCGCCGCGAGCGGCCTCTCCGATTTCGAATTATTATTTGGCGGCAGCTCTTATAATCCCGCTGACCCGATGGTTGCCGCGGCGGCTCCGTCCGCCAGCTCCGCGAGCGCCGCCGCGGCCCCGCCCACGGCACAGTCGGCCTTCGGAGCGGATGTGTGGATGACCGACCCCATCGGACTGAGCCCCGACGGCTCCACCTTCGGTTACAACCCGATCTATTTCGCCACCGAGAGCACCGCGCAGACCGTGGCGCAAATGGTGGGGGGAACGGTGGTAGCCAAGAACATGTTCACCCAGCCCGGCAACGCGTTCGTGCAGCAGCAAACGAACTACATGGTGCAAATGCCCAACGGCGCGCTCATCAATCCCGGCCTGGTAGCGTCGTTCTATACGTTTGGCTTCCCGCAATCGCAGATCAACACCATGATTGCCCAGGAGGTGGCGAACACGCCGCCCCCGGCACAAACAACGTAAGGAGAATTGCATGGCACCCACAGGCACCAGTACTTCGTCGTCCTCGACCGCGAGCTCGAGCGCCAGCGCCGCCTCCGACCAGGACATGTTCCTGCAGCTTCTGGTCTCGCAGCTCGAAAATCAAGACCCGCTCAACCCAGTAGACGGAACCACTTTTGTTACCCAGTTGGCGGAGTTCCAGCAGTTGGACACGTCCATTAGCACGGGATCGGATGTGTCCTCCATCCTGCAAGATCTCAACGGCCTGGTGGGCAACGGCAACACGAACACCACCGCCGGTAACACAGGCAACACCAGCGGCGCCACCGGCGCGACAACGAATTCGTAAGAGGAGACTCAATGTTTACTTCCTTTTCCACCGCACTTTCCGCACTCAATGCCGATTCCACCGCAATCGATGTGGTGGGCAACGATCTGGCGAACCTGAACACACCGGGCTACAAGGCCACCGAGCTATGCTTCAGCGACCTGGTAACCCAGTCGCTGGGAGCGGGCCTCGGAGTCACTCAGGTCGGCTTCGGCGTGGCGCAGCCCATCACCGAGGCCCAATATACCCAGCAAGGCGCCATCCAGACCTCGGGCGGCCTGGACGATGCCGCCATCCAGGGCGATGGTTTTTTTGTCGTTGCCAACAGCGCGGGGAACCTGCAATATACGCGCGCCGGCGATTTTCAGACCGACGCATCCGGCAATCTGACCACGGCCACGGGCGATTACGTACAGGGCTGGACGACCGTCGATCCCAACACCGGCCAGGTGGACACGAACGGGCCGATCGGCAACATTGTGGTCCCGGTGGGAACGCTCAAACCACCCGTCGCCACCACGCAAATCACCGCCAGCCTGAACCTGAACGCATCGTCGGCGGCGGACGCGACTTCGGACTTTACCATGCCGATCACCGTGTACGACAGTCTAGGCAACTCCCACGTTCTGACGCTGGACTTTCAAAACACCGGCGGCAACACGTGGAGCTATCAGGCAACCGTACCGGGCTCGGACGTCAGCGGAGGCACTGCGGGCACGCCATTCGACATTTCCGGTGCCAGCGGCACGCTGAGCTTCGACAGTAACGGCGACTTGACTTCTCCGGCCGCTGGAAGCCCGATCACCTTCACTGTCCCCGGACTGGCGGATGGAGCCTCGGATATGAACCTCAGTTGGAATTCGTACGACAGTGCCGGCAACTCCACGATTACGCAGTTCGGCCAACCTTCGGCTTACTCGGCCACCTCCCAGAACGGATCGGCGGCCGTCCAACTGAACCAGGTCGGCATGGGGAGCGGGGGGCAGATTCTGGCCGAATACACCGACGGCTCGCAGGTGGTGGTGGGACAAGTCGCGATGGCATCCATCCGCAACCCGGACACTTTGATCGCGGCCGGCAGCAACAATCTGACGCTCAGTTCTCTGACCGCCAATCCGGCGATCGGCATGCCCGGCACGGGCGGACGCGGCACCATCGTGGGCGGGTCGATCGAGGCCTCGACGGTGGACATCGCCAGCGAGTTCACCAGCCTGATCGTCTACCAGCGGGCCTATGAAGCCAATGCCCATGTGGTGACCACGGCCGATCAATTGAGCCAGGACACTATCAACTTAATTCACTAGTCCGCCGATGAATCCTCAAGAGGAAGTTGCTCCGCTGGGAGATATCCCGGTGGAGATCGAAATCGAGCTCGACCGCCGCATCATGACGGCGCGCGAAATCCTGCGCCTCGAACAAGGCAGCGTGATCGAAACGGTGCGGTCGGCGGGCGAGAACATCGACATCTACATCGGCGGCGTGCTGTGCGGCTCCGGTGAGATCGTGGTGATCGAAAGCACGCTGGGCGTGCGCATCACCGACTTCCGCGATGACTGAAACGCGAGGATACCTCTCGATGGATACGATCGGGCAGATGGGAGCGGTGGCCGCTGTTCTGGGCCTTCTCGGAAGTGCGCTCTGGTGGCTGCGGCGCCGCGGCATGGCCACCCTGGCAATCGGCAGGAAGCGCTCTCGCCGCAAGCTGGAACTGGTCGAGCGGCTGCCGCTCTCGCCGCAACATTCGCTCCACCTGGTGCGACTGGGGGAGACGATGCTATTGGTGGCCGCCTCGCCGGGCGGCTGTCGGCTGATCGAGCGCCGCCCCGCGGCGGCTGGTGCCGGCCGGGAGGAGGCCGTACGATGAAGGCCCGCACTCTGGCGGTTTGTCTGCTGGCCACGCCGGCCTTCGGCGCGACCTCTGAACCTCTCTCGCTATTCGGCATATCGGCCGGAAAGAACACGCTCAGCGTGCCCATGCAAGTGGTCATACTGCTCACCCTGATGACCTTGCTGCCCGCCGCCGTAATGTCCATCACGCCCTTCCTGAGGATCACCGTGGTGCTGCACTTCCTGCGGCAGGCGCTGGGGACGCAAACCACGCCCTCCAACCAGGTCCTGCTGGGGCTTGCGCTTTTTCTCACCATCCTCATCATGCAGCCCGTGGCGGCGGAGATGTATCACCGCGGCTGGGAGCCGATGGAGAATGGCAAACTGACAACTGAGCAGGCGATGACGGAGGCAGCCCAGCCGCTGCGCCAGTTTCTGGCGCGTTTCGCGCGCGAAAAAGACATCCGCCTGTTCCTCGAACTGGCGCACGCGCCGGCGCCGCGCAGCAGGGCCGATCTCGATCTCAAGATCCTGATTCCCGCCTACATCCTCTCCGAGCTCAAGACCGGTTTCCAGATCGGCGCCGTGCTCTTTTTGCCGTTCCTGGTGATCGACTTGGTGGTGGCCTCCGTGACGCTCTCGGTCGGCATGGTGCAACTGCCGCCGGTGATGATTTCAGCGCCGTTCAAGATCCTGCTCTTCGTGCTGGTCGACGGTTGGAATCTGGTAGTCGGATCGCTGATGAGGAGCTTCTACCAATGACGCCCAATCTGGTGGTGGATATCATCCGGCAGACACTGCTGACGGCGTTCTGGCTGGCCGCGCCGCTGCTGGCGATAGGGTTCGCGACCGGCATTGGCATCAGTCTGGTGCAGATTGCGACCTCGATGCAGGACAACGCCTTCAGCACGATTCCCCGGCTGGTCGCGTTCCTGGTGTCGCTACTGCTGCTGATGCCGTGGCTGATCCAGAAGTCGGTGGCGTTCACCGCGACACTGTGGGGGGATCTGGGCCGGTATGCCCGCTAACCTCACCGTTTCTTCCGGCACCGTGCTGGCATTTCTGCTGGTGCTGGCGCGAGTTTCGGGCGCCATGGTATTCGTGCCGCTGCCGGGTTTCAGCGGCACGCCGGGGATGGCCCGGTCTGCATTCTCTCTGGCGTTCACGCTGGCTCTGGCGCCGCGCTGGCCCCATTTGGACGGAATCGACGCCGACGCCGGAACCCTTGCTGCCTGGGCGATGGCTGAAGCGGCCATCGGAGTCGCCATCGGTCTGGCGGCCGCGATGGTGCTGGAAGTGGCCACCTTCGCCGCCCAGATGCTGGGCATGCCGGCGGGATACGGCTATGCCCAAACCGTGGATCCGAACACCCAGGCCGATGCGGGCATTCTGTTGGTGGTGGCGCAACTGACGGCGGGGATGCTGTTCTTCGCCCTGGGCATGGACAGGCAGGTGCTGCGCTTGTTCTCCGCCAGCCTGGAAAGAATTCCGCCGGGGGCCTATGTGTTTCAACCTAGCACGGCGGAAGCCTTCATCCGGCTGTCAGGAAGCCTGCTGGCCGCCGGAGCGCGGCTGGCGCTGCCGGTGGTCGCTCTGCTCGTGATGGTGGACGTGGCGCTGGCCCTGATGGGCCGGCTAAACGCGCAGTTGCAACTGCTCTCGCTGGCCTTCCCGGCCAAGATGCTCACCGCTCTGTTTGTCCTGGCGGCGGTACTGTCGCTGTATCCCAGAGTCTTGGCGCGGTTCAGTCTGGGGGCCTGGCGGGTGGCGCAGCAGGCGTTGGGGCTATGAACGCCGATGCCCGACCGCAGCGGCAAAACCGAACAGCCTACCGAACGCCGGGTCAAGAAGGCGCGCGAGGAAGGGCAGTTTCCCTCCGCGCGCGAATTCGTCTCGGCCCTGCAGTTCATGGTGTTTCTGCTGCTGGCCGGCGCCGGCGGGGGCGCATGGTTGAGCCAGTTTCGCGTCACCATGCGTGCCCTGCTGGAATTCGCATTTCAGGGCGAACTGCGCCCCGAAGGTTTGGTCCACGTACTCTACCAGGTGTTCTGGCACAACCTGGTGCCTTTGTTGCTCGGCGGCCTGGCGGTAGTCGTCGCCACACTGGGGCTGCGGCTGATGACTACCCGGTTCGGACTCAGTTTGAAAAGGCTGGCGCCGGATCCCGCGCGCTTCAGCCCAATGAGCCGTCTGCGCGATCTGCCGCGCCAGAATGTGGGGGCGCTGGTGGAAGCCGCGCTATTGCTGCCACTATTTCTTTGGGCGGTCTACGTCGTGGCGCGGGACAAACTGGATGCCTTGCTGGCCCTGCCGCTGGCGGGGTTGGAGGTCGGCTGGCGCTTCCTGGGCGTCGCGTTGATGGGTTTGTTCTGGAAGGCGGCCGGCGCCTTCCTGGTGTTCGGTACGGTCGACCTGTTCCGGCAGTTGCGCCGCTACCGCCGCGACCTGCAAATGAGCAAACAGGACATCAAGGAGGAGATGAAGGATATCGAGGGCAATCCGCAAATGAAAGCCCGCATCCGGCGCCTGCAGCGCGAGCGCGCCCGGCGGCGGATGATGAAGGACGTTCTCACGGCGACCGCAGTCGTCGTCAACCCCACCCACTTCGCGGTCGCCCTCCGCTACCAGACCGAGACCATGTCGGCGCCGCTGGTGGTGGCCAAAGGCAAGAACTACCTGGCCCAGCGCATCCGGCAAAAGGCGATCGAGCACCAGGTGCCGATTGTCGAAAATCCACCGCTGGCGCAGGCGCTTTATCACTCAGTCGACGTCGGCCAGGAGATCCCGCCGCACCTGTACCGCGCCGTGGCGGAGATTCTGGCTTACATCTTCAAACTCATGAACGGGAGGCTCCCAGGTTAAGGCCATGACGCCCGCCAAGGCGATACCGGCTCCCGCGCTGCCAGGGTGGATCGGCGGCTTGCCGCTGGACGCGCTCCGCCAGATGGCCGTGCCGCTGGCGGTGCTGGCCATCATCGTCGCACTGATCACGCCGCTGCCCGGGTTCGTGCTGGACTTTCTGGTGGTTGCCGATATTCTGCTGTCGGTGACCGTATTGATGGTTTCGCTCTATCTGGTTCGGCCCGTCGAGTTCAGTAGCTTTCCTACCACGCTCTTGCTGCTCACGCTCTACCGTCTGGCGCTCAACATCTCCTCGGCGCGGCTGATCCTGCTCAACGGCAACACCGGCACCACCGCCGCCGGCCAGGTGATCGGCGCCTTTGGCAGCTTCGTGGTGGGCGGCAACTACATCATCGGCGCGGTGATCTTCCTGGTATTGATCGCCATTCAGTACGTGGTGATCAACCATGGCGCGGTGCGCATTTCCGAGGTGACGGCGCGCTTCACCCTGGATGCGCTGCCGGGAAAGCAGATGTCGATCGATGCAGATCTCAACTCCGGTTTGATCGACGAAACCGAGGCCAAACGCCGGCGCAAACAGCTCGCCACCGAGGCCGAGTTTTACGGCGCGATGGACGGCGCTTCGCGGTTTACCCAGCGCGACGCGGTGGCCAGCATTCTGATCACCGGAATCAATATCGTGGCGGGTTTTTTGATCGGCGTGTTTCAGCACGGCATGGATTTTCAAAAAGCCATCGAGACGTACACCGTTTTGACCATCGGCGACGGTCTGGTCACGGTGATTCCCGCGCTCATGATTTCCATCTCCGGCGGTCTGATCGTGACCCGGGCCAGCTCGGACGCGCGCCTCGGAGTGGAGTTTCAGCGGCAGATTTTCGGCAATTCGCAGCCGCTGCTGCTGGCCGGTGGGGTACTGCTCGCCATGGCCGCCCTGCCCGGGATGCCCATGCTTCCGTTTCTGGCGCTGGGCGGCGGCGCCGGTGCCATCGGCTGGAAGATGAGAGAAAAGGAAAACCGCCAGACGCGGGACTCCGCCAAGGAGTCCAAGCCGCCGGCAGCCAAGGACCACCCCGAAGCGCTGCTGCGTGTCGAGCCGTTGGCAATCGAAGTCGGACTCGGCCTGGTGAACTTAGTCGAAGGCGCCCAGGAATCGCCCTTGCTGCGCCGCATCTCCGCCATCCGCAAGCAGTTGGCAGGGGATCTGGGCTACCTGCTGCCGCCCGTCCGCGTCACCGACAACCTGTCGCTGCGTAGCCGGGAATATATCATTTCGATGAAGGGGGTCGAAGTCGCCCGGTATGAACTGCCGCAAGGCAGGGAACTTGCCATACCCGGCGCCCAAATCGACCATGCGCTCGACGGCCAGCCGACGCGCGAGCCCGCCTTCGGCATCGGCGCCTTTTGGATTCCGCTCGAGCGCGCCGAGCGGGCGCGGCAGTCCGGCTATACGGTAGTGGACGGCGTGAGCGTGCTGGGCACGCATCTCTCCGAACTGATCCGCCGTCACGCATACGAGCTTTTTTCGCGCCAGGACGCCAAGCGGCTGCTCGACCGCGTAGCGATCGACAACCCCAAGGTGGTGGAGGATCTGGTGCCCAAGGTGCTGCCCCTGGCCGCTGTGCAGCGCGTGTTGCAGAACCTGTTGCGCGAGCGGGTGTCGATTCGCGACGCGGTTTCCATTCTGGAGGCGCTCGGCGAGGCCGGCGCCGCCACGCGCAATACCATCCTGCTGACCGAATACGCGCGTCAAACCATTCGCCGCTCGGTGGTCAAGCCATACTTGAACCGTGCCGGCGAACTGCCTGCCTGGTTTCTCGATCCGGCCATCGAACAGGCCGTCGAGGCCGGCGTGGAGCATGGCGAGCAAACCAGCCGCCTGACGCTGGCGCCGCAGGCAGTGCGCGACATTTTGAACCGCATCGGGGCTCGTGTGATGACGCCGGAAACCTCGGTGGTGGCGATTACCTCCACCGGCGCGCGCGCTTTCCTGCGGCAGATTACCGAGCCCACCATCCCCAACCTCTTCTTCCTGGCCCACAACGAGATTCCACCCGGAGTTCGCGTGCAATCGCTGGGAAGTATTTCGTAGTCTCGCTCTACAGGAAAACTCCCGTTCCGCCGATCAACCTCAATGACCGGCGAGCTCGCGCGCCCGCCGGGCGAGGTGCATTCGATGAGGATCAAGTCCTATTTCGCTGCCGCCGTGGAAGACGCCATGGCACAGGCGCGCCAGGAACTGGGGCCGGAGGCGATGCTGGTGAACAGTCGCAAAGCTCCGCCCGAGGCCCGCCACCTGGGGGAATACGAAGTCGTTTTCGCGGCCGAAAATGCCCCCGGCCAGGCGGAAGGCGCTGCCGCGCAAGTCCAGCTACAAGGTGGGAACGCCGACCGGCTGGCGATCGACGTCGCCAGCCTCAAGAACGAACTGGAGGGCATGCGGCGCGCTCTGGTGCGCTCGGCGTTTGCGCCCGCCCGCTGGAGCGGAGTGTCACCCACGGCATCGGAGGCCTACGCCGCGCTGGCCGCCCAGGAAGTGCTGCCCAGCCTGGCTCGCGAAATCGTCGAGGCGGCTGAAGCGCGAGTCTCGGCGGCGCGCACCACGGTGCCGCGGGCGGCGCAGAGCGAGGAGAAGGCTAATTGGCGTCAGGCCCTGGTGGAGGAAGTCCGTTCCCGCTTCACCGTCGAGCCCAGCTTGGGCCGGGGCGAATCCCCGCCCCGAGTGGCAGCCCTGGTCGGGCCGTCCGGCTCGGGCAAGACCACGACGCTGGTGAAGCTGGCCGTTCAATACGGTCTCGCCAGCCGGCGTCCGGTGGTGCTTTTGTCCGTCGACACGTTCCGCATCGCCGCCGCCGCGCAACTGCGATCCTTCGCGGCCATCCTCGGTGTCGGGCTTCAGGTGCTCGAAACCGTCGGCGCCTTGGCCCAGGCCATTGAGGAGAACCGCGGCAAGGATCTGATCTTGATCGACACTCCGGGGTTCGGTCCGGCCGATATGGAAGCCGACTGCGGATTGGCGCATTTTCTTTCTTCCCGCAGCGACATCGACACGCATTTGGTCCTATCGTCCTCGATGAAAGCCGCCGATGTAACTCGCATGGTGGATCGATTTGAGATCTTCCGGCCGCAGCGGATGCTGTTTACCAGACTGGACGAAACCGAGTCGCTCGGCCCGATTTTCAACGAAGCCGCGCGCACCGGGAAACCGTTGTCGTTCTTCGCCAATGGCCAGCGCATTCCGGAAGATCTGGAAGCTGTCACGTGGGACCGGCTGGTGGAGCGGCTCCTCGGCACGCCCGCCAGCCAGGCTGCTTCGGTGGCCTGAGCAGCCCAACGCAAAAGAGCGAACGCCTATGTATTCCCCTATGGCGCCTGAGGTGATCGGCGAAGAAGAACGCGAGCGGCTGATTCTGCAGCACCTGCCCCAAGTGCGGCTCATCGCGCGGCGGATTCAGGAGCGGCTGCCGGAAAACATCAGCCTGGAAGACCTGGTCTCGACCGGTGTGCTGGGCCTGATCTCGGCGATTGATAACTTCGACCCGCGCTTCAACGTGAAGCTGAAAACCTACGCCGAATACAAGATTCGCGGGGCCATCCTCGACAGCCTGCGCGGCTTGGATTGGGCTCCCCGGCAGAAACGCCGCAAAGCCAAACAGATCGAAACCGCCGTGAGCCAGGCCGAGCAGCGTCTCCAGCGCAGTCCAACCGAAGAGGAAATCGCGTTCGAGCTCGGCGTTACGCTCGACGAATACCATGAGTGGCTGGTGGAAACCCGCGGCTTGAACATCGCCAGTCTGGAGTATGCCTCCGGCGAAGGCTCCGGAGACCTGCTGCGTTACATCGCCGACGGGCAGGACAACTCGCCTTCCAGCCTCCTTGAACGCGCGGAACTGGAACGGCTGCTGGCGGCCGGGATTGATGGAATTCCCCAGATCGAGCGGACGGTGCTCAGTCTCTACTTCAATGAGGAACTCACGCTGCGCGAGATCGCCCAGGTGGTCAACCTTCACGAATCGCGCATATCCCAGCTCAAGTCGCAGGCGATTCTACGCCTGCGAAGCCACCTGGCGGCGCAGTGGCCAATCACCAGAGGAGTCATCGCCGTATGAGCCCGGGCGACAAGAGTCGAACCAATGCGCTTGAGGCGACCGGTAGAGCCGGCGGCGTCCTCAATCAGTGGACCGAAGACCTGGCGCAGGTATTGGCTTCCATGACCGACCAGCGGCCCCAGGTCGCCTGGCAGGCAGTCGGCGGCACAGCCGCTGAGGTGGCGTCCGGAGAATACCCATACCTCTGGTGGGAGCATCCCTTCTCGGCGGCGTCCGGCGCCCTTGCGTGGATCGGTTCTCCGCAACCCACCTGGGAGCGTGTCGGGACGCTGACCCTCAAGGCCGCCGGCCTCGACACGGTGGCTTCGAGTGAGGCCCAAAACACCTGGTTCGAGATTCTGGGGCAATCCCTGTCCGCGATGGCCCGATCGATCGGTGGCCTGCTGGGCCGCGAGATCACTTGCGGCACCGGCGCCGAGCGCGAAGCGGCACCGGAATCGACCGAATGGGCCTCCGTCTCGCTCACATTCGCGGATGGCGCACAACCGCCGTTGCTGGTGGCGTTCAGCCCAATCCTACTGTCGCTGATCGCCGCCCCGCCCGCTGGTGAGCCAGCCCAAGCCGAGCCGGCGCGCGCCGAATATACGAGCGACGCCGGCCAGTTGGCTTTGAACTCGCGGACCATCGGCCTGCTCCTCGATGTCGACCTTCCGGTCAGCATCTCGTTCGGTAAAACGCGCCTCCCCATGAAGGAAGTCCTCAAGCTGACCACCGGGTCGATCGTGGAACTGGACCGCGACGTCAATGACCCTGTGGAAGTGCTGGTCAATCAGCGCCTGATCGCGCGCGGTGAAGTGGTGGTCGTGGAGGGCAACTATGGCGTGAAGATCCAGGAAATCGCCAGCCGCAACGAACGCTTGCGGAGCATCCCATGAACACCTGCCTCATCGTGTTCTCGGCCGCCTTTCTGGTGGCCGTCGTGTGTGGCGGGACGGCCCTGCTGCTGGCGCGCCTGGCGATCGGCGCCGCCCGCCGGACCGCCGCTTTGGGAGCGAATATCCAAGTCAACATGGAGGCTCTGGTGGCCCGCTTCGAAAACCTGGAGCAACAAGCCGCCGATCTCCGCAGGCAACCAGCGGAAGCCGCCCCGGATGCCGGCAGGGCCGCGTTGAATCTGAACAAACGGGCGCAGGTTCTGCGCATGCACCGTCGCGGCGATCCCCCCGAACGGATCGCCTCGCTGCTCGAAGTCCCGCGCCAGGAGGTCGATCTGCTGATCAAGGTCCATCGCATCATCATCAGCCAGCTTTGAGGCGCACGAACCTTTCTTCGATTACAAGATCGTCTGACTGCGGCACGGTAGCCTGCAACGGCCCGGAGCGCAGGCGAGCCGGCATCCCTGATCGGCCTTGTCATTGGCCCGATGCATTCGCCCTGCACCTTCTCGGGAAAGCCGCTGGCATTGATACGCTTGACTCGCCATGTCCTGTGAGCTAACCGACCGCTGGTGCCACGTGCGAACAAGCCGACGTCACACCCCTTTTCCGGTTGTGCTAATCTGCGGGCGAGTATGTCTATCAGAATCGGACTCTGGGCATCTCTTGTTGCGCTGACAACATCGATTCCGGGACTTACCATTGGTTTGGTTGCAAGATCCCAACGCTGGTCAGCCAAGCGCTGCCGTAGGGCTTCGTTCCTTATGGCCTTGTCCTTCTGGTTGATTTGCGGTGGCGTGGCTCAATACGCGATGCACACAATCCCATACGGGTGGGTAGCGGAAGCACCATGGGCACGGTATGCGACGCAAACCCTCTGGTTTTCAGCGGTATTGATGGCGCCGATGGTGGCTCAGAAGATTGCGAACCCGGCGGCCAAGCTGGACATGCGGTATTGGTAGCCTCATGCTCTGGTGAGTCGAACGGCAAGTAACGCCTGGCGCTACCTTCCGCCCCTCAGAATCCGGATGCCGCCGTTGGAAGTGTCGAGATCGACCAGCGGGCCGCCCTTTCCTATGTCGCCCTCCAGGTGATTCTTACTGATTTCGCCATGCACCTTCATTTCGAATTCCGAGCTGATGGAGTCGTTGTTGGTAGAGGCGATCACATGGGCGTTGGTGCTGGACGGCAGGTGGACCGTAATCGAGCTGTTGGAGGTGTGGGCGCGAATCCCAGCCGCGAAATCCGCAGGCAGTTCGAGATCGATCGAGCCATTGTTGGTGGTGGCGCGCACGTCGCTCGAGGAGCGGTCGATCTCCGCCGTGATCGCGCTATTGCTGGTAGTGGCGTCGAGCGAGCCGCGTAGTTCCCGAACATCCACGTGGCCGTTCGAGGTTCGAAGTTGGGCGTCGCCCTCCAGATCCACCAGCTCGATTGGGCCATTCGAGGTCTCCGCGTCCAGCCTGCCGTGAAGGCGCTCCACACGCACCGAACCGTTGCTGGTGCGGAAATGCGACGGCCCCACGCCATCTGTGGTGTGGATGGCGCCGTTGCTGGCGGTGATGCGCTCGATCACAGTCGCGCGCGGAACCTTGATGACGAACCGCGCGCCCTGGTTGTTGCGCCGCTCCACCGGCCGGACGGCGCGGATGGAGACAGACCCGGTAGAGCGGTCGATGTCGATACGCAGGCTATCGGCGGCAGCCTGCGTGGGGCCGTACTTGGTTCCACCGATCTCGACGCTGTTCTCATCCCAACTCGTAACCTCGACCGAACCGTTAAACGTCTCGACCGAGATCCGGCTGCCCGGGGCACACGGGTAACTGTAGTGAAAATCGCGGCTGAAGTGTTGCCAGTTGCCATTGAAATCGTCAATATCGCAGCCGGCCAGCGTCAACATGGCTGCCAGCACGGGCGGAACAAGCAAAGCGCGCATGAAAACCCTCGTTTTCGGCTTACGCAGTGGCGGCTCGGAATGTTCCATGGAACAAACTGCCGGGAATGGCGTACAATCACCAAAGATATGACACCCGAAAACTCCCCGGCCGTCGAGCCGGCCCCAGCGGGAATGGGCGAATTCTCGCGAATCACCGGGGTCTTCTTCGACCCCAAGAAAACGTTTCAGGACATCGCCCAACGGCCCTCCTGGATTGTGCCGTTGGTGCTGATCATGATCGCCGCCCTGGCGGTGAGCATGACCATGGCGCAGCGCATCGGCTGGGAACGCATCGTTCGGCATGGCATGGAATCCAGCTCGCGGGCACAGCAGATGACGCCGGAGCAGCGCGAGCAGGGGGTCGCGATGGGCGTCAAAATCGCGTCGATCATGGGCTACGTCGGCATCGTTTTTGTGCCGCTGGTCTATGTGATCATGGCCGGCGTCCTGCTAGGCGTGGCATCGGGGATTTTCTCCGCGGGGGTCCGCTTCAAACAGGTTTTTGCGGTGGTGTGTTATGCGAGCCTCACCGGGCTGATCTCGTCGATCCTGACGATTGTGGTGCTGTACCTGAAGAACCCGGACGAAGTCAACGTGCAAAACATGCTGGTGTTCAACCCGGGGGCTTTCATGGACCCGGGAACAAGCTCGAAGTTCCTGTACTCGCTGGCCACCTCGCTCGACCTGTTTTCCTTTTGGACGATTTTGCTCATGGCCGTCGGCCTGAAAGCGGCGGCGGGCAAGAAGCTGACGTTCGGGGGCGCGGTCTTCGCCGTGGTGCTTCCCCTGGGCGGTCTACGTGCTCGGCAAGTCGGCGTGGGCTGGCTTCATGAGCTAGCCACGCCGGCTTGCCGTCCTCCGAGAAACTCGCTCGCTGGCGACCAATCGGGTGTCCGCCTGGGGACTGCCTGGCCGGGCGCATCCGTATCCTCGCTGGCAGCGCCGCTCTCCGCCCGGTCTTACCGTACTTATCTCCATACGCAGCAAACCGCGCCCAATCGGGTCATCTGGCGTGCGACATGGAGGTGGGAACCCGGCGGCTGGCTATGTATCCCCATGCGCTCGGAAATGTAGAAACTCGAGGGGTCGAGCTGAATCTCGACGTAGCACGCAGCAATGCATGCGCCACGAAGCGGCGATCAGGACCGCGGTTCGGCGGGCGGCGGGCGAGATCCCAGCACGTCGCGAATCTTTCTCGCCAGGGCTTCCCGGCTGAAGGGTTTGGGAAGGAATTCGACGCCGTGATCCAGCACGCCGTGGTGAATCACGGTGTTGTCGGTGTAACCGGACAGGTAAAGCACTTTCAAGTCGGGTCTGAGTTTGAGCAGATGGTCCGCCACCTGGCGGCCGCTCATGTTCGGCATCACCACGTCGGTCAGCAAGAGAGCGATAGGGCCGGGATAGGACGTGGCGATTTCGATGGCCTCGGCGCCGTTGGCCGCGGCCAGAATAGTGTGACCCAGTTTCCGCAGTATCTTCACCGTGAGATCGCGCACGGCTTGTTCGTCTTCGACCACCAGAATGGTCTCGGTGGACGGCGCTCGATTCGCCTCCACGGGACTGGCCGGTGGCAGACTGGCAGTTTCGGTGACGCGCGGGAAGTAGAGCTTGAAGGTAGTGCCCTGGCCGGGTTCGCTGTAAACCCAGATATCGCCGCCGAGTTGCTTAACCACGCCATACACGGTGGCCAGCCCCAGGCCCGTGCCTTTGCCCTTTTCCTTGGTGGTGAAAAACGGCTCGAAGAGGCGCCGGCGCGTCTCGGCATCCATGCCATGGCCGGTGTCGCTGACGGCCACCATGACAAACTCGCCGGGCTTCACGCCGAGGTGCGTCCGCGCGTAGGTCTCATCCAGGTATGTATTGGCTGTTTCCACGGTGATGCGGCCGCCCTTCGGCATCGCATCGCGGGCATTGAGCGCCAGATTGACGATCGCCTGCTCGATATGGTTCGGGTCCGCCTTGATATTGCCGATGTCCGCCGACAGGCTGAGAACCAGCTCGATGTCTTCGCCGATCAGCCTGCGCAACATCTTCTCGGTGTGCTCGACCGTGGTGTTCACATTCATCACGCAGGACCGCATGACTTGGCGGCGGCTGAAAGCCAATAGCTGCTGAGTCAGTGCGGCAGCGCGGTCGGCCGCCTTGAGCACCTCTTCGGCACAGCCCCGCAATGGATCGAGCGGCGAAAGGTCATCGAGGATCATGCGATTGTAGCCGGCGATCACGGTCAACATATTGTTGAAATCGTGCGCCACGCCGCCCGCGAGCCTTCCCACGGCTTCCATTTTCTGCGCCTGCAGCAGCCGGTCTTCGAGCTGCTTGCGGTCGCTGATGTCGTTGACGAAGGCGATCGCGAACACGCCCTCGGTGGTCTCGACGTAGCTGAGGCTGATCTCGACCGGAAACTCGGTTCCGTCCTTTCGCCGGCCGGCGAGGTCCATTCCAATGCCCATCGGACGGACGCGCGGCCGCGTGAAGTACTCTTCGCGGTCGCGTCCGTGAGCGCGGCGCTGAGACTCGGGGAGCAGAATTTCAATTCGGGCGCCGAGCAACTCCTCGCCGGTATAGCCGAACATCTCCTCGGTCTTGGGGTTGGCGAGCACAATACGGCCAGTACGATCGATGCTCAGAATCGCTTGTGACGCTGACTGCAGCAGCGCCATGACCAACTTTTCGCTTTCGTGCAAGAGAGTGATTGGGTCCCTGCGCTGGCTAGCGCCGCCTGCCGTGAGATCGGACATGGTCCCCCCATTACTGCTGGTATTGATTCTAGCAGGTCCGGGGTTGCGTGGCGTGGAAAAGGGAAGGAAAAGGGAAGGGGAATGGAACGGTTTGAAAGGCGGCGGTTGGCAGGCGAAAGCGCCTGCCCCACTTGTGGCGTCGGCGGATAGCGTGTGAAGAAACTCAGGTACGCAGCTGCGCCACTGGGGGCCATTCGTCTTCCAGGATGCTCCAGGTGGCCAGATCGACCCAGCGGTCGCCAACGTGCCCGGCCTGGCGGAGCACACCTTCCTTGGTGAAGCCAAGGCGCTCGGGAATGGCGCAGCTTCGGTGGTTGCCGACGGCGCATTGGATCACCACGCGGTGCAGGAGCATCTCCTCAAAAAGGTAATTCAGCATCCCGGCTACCGAGCGGGTGACGATTCCCTGCCCCTGGCGGCGGGATTCGATCCAGTAGCCGAGGCTGCACGCGCGGTTCGTCCAATCGATGGCATGGCAGCCGACAGAACCGGCGAGCGAGCCATCCACCCAAATGCCGCATTGCGGGCCGCGGTTATCCGTCCATTGCGGACTCACCACCTCTTCGATGAATTGGCGCACATCCTCGGCCGATTGGGTGCGGTCTACCCACGGCAGCCACTCGCGCAAATAGGCGCGGTCGCGGCCGGCGGCGGCGAACACGGCCTCGGCGTCACCGGGCTCGAGCAATTTAATTTCGATGCCTGGCGCTATGGTTCGCCGGAACATGCTTCCTCCACCACGGCCAGTGCGCGCACCGGAAAGGTGCCGAAGCCGGCCACTTTTGCCGGAACGGCGAAGAACCGGAAACCGGCGCCGGGGAGCGCGCCCAGATTGCACAGGTGCTCGCAAATGGGGATTTGGGCGCCGAGCAGAATGGTGTGCGCGGGCCGCGAGCCATCCGCGGTGTCGTCGATGTTATAAGAATCGATTCCCACCAGCGCCGCGCCGCGCTCGGCCAGGCAAGCCGCAGCGCCGGCGGTCAAGAACGGGTGCCCCTCAAAATAGGCATCGGTGCGCCAATGGCGGTCCCAGCCGGTATTCACCAGCACCGCTTTGCCGCGGACGTCCAGCCCGTCGAACGCGGTGGCCGCGATCGCGCGGCCCGGGTTCCGCACCACGATGCCTGCGAGATTCGCCAACGACTCGAGAGGCAACTGCGCCAGATCCGGACCGGAGGCGAAGCGGTGGAACGGCGAATCCAGATAGGTTCCGGTGTTGGCCACCATATCGATGCGGCCAATGTGAAACTCGGTGCCAGGCGCGTAGAAGGCGCGCGACGCCTCGCGCGTCAGGAAGTCGCAGATCAGCGGCGCGGGCAGGCCTTTGTAAGTCACCATGCCATGCTCCACCGTATGGCTCAGGTCCACCAGTTTGACGCCGCTCATGAGGTGCCGGAAGGTTTCTGCGGATTGCGCGATTTGGAAATCGCCGGGAATTCCGGCGTATCCGGCTGCACATATGCGGTGAGCCCTGCCTGCAGCAAGTCGAAAGCGGTATCCGGATCGTCGGCGTACTGGAACAGGTTCAGATCTTCGGCGCTGATGGTACCATACTTCACCAGCGCGTCGAAGTTGATAATTTCCTTCCAGTATTTCGAGCCGTAGAGCACCACGGTCACTTTCTTTGCGAGCTTCTGCGTCTGCGTGAGGGTGAGGATTTCCATCATCTCATCGAGCGTGCCGAAGCCGCCGGGAAAGACCACCAGCGCCTTGGACAAATAGGCGAACCAGAACTTACGCATGAAGAAGTAATGGAATTCGAAGCTCAGCTCCGGCGTGATAAACGGATTCGGGAACTGCTCGAAGGGCAGGCCGATGTTGAGCCCGACGGTCTTCCCGCCGGCATCGGCGGCGCCGCGATTGGCGGCCTCCATAATACCGGGACCGCCGCCGGAGCAGACCACGAAACGATAAGTGCCATTGGTGAACTGGGCGGCCCACTCCGTGAGCTTATGCGCCAGCGTGCGGGCGTCCTTGTAATATTGACCCAGTTCGCTGTCTTCGCGCACGCGCGCGGAGCCGAAGAACACGACCGTGTCGCGGATCTTCTCGCGGCGGAAATGGGCCAGCGGCTCCAGGAATTCCGACAGGATGCGGATCGCGCGCGCATCCGGGCTGTTCAAAAACTGCTCGTTGAGGTAGGCGACCGGACGGCGGCCGCCATTGGGAGGCGTTTGGTTAGTCATCGCTGTTCTAATTGATCGACTCTTTTCTTCAATTCCCGTAGGGTCTTCAGCATTTCGGGCAGCTTTTGGAAAGCGGTTATGGCGCGCAGCCATTCGCCAGCATCGAAGGCGGGCGAGCCGGATACGCGGGCGCCGGGGGGAACGTCGCCGCCCAAGCCGCTCTGCGCATAGACGATGGCGCCCTCATGCACGGTGAGGTGGCCGGCCGAACCGGCCTGTCCGGCGAGGAGCACATTGCGCTCCAGGGTAGTGCTGCCAGCCAGGCCAGCCTGGGCGCAGATGATATTGTCCTCACCCACCACGCAGGCGTGGCCGATCTGCACCAGGCTGTCGATCTTCGCGCCGCGCCGGACGCGAGTCTCGCCAATCGTGGCGCGATCGACCGACGTGAGGCTCTGCACTTCGACGTCGTCTTCGATGACGGTGACGCCGGATTGGACGATCTTGGCATGGGTGCCGTCGGCGCGCTTGGCGAAACCAAAGCCGTCGCCGCCGATTACGACGCCGTTCTGCAGGATCACGCGGTTGCCGATGCGGCAGAGTTCACGCACGGCGGCGTGAGAATGGGCGACGAAATCGTCGCCGATCTCGACGCCCTCGTAAATCACAACGTGCGGGTGCAGGACGGCGTTGCGGCCGATCTTCACACGCTCGCCGACCACGGCAAACGGGCCGATGGAGGGGTTCTCGCCGATGACGGCGCTGGCGGCGACCGAAGCCAAAGGATGAATCCCCGGGGCGGGCCGCGGCGGCTGATAGAACAAAGCCAGGGCGCGAGCGAAATCGAGGTAGGGATTGGCCGAAACCAGACAAGCGACGTCGACGCCGGCCAGCGGCTCGGCGACCAGAATCGCGCTGGCGCGGGTGCGCCTGGCTTTGGCGGCGTACTTCGGATTGGCCAGGAACGTGATGTGGCCGGGGCCGGCTTGTTCCACGGTGGCGACGCCGGTGATCTCGATTTCGTCCGAGCCCGCCAAACGGCAACCCAGGGCTTCGGCCAGAGTGTTTAGTTTCATAGGACGGTCTTGCAGTAGACTTTCAGCGTACCGCGCCGCGAGTGCGCGCGGGCTGGGAATACGAACTCATCGAACGCCGGATGTCAAGAAAAGGATCTTCCAATTTTACAAGGCGATAAAAATTGGTTGACATGCCGATTACAGCTCTGTTACTCTCCCAACATTCCATGATGAAAATCTGCCCCGCTGCACCGTCCAAGATCCTCCTTGTAGACGACAATCCCGATGGGCTGCTAGTGCGCCGCCTGTTGCTCGAAGAACTCGGGCTGGAGGTGGAGACGGCGCCGAACGGTGAAGAAGGGCTGCAGCGATTCGAGTGCGGGCGCTATGACGTAGTTGTCACGGATTATCGCATGCCGCGCATGGATGGCATCGAGATGATCCGCAGAATCCGCGCGCAGGATGCGGCGGCGCGCATCATCCTTCTATCGGGCTTCGTGGAACCGCTGGGGCTGAACGAGACCAACACCGGCGCAGACGCGGTGATCGCCAAGACGTCGAGCGAGCCGGCCATGCTGGCGCGCTCGGTGAAACGCCTACTGAACCGGACGCCCACGCGCAAGCCGCCGGCTTCGGTGCGCGCAACAGCCGCGGCGCGGGTAGCAGCGCTCTAAGAATCCCGCGAACCAATCCCATGCGTCATTTTCCGCGCCCGTTGGCAGCCCTGCTGCTGGTGGCTGCACTAGCCGCTGCCGTTCGCCATCCGGCCGCGGTGAAACCGTCCGCCGCGGTCCGCCGCTGGATGAAGGGGATGACGCTGCGCGATGAAGTGGCGCAACTGGTGTTCGTCGCCTTCCCCGGCGCGGCGCCCCATACGCGCTCGCGCGAGTATCTGCGATTCCTGCGGCTGATCCGCGACGTGAAAGTGGGCGGCCTGATCCTCACCAACACCGCCAACGGCGGCCGTACGATCCAGCATGCCGAGCCGTACGCGCTGGCCGCTTTTCTGAACCGGGTGCAGCGCATCGCCAAGGTGCCGCTGCTGGTGGGCGGCGATTTCGAGCGCGGCGCCTCGATGCGGGTTGCGGGCACCACGGTGTTTCCGCACGCGATGGCCTTCGGCGCGGCGGGCGATCCGGAGTTCTCGCGTTTCGAAGGCCAGGTGACGGCGCGCGAGGCGCGAGCGCTGGGCGTGCATTGGGTCTATTACCCGGTGGCCGACGTGAACATCAACCCCGACAACCCGGTCCTCAATATCCGCTCGTTTGGCGAGGACCCGCAGGCGGTGGCAGCCCAGGTGGCGGCCTTCATCGAGGGCGCGCATTCCGATCCCCACAACTATGTGTTGACGACGGCCAAGCACTTTCCAGGTCACGGCGACACGTCGGTGGACAGTCACCTGAATCTGGCCACCGTGCCGGCCTCGCGCGAGCGGCTGGAAAGTGTGGAACTGGTGCCCTTCCGCGCCGCCATCGCCGCCGGAACAGACGCGGTAATGACAGCTCACGTAGCCGTGCCGGTTCTCGCCCCGCCGGACTTGCCGGCCACTCTTTCCCCGGCCATCCTCACGGGCCTGCTGCGCGGCGAATTGCGGTTCAAGGGCCTCATCATCACCGACGCGCTGGACATGGGAGGCATCGTCAAGGGATTTCCGGCGGGCGACGCGGCCGTGCGCGCGATCGAAGCCGGCGCCGACACGCTGCTGATGCCGGCCGATGCGGAGGCCGCCATCCGCGCGGTGGTGGCGGCGGTGGAGAATGGCCGGATCAAACGCCGGCGCATCGAGGAAAGCGTGGTCAAGATTCTCGCGGCGAAGGAAAAGGTGGGGCTCGACCGCAAACGCTTCGTCAACGTGGAGGGCCTGGGCGACGTCATCAACTCGCCGGAGGCCAACGAAGAAGCGCAACAGGTGGCCGAACGCGCGGTCACGCTGGTGCGCAACGAGGGCGGCGTGCTTCCCCTGGCCGCTCCGGAGCGCGCGTGCTTCCTGACGCTGGCGGAGAGCCGCGACTCGAACGAGGGGCAGACGTTTTCCCAGGAAGTGCGAGCGCGGCTGGCGCATGCCACGGTGACTACGCTCGATCCATCGCTATCGCGCGCGGATGTGGACGCGGCGTTGGCACGCCTGACTCCATGCGAGACTTATGTGGTGGCGGCATTCGCGTCGGTAACGGCGTACCAGGGATCGCTCGGGCTGGGCGGCGATCTGCCGCACGCGATGGAAACGCTGACGGCCTCGGCGAAGCCGCTGGTGCTGGTGGCGCTGGGCAATCCATACCTATTGCGCAGTTTCCCCTCGGTCGCGGCATATCTGGCCACCTTCAGCAGTGTGGCGCCTTCGGAAGCGGCGGCGGTAAAGGCGCTGTGGGGCGAAATCGATATTCGCGGCCACTTGCCGGTCTCCATCCCCGGCCTGGCCGCCCGCGGCGATGGCATGCAGGTGAAAGCGTCCCGGCCGGCTCGCAGCGTGGCTCAGTAGGACAGACGATCGTTTTTTGTCGTCTGTCGCGCCCTGCGTGGATGCGCCGCTTGACAGACGACAGAAGGCGGTCGTCCGTCCTACCTTACCTGACGGCCGCTTCCTGGATAGCATTCGGGTGTACACAATCGGGGACTGGGGAGCCGTGGATCGCCGCGTTATGATTGAGCTGACATGTCTCTGACGCTACCACCACGGGGAGTCGATATCGTGCTGCTGGCCGTGTTGCTGGTGGCCGCGATATACGATGTCCGCTTCCGCCGTATTCCGAACTGGATCACCGTAACGGGGGCGGCGATGGGCCTGGCGCTGAACGCGTTTCTGTTCGGCCCGCCTGGCTCGTGGTTTTCGCTGGCGGGCGTCTGGTTCTCGCTGCGCGGGCTGGGCTTGGGGTTCGGCGTGTACTTCCTTCTGTACGTCATCCGCGCGATGGGCGCCGGGGACGTGAAACTGATGGCCGCGGTGGGAGCCATGGTGGGCTGGCAGGATTGGTTGGGAATCTTCGTGATTACCGCGGTTCTGGGCGGGGTGATGGCGGTGATTCTGGCGGCCTCGCACGGGCGCATCCAGAAGACGCTATGGAACGTCGTTTTCATTCTCACGGAAATGAAGAGCGGACGGCCGGCCTACATCAAGAAGGAAGAGTTGGACGTGCGCAGCCCCAAAGCGATGGGCCTGCCGCACGGCGCGGTGATCGGGGTCGGCGCGGTCTTCTTCCTCGTCGTCGCCGCGCGCTTCGCACCGTAAGGCGGGGCGTCGCAGCGCCTGCGTTTGAGCGACATTTAATCCGACAAAGTACACATTGGGCCAGCCCCGGCAGGGGCGAAAGAATGGCCCAGTGCGGCAGCAATGGGACCAGCCGTGAAATCGTCCAGCCCGGGAAACGGGGCAAAAAAGCGACCCTCGCTGACCTGCCGGCGCGGAATAACTCAACCGGGAACTTTCGCCGGATTATTCTTCCCGGCAAGCCGCGTTGATGTCCTGGCTTTCGAGTACACCGTGAGGCGCGCCACGCCTGGCGACGTTGATCATTGCCCGGCCCACACATTCGGTTGTGGTCACGTACTTGGGGATGAGCGCCTTCAAGACAGGGTAGAGCGGCCCAATGACCGCATACACGGACCTGAGCCATTTGGTTTTCGGGGCCGCGCCGTGGAGGGGTTGGATGAATCCCGGACGGAACATATAGGCCGCTTTGAACGGCACCTTGAGCAAGGCGTTCTCGGTTTCGCCTTTCACGCGCGCCCACATGGTGCGGCCGCGTTCGGAGCTGTCGGTGCCGGTTCCCGACACATAGATAAAAATCATGTCCGGATTTTGGCTGGCGAGGGTGCGCGCCACCGACATCGTGAGGTCGTAGGTTACGCGGCGGTAGTCCGGCTCCGCCATGCCAACTGACGAGACGCCGAGACAGAAGAAGCAGGCATCGTAGCCAGAGAGATCATTCTGGATCGCGGAGAGATCGGAAAGGTCCTGACGGACGAGTTCACGCAGCTTCGCGTGGCGCTGTGCGGTCGGCGCGCGGACGAGCGAAAGAACGGTCTCTACCTCGGGATCGAGCAAGCACTCTCGCAAAACGCCTTGCCCTACCATTCCCGTCGCGCCAAAGAGGATTACCCGCATGCGATTTCCCAAGCGTTGCGGCGCGCAGAAGCCGCCGGCTGCAAATGACGACACAGACGCAATACGACTGATCTAGCAATATCGATGAGGGAAAAACGGGCTTGGTGAAAGGGGCGAAGTCCCTCTCCGCTGCAAAGCGAGCCCGCGAGTGGAGTGCGCGTTTTACGAACGAAGGAGCTCGGCCTCTTCGAGCGTGATCTCTTCCGGACCGCTGCGCTCCGGCTCCTGGTCTTTCTTTTGTGCCCGCTTCGCAGCCTTATCGCGCTGCTTCTCAGCGCGCGCCATTTCTTTCTGTCGTTTCTGGAAGGTAGTTCGCGATCGGGTGGCCATAGGCTGTCTCCTTTTTCTGCTCTTCTATTCGGCTCGAACCGCCGTCATCCAATGCGCACAAACTCCTGCAACACCCGGAAGCAGCACAAACCGGATCCGAGTCCGCGCGAGAAGAGGACAGGGGCGGCAGTTGCGAGCGCCGCCCCTAATTTGATTTTACCTTACCAGCGTTTGTTTTGCCGGCCGCCGCCGCCGCCACCGCCGCGGTATCCACCGCCGCTGCCGCCGCGGTCTTCTTTCGGCCGGGCCTCATTGACATTCAGCGCCCTGCCATCGAGTTCCCTGCCATTCAGACCGGCAATGGCTGCATCGGCTTCGGTCGCCACACTCATTTCCACGAATCCAAAGCCTCTGGCACGTCCGGTGTCCCGGTCGGTAACGACGTTGACACGGTCCACCGTGCCATATTCCTCAAACATCGATCGAACCGCATCTTCGGTAGCTCCGAAGCTGAGGTTTCCAACGAAAATATTCTTCAATTAAGATCTTCTTTCTGAAATTTGCAGAGCAGCGAATCGCGGGCAGGATAGACGGTTGTGCCGGACTATGCGAGAGACCTCAATTAGCGGAACTGTCAAACTACATACCAATGGTAACACGAAACGATCCAGCCTGGAACGATTAAATTGCCGGGGCGGTAAAATTCCGCGATAGCACGAACGTTTGACGAGGTGCTCCGCTGCGGCAGCCCGCAGCCTTGCCGCGTTGGCCGCCTGGCTGCACCCGAGGCGATCCGATGACGTGCTCTCCAGTACGCCCGAATCGCGACGCGGGATCACATCTCGGCAAGGGCGGCCGTGCCGCTCTGTACGGCCGCAGCCTGGTCCTTACGCCGGATCGCCTTCACCATGGACTTCACGTGCGGTATCGCACGGGCCGCCCTTTCGTAAACCGGCACCAGCGCTGGCGCTCGGTTCAAAGCGTCCGTTCTATAACCCTTGTACAGCGGGCGTGCCATTTGATGCATTTCGTACAGACATTCGCCGCCCGACTCTATGTGATCGTCCCATCCCTCCTTGTCCGGGCTCTGCAGCGACCGCAACATTCCGCGAAGAAGGACTTTCGTGCTGTCATATAACATAGGATTACCCGTTCCCCTTGACGAAGTTACTTCCCCGAGCCGATTGGGGCGCCGGGGTTGAATCCGTGGCTAGCACTGTAATGAGTGGAGTTAATTGTATTGTAGCACATGCCGGACCCGTGCTGGTACGACATAAGAGAGTGGCAGGTATGGCCGCTGAAAAGATGAATCCGGGCCAGTGAGTACGTGACTGCTCCAAAGCACTCGCCTGCCTCCATCCAAATGTGCGGGTTCCCAGACTTGTTATGCTGAGAAGTCGTGGAGTGAAAATGCGGAACAGAACGCTGCCGTGGTTGATCGCGATCTTCCTCGCGATGACGGCCGGCGCCGCCGGTCAGTCGCCCGCTGAAGGCCAGTTGGCTCGTTTTCAGGAGAAGATCCGGCGCGACATCGCCGGCATTCCGAACTATACCTGCCTGGAGACGATCGAGCGCGCGCGCCGTACGCCGCCTCTCGACTTCATGCCGGCCGGAAGGGTTCGCCTGGAGGTCTCCAGCGTGGCCGGTAAAGAACTGTTCGCCCAGCCCGGCGCCCGCCGCTTCGAAGATCGGGACGCGTCGTCCCTGGTGCCCCCCGGCGCTGTCGGCAGCGGCATGTTCGCCTCCTTTGCTCGCCGTCTGTTTGTCAACGGCAGAGCCACTCTCCGCTACAGGCGCGTGGAGAACCTGGAAGGGCACCATAATGGTTCCGTCCGCTACGATTTTCGTGTCAAGAAACAAGAGGGCGGCCTCACATTAGAGATTGCCAACGTCTCGGAGACAGTGGCCGTCAAAGGCTCCTTCTGGTTCGACCCGGTCTCTCTAGACCTGATTCGCCTGGACGTGTACGGCGAGGATATGCCGGCTGACCTGAACCTCGATCTAGCTGGCACCCGCACCGATTACGCCCACGCGCACATCGGAGAATCCAACGCTTTGCTGCCCAAACGATGCGAACTGACGATGACGTTTTTGTCCGGTGTAACGTACCGCGATGTGATCGATTTCTCCCAGTGTCACGAGTACCGCGCCGAATCGACGATCAATTTCGATCACTAGCGTCCAGCTTCTTTGGGAAAATTCGGGCTGTCTCCGAAATTCCGGAACGCGCCGCGTGCGCCCGCTATACTGGATGATCCACCTATGGAACGAACGCGACTAATCACCGTGATGCTGGCAGGCGCCATGGTCCTCGTCTGCTATGCCTTGATCCTGCGCGGCATGTTCGGCCAATGGATGACCGACGAGGACATGGGCCATGGGATCGCGGTGCCCCTCGTGATCCTGTGGGTCGTGTGGCGCGAGCGCAGCCGGTGGCAGGCGTTGCCGCAGCGGCCGAGCTGGTGGGGCTTCGCGTTCCTCGCGGCGGGGGCGGCCATGCATTTTGTGGCGGCGCTCGGTGTGGGCCTCTTCGTGGGCTCGGTGGCGTTTCTGGTTTCGGCGGCCGGCGTGGTGGTTTGTCTGGGAGGCTTCGCTCTGCTCCGGGCCTGGACGTTTCCGTTCCTGCTGGCGCTGTTCATGCTGCCGAAGCTCGCCATCGTCTACAACCTGGTCACGCTGCCCCTGCAACTGATGGCCAGCCGCGTCGCCGCCTGGATGCTCTCGGTCACCGGGTTCGGTGTGATTCGCGACGGCAATGTGCTGGAAGTGGGCGGCCATCGCATCCTGGTGGCGGAGGCTTGTAGCGGGATTCGCTACCTGATTCCGCTGGCCTTCATGGGTGTGCTGCTGGCGTACCTCTACGATCCCAAGCCCTGGATGCGCGGAGCGCTTTTTGCATTAGCAGTCCCGCTGGCGATCGCCGGCAATGCATTGCGTGTTGCGGCGTCCGGCGCCTGGCCCGCGGTGGCTGAGGGGACGCTCCACATGGTATGCGGCTGGTTCATCTTTGCCCTGTGCCTCGGGGCGCTGCTGGCGATGCGCCGCCTGATCGACGCGCTTTACACCCGGTGCCATGCCTGATCTTAAAACCATCCTGGTCACCGCGTTCCTCGCCGTGCAGGCCGGCGCCATCTATTGGGCGGCGTCCGGAGAGCGCGTACCCGCGCCGCCGGACCTGGCGAAGCTGGCGCCGCAGTTTGGCGGCTGGGTGCAGGTAAGGCAGGAGTCCATCGACGCCGCTACCCGGTCGCAGCTCGGAGCCGACCGATTGCTGAGCCGAAGCTATTTTCACGTCCCGGCGGGCCCGTTCGCAAATCTGTTTGTGGCCTGGTTCGGGTCGCAGCGCGATGGGACTCGCCAGCCGCACTCTCCCAAGGTCTGCTTGCCGGGAAACGGTTGGATACCGGAAGTGGCCGGCGAGATCACGCTCAACACTGTCGCCGGCGCCATCACGGTGAACCGGTATGTCATCCATAACCGCGGGACACGCGCCATCGTGCTGTATTGGTACCAGACCTCGCGGCGCGTGATCGCAAGCGAGTGGGATGCCAAGTTCTGGCTGGCGGTCGATGCTCTGCGCGACAAGCGAACCGACACCGCCATCGTGCGCGTGGCGGTGGCCATCCCGCCCGGCCGGGACGCCGCCGCGACTGCTGCGGCCGAGGCGTTCGCGCGACGAATCTACCCGCTGCTGCTGGCCAACTTCCCGCGATAGCGCCGCACGGTCGGGCAGTAGTGTGTTCGGTTACAAAATAGAACGGGCACCATGCTGCCCCACGGCAGCGTGGTGCCCGTAATTTCGGTGTGTGTGCCTGCTGTTCAGGCGCGCGCGAACTTGCGCCTGGCTTGAATCAGCAGGATCACCGCAAACCCAACACCTAGCAAGGTGATCGAACTCGGCGCCGGGGTGCTAGTCGTCCCCCCGCCAGTACCGACTACAACCCCCAGACTGGCGGTGGGCGCTCCCTCCAGGCTGAAATAACTCGTACCACCGCTTGCCGCAATCGCGGGGCTGAAATTCACGGTTCCACTGTTGGCGTTGGTGATGGCGAACGTCGAAGTCGGACCCTGGTAATCCCCCGGATCCGTGCCGGCGGTCTGGCTGGCAGTGCAATAGCCGCTGCCCACAAACGTGAAGGTGCAGATTCCGTCACCGTCGAAACCGAAAATGTCGCTTCCGGTCAGGGCCAGGGAGCTGACGGTGCTTGCGCTATTGTTCACGACGCCGACCAGCACGTCTTCGGATTCCTCGTAAGGAGTCGGTGACGGCTGCGGACACGCTTCCGTTCGCGGCGATCGTGATCACGACGTTGCACCCGGTGGCTGCGTTGTCGGGGCTATGTGGGAACGCAGTCGCTCCTGAACCGGCGGGGCAGACCGAACCGGCGAACGCGGCGCTGGCGACCCAAGCAAGAACCGCGGCAACTAGCAGAAAACGCTTCATCTGATATGTATCCTCCCGTTACGAAAAGTAACGCGCACTAACACCCATGGCAAATGGGGGTGTCTTAAGATAAACCGAATTTGTGAACGGGTCAATGAAAAAACAGGCGACAAATGGAAATTCTGAAGGAAACTTCCATGAGACACGACTGGGAAACCCCGGCAATTGTTCAGTGTGTGGTGGCAAGGGCTGGCAGGACGACTGATTTCAAGGTAGCCCAATTTACAAATTCATAGCGCCCGCTCCAGCGTCGTGATGTCGACTAAGCCGCAGGCGCCATAGAGCGCGGGCAGAAGGCGCGATGCGGGATAGCGGCGGCGCAACTCGGCGATGCGCATGGTTCCGGAGCGGTAGACGGGGAGATACATGCGGCCGAGCAGCGGATGGCGGCCCCAGGCGCCGGAGAGTTTATCGGCGCGTTCGGGCGAAACCAGGAAATCGCGGCGCAGCGTCTCGGCGACAGAGGCCTGCGCGGCGCCTTCGCCCCAGGTCAGGAACGACGATTGGTTCTTGGCATCGTCTTGCAGCAGGGCCAGCAGCACGCCGATCTGCAGATCCGGGTCGGGTAACTGATCTACCTCGGTAACACCGTACGCCATCAGAATGGCGTTGTTGGCGATGCCTTCGAACAGCGCGGCGGCGCGCGTGTTCATCGTCAGGACAGTGGCCTCGAAGCCGACCTCGCCGCGGGCGTACAGGTCTTGTAGGTAAGCGAAAGTGGTGACATGGCCGGGCACCACCTCGTGACTCACCAGTTGCAGGAATTCCGGGAGCGAGGTTTCGAGCGAGGCGTTGATCTCATAGGTGGCCTCATATTCGGGGCTGCCATCGGGGCGGCGGGCGCGGCCGAGGTAGTTCATCGAGCCGGAAAACCAGGCATCCTGGATGGGCAGGAACTGAATGTTGGCGCGCGGGACAGTGGCGAATTCGGGCGGCAGGTGAGGGACGACATGGGCAGCGGTAAGTTGATCGAAGTGGCCGATCACGGCTGCACCGAGCAGGCGGATGGATGCCATGGACACGCGATGGCGCGCGCGCCAGGCATCCACCGCCGCCAGGAGGTCGCCCGAACCACCGAGCAATTGCGCCACGCGTTCTCGCTTTTGCGCCGGGTCGGAGGGTTCCGGAGGCCTGCCGGTCGAGGCTTCCACACAACGTTCATAAGGGACCGGCGCGCCGCGGCCGAGGATCTCCATGGCAAGGTCCCACATGGTTTCGAAACACAGGGCGAGGCCCGCCAGGTATTCGCCGCGCAGGCCGCCCGACTCGGCGCCAGCGCCCTTCAGTCCCTCGATGGCGCCGGGAATGTCGACTTGGGCGAGGTAGCGGCCGATGGCGGCGGCGTCGGGCGTCTTGGCGGAAACGCCGCCTGAGGCGCGAACCGGGGCAGCCTCGGCGACGGTGTAGGCGAGCGGCAGCGGTTCATCGCTGAACCAGGAATCGGCAATGAACCGGCCCGTGCCGGAGGCGCAAAGGACGTCACCGCCCCAAAGCGTGTCAATGCCCAGGATGGCGTTGCCGACGAGTGTTTCCAGGCTCATACTGCATTCTCCTTTTGCCGGTGGATGGCGCTGAACCACAGATAGGCGCAGAGGCCCAGGAACATCAGGCCGGACAGGCTCTGCGAAACCAGCTCGTTTCCGTAGAAGGGCGTGTGGATCCAGGCTTCTGTGTAGCCGGGGATGAGGCGGCAGGCCGCGCCGAACACACCGCCCAGCGCGCCGCCCGCCATCAGGCCGCTGGCGATCACCACGCCGCGTTCGCGCGCCGTGGCGTCGCGCTTCGACACCAGGTGTGCCAGGAAGCCGCCGACCAGCGCCGGGGTGTTCAGCTCGAGCGGCAGGTACATACCGAGCGCGAAAATCAGCGCCGGGACGCCGAGCATTTCCATGGAGACCGCAATCGCGGCGCCGGCGCCGAATAACAGGTACGCCACCGGCTGCCGGCTCATGAATCCTTCGACCAGCGCTTTCATGATGGAGGCTTGCGGCGAAGGCAGAACCACACGCGGATCGCCGGGCACCGCTTCGCCGAACTGGAACGCGCGGGCCAGCATCACGATGGTCAGACCGACAGCCACCGATGCGGCCAGCACCCCCAGAAATTTCACTTTCTCCTGCGCCGCCGGCGTGGAACCGAGCCAATAGCCCACTTTGAAATCCGTGATGGCCTGCCCGGAAACCGAGAGCGCGGTGCACACCATGCCGGCCAGCGCCATCACGAAGAACATGCCGGTGGTGCCGGAAAGGCCGAAGCGCAGCAGCACAATCGACGAAATGATGATGGTGAGCATAGTCATGCCGGAGACCGGGTTGCGCGCGGTGGTGGCGATGGCGTTGGCGGCCACGCTGGTGAAGAAGAAGGAAAACACCACCGCCAGCACCACGCCGATCAGGATCACCGCGGGCGCGGAGGACAGCGTGCCGAGCAGCGCGCCGACGGCGACGGCGCTGACGATCACGCCCACCAGGACGGTCATCACCGGCAGGTCGCGGTCGGTGCGCTCGCCGGAGGCGGTTTCGCCGGCACGGAAGGTGCGCGCCGCCACGCCGAACGAGCCGGCCACAATGCGGATGGATTTGACGATGCCGAAAATGCCCGCCGTGGCGATGGCGCCCACACCCACGAAGCGCACATAGCCGCGGAAGATCTGTGTGGCCGTCATCTGGGAGATGGGGATGGAGGCCGGATAAACGGCGGTGGTGTGCTCGCGGCCGATCATCCAGACGAGTGGCACCAGCACCAGGTTGGAGAGCACGCCGCCGGCGCACAGGATCATCGAGCTGCGCAGGCCCATCACGTAGCCCAATCCGAGAATGAATCCGATGGCGTCGAAGCCGACGGCGACTTTGGCGCGCTCCGATAACATACGAACGGCGGGCACGAATTGAAAGTCGAGATATTCCTTCCACACCTGGAAGGTGGTCACCAGAAAATCGTAGACGCCGGAAATGGCGGTGGCCACCAGCAGCAGCTTCGCCTGCGAGCCGCCCTTCTCGCCGGTGACCAGCACCTCGGTGATGGCGGTGGCTTCCGGGTACGGGAACATGCCGTGCATGTCGCGCACGAAGTAGCGGCGCAGCGGGATCAGGAACAGGACGCCCAGGCAGCCGCCCGCGATACAGATGCAGATGGTCTGCACGGGGTGCGGAGCGAGATTGAGGATGTAAAGTGCCGGGAGAGTGAACACCGCGCCGGCCACCACCGATCCGGCCACGCCGCCGATGCCGGTGATGATGACGTTTTCGAGGACAGTGGACCGGCGCCGGTAGACGCGCGCGAGGCCGATGGCAAGGATGGAGATAGGGATGGCGGCCTCCATCACCTGGCCCACCTTCAGCCCGGAGTAGGCGGACGCCACGGTGAATACAACGCAGAGAAACACGCCCCAGCCGATTGACCGCGGCGTGAGCTCGGGCAGCCGCTCGGCCGCGGCGACCGGCGGCTGATAGGCCTCGCCGGGTTCGAGCGGCGTGTAGGCGTTGGAAGGTAGCTGTTTGGCCGGCGCGGCAGTTGCCATTGAATCAGCCTCCGGGCGTGCAATGAACCCGTATGCTACTACACTTAAGGGGCGGCAACTTGGCAAAGATTGCTAACTCGTCCCCAGGGGGTATGCAACAGAAAAAAGGGGCAGAAGATTACTCTTCTGCCCCGGCGAAAGTCATGCCTGTCGAGTCGTTCAGAACACAATGCGGCCGCTGACCTGCATGCGCTTAGCCTGGGTTCCATCCGGGAAGCCGGCGTCGGCGCTCGGGATATATAGATTCTGCGGCGAGGCGGTCAGGATGCCGTTGGCTTCGGTGTAGCCGATGCTGCTCTTGTACGAAGTTGCCGCCCACGAACCCGAGACGTTGAACATCTCAAAGTTGAGGATCAGCCTGCGCGGCGAATCGTCCGCTCCCAAGGGAATGATTTTGCTGATGCGAGCGTTCGTATGGTACTGCGCCGGCAGGTAATAGCTGTTGTACGGAAGGAAAGGTACGCGCGTGCTCAGCCCCGTGCCATTGATCGAACTGGTCTTGAACATGCCGGTGACGGGTGTACCGGTGATCTGTATGGTCTCGCTGCCATAAGGTTGGCCGCTCGCCAAAGGCGTGATGGACGAGAGTTCCCAGTTATTCACCACATACTTATAGAAGGCGCCCGGGCGGTGTGTAAACACGGGCTGCCAGACCCAGGAGATCACGGCGCGGTGCCGCTGGTCCTCCGTGCCGCTGCCCTTGTCGGCCTTGTAGTTCCCGTTGTTCAGCCAGTACGTGTTGCCATTCTGGAATAGGTTATCGGTGCTCTCGCCGTAGCTTTGGCCGTCATCGATTTCGTGCGACCAGGTGTAGGAAACCAACGCTTGCAACCCGTGCGCGAACCTCTTATTTACCTGCACGGCCAAGCCGTTGTAGTAGCTGTTGACGCCGTTCTCGTCGTAGTCGACGGCGCCGTACCTGGTGTCCGGGCGGGCGCCGGTGTAGACCGTAGTGGTGAAGGCGCTTACCGGGGCCCCGCTGGCGCTGGCGATGCCGTACGTAAAGTTGGTCGTATGTGTCGGGAAATTCAGATCGCGGACGCCGATCATTTGCAGTCCCCGGCTCCAGAGGTAGGAAACCGTCACTGCGGTGTCATGGGTGATTTGCCGCTGGATGCCGATGTTCGCTTGTTCCGAGTACGGCGTCTTGATATTGGGAGCGTAGTACTGCAGATTGACACCCGAGGCCGCCGTAGCCGCCGAGGGAGCGGCGCTCAGCGCGTTGGGGAAAACCGGACCGGCCGCATATTGAGACGCATTCTGGCCCGGAAATCCCGTCAGGCTGACGCTCTGCTGGTAAAGCCCGTTCCCGGTGGTGAACAAGTCGTCGATGGTCCCGCCCTGGAAGCGCGCGTGGAACATCCCGTAGCCGCCCTGCACAACCGTCTTGTCATTCAGACGGTAAGCCAGCCCGAGGCGCGGCGCCAGGTTCTTCGGCGACGAATACAGGTGGCAAGTTCCGGGATAGTCCTGGTTACAAACTTTGGGTTGCGGTAGCTGCGCATATTCGTAACGCAATCCGTAATTCAGCGTCAGCTTGCGAGTGGCGCGCCACTGGTCCTGCAGATAGAAGCCATAGTCGTTGATAGTGGTATCGAGCACCGGATTGCCAAAGGTCTGGGAATAAGACTGCCAGTACTTAACGCCCGACGGGCTGGAATAATCCAGCGCGAAGGCGTTGACCGTCTGGTAGGTGTATGAGCCGAACGCGCCCGAGATGTAATAGACATAATCCTCGGTGGTGGCGATGTCCGTGCCGAATTTGATGGTGTGAGTGCCCTTCGTCCAGGAAGCGTTGTCCTGAAACTGGAAACGGCGTTCGCTCGGCTCGATGCGCGGCAGATAGTTTGCCGGCCCCAGCGACGTGCCGTTGACCGAGACCTGCAGGTAACCCAGGCCCTGGCCCAGTTCCGCGTTATCGAATGAGTCGGCCTGGCGGTCGCCCGCAAAACCGAAGTGGACCTCGTTCACTAAAGTCGAAGTGGGAACCCAGGTCCAGGCCAGCCCTCCATTGCGCACCGTCACCGCATCGTCGCCATTGCCGGTGAGCGCCGAGCCGCTGGTGGAGGAAACGCCGGTCTGGATGCCATTGGGCGAAAGGTCGTGCAGGAAGTTGAAGCTGGCGCTCAGCGTATTGTGATCGGTCGGATGGTAATCCAGCCTGGCGAAATAGAGCTCCTGGTCGAGCGTTCGCGGGATTACACCGAAGAACCGCGGGATCAATGCATTGATCGCATTGCACTGCGCGGCGGTAGCCGCCGGCACCTTGCTCGTCCCGCTGCCGCTGGCGACTCCGCACAGGTTCCATGTGCGCGTCGTGCCGTTAACCGCCGTGGTGTTGAGGCTGCTGGTCATCGGGAAGTTGCGCCGCGTCACCTCGGTGCTCAGGAAGAAGAACAGCTTGTCCTTCTTGATCGGGCCGCCGAGTGTTGCACCCGCCTGGTTCCGCTTCTCCGAAGCCACCACCGACGAGAACGGATCCTGCCCGTCAAACCCGGTGCTACGGTAGAACCAGAAGGCCGCGCCGTGAAAATCGTTCGACCCGCTGCGCGTGACGGTGTTGACAACTCCGCCCATCGCGCGCCCATACTCGGCCGAGTAATTCGAAGACACAACTTCGAATTCCTGCACCGCGTCCTGGGAGATCTGCGACGCGATGCGAGTCCGGCCGGCGTTTTCGTTGTAGAACTGTTCGGTGGTATCGGTACCGTCCACCAGGAATGAATTCTGTCCCGCCACTCCGCGGAAGGTCAGCAAGCCAAACGTTCCGTCGTTGCTGACGCCCGGCTGCAACAGGACGAAGGAATCCACGCGGCGGCCGTTAATCGGCAAATCCTGGATCGCTTTCAGATCCACCACGCCCGATACGTCGGACTTGGTGTCTTCCACCAGGGGAGTTGCGGACACCACTTCAACCCGCTCGGTCGTTGAAGCGACTTTCAAAGCGACCTTCAGGTCCACATTCTGGCCCACCTGCAGGACCATGTTCGTTACTTCGTAGTCCTCAAAACCCTGTGCCGTGAAGGTCACTTTATAGCCCGGTCCAGGCGGCAGCGCCGGCGCGGCAAAGATACCCTCCGCGTTGGTGGTCAGCGTACGAAGCGTACCCTGACCGGCGCTCGAGATGACAACTTTGGCATCCGGCACGACGGCCCCCGATGCATCCCGGACAACCCCGGATATTCCGGCCACGCCGCCCGAGGACTGGGAAAATCCCAGCCTCGAAACGGAGAGCAATAGACAAAGTACCAACAGCGACACTGCCAAGCGCTGATGCACGATAACTACCTCCTTGTTCGTAGGCCCGCTGGCATATCGAACGCCCAGGCGCCCGTGACGCACACGGGCGCGGGAGAGAACACTACGAGCGCTCTTTTCCATACCAGACTTGAACCTCGTTTTTGCCCGTTTGAGGACAGGGTAACAAAAATAACGTTACAAAGACATTTCCAGATTGCAAAAGAACGGCCGCTACACGGATTGTGTGCGTGAGGTGTCGCGGAGGCGTGGGGAAACCCGTGGAAGTGTGAACAAAGCCGCTCCATCTGTCACCCAATATGTAGCATAGTGTGACAGAATAGCACCTCTCTCGCGTGGGTGGAAGATGGATGTTGCCACAGTGTCGCTAGTATGTGAGTTGTCCGGTCCAATTCACACGTGATCTGTCCGCTTTGGTCGGGGCGGGTGATGCTGGGTAGTGGACGAAACCCAGCAGTACTCAGCCGCCGAGATGGAGCGGATGATGA
>Ga0302319_10000529_pt1 | contig 86275 bp, 82 predicted proteins | sample Bog_T0_2_FD_203319 | JGI IMG/M metagenome (GOLD analysis project Ga0302319, IMG submission 203319) | Peat permafrost microbial communities from Stordalen Mire near Abisko, Sweden - Bog_T0_2 | ecosystem: Environmental > Terrestrial > Soil > Wetlands > Peat | place: Sweden: Abisko, Stordalen Mire... | reverse complement strand
TGTGGGCTCTGCCCACACCCGCAAAGGGCCGGTCGGCCCTTTGAACCCATGACGTGAATGAGGTCAAGGAGGCGAGCCTCCTTGCGGGTGCAGGGCAGAGCCCTGCAAAATCAAGACAATAGTGATACCCTGGCGACTATGGGGCAAAGCCCACTAACGGCCTCTGGGTCATTCCCAACGCTGGCCGATATGAACAGCGGGACCGGCGGTTGCGGCGGTTGGTGTCGGGGAAGGCGATGGGGGAGTGGAGGGCAGAAACCATGATCACGACAGAGAGTCCGGCCCATGACCTGCCGCTCCGGCTGCCCTGGTGGCACCCGGAGGCGTTGAAGCGGCGGCGCCGATATCTCGAAGGACGGGGCCGGATCGCTGCGGCGGTCCGGCAATTCATGGCCGGACGCGAACTGATCGAGGTCGATACCCCGGCGCTTCAGGTTTCGCCGGGCCAGGAACCCCATTTGCTGGCCTTCGCCACCGAGTTGCAGGAGCCCGACCCCGACCGGCGGCGCCGGCTGTACCTGCACACCAGCCCCGAATTCGCCATGAAAAAGCTGCTGGTGGCGGGGCTACCGGGCCTCTATCAACTGGCCCATGTCTTCCGTAATGGCGAGCGATCGGCGACCCACCATCCTGAATTTACCATGCTGGAGTGGTACCGTGTTGGAACAAGCTACCGGGAGTTGATGACGGACTGTGTCGCGCTGGTGCGGGCGGCGGCGGTGGCCGCAGGCTGCCGGATATTCCGGTTCCGAGGCGTTGTCTGCGATCCCTTTGCCGAGTGGCGGGTGCTGACGGTGGCCGAGGCTTTTGCCGACCATGCCGGCATCGATCTGCTGGCCACGGTGGCCGACGCCGCCGATCCCGACCCGGATCCGGGACCGCTGGCCTCGGCGGCGGCGCGGGCCGGCATTGCCGGCCATGACGGCGACCGCTGGGAAGACGTGTTCTTCCGGGTCATGTTCGAGCGGATCGAGCCGGTGCTGGGTGCCGGGGTACCGACCATCCTGACCGACTATCCGGTGGCGCTGGCGGCGCTGGCCCGGCCCAGGCCCGAGGACCCGCGCCTTGCCGAGCGGTTCGAGCTGTACGCCTGCGGTCTGGAGTTGGCCAATGCCTTCGGTGAACTGACCGACCCGGCGGTGCAGCGGGCGCGCTTCGAGGCCGATGGGGTGCTACAGCAGCGGCTTTACGGCCGGCGGACACCGGTGGACGAAGATTTCCTGTCGGCGCTGGCGTTCGGGCTGCCCGAAAGCAGTGGCATTGCGCTCGGCTTCGACCGTCTGGTGATGCTGTGCACCGGCGCCGGGCATATCGAAGACGTCCTCTGGTCCCCGGTCGCGACCGGATAAAGTCAAGGTTTCCAAAGGCCCCCCGCCTTTGGTGGGGTTCAGGGGCAACGCCCCATACGCGCCAGGATAGTGCTGTTGTCTTGATTTTGCAGGGCTCTGCCCTGCATCTGCGAAGGAGGCTCGCCTCCTTGACCTCATTCACGTCATGGGTTCAAAGGGCCGACCGGCGCTTTGCGGGTGTGGGCAGAGCCAACAAACCCCTTCATTTCAATGACTTATGGTAATCTGGCGCATATGGGGCAACGCCCCTGAGAACACAGAACCCATAGCCGCCGGACGGTCTCCGGGTGGTCGCCCGTTCCCACCCGTTCAGGATCGAAATGCCGCTGAAACGCGGTCAGGCAGGCGGCGATTCCGGCGCCTGCCACGTCGTAGCCATAAGCGGCCAGCAACCACCCGACTTCGCGGTGGTCATGGTCGCGGCCGTTGTCGCGGTCGGGCCCGGGCCAGACCCCGATGCCCGCGGCGGCGAGGCCCTGCCAGTCGAACAGTTCGCCCGGGTCCTCCTTGCGGGTGCAGGCGATGTCGGCGTGAGCAATCACGGCATCGGCTTCGATACGGTGGCGGCCGATGATCTCCAGGGCGAGGGTGCGGAAGGCGGCCATCTGAACCGCCGGGAACGGCCGGTAGCCCCATTCATGGCCGGGATTGACCAGTTCGACGCCAATCGAGCGCGAATTGATGTCACGGCAACCACGCCAGCAGCCGACGCCGGCATGCCAGGCCCGTCGGTGTTCGGGAACATGGTGGTAAACGGTGCCGTTCTCGTCAACGGTGTAGTGGGCGCTGACGCCGGAGCCGGGCTGGCACAACCGGGTCAGCGCGATTTCGGCGGTGGGCAGGCCGGTGTAGTGAACCAGCAGCATGTCCACCGCCACACCATCGGGGCGCGGCCCGTGATTGGGGGAGGGCAGATCAATCAAGGGCGGACGCGCAGGGAGAGACGCTGGAGAAGGGCTCAGGTCTCCGAGCCGGGATGGCGCGGCACCTCGTCAAACGGCGCTTCGGGTGGAGCCAGCCGGTCGTAAATCGCGGCGAAGCCATAGGCCGCCACCGACCCGAGAAGGCCGAGGCCGCAGCCGAAGATGGTGTTGCTGATCACCAGGGCGGTGGCGGGCAGGGTGGTGGCGCCGTTGGCCACGGCCGGATACAGCACCAGCGCCGCCGACCCGCCCAGCACTGCGGCGCCGAAGAAACAGGACTGCCCGGCGTTGCGCAAGAAGTCGTCGGCGCGGCTGGGAGTCGCCGTGGCACAGAGAATCACCAGCACCAGCAGCAGTCTTTTCATTTCGAAAAAACCTCCGGCTTCCGGTCACGATCAGGGGACCGGTCAGAAGATGATATTTCAGAAGATGACGTCGTAGATCCAGCCAAGCACGGTTGCCGAAGTGGCGCCGACCACGCCGATGCCACAACCAATGATGGCGTTGGCCGCAATCGCCTCGGTGACGGGCAGCGCCAGGGTGCCGGTGGCAAGGGCCGGGGTCAGGCCGTAATAGGTGGTGGCGGCGAACGCCGCAGCGCCAAAACCACAGGACTGGATGGCATTGCGCATCAGCGGGGTGGCGGCGTCTGCGGCGGCCGGCCGGACCAGCGCGGTGACCAGGGCCAGGGCGACAACAAGACGTTTCATCGGCACATTCTCCCTATCCAACCTCGGGGCCTGGGCCTTGGGGCAAGGCGCAACCCCGGGGCCGATTCGCATCGGCGGCACGCCCGAGACTACGCCGAATAGCCTGCCGGTCAAGAGGAACCGCCGTGTCCCGGTGAGGAAACGGCATTTGCGCCCTGTTGGCGGCGTGAATCCCGGCGATGGATGGCGGTACGGATGCAATTAATAGTTGTGGAAGGCGGTCATACCGACGGCCCTTGAGAATGACCCATGATGCGCCGGGAGACCGGCAGAGGGCAGTCGGTGCAAGTCCGATACGATGAAGGTACAGCTACGATGAAGGTACAGCTACGATGAAGGTACAGCGTAACCACATTGGCCCCGAGCCGTGTGCCCTGATCCGCGGCGACCAAACTTGAGCGCCTCTACCCGTCAAGGTTCTTCCCGGATTCCCGGGTGTTGGGAATTGTTTTGCTTTCAGTGAGTTGGAGTTTTCAACGCGGAGAGGCGCCTGAGCACCGCGAGGCGGCATTCACCACGAAGGACACCACGGGCACAAAGCCGTCACGAAAGACGTCCCGCTCTTGGTGACCTGCTTCGTGTTTTTCGTGACCTTGGGGGTGAAGGCGGTGGCGCCGACGATCGCCGATTCCATGACCAGCCCCTTGTTTTTCCTGTAAACATCACCATCCTGGAACGCAGTATGAGCCGTTCTTGTTTGCGGGTCTGCGCCGGGCTTTGCCGGTAATCACCCGTGAACGACGGCATCGGATGCCGCCGCCCGCCCGATGGGTCGCGGCCGACACAAAACATACATGATTTGTCCAAATTGGCGTCACCGAAGCACTCCATACCTGTGTCGGGCAGGGAGCCCTTTTTTCTTCGAGCCCGTTCGGGAGAATTCCCCATGAATGATATGAGCCTGCCCGAATACGGGCTGGAAGCCGGTTTGCGCTTTGCCTGCGTGCTGAATGGCCGGGGTGGCGCCGTCGCCCGGAACTGGACGGAGGTTCGCGGCTGGCAGCCGGGAGACGGGGTTCTGTGGATCCATCTGGAACGCGATGCCCCCGAGGCTCAGGACTGGATCCGCTCCGAGAGCGGGGTTGATCCGGTGGTGGGCGAGGCCCTGCTGGCCGAGGAGACCCGGCCGCGGGTCGAGGCGATCGGCGACGGGCTGCTGGTCATTTTGCGTGGGATCAGCCGGATTGCCGAAGACAGCGAGTCGGAACTCGGCGGCAATATCGACTATGTGCCGCTTCACCTGTGGATCGATGGCCAGCGGGTGATCACCCTGCGCGACGGCGAGCACTACCTGATGACGCTGCGCGACCTCCGCACCGCGCTGGCGGCCGGGAGTGGGGTAACCCGGCCGGGCGAACTGTTGGCACGGATCGCCGAACGGCTGGTGGCGGATCTGGAGCCGGTATTGGAACGGATGGACGATGAAGTCGACAGCCTGGAAGACGCGGTGCTCGAGAAGGCCGAAGCCGGCGCCACCAGGGTCATGGACCCGGCCGCCAATCAGGAGGTTCGCCACCGTCTGAGCGACCTGCGGCGGCAGGCGGTCCATCTGCGCCGGTATCTGACGCCCCAGCGCGACGCCCTTAACCGGCTGCAACGGGAGGAATCCGACTGGATTTCCCAGCGTGATCGGGTCCTGCTCCGTGAAGACATCGACAAATTGCTGCGCTTCATCGAGTATCTTGATGCCATCCGTGATCGCGCGATCATTCTCCATGAAGATCTCAGCGCGCTTGTATCGGAACGGATTGCATTTTCATCGATGCGCATCTCCAGGGCGTCAAACCGCCTGACCGCACTGGCTGCGGTGGTTCTACCGCCCAGCCTGATCGCCGGAATCTGGGGCATGAACGTCGGCGGGGTGCCCTACAACCAGGACCCCTTGGGTTTCGTCTATCTGGGCGGTGTCTGCGCCGCCTCCAGCGTGGTGGTACTGGTGATGATGCGGCTGCTGAAGTGGATCTAGGACAGGCCATTCATTCTCGCCGGACCAATCCCCCCTGACCAGGAATATCCCATGCCCACGGCTGCCGTGCTGAGTCCCGAGCGTTTCATCAATCGTGAGTTATCGTGGCTGGACTTCAACCAGCGCGTTCTCGACGAGGCCAACAACCCGTCCCATCCGCTGCTCGAGCGGCTCCGCTTCCTGTCGATTTCGGCCAGCAACCTGGACGAATTCTTCATGGTCCGGGTCGCCGGAATCAAGGTTCAGGTGGCGTCGGGGGTGCAGGCGCCCTCTCCCGAGGGCCTGACCCCGAGCCAGCAGTTGCAGGCGATCAACCGGCGGGTGGCCGAGCTGATGGCCGATCAGCAGGTCTGCTGGCATCGCCTGCGCGGTGAACTGCGGACCGCCGGCATTGCGGTGGTGGATCCCGAGGAACTGAGCGTCGCGGAACGGGAGTGGCTCGAAACCAGGTTCCTCCACGACATTTATCCGGTCCTGACGCCGCTGGCCATCGATCCGGCCCATCCCTTTCCCTTCATTCCGAACCTGGGCTTCGCGCTGTCGCTCAGCCTGTTTGATGCGGCAAAGGGCCGGGAAATTGACGCCCTGGTGCCGCTGCCGGCGCAACTCGATCGCGTGATCCGGCTGCCGGCGGAGGAGCCGCGTTTCATTCTGCTGGAACAGGTTGTCTTGATGTTCTATCGGAAACTGTTCCCGCCTTTTTCTTTGATCCATCATGGCCTGTTCCGCATTCTGCGCGACAGCGAACTGGAAATCGACGAGGAAGCCGAGGATCTGGTCAGGACCTTCGAAAGTGCCCTGAAGCGCCGCCGCCGTGGTGAGGTCATCCGACTCGCGGTCAATGCCGGCATGACGCCCGAAATGCGCGAGCTGCTGCGCCAGAAGCTTGCGGTGTCGTCCGATGACGTCTTTGTGTTCGACGGCCTGATCGGGCTTGCCGACACCAAACAGTTGATCATCGATGAGCGCCCCGACCTGTTGTTTGGACCCTATAACGCCCGCTTTCCCGAGCGCATCCGTGACTTCGGCGGCGATTGCTTTGCCGCCATCGGCCACAAGGACATCGTGGTTCACCATCCCTACGAAAGCTTTGATGTGGTGGTGCAGTTCCTGCGCCAGGCGGCTCGGGATCCGGCGGTGGTGGCTATCAAACAGACGCTTTACCGCACCTCCAAGAACTCGCCCATCGTCCAGGCGCTGGTTGAAGCCGCCGAGGCCGGCAAGAGCGTGACGGCCATGGTCGAACTCAAGGCCCGTTTCGACGAAGAGGCCAACATCCAGTGGGCGCGCGATCTGGAACGGGCGGGGGCCCAGGTGGTCTACGGCTTCGTTGACCTCAAGACCCATGCCAAGGTGTCACTGGTGGTCCGGCGCGAGAACGGCGAACTGAAGTCCTATGTCCATTTCGGCACCGGCAATTATCACCCGGTGACCGCGCGCATCTACACCGATCTGTCGTTTTTTACCTGCGATCCGGTGCTGACCCGCGACGCCTCGGCAATCTTCAACTACATGACCGGCTACGCCACGCCCGAGGCCCTGGAGAAGCTGGCCATCGCCCCGATCGGCCTGAGACAGGAGATTTACCGCAACATCGATGCCGAAATCGCCCACGCTCAGGCGGGTCGGCCGGCGGCGATGTGGGTCAAGCTCAATTCACTGGTCGACGCCGAAATGATCGACAAGCTGTACCAGGCTTCCCAGGCCGGGGTTCAGATCGATCTGGTGATTCGCGGCATTTGCTGCCTGCGCCCCGGAATTCCCGGCCTTTCCGAAACCATCCGGGTCAAGAGTATCGTCGGCCGGTTTCTGGAACATGCCCGCATCGTCTGTTTCGGCAATGGCCATCCGCTGCCATCGGCTGAGGCGCGGGTGTTCATTTCTTCTGCCGACTGGATGCCGCGCAATCTCGATCGTCGCATTGAGAGTCTGGTCCCCATCGAAAATCCCACCGTCCATCAGCAGGTCCTGGAACAGGTGATGGTGGCGAACCTCAAGGACGAGGCCTCGAGCTGGGAGCTTGACGCGGCCGGACGGTTCCGTCGGGTCGAAGGCGGCAGCGCGCCCTTCTCGGCGCACCGCTACTTCATGACCAACCCCAGCCTGTCCGGGCGTGGTGCCGGGCAGGGCAAGACTCAGGAGCCGCCGCGCCTGGAATTGTGATCGGCGCGACGCCGTTCCAGGGCACCGGCATCCGGGGCGCGCGGCCACCCCGGATGCCGGTTCCAGGGTCGGGCCTTAGCCGCCGGTCAGATTCATCAGACGGCCGGCAACGGATCGGGCCGGGCAGAGGGCGGCGCCGAAGGCGTGGGCCTCGGGTTTGCGCGCGATCGCGTTTCGAAGCGCGGTCAAGAGGGGCCGGTCATCGTCAGAACAGCCGCGTAACACCGGTCGCAACTCCACCGCTTCGGCGCGTCCCAGGCACAGGGTCAGCGCGCCGGTGGCGGTCAGCCGGACCCGGTTGCAGGACTGGCAGAAATTATCCGAGAGTGGCGTGATGAACCCGAGCCTGCCGCCGGTTTCACGGACCCGGACGGTGTGCGCCGGCCCACCGGTGCGGGGCCCGACCGGCTCCAGAGTCCAGCGCCGGGCCAGGCGCTCGCGGACCTGGGCCAGCGGCAGGAACTGTCGGGCCCGGCTGAAACCATCGGCGCCATCGATGTCGCCCAACGGCATCACCTCAATCAGCGTCAGGTCGAAGCCGCGCTCGCCGCACCAGGCGATCAGCCGGTCGAACTCGTCTTCGTTGACGTCTTTGAGGGCCACACAGTTGAGCTTGATCGCGAGGCCGGCGGCCTGGGCCGCCGCCAGGCCGTCCAGCACCCGATCGAGCCGGCCCCAGCGGGTGATCCGGCGGAAGCGTTCGGGATCGAGGGTATCGAGACTGACATTGACCCGGCGCACGCCGCAGGCGGCCAGCGCCGCGGCGGCATCGGCAAGCTGACTGCCGTTGGTGGTCAGAGTCAGTTCGTCGAGCCTGCCGCTCTCGAGATGACGGGACAGAGCCCGCATCAGAGTCAGGATGCCGCGCCGGAGCAGCGGTTCGCCGCCGGTCAGGCGCAGCGTGCGTACCCCCAGCGCCACGAATGCGGAGCACACCCGCTCAATCTCTTCGAGGCTCAGCACCTCCGAGCGCGGCACGAAGGTCACGGCTTCGGACATGCAATAGAGGCACCGCCAGTTACACCGGTCGGTAACCGACACCCGCAGGTAGGAAATGATCCGACCAAAGCCGTCAACCAGCGGCAAAGCGTCGCCTGCCGGGACCAGGGGGGGGCCATTGGCCATGTGTCAGGTCTCTTGCGGGCGGCAGGGGGCGAAGATAAGGCGGTGGTGTGGTCCTGCCGCTACGGCGCCGGCCCGCCAATCGGAATGCAGGCAAGGGCACCCCTGTTCCGTGGAAAAAATCATGAGATCGACGACCTGGGTAGCCTGGACGGCCGCTGTCGGGGGGGGGCGATGACCACGTCGCCGACAAGGGGCGAAGAGCATTCTTCCTTGATCATGATCCGGTCGTGGGACCAGTGTCTTCGATAGGATGGGGCGCGGCGGCACCATCTCAACCGCGGTGCGGCGTGCCAGGGAAAGAAAGTGACGGGGTGTCCCGATGACCAAGCATTCCGGTGGGCATCGTGACGGTGTCGGATCGTACCAGCCAAGGCCTCTATCAGGATCTCGGCGGCCCGGCAACCGCCGCCGGACCGGCGCGCCTGATCGAGGCGGTGCGGTCCGCCGTCCACAGCGGCTATCCGGGAGTGCCGAGCCCCGTGAGTGACTTCAATCACTTCGACGCCGGCGGGCGGGCGGCGATGGTGGACGTTGCCGACAAACCGGCGACTGAACGCACCGCCAGCGCCCGTGGCCTGGTGCGGATGCGGCCCGAAACTCTGACCTTGATTGAAACCGGTGGCGCCGCCAAGGGCGATGTGTTGGGGGTTGCCCGGATCGCCGGAATCATGGCAGCCAAACGCACCGCCGATCTGATTCCACTTTGCCACCCATTGGCCCTGACGTCGGTCACGCTGGACCTCGTTTGCGACGCCGGTCGCAGTGCGGTGGTTATTACCGCGACGTGCAAACTGACCGGCCGGACCGGTGTGGAAATGGAGGCTCTGACCGCGGTAACGGTGGCGGCGCTGACCGTCTACGACATGTGCAAGGCGGTGGACCGCGAGATCGTTCTCACCGATATTCGTCTGGTTCACAAGGCCGGCGGCAGGTCCGGCCGGTTCGGAGAGGCACCCTGACCGGGATGCCCGCGCCCGGCCCACCGGATGGGCCAGAATTGTCCCAATCCTGTCCTCCGGTGCCCCGGTCCCGTTGCGATATCCTGGTCATGACCGGGGCGGTTGAGCCTCGCCGTTCGACTGCCGTTCGCAAGGGGTGCCGAAGCGGAACAACCGCTGTCAGACGGCGATCGTGGCCCCAGAGGGCGGCGAACCCTTTACCTGCGGCAACACCGGCAACCAGGATCGGGCCATTTATTACGGCGCTGTCCATGGCTGCGAACAGGGCCGGTGTTCGCGCATCGGGGACCCGGCTCCCCGGCAGAGGTGTTTACAATTGTCACAGCATGGTTCCTGGTTGCCGACGGAAACGGGCACCGATCCCCCCGGGTCCATTCCCCGGGCGTTCTCATCGGTTTGTCACCCTGTCCGTGGGTTCCGGTCCATGTTGAAAACCGCCGGAGCCGAAGGACGCCGACTCCAGCCGGAGACATGGTTTCCCCCATACTTCATGGCGAGGAATCGGCGGCCGCCCTTTTGTATGGCACCGGCCTGCCGTGCCGTGCTAGTGACTGGCCGACCCTTTTCCTTTGATTTGTCGATCATGCTGACCTTCCTGGAATTCGAAAAGCCGATCGCGGAACTCGAAAGCAAGATCGAGGAGCTGCGTCATCTTACTCACAATGGCGATATCAATATTGCCGAAGAGGTCGGAAAGTTGCAGGTCAAGGTCGACCGGCTGCTGCGACAGACCTACGCGAGGCTGTTGCCGTCGCAGAAGGTTCAGGTGGCGCGCCATCCCAACCGGCCGCATTTTACCGACTATGTCGGGGCGCTGGTCGAGGATTTTACGCCGCTGGCCGGCGACCGGGGGTTTGGTGAGGATCGGGCGGTGATTGGCGGCCTCGGTCGGTTCCGAGGGTACTCGGCGATGATCATCGGCCAGGAGAAGGGCCACGATACCGAAACCCGGGTCCATCACAACTTCGGCATGGCCAAGCCCGAAGGCTACCGCAAGGTTCAGCGGCTGATGCATCTGGCCGAGCGTTTCAAGCTGCCGGTGATTACCCTGGTCGATACTGCCGGTGCTTATCCCGGGGTCGGCGCCGAACAGCGTGGCCAGGCCGAGGCCATCGCCCGCGCCATTGAGGTCTGCCTCAGGATCAAGGTGCCGCTGGTGTCGGTGGTGATCGGCGAAGGCGGTTCGGGCGGGGCCATCGCGCTGGCATCTGGCGACCGGGTGCTGATGCTGGAACATGCGGTCTATTCGGTGATTTCGCCCGAGGGCTGTGCCTCGATCCTGTGGCGCAACGGCGCGCTGGCAAGCGAGGCGGCCATCGCCCTGCGCCTGACCGCCCAGGACCTGCGGGAACTGGCGGTGATCGACGGGGTGATTCCCGAACCCATCGGCGGTGCTCATCGGGACCCCCAGGCGGCGATCCGGGCCGTGGGCGATGCGGTGGAAGAGGCCCTGGCCGAATTGCGCAACGAAGGCGGCGGTGTGCTGCGGATGCGTCGGCGCGAGAAGTTTCTGGCCATGGGACAACAAGGGTTGTCCTGAGCGGATACACACCCGACCAGAGGGGATCCGAGATGCCCCGTCCTCCCTTCGCGTTTCGTCTGGCGATTGCCCTCAACGGCGTCTCGGTTGTTCTGACCCTGGCGGCGCTCCGGCTGTTGGCGCCGGCCTTTCCCGCACCGGCCGGTGTCGCGTCCGACATCGAACGGCTGGTTTACGCGGTCCACCTGCTGGTCGGTCCGGTATTGGTGCTGTTGCTGCTGGTATTGGCAACCGCCACCATCCGCGCTCTGACCGGAGCCCTGGATCCCCTGGGTGACGCCGAGTCGCGGCTCTACCGCAAGAACCAACGGGCACTGAGCAACACCGTCGAACAGACTGCGATCTTCGTACCGGCGTTTCTGGCCCTGGCCACCCTGCTGCCGGCGGTGGCGCTGGGCGGGCTCGGTCTTGCGGTGATGGTGTTCGTCGCAGGGCGGGTGCTGTTCTGGATCGGTTATCTCATTCATCCGTTCGCCCGGGCACCGGGCATGGCGGTGACTCTCACCGTCAATATCCTGGTGGTGGGAGTGGACCTGTGGTTGTTAAGACCGTGAGCCCAGGAGGAAAACCATGATCGTATCCCTGCGCCAGCGCCTGTGGCTGGCGTTTGCCGGAGTGAGTGGCGCCGCAGCGGTGGCCGCTGAAGCCTTCGCCCGGCATGGCCTCGACCCCGATGCCGATGCCCACGCCATCCAGTTGATCGGTATCGCTTCCCACTACCAAGGATTTCACGCCCTGGCGCTGATCGTCGCGGCGATGCTGGCCGAACGGTTCGATGGCGGCTTGGCCCGTGGTGCGGTGCTGGTTGGCGGTTGGGCGTTCGCTGCCGGCCTGGTTTTGTTTTGCGGCGGTCTTTATGGAATCGCATTCGGTGCCACGCCGTCTCTTACCCCGGTTGTCCCGATCGGCGGAACCGCCTTCATCTTTGGCTGGCTGGCGTTGGCGGCGGCCGGCATCCTGGGTAACCGGTAGGCAGGGCAGCCGGCAGGGGCGGGGACCTGTTGTGCCCGGTTACCGAAGGCAATCGGCCGCTTCGTCCCGCCCGCCGGTCACGCCGTAGAGACTGCCGAGCGCCGCCAGGATGACGGTGGCAGCGTTGCCGTTCAATGAATAGTAGATGCTCTGGGCGTTGCGCCGGGTTCGGACCAGCCGTTCGCGGCGCAACCGCGCCAGATGCTGGGACAATGCCGACTGGCTGAGGCCGATCAGACCCCCCAACTCACCGACGGTCTTTTCGCCCTGGGTCAAATGATGCAGGATCATCAATCGCCGTTCGTTGCCCATGGCTTTGAGCACGACGCTCGCCTTCCGGGCATTGACTTGCGGTTTCACGATTCTCATACTTCCTTCTTTGGGCCAAGGGTGCCGTCACCGGGCCGGTGTCGCGAGTCGCGGACCATGGCACCGCGGATTTGCATATATTTTAATCATTCCGCCGCTTTTGTCCATATGCCGTCTGGTTTGTCGGCATTTCCGCCGCCGGTTTCCTCCTGCCCCCGTTAGGGAACGCCCATGGCCGACCACGTCCTTGATGCCAAAGGTCTGCTTTGTCCGCTGCCGGTGCTGCGTGCGCGCAAGGCGCTGAAACCACTGCCCGTGGGTGGCATCCTCCAGGTCGAGACCACCGACGCCGCGTCCCCCGCCGATTTCATGGCTTTTTGCACTGCAACCGGCAACCTCCTGGTCGCATCGGAAGCCTGCGGCGGAGTCTATCGCTTCACCATCAGGAAGGTCCGCGCCGATCCACCACCCGAGGGCTGACCCGCCACCACTCGATTTTCCATGAACTTTCCGTCCCGTTCTGGAAAGATGGACGACGGTCAAGCCGGCACCAGAGAAACCACCCCCGATGAACACCGCACTGTTTACGCACCCCGCCTGCATCGAGCACGATACCGGCCTCGGCCACCCGGAAAGCCCGGAGCGGTTGAAGGTGGTCCTGGCCGCGCTTGAAGCCGAGCAGTTCCACTTTCTCGATCGCCGGGACGCGCCGCCTGCCACCTTGGATCAGATCGCCCGGGTTCACCGGCGCGACTATATCGACCATGTGTTTTCTACCGTGCCGCAGTGTGGATATGCCGGTCTCGATCCCGACACCATCGTCTCGCCGGGTTCAGGCGAAGCGGCGCTCCGCGCCGCCGGGGCGGTGGTCGCAGCCGTCGATGCCGTCATGGCCGGAGAGGCCCGCAACGCCTTTTGCGCCGTGCGTCCCCCCGGCCATCATGCCGAGTCCGGGCAGGCCATGGGCTTTTGCCTGTTCAACAACATCGCCATCGGTGCGGCCCATGCCCGGGCCGTGCATGGCCTTCAGCGCATTGCGATCGTGGACTTCGACGTCCACCACGGCAACGGCACCCAGGAGTATTGCCAGCACGATCCCGGGCTGTTTTATGCCTCGACCCATCAGGCGCAGCTTTTTCCCGGCACCGGTGAAATCCGCGAACGGGGCGACTTCGGCAACATCGTCAACGCCCCGCTGGCGGCAATGGCCGGTTCCCCGGAATTCCGTCATTCGATGACCCGTTTCGTACTGACCGCCCTCGACGCCTTCGAGCCCGAGCTGCTCATGATATCGGCGGGTTTCGACGGCCACTCCCGGGACCCGCTGGCGTCGCTCCACCTGACCGAGGATGACTATGGCTGGGCCACGCGCAAGCTTGGGGATGTTGCCCGCAAACATGCACACAATCGAATCGTGTCCGTCCTCGAAGGCGGGTACAATTTTCAGGCTTTGGCGGCAAGCTGCGCCACCCACATCCGGGAACTGATGGCACTCTAAGTCATGACAGATCAAACAGGGATTCCCGCCGATATCGCCGCCCTCGGTTTCGAGGAGGCCCTTGCCGAGTTGGAACGGATTGTCCGGCAACTGGAAGAAGGCCGCACCCGCCTCGACGAGGCCATCGCCGCTTACGAGCGGGGCACCGCCCTCAGGCGCCATTGCGAGGCCAGGCTGCGCGAGGCTCAGGCCAGAATCGACCGCATTACCGTCGCCGCCGACGGCAGCATCGGGGTCGAGGCGGCGGCGGTGGACTAGGCAACGGACCTGCGGTGGGCTCTGCCCACGCCCGCAAAGGGCCGGCCGGCCCTTTGAACCCGTGAGTTTTGGAGGTCAAGGAGGCAGGCCTCCTTGCGGGTGCAGGGCAGTGCCCTGAGAAATCAAGACAACTGCCCTGTCCTACAGTATGGGGGGCCTGCTGGACCCCACCACGGGCCGGCGGCCTGTGGAAACCGTGGTTACGGCTACGTGATCGGTTCGATACGGTAGTCTTCGATCACAGTGTTGGCCAGCAGGCTCCGGCACATGGCATCAATGCGGGGCTCCCGTTGATCTGCCGGGGTGTCGCGCAGGTCAAGCTCAATCACCTTGCCTTGCCGGACCTCCGTCACCTCCTCGAATCCCAGGGAATTGAGGGCGTGGGCAATCGCCTTGCCCTGGGGATCGAGGACCCCTCGCTTGAGGGTGACGTAAATCCGGACCTTCACTGCATCACCTTTGGACCTTTGAGATCACCCGGGCCGCCTTCGGGCAGAATGCCGAGCCGGCGCGCCACTTCCTGATAGGCTTCCTCCACCTGACCCAGGTCCTGACGAAAGCGGTCCTTATCAAGCTTCTCGTTGGTCTTGATATCCCACAGGCGGCAGTTGTCCGGGCTGATCTCGTCGGCCAGCACGATCCGCATTTCTTCGTTTTCCCAAAGCCGCCCGAACTCCAGCTTGAAGTCCACCAGACGCAGGCCGATACCGAGGAACAGTCCGGTCAGGTAATCGTTGATGCGCAGAGACAGTGCCATCATGTCGTCGAGATCCTGGGGCGAGGCCCAACCGAACGCCGTGATGTGCTCCTCCGAGACCATGGGATCGCCCAACTCGTCGGACTTGTAATAGTATTCGATGATCGATCGGGGCAGGGGCGTGCCCTCGGGAATCCCGAATCGCTTGGTCAGCGAGCCGGCGGCAACATTGCGCACCACCAACTCGATCGGGATGATTTCAACCTCGCGCACCAATTGCTCGCGCATGTTGAGCCGGCGCACGAAATGGGTGGGAACCCCGATTTCGCCCAGCCGGGTCATCAGGTATTCGGAAATCCGATTGTTGAGGACTCCCTTACCCGTGATCGTCCCCCGCTTCTGATTGTTGAAGGCGGTGGCGTCGTCTTTGAAATACTGTACGAGAGTGCCCGGTTCGGGTCCTTCAAAAAGAACCTTGGCCTTGCCTTCGTAGATGCGCCGGCGTCGTGTCATGAGTCTCGTCCGATTTGGCGCGGAGCCGTTGTTGCGCCGCCGAGCCGGTAGCTCCATGCGGTCGTGAGCTGTACTGGGGTCATATAGCAAGATAAGGGGCCCAGCACAATGGAACCTCACGGAAGCGCAGACGGGAACGCGGGGTTAAGCGTGACCGGCCGCCACGGCGTCCGGTCGGGTGGGCCGTCGGTGAACAGCCAGACCGGCCGCCGCCCGGCTTCCCGGGTTGTGGCCGGCAGCGCGATCAAGGCGCTGGAGCCGGTGGCAAAGCCGCCTGGGGTGGTAAAGCACATGGCCGAGCGTGGGTCGGAGTCGCCGCCCTGGTCGCGGCAGGCCAGCAGCGCCTGCCAGGCATTCCAGTCGCCAGTTTCGGGGTCGGGTACCGCCGCCTGCTCGAAACGGCTCAGATAGGTGCGGATCCGCGGATCCGACGGGTCGTTGCGGTCGAAGGCGGTAATCAGCGACAGCCCTTCAGGGAGCTGCGCCACCTCGATCGGCTGCCGACCGGCGTCATCCCGGTGATAGAGGCAAAAGGCGTCCCGATCGTCGGCGATCACCAGATTGAACGGCCGATAGGCGCGCGGGTTAAGGTCGGCCAGCGCCGTTGCCGCGGCGACGGCGTCGCCGTGATCCAGAGCCTCCAGCACCAGTTCGCCCCGCGACCGCTTCCCCGCGGCCGGCCCCAGGGTGCCGAATCGGTTCAGCGCTGCCGCCACGACACCGGTGTCGTTAAGGCCGAGCCAACTGCCGCCGGCGACACTGTCCAGCCCCCCCACCACCTCCGGCCGGTCCGGCCAATGGCGCGCCGGCGAACGCCAGGGGCGATCGGTCATTTCGTCACGGTTCGCGGCCAGCACAACCGGCCAGCCGGCGTCGAACCTCCGTAGAATCACGATGGTACACATGGTTTCCCCCGAAGCGTGGGCAGTGTATGGTCGCACCAACGCCGCCGCCAGAAGCCACCTGAAAGGCCGGTTCCGAGCAACCATATGATAGACAATGCGATTACAATCCATGGGTGGCCGGCGTGGCACAAGATGTCCCAGGGAGACAGGTAACATGAACACGTTCGAGGATCGGGAAAAGGCGTTTGAAAATAAATTCAAATACGACCAGGAGTTGCTGTTCAGGATCGCCAGCCGACGGGCCCGGCTGATCGGCCTGTGGGCGGCGGAGCGCCTGGGCGTGACCGGTGAAGGGGCGGAAGCCTACGCCCAGGACGTGGTCTCTGCCGACCTTGATGAGCCTGGCCACGCAGATATTATCCGTAAACTTCAGGCTGATTTTAAGGCTAAAGGCGTTGAAATCAGCGATCACCGCATCAAGCGCGAGCTGGAGCAGCTGTGGGAGGTTGCCAGACAGCAGGTGGTGCCGGTCACTCCCGCCTGACCCGGAACCGGTTCTGGCCGACGCGGCGGCGGCAGGGTCCGCACGGACACATGGACGAACGTTCGCCCTGCCACCCCCGGTTTTGCCGATTGCCGGGCTGCCGATCGCTGTTGCGGAGCCCGAACAAACACGCTATGACAGCGGCAGCCGGCATCGTCGCCGCTCACAACTCTCCGGGACCCCGGGGAGGGGAGGGTGTTGAAGATGTCCAGGCGAGCTGGAGAGGTGCCGGAGCGGTCGATCGGGGCGGTCTCGAAAACCGTTGTACCCGCAAGGGTACCGAGGGTTCGAATCCCTCCCTCTCCGCCAGTCCCCATAATATCAATGGGTTGACTTCCCCCCGCTTCCCGGCCGGACCCCCTTATTCCCGTGCTTTCCCAAGCTGCGTGGGACAGGAGTGGGACAAGGATCGCCCCGTCCCACCGGGTCGGTTGGCCGCCACAGTGAACTGCACGAATCGGCCTTCCCTCAAGTTCCCGCTCGCTCCCGGCCGGACGCGCTCTGCCCCTGAACGACACCCTGTCAAACTTACCAGCCCGCTCCGACCAAAAAAAGCAGTGGACAAAAAAAGTATCGGAGTTGCTGGGGATGCCGCTGGCTCCGATCGACAGCGACGGCAGGACCTGATGGACGCCATCACCTTGTGGACGGATCCTTTACAACCTTGAAACACATGGCCCACAACCTCGTCCGAAAGGCCCCGGGAAAGGATTCCCTCCGTCTGCGCCGGAAAGTCGCCGCCTGGGACGACGACTTCCTTGCCAGCCTCATCGGCGCCTAACTTTCTTCACCCGATTCCCCTGCCTGGGAAAGCCTTCGGATCGTCGGCTGGTATGTTGCTGATGCCGAAAACGCCGCCCTGTTCAAAATACTGTTCGATGACGCCATCGCCAAGCATCAGGTACCACCCGGCCAGATCACCCTGCATGCCGATCGCGGCGCGCCCATGAAAGCCAAGGCCACCGCCCAAATGCTGGCCGACCTTGGCGTCACCAAATCGCACAGCCGACCCCACGCCTCAAACGACAATCCGTTCTCCGAAAGCCACTTCAACACCTTGAAGTACCGCCCAAATTTCCCAAGCGATTCGGCTGTATCGAGGACGCCAAGGCGTTTTGCCGGGACTTCTTCTCCTGGTACAATCAGGACCATCACCACGCCGGTATCGGCCTCATGACGCCAGATCGGGTTCACTACGGCCAGGCCGACGCGATTCACGCCGCCCGTCCTCGATATCGCGTTCCGAAAAAATCCAGAGCGCTTCGTCAAAAAGCCGCCGCAACCGCCCGAAAAACCAACCGCCGCCTGGATCAATCCGCCGATCAAAACAGCAAATAGCCAAGCCTAAATTACACCAGCGCCTGTCTCAAAATCGTTGACACGTTCCGCGAGATCACCGGGCGGCGGCTCTCGTAGGCCCCGCTCTTGCCCGTCTCGAACCTCGTGATGGTTATGGCTGAAATTCCAGACGCTTCTGCAAGGTCGCGAACGCCGATTTGGAGAGCCGCGCGAGCCATGCGACATTGCGAGGGTGTTATCACAGCTATCAACCTTGCCGACGTAGCGGCTGCGTAACCTGTTGTCACAGTAAACGAGATCAGCCGACCTGACGACAAGGGTGTTCCCCGATGCCCACTCAACAGCACCCGCCGCCGTTTCCTGGCCACCACGGCCGCGGTCCCGGCCGCGCGCCTGCCCTGCCGGCCATCGGCCCACCCAGGAACGCCGATGACGCGCTGCTCAAAGGCGTTCGCCCTCTGGTATGCTGGATTCGAGGCGCTCGAGAAAGACGACGGCCCCGAGGCCGTGGCCGAATCATGGCGACTCTCCGACTTTCACCCCACCGTCGCCAGCGCCATCACCCTCGCTCCTCGCTCGAAGCGATGCGGCGATGGTCCGACGATTCCCGGGAAACCTTTGCCAATCGGGTCGATGATCGGAGATGGAAGCCCATTGAGCGAATTTTTGAGGTGGCCCCGGACCTGGCACCGGCCGGCTTTACTCCCGGGACATCCCCGGTAATATGACGGCCGGGGTCGGCGGCGGAGGGGCGTGACGGTGAGGAACCCGAACGGGCGCAAATTGGGCCGGTATCGCATCTATTCGCTCCTTGGTCGGGGGGCCATGGGCGCAGTGTACCGTGCCCGGGACACGGAAGCGCGCCGGCCGGTGGCGTTCAAGGTTCTGCGTGCCGAGGCACTTGGCCCGGGCGACCGTAACGCCGCGGTTCAGCGCCTGCTCAAAGAGGCCCGCGCCGCCAGTTCCCTCCACCATCCCAACATTGTCGCGGTTCACGAGTACCGGATTCAACCCGAAGCCGCGGTTGCCGGCGAGGACGTTGTCGGCTACATCGCCATGGAACTGGTCTCGGGGCGATCCCTGGCCCGCCACTTTCAGATCAAGGATCGAGTCGGCCCGGACTTCGCGGTGCAGGTGATGGCCGGGGTCCTGGCGGCGTTGACCCATGCCCATGATCGGGGTGTCATCCACCGCGACGTGAAGCCGGGCAACATCCTGCTTAGCGTGGCCGGCAAGGTGAAACTTGCCGATTTCGGCATCGCCCACATCGAAGGGTTGCCGGCCGACGATGATGGTGCGCTCTTTGGCACCCTGTCCTATGTCGCGCCCGAACAGTTGCGGGGCGAACCGGCCGGCCGGCGCAGCGACCTGTTCTCGGCCGGTGCGGTATTTTACGAGGCGCTGACCGGCCGGCGCGCCTTTTCCGGTTTTGCTGCGGTGATCGCCCGCCGCATCCTGAACGACCAGCCGTTGGAGCCCTCGGTCCGCAATCCGCAGATGCCCAAGGGGTTCGACGCGGTGGTGGCCCGGGCGCTGGCCAAGGCGCCGGAGGAGCGGTTCGCTTCGGCCGCGGAGTTCGCTGCCGCCATCGAAGCCGTGGTCGGCGCGGCCCGCTGGGCCGAGGCGCTGGCGGCGGCCGACGACACCTCGGGCGTTACGGCCCCGCTTTGGAACACCAGTCGGACCGGCGGTGAAGAGGAGGCGCCGGAGCCGGCCGAAGAACCGGAGGAACTGTCCACCGCACCCCTGCGCCGTATTCTCGAGCAGGCGGCCCGGGCCTCGGAACCGGGTTCCGAGGCCGGACCGGCGGTGCCGCCGCCGCCGGTACCGCCGCGACGCCGGTCGGTCCAGGCGGCGGTCCGGGTGGCTGTCGTGGCGGGGTTGGTCGCGCTTGGGCTCGGGCTGATGGTGGTGGCGGGCGTCCGGTTGCCGCCGTCCGGGACCGCACCCTTACCACAGCCGGAGCGCCCGGGACAGCCGGTCCCGGCTCCGGTGGTCGCCGGAGCGCCGGCCGACCCGGCTCCGGCACCCGTGTCCCCGACATCGGCGGTTCCCGCGGTTCCGCATCCCGAGAGCCCGGCGCAACCGGCTCCGGTGGCCGCCGCCGAACCGGCCGGAGCCGAAGCCGCGGCGATTCCGGTTCCGCCGCCGGCACTTCCCGAACCGGCACCGGAACCGGAAAAGCCGGGCGAAGCCGTCGTGCCCCCCGGACCACCGTCACCGCCGCCAGAGCCGGTCAAACCCGAGCCGGTACCGTCACCGTCCCGGTCGGAGCCGTTGCCGCTGGCGTCCGCCCCTTCGCCGGCGGCAGTTGTCCTGAGCGAGCCGCCCCATCCGCCGCTGCGCAAGCCGCCGGTTCCCGGGGTCGCGCTGCCACCGGTGGCGTCCAGGCCCGAACCGGCGGTGTCGGAGCCGCCGAAGCCGGCCGCGGCGGTTTCACCATCACCGCCACCATCACCATCACCGCCACCATCTCCGTCGTCTTCGCCGGAACCGGCGCCGCCTGTGACCGCGACGGTGGCGGAACCGGTCCGGCCGGAAACCTCCGACACCGACCATACCCGGGAATTCGCCGCGGCGCTGGCGCTGTTCCGGCAGTCCAACCTGAGTGCGGCGGTCCAGGCGTTCCAGGCGTTCGTGACGGCATGGCCCGATGACCCGGCGGCGCCGGAGGCGCTTTATCACCTGGGCGAAGCCCGAATGGCGCTGGGCGATCCCGACACTGCCCGGGACAGTTTCGGGCGCCTTGCCGAACGTTATCCCTCTGCCACCCAAACCGCTCCCGGCCTCGTGATGTTGGGCATCGCCGAGAGCCGGCTTGGCCGGCGCGAGGCCGCGTGCGCCACCTTTAACCGGGCGCGCGGCGCCGCGCTGCCTCCTTGGGCGGCGCAGCGGCTGCTGGCGGAACAGCAGGTTGCCGGTTGTCCCTGAGACCGTCGTTCCGGCGGCAAGGCCGGGAGACAGGAGAGCCCATGATCCTCGCACGTCCCCAACCGTCACCGCTCCCGGCTGCGGCCGGGTCGCCGCAATCCTGGTGTCGGCTCCGGTGCCGACTGTGGACACTGGCGTTGTGGGGACTGGTGCTGGTCCTGCTCCCGGCGTCGGCCCGGGCCGAACGGATCGAACTCCGCGACGGCAGCGTGCTGATGGGCACGGTGGTCGGTCCCATGGGCGATCTGGTGACGATCAGGCTGAACGTCGGGACCATCGTTGCGGTGCATGGCGCCGACATCGCGTTTCGTGGTCCCCGGCCGGCGCCGTCTCCGGCCGGGGTTTCGCCACCCGCCCCAACGCTGCTTCCGGTGCCTCCGGCGCCTCCCCCGGTTCCGGTGCCGCCGTTGCGTTTCCATGGCTCCAACACCATGGGCGAGCGTCTGGTGCCGGCGCTGGTGGATCGCTTCGTCGCCACTCGGGGGGCCGGTGCGTCGCCGTGGCTGGCCGGGGCCCTGTCCGGTGAGAAGACCCTGATCGTCAACGGTGGCGACCCCGGCCTGCCGCGTGAGATCGAGGTGCGTGCCTTCGGTTCCGAAACCGCTTTCGCCGCGCTCCAGACCGGGGGCGCCGATATCGGGCTGTCGGCCCGGCGCATCCGCGACAGCGAAAGCGCGTCGGTGCGCGGACTCACCGAACAGACGGTGGCGCTGGACGGCATTGCGATCGTCGTCCATCCCAACAACCCGGTGCGGGCACTGACCCCTGGCCAGCTTTCGGGCATCCTTTCGGGTGACATTACCGATTGGGGCGCGGTGGGCGGTATTCCCGGCCCGATCGGCCTGCGGCTGCCCGACGAGCGGTCGGCCCTGCCCGCAACCATCCAGACCTTGGTCATGGGCGGCCGGCGGATCGTCGCCACCGCCGAACGCCTGGAATCGAGTCAGGAGATCTCGGCGCGGGTTGCGGCCGAACCCGGTTCCCTGGGTCTGGTCAGCCTGGCCTATATCGACCGGACCCGGGCGCTGGACATCAGGACCTGCTCGGGCAGCGTCGCGCCCACCGCGTTTGCGGTCAAGGCGGGAGACTATCCCCTGACCCGCCGCCTGTTTTTCTATGCCCGGCCGCGCCCCAGGCCGGCGGTGATCGACGATGTCCTGGCCTTTTCGGCCGCTCCGGCGGGCCAGAGCGCCATCGCCGCCGCCGGCTTCGTCAACCTGGAAATCGAAAGCGATGGCGGCCTGTCGCGCCGGGTCCGCCGTGAGCTTCTGATCGATGACAGCAGCATCGATTTCGCCCTGGCCCGGGGTTTCCTCAAGGCCACCGAAGGCGCCGGCCGGCTGTCCCTGACCTTCCGGTTCGGCGAAGGCGGCGCCGCCCCCGACGGCGACGCCGACACCGACATCCAGCGCCTCGCCGCCTTCATGAAAAGTCCCGCGGGCCAGGGTCACCAACTGATCGTGCTTGGCTTTTCGGGGCCGACCGATACCTTCCAGAAAGGCGCGGCGTTGTCGGAGAGCCGGGCCCGCGAGGTTGCCCAGCGGCTGGACCGGAGTGGGCTGAAGGCGGCCACGGTGGCCGGCTTCGGTGCCATCACCACCTCGTGCGCGGAAACCCCCGACAGCCGGGAGCGCAGTCGCCGGGTCGAGGTGTGGATGCGGTAATAACGCCCGTTTCGGTCCCGCCTCCTGATCGACAAGGGGGCGTGGTCCCGCTATATCAGTATCCGGTAGGCGGGCCGGTATTCCCGGCCTTGGGCGTGGCACAGGAGCGCAAACAGGTATGACCGAAGGCACTGGGAACTCAGGCACGGGGAGCGAAGGGACCGGACTGTTGACCGTGACCGCCAGCGCGGCGCGGCGGATCGGCGCGATCATCAAGGGCGAAGGTCGGGACGGCCTGATGTTGCGGCTGTCGGTGGCCGGTGGCGGCTGCTCGGGCTTCCGTTATGATTTTACGCTGGATGACAGCCGCAATGAGGACGATGCGGCGTTCGAGCGGGATGGCGTTACGGTGGTGGTTGATCGGTGTTCCTTGGATCTGGTGGGCGGGGCGACCCTGGATTTTGTCGAGGATCTGATCGGATCCTCGTTTCAGGTGCGCAATCCCAATGCCACTGCTTCTTGTGGTTGTGGTTCGTCGTTCGCGGTGTGAACCGGCGTCACTCCGGGGGGCGCGGTGCCCCCGGACCTCCTCGCCAAGGGCCGGCGGCCCTGCGGAACCCGGGACTTTGGCAATGGCGGCTGACGGTGTGGGGTCTTTGGCGGGGAAAACCCGCTTCAGGATCGGGGCGCTCGTGATCACCACGATCAGGGCGGCGCTGGTGTTGGTCGCAGCCCTGGTCTGGCTGCGGGGGGGGCCGGTGGCAGCCGAGTGTCTGTCGCCCGAGGGCAAGGTGATCGACCTTGCCTTCCTCAATTGCGTCAAGGCCGGGAACAACTATCTCGGGAGCTTTGATCGCCAGGCGATCGACCAGCTGCGGGGCCGGTGGGATGTCGACTGCGTCAAAAAAACCAATCCCACCGACCTGATTCCCGAAGACGAAAAAAACAAGCTGCTGGCGGTACGGCGGATTGGCCACGCCTATCATATCTACCTGCACTATCTGCTTGATGATTCCTATTACGCCTGGGTGGTTTCGTTCGTCGACAAGGACACCGTCCGAACCGAGTATAAAGGGCGGATGCGGGGCGGTAAGGTTGAAGAATGGGTGATCGACGGGCGCAATACCAAGACCGGAGAGCCGGTCAGGTTGCTGTCCCGTTGCAGCCGGGTGCTGTGGTGTTCGGTGACCGATGGCGCCAGCACCAACATGGAAGACGACGCCGGTTCGGTTCAGCCCTATTTCAGCCGGGGCGATCAGTGGCCGTTGGTTCTGGATCTGGCGGCCGGCACCGCCAATGTCCCGTACCGGCAGAATCGGGCGGGTAAGATGGCCTCGGTCAACGAACAATATGCTCTGAACACCACCGATACCCTGTACACCCTGAAATCCGTGGACTCCGCCTTTGGCATGCTCAACAACGGATTGTTCGTGGTCGATGGCATTACCATCGAGGTTAACCGGCAGAAAGGTGCCTTCTCAAAGATTCTGAAGATCCTCGATCGGAATGTCAGTCAGGGCAGCTACCAGTTCTTTACCGAAGCCGGGCAGTGCCGGCGTGCCGAATGGTCGGTGATCACGCCGCCCCATCAGAAGTTTTGAGGGTTCCGGGATTTCATCTCTTCGGCGGCCGCCCGGCGGCGGCCGGTGTGGGGGCCAGCGGGAGGGGCTCATGACGGTACGGATACTGCTGGCGGTCGTGTTGGCCCTTGCCGCGACCTGTGCCGGTCCGGCAGCGGCGGCGGGCAGGGCGGGGAGCGCACCTTCGGCGCCACCGCCGCCGACGCTGCCGCCCACGGAAGACGTGGCGCCGGCGCTGAGCGGCGCGCTGCCCCCGGCGACCGGGAAGAGTGCGGAGATTACCGGTTTTCGCTCGGCCCGTTTCGGGATGAACGAAAGCGGGGTCCGGCAGGCCATTCGCTCGGATTTCGGCAGTGCCGTCAACACGGTGGTTGTGACAAAGGATGATCTGGAAAAGACCACCGCTCTCCAGATCGGCGTCGACGAGCTGTTGCCGGTGGCCGGCAAGGGCAAGGTCTCCTACGTCTTTGGCGCGCAATCCAAGGCCCTGATCGAGGTTAACGTCGCCTGGGGCGCTGCGGCGGGAGTCGAGACCAGTCCCGAGGCGCTGATCGAGGCCGCGGATCTGCTGAGAACCCATTTCATGGCGGCGCCCTTCCGGCCGGAAGACCTGCTGCTCAACTGGCAACTGCCCGATGGTTCGACGGTGGTGTTGCGCGGTTTGGACCGTCACCACCATGCGGTGCTGCTGGTTCTGGCGGGCGAAAAGCAAAGTGCGCCGACGGATGTCGAAGGCGCGGTGCCGATCCTCAGGGTTACGACCTTGATGCTGTCGTATATTCAGGACCTTCGGCATTTTGACGGTTTTCACCTGAAGCGGGAGGCGTTTTGAGCATCCAAGCTGCGGTGATGGCGGGTCGTTCCGGCCGCGGCCATCGAAGACGTCTGGTGGCGGTCGCGCTGGCCGCCGGCCTGACCGGTGCCGCGGCGCCGGCCGCCGCGGTCACCGAGACCTGCGACAAAGTGGACGGCGCCCATTCGGTGTCCTACGATTTGGGGGCGGTGCTGACCATCGTCAACTATCTCGATCATCCGGTGCTGATTTATTGGCTTAACTATCAGGGTAACCGGGTGCTCTACCGTACCCTCGGTCCGGGGGATGGCTATCCGCAGAAGACCTTTTTCACCCATGTCTGGCTGGCCACCACCGAGGACGGAAGTTGTGCCGGCTTGTTCCAGGTCGACCGACAAAGCGATCGTTTTGCCATCCGTGCCGAGACCGTGCCCGCGGCGTTGCCGCCGTCAAAGCCCGATGCCCGATTGAAGACCCTGGCTCCCGGGTGGCAAGGGGGCGAATGACCCCGGACGAAAGAATAAGGACGAAAGAAAAGGCTTGCCAGGGTGGGCAGGGGGGATTCTTCTATGGGCATGAGTCGTCCCGGCGTCTTGAGCGCAGTGGTTGATCCGGCGCGCGAGGAGGTTGGTTCCGTCGCCCGGCGACGTCACGGCTTGAAACTGAATAACGGGATCAGGCGCCGGGGCCGCTACGAAACCGCTCCCACGAGGAGACAGTTTTATGACGCCACGGATTGCCGATCTTCTCGGGCGCATTCAGGCGCTTGAAGAGGAATTGGTCCAGGAAGTGGAGAGCGGCCTCGTTCTGCGCGGCTTTAGCCTGAAAGGCAAGGTCATCGCGTTCGAGAGGGAGGTGATCGAACGGCATCGCTGCCTGCGGCTGGGGCTGGTGCGCTATCTGAGCGGGATACCACTGCGGAACATGTTATCGGCGCCGGTCATCTATTCGATGATCCTGCCGTTACTTCTCCTTGATGGCTGGGTCAGCGTATACCTGAGCATATGCTTCCGAATCTACGGCATCCCGCAAGTTCGACGCGCCGGGTATATCGTGTTCGATCGTCATCACTTGGCTTACCTGAACTGGATTGAGGCGTTGAATTGCAGTTATTGTGCCTATGGCAACGGCGTCATCGCCTATGTCCGCGAAATTTCGAGCCGGACCGAGCAGTATTGGTGCCCTATCAAACATGCCGTGCGCCTCCGGGACTCCCATAAACGCTACCTGGATTTTCTGGAATACGGCGATGCCGACGGGTATCATGGGCAGCTGGAAGAATATCGCAAGAAGGTTCGCGACTCCTGAGCGATCGGCCGCCGGTGCCTGTCGGCTTGGCTCGGTAACAAAGCTTCAATTGTCTAAAGGAAACGCCGCGGCTCTCCGGCCGGATGTCGGCCGGGCAGACCGGAACGGGGTTATTGCCGGCAGTAAAGCTCGTACCCTTCTTTCCAACCGCTGTCCCACAACAGGGCGCGGTCGCTGCCCGGCCGGTAGGGATTGGTCGTGATTGGCCGCTTCCGCTTTGCCGCTTCGACGCCCTCGCGGAAGGCATGAAGTGCCCATCCACGCTCGAATGTCTCGGCGTCCTTCCGTTCGGCCAAAGGGTTGCTCCCAAACGAGCTTTGGATCGAATGTGCCATGCCGGCATGATACCGCAGTCCCTGCCGAATGCAATGGGTAAAAATATCCACCGGACAACAGACGGTTGTGACTGAAGGCGGGTCGGTGACGCCTGCGCCGGTATTGGACGGCAACCCCCAGCCCGTCGACAAATCCGGTCGAAAATCAGAAAAGAAAGACAGGGAAGTGAAGCGAAGCGACGGCTTAAAACCATTTGCCGGATGGCGCGGACAGGCAACCCGGTGGCGGGTCTGTGCTGGCGGCGAGGGCACGGCGATTAATTTATAAGCTTGTGACCTTTTTCAGCGAAACGGTGGACAGAGATTCCGGCGGGCGAAAATGCCCGCCCTGCGGCATTTCGGCCATTGCAAATCGTTCGCATTTGCATAGGATGCCTCATCGCACCGGGTGGGCATGGCCATGCCCGATCATCCGACGCTCGGGCTGTCGCACGAAGTGAGAGAAGCAGCAGATGACCGTACACTTCGATGAATTGACCGTAACCGCAACTGGCGGCATGACCTTTGGCTGGCGGCGGATATTCGCGGTTGCCGGTCCCGGGCTGGTGGTCATGCTGGCCGACACCGACGCCGGCAGCGTCATCACGGCCGCCCAAAGCGGCGCCCAATGGGGCTACAAGCTGCTGTTGCTGCAAGCCATTCTGATTCCCATCCTGTTTGTCGTCCAGGAACTGACGGTTCGGCTGGGGGTGGTCACCGGGCGCGGTCACGGCGAACTGATCCGGGAACGCTTCGGTCGCGGCTGGGCCTGGCTTTCGGTCTCGACCATGGCATTGGCCTGTCTGGGGGCACTGGTGACCCAACTCAGCGGCCTTGCCGGGGTGGCGCAGCTTTTCGGGGTCCCGGTCTGGCTGGCTTTGGGACTGACCATCGCGATGATCGTGTTCATGGTCTGCACCGGTTCGTACCGGTCGGTGGAGCGCATCGCCATCCTGTTCGGACTTTTTGAACTGGTGTTTCTCAGCGTGGCGTGGCAGGCGGCGCCGCAGATGGCCCAGATCTCGGCCCAACTTACGGCGCTGCCGCTGGGCGACGGCGGTTTCCTGTACCTCGCGGCGGCCAATATCGGCGCGGTGATCATGCCCTGGATGGTCTTTTATCAGCAATCCGCCGTGGTCGATAAGGGTCTGACCGTGCGCCACCTCAGGGTGCTGCGCTGGGACACCGCGGCGGGGGCGGTGCTGACCCAGTTGGTGATGGCGTCGGTGCTGATTGCGGTGGCGGCGACCATCGGCCAGACCCGGCCCGATGCCAGTCTCGACGATGTCCCCCAGATCGCCAACGCCTTGACGCCGTTCCTGGGGGATGTCACCGGCCGGATCGTGTTCGCGTTCGGCATCAGCGGTGCGGCGCTGGTCGCAACCATCGTGGTCTGCCTGACCGCGGCCTGGGGTCTGGGCGAGGTCGCGGGCTATCGCCGCTCGCTGTCGGACCATCCCCGGGAGGCGCCGGTTTTCTACGGCATCTTCACCGCGGCGCTGGTTCTGGCGGCGCTGGTGGTTGGCTCGGGGGTCAATCTCGTCAGTCTTTCGGTGGCGGTGGAGGTGATGAACGCGATGCTGTTGCCGATCGTGCTCGGTTTCCTGTTCATGTTGGCCCGCCGGGCGTTGCCGGCGCCCTATCGCCTGAGCGGGGCCTATGCCTGGGTGGTCGGTACGGTGATCCTGGTCACGGCGGGCTTTGGTCTTTATGCTGGCCTCGCCGGCGCCATCGGCGGCTGACGCTTCGGTTTTGGGGTGCAGTGGTTTATGATCGGGCCGCCGTTGCTCGGAAGTATCCATGATCGTGCCGCCATCGCCGCCAGGGCATGCCGCCCCGCCTCAGTCCGGTTCGCCGCATCCCGCCGTTGACACCGACGATCTGCTGGTGACCGGGGCCGGACGATGGCGGCGTCCGGTGCTGGTCGGGGCGCTGGCGGTGCTGGTGGCCGGTGGTGCGCTGGCCGCGGCCGGCCTCGTGCCGGCGCTGGTCGGGCGGCTGGGGCCGGCGGCGGCCGTGATGGCGCTGACGGCGGCGGCGGCATTGCTGGCGGCGGCGGCCGGGCTGTTGCCGGCGGCCGTGGTTTTGTATGGCCGCGCCGGCGGGGCGCGGACGTTGGCCCGGCTGGTGTGGTGGGGCGGCTGGCCCCAGGCGGTGCTGGCGGCGGTGGTGGCCGAGGCCGCCATCGCCGCGGCGATCCTCGCCTGCCGGACCGTGGTGGGACCGGACGGTGCCGGGAGCGTGGCGGGCGGGGAGGCCTTGCCGGCGCTGGTGGCCGGGCTGGCGGTGACGCTGGGCTTTCCGCTGCTGGTGTTCGAACGTCACCTGACCGCGGCCGGTTCGGGGTTTCCCGAGGCGGCGGCGCTGGCCCGGTTGCTGAGGCTGCCCCTGTTGGTGCTGGCCGGCGGCGGTCTTGGCGTGGTGGTGGCGGTTGCCGGGGTTCCGGCCGCCTTGTGGCTGGTCCGCGGACTGGCCGCACTGGCCGGGGTGATCGCCCTCGAGACCTTGCTCCGGGCGGTGGGCCGCCTGTTCCTGCCCGCCGCGCGAGGGGCCGAGGTCCGGGCGCTGGCCGGTGGCACCGTGGCGGCGCTGGTGCTGGATCGACGTCCGGGCGGGCGCGGGGCGGCGGGCACCACCCTGGCCGATCGTTTCGGCATTGACCTGTCGCGAAGCTGGGCGCTCGGCTTCGTCCGCCGGGCGGTGTTGCCGCTGGTCTTCGGGCTCATGGTGCTGGCCTGGGGCGTTACCGCCCTGACCGCGCTGGGTCCCGACCAGCGCGGCATCTATGAACGGCTGGGGGCGCCGGTGGCGGTGTTCGGCCCGGGCCTGTCGCTCCATCTGCCCTGGCCGTTCGGGATGGTGCGGCCTACCGAATACGGCACGGTCCATGAAATCGCGGTGGCGCTGCCCGTGGACGGGTCGGGCGCGGCGGCCGGGCAGGGGATGACCGGCGCCGGGACGGCCGACGGCCCGGCACCGGCCGACGCCGACCGGCTGTGGGTCGAAGTTCACCCGTCCGAGGTGTCCTATCTGCTGCCGGGTGCCGGAAGCAGCGGCGCCTTTGAGCTGGTGGACCTGGATTTGCGTCTGGTTTACCGCATCGGCATGACCGATGGCGCCGCCATCGCCGCTCATACCAGGGTGTCGGAGCCCGAGGCGCTGATCCGGGCCTATGCCGGTGCCTGGCTGATCCGCCTGTTTTCGACCCGGACGCTGCCGGGCCTGTTGCGCGAGGATACCAGCCGGCTGCAACAGGAAATGAAGGTAACGCTCCAGCGGGGTCTCGACGAGGCGGGCAGCGGTCTGGAACTGTTGGCGGTGGTGATTGATGCCATCCATCCGCCGCCGGGTGCCGCCGCCGCCTACCACGGGGTTCATGCCGCCGGGATTCGGGCCGCGGCCGAAGTCGCCCGGCAGCGCCGCGATGCTGTGACCGTCACCGGCGAGGCCCGGGAAAAGGCGACCATGACCCTCAATCTGGCCGCCACCAATGCCGCGGAGACCCAGGCGCGGGCCGCCATCGACCGCATCCGGTTCCTCGCGGAACTCCAGGCCCAGCGCGAGGCCGGAGAGGGGGTGGCCCTGGATCGCCGGCTCACGGTTCTGGAACGCAGTCTGGCGGGCGGCACCCTGACCATTATCGACCGGCGGATTCCCCTGCGGGACGATACCACCCTTGATTTCAGAAACCTGACCGCCGGCGGCGCGGCGGCGTCCGACGCCGTCGATTCCGATATCCCGGTGGCCAGGACACGGTCACCGGACAATCCGGACAATCCGGCATCGGACACTTCGGCGCCCGGGGCCGGAACCGCGAGCCCGGAGGCGCCGGTTTCGCCGGGTTCACCGGATCCGGCCGAGGGACCGTGACGGCCCGTGGCGAGAGTGTGGAGAGGATGTTGTGATGTCGGGTGCGCACGCCTGTTTCAGTCATGACCATGGGCATGATCACGAACACGGGGGACATGATCACGGCGGCCATGGTTCGGGCCGGGCCGCGCTGTTGCGGGTGGTGATCGCGGTGCTGCTGGTGGCGGCGGCCGGGCTGGCCTCGGCGGCGGTGATGGTGGGGGCGGGCAGTGCGGTGGTGGTCACCCGGTTCGGTGACCCAGTGCGCATTTATACCGAGCCCGGGCTGCACTGGAAACTGCCGGCGCCCATTGAGGCCACGGTTACGGTGGATCTCCGCCTGCACACCACCTCCAGCGGCCTGCTGGATGTCGGAACCGCCGATGGCCTGCGGGTGCTGATGCAGGCCTATATCGCCTGGCAGGTGCCGGCCGAACCCGAGGCCATCCGCCGCTTCCTGCAAAGTGTGCGCAACCAGCCCGATAATGCCGGGCGGCAGCTGCGGACCTTCCTTGGTTCGGTGCTGGCGGTGACCGCAGGCACCTTCGACCTTGCAGGTCTGCTCAACACCGATCCTTCCCGGCTGCGGCTGGAGGCTTGCGAGGCGCAGTTGCGCGAACGGATGGCCGATCAGGCACTCAAGACCTACGGCGTCGGCATCCGTCAGGTCGGGTTGGAACGCCTGACCCTGCCCACCGAGACCATGACCGCCACGGTGGACCGGTTGCGGGCCGAGCGCGAAACCGTGGCCGAGGAGCGCATGGCCGAAGGCCGCCGTCAGGCCGCCGAGATCACCTCCAACGCCCAGCGTGACGCCCAGATTCTCCAGGCCCGGACCGAGCAGGAAGCGGCTGGGATCGAGGCCCGGTCCCGCCTGGACGCGGCGCGGATCATCGGCGAAGCCTACCGGGCCGATCCCGAGCTGTATACCCTGCTGCGCTCCCTCGATACCCTCGACAAGGTCATTCGCGGCAACACCCATCTGATCCTGCGCACCGATGCCGCGCCGTTCCAGGTGCTCTCGGACGGCGTCGGGGGTGGGGCGCCGGCCAGAGGCGCACCGGTACCCGTACCCGGGCCGGCGGCGGCGGGAGCAAAGCCGTGACGGACGTAGCCGCGGCCGCTCCGACCCCGACGGCCCCGCCCCCGAGCGCCTGGGTTCAGGCCATCGATCTGGCCTTCGTCGCGGTGTTCCTGGTGGTGGCCGGGCTGGCGGTGCTGTGGGTGGCCTCGGGCATCCGGCAGGTCGGACCGGGAACCCAGGCGGTGGTCTCGCGCTTCGGGGCGGTGGTGGCCGGGCACGGTCCCGGGCTGCTCGTAACCTGGCCTGCCCCCATTGCCCGGGTGGACATCGTTCCCGGTCCCGATCGGCTGATCGAGGTCCCGCTGTCGCGTTTCGGGGCGGGCGAGCCGCCGGACCTCGCGGCCGTGCTTGACCCGCGCCGGAACACCGCATTCGTGCTCACCGGTGATGTCGGGCTGGTCCGGCTGGAGGCGACGCTGCTCTACACCATCACCGTGCCTTCGGCCTGGCTGCTGGCCCGCGACCGGCTGGGGCCAGCCCTGGACCGGCTGGCCGCGGCCAGCCTGGCCGCGGTTGCCGCCGGCAGCGATCTGGACGGGGTGATGGTAGCCCGGCCCGAGGCCCCGGCCAGCGCCGCCGCCGCGGCCCGGCGCGAGGCGCTGCGTGGCGCCGTGGTTGCCGGCATCAACCGGAGGCTCCAGGCCCTGGAGGACCAGGGCGCCGGCCTTGGCATCCGGGTGGCCCGCCTGGATCTTTCGGCGGCCCTGCCCGCGGTGCTGGCGCCGGTCTACCAGGACGTGCTGTCGGCGGTGCAGCGGGCCGAACAGGTCGTTGCCGAGGCGCGAACCGCCGCGGCCGGGATCGGCCAGGCCGCCGACCGCCTGCACATCCAGATTCTGCGGCAGGCCGAGGGCGCCGCGGTCCAACGGGTGGCCGCCGCCCGCAGCCGGACCGCCGGGCTGCTGGCCCTGGCTGCCCACGCCGAAGAACTGCCCCGTGCCCCGGTGCTGGAGCGGGTGTTCCGCGAGCGCATCGGGGCGATCCTCGAGCAGGCGGGCAGTGTGACCACCGTGGAGCCGGGCATGACCCCGAAATTGATCCTGCCGGGGACGCCGCCATGACCGGCAGGCCGGTTCCCCCCGAGACGTCCGGCGCCCTGCTCGGCGCCACCGAGCGGCTGGTGTTGGGCCTGCGGCTGGCGCTGGCGCTGGCCGCCGCCGGTCTGTTGCTGCTGTCCTTCGGACTGGCGTGGCTGGCGCCCGACCAGGGCGAGGTGGCCGGGCTGATCGCCGGGGTTGCGGCGCTGCTGGTGGCGCCGCCGGTCCTGGTCGGGGCGTGGCGTTCCCTGACCCGGCCCAGCCTGTGCGGTCTGACCGACCAACTGGTGTCGCTGGCGGTGATCGCCGCCTGGGCGGTGGGCGATCTGACCACCGCGGCGCTGTTGCCGCTGGTGATGACCGTCGGCCATATCCTGGAGGAGCGCAGCCTGCTCGGCTCACGCGAGGCCATCGAGGCGCTGGGTCGGCTGACCCGCAGCCGCGGCCGCCGGCTGGCGCCCGACGGCGCCGTCACCGAGGTCGATGCCTCGGAGCTGCGTCCGGGCGACCGGGTCGAGCTGCGGGCCGGCGACCGGATCCCGGCCGACGGCATCGTACTGACCGGAACCTCGAGCCTCGATACCGGATCGGTGACGGGCGAGTCGTTGCCGGTGGAGGTGCGTGCCGGCGATCCGGTACTGGCCGGAACCACCAATTGCTGGGGCCGGCTGGAGGTGGAGATCACCCGCACCGGCCGCGAGACCGTGCTGGGCAAGGTGGTGGCCCTGATGCACGAGGCCGAGCGCGCCAAGCCGCCGGTGACGCGGTTGCTGGAACGCTACGCCGGCCGTTATCTGGTGCTGGTGCTGGCACTGGCCGCCGGTGCCTGGTTTGCCAGCCATCAGGTTTCGGTGATGATGGCGGTGCTGGTGGCGTCGTGCCCGTGCGCCCTGGTGCTGGCGGCGCCGGCCACCGCGGTTGCGGCGCTGGCGGTGGCGGCACGCCATGGCATCCTGATCAAGGGTTCGGCGTTCCTGGAGGAACTGGCCGGGGTCGATTCGCTGATCCTCGACAAGACCGGCACCCTCACCCATGGCGAGTTGTGCCTGACCGAGGTGATCCCGGCGCCCGGGGTCGATGCCGCCGCCATGATGGCGCTGGCCGCCGGACTGGGCAGCGCCAGCAGCCATCCGGTGAGCCGGGCGGCGGCGGCGGCGGTTCCGGTGGCGGACCGGCTGCCGGTTTCGGATCTGGTGGAGATCGGCGGCATCGGCCTGACCGCCCGGGACCGGGGGGCGCGGGTGGTGTTCGGCCGGGCCGAGGTTCTGCGCGCCCAAGGCATCGACCCGGGTGAACCGCCGGACCACGACGGGCCGGCGGCCTGTGTCGGCCGCGACGGGGTGTTGTTGGGCTGGCTGCTGTTTGCCGACCGTTCGCGGGCCGAGGCCCATGAGGCGCTGGAGGACCTGCGCGGTCTCGGCCTGACCCGGCAGGTGCTGCTCTCGGGCGACCGTCGTCGGGTCGCCGAAGCGGTTGCCGGCGCCATCGGCATTTCCGAGGTCGAGGGCGAGGTGCTGCCGGAACAGAAGCTCCAGCGGGTGCTGGATCAGGTGCGGGCCGGCTGGCGGCCGTTGGTGGTGGGCGACGGCGTCAACGATTCGCTGGCGCTCAAGGCCGGCGCGGTCGGGGTGGCCATGGGCGTCAACGGAACCGATGTGGCGCTGGCCTCTGCCGATCTGGTGCTGATGACCAGCGACCTGCGCCGCCTCGGCACCTGCATCCGGCTGGCCCGGCGTTGCCGGCGGACCATAGCCGTCAACGTTGCCCTGGGTCTCGGCTGGACCGCCGCGGTCATATCGGTGGCGGCGCTGGGTTGGTTCGGCGCGGAGGGGGCGCTGGCCGCGGCGGTGCTGCACAATCTCGGAACGCTGGCGGTGATGGCCAATGCCGGCCGATTGCTGCGCTTTGATGAGCGGTTGGCCTGAGGCCGCTGTTCGGTCGGTTCGGGAGTGGTATAATCTCTGCCGAATCTTCGGGCTCCGGTACGCCCGTTTACGAGAGAGAGCGATGATCGATCTAGGGTTTCTCAAGTCTCACCAGCGGCTGGTCGCCATCGACGCCGAGACCACCGGCAACCCGATCATGACCGCGGCCCAGATTCGCAAGGCGCCCAAGGGCTTCCGGCCCCCCGGGGTGATGATCGAGATCGGTTGCGTCGAGTTGCTGCGCACCGATGGCGGCTGGCGCAAGGGCGAGACCTGGCAGACCCGGATCAACCCGGACGGCCCGATCCATCCCCAGGCGATCAAGATTCACGGCATCAAGCCGGCCGAACTCAAGGCCGCGCCGAGATTTGCCGACATTGTTCAGGATTTGTTGCGTTATCTCGGCGAGGCGCCGTTGCTGGCCCATGCCTATCGCAACGAAAAGCAATTCCTCGATTACGAGATGGCGCGCGCGAAACTGATCGCGTGGGACGAGGAAGCTTTCGCAGATAATCGTTTCATCTGCACCCAGGAAATCTACGCCGCGGTCTATCCCGGCGCGCCCAAGTCGCTGAACGCGGTTTCCGACCGGTTATGGCTGGATCGCTCGGAACGCTTCGCGTTCCATGGGGCGCTGCTGGACGCCGACCTGACCGCCGACGCCTTCGTCGAGTTGGAACGCCGGATCGCCGCCGGACCGGAATCGGAAACGCCGCGGTCGGTGGATCTGGGGTGACCTGAATTCGCGGGGCGGAGCGCCCCTTATACGCGAGGATGGCGCACTTGTCTTGATTTTGCAGGGCGCTGCCCTGCACCCGCAAGGAGGCTCGCCTCCTTGACCACCAGGACTCATGGGTTCAAAGGGCCGATCAGCTCTTTGCGGGTGTGGGCGGAGCCCACGGTCGGAGTGGATGGGATGACCCTCAGCGTATCGAATCTGGAAATGGACATCGCCCAGGCGTGCAACCTGCACTGTTTTGGCTGCTGCCATTATTCCAATTATGGATTAAAGGGGGTGATTCCGTTCGACCAGGGCCGGGAGTGGATTGCCGCCTGGGTCGGACGACTGAATCCGCGGGCGTTTTCTTTGCTGGGGGGCGAACCGGCGCTGAACCCGGACCTGATCCGGTACATCGCGTTCGCCGCCGAAGTCTGGCCCGAGGCGCAGCGCACCGTCGTTTCCAACGGGATGTATCTGCACCGCCATGAAAACCTGTTCCCGGTGCTGAAGGCCACCGGGACCCGGCTTGAGGTCAGCATTCATTCCCATGACGATCCGGTTTATACCGCCCGTTCCGGCGGACCGATCGCGACCCTGAAGGAACAGGCGGCGGCGCACGGGGTGGTCATGACCACCCGGGATGCCAAGACCCTGTTTCACGTCACCTATCGCGGTTACGGTCCGACCATGCGGCCGTTCGAGGACGAAGACCCGCGCCGGTCGTGGGAGGTCTGCCAGAACAAGCGGTGCATCACCCTCTGGCAGGGCCGGCTCTGGAAGTGTCCGCCCATCGCCTTCCTGCGGCTGGTCCTGGAACGGCACGACCTGACCGGATGCGCCGCATGGCAGCCCTATCTGGAATACCAGGGCGTGCCGCCCACCGCCGGCGACGCCGCAATCAGCCGGGTGTTTGCCCAGACCGAGGAGGATATCTGCGGCATGTGTCCGGCACGGTTCAACCTGATCAAGAAGACCAACGTCACCGATCCTTTCAAGTTCGGCGATCCCTTGCCGTTCGAGGTGATCAGGGGTCCGGCCCCTGAAAAGACCGCCTGAACGCTATCGGCCGGTTAGGGATGTTCACAGGACGCCGCTGGACCGGCCAGGAGAAAGGCAGTGCGTGCCGCCCTTGCCCGTCCCGGCGCCCGGCCTTCGGCGGACGCCATTGCCCGGCAGTTCAAAGGCGCGAAACGCGAACGGGTGGCGGAAATACTCCAGGTTATGGCCATCGTGGGGTAACGTTTGACAGATATGGCATTTCACGCATGGATCAGTGACAGGCGGTCCGGCGTGCCGACCCGGGCGGCAGCGGTCTTTTCCCATCTTAGGCGCGAGCGGCGCCAACGTCCCGCTCACCCGATCCTTATCCCCCGGTTGCGGGCGTCGGCGGTCTGGCCTATTTTCGCCGGGGCGGGGGGGGCACTGCCGGTGACGGATTCCTTCCCTTTCCCCTTCTTCGTGGCACGGTGACATGCTGTTTTCTGGTCCGATCGCCTTTACCGCGCCCTGGGTTCTTGCAGCGCTGGCGGTGCTGCCGCTGGTGTGGTGGCTGCTGCGCCTGACGCCGCCGGTGCCCCGGCTGGTGCGGTTTCCGGCGCTGGGGTTGTTGCGTGACCTGATGGCGCGGGAAGAGACGCCGGCGCGCACGCCGCCCTGGCTGCTGGTGCTGCGGCTGGCTATCGGGGCGCTGGTGATCGTCGGGCTGGCGGGACCGGTGTGGCATTCGGACGCGGCGTTGCCGGGCGGCGGGCCGGTGTTGCTGGTGATCGATGACGGCTGGAGCGCAGCCCGCGACTGGCCGGCCCGGCAGCAACTGCTGGCCGAATTGCTGACCCGGGCCGAACGCCAGGACCGGCCGGTGATGGTGGTGACCACGGCGCCGGTGGCCATGCCCGGCGGGGTTGCGGGGGGTACCGGGAATGGGGGGGGGGGGCGGTCGCCGGTTAGGGGGCCGATGCCGGCGGCCGATGCCCGGAGGTTGCTCCAGGGGCTGGAGCCGCAACCCTGGCCCGAGGACCGGGCGGCGGCGCTGGCGGCGCTGAAGGCGTCGCGGCCGGGCGGGGCGATTTACTCGGTCTGGCTCAGCAACGGTCTCGAAGATGCCGGGGCGGCGCCGCTGGTCGGTTATCTGAAGGACCTGGGCGGCTTGCGGGTGGCGGTGCCGGGGGTGCTGCCGGACCTGCTGCTGCCGCCGGTGACCGAAGGCGAGGCGCTGACGGCGCGGCTGGTGCGGGCGGCGCCGGGGCCGGCGCGCCCGGTGGCGGTGCGGTTGTCGGCGGCCGACGACCGGTTGCTGGGGGAGGAAGCCGCGTCCTTCGCGGCCGGCGGTACCGATGCCGAAGTGCGGTTTGCCCTGCCGCTGGAAATGCGCAACCAGGCGGTGCGGCTGGGTCTCGAGGGTCAGGCGACGGCGGCGGCGACGGTGCTGCTGGATGAACGCTGGCAAAGGCGGCCGGTGGGGCTGGTGACCGGCCGGCAGGGCAACGAGTTGCAACCGTTGCTGAACGATGTCTATTACCTGGATCGGGCGCTGAGCCCGACCAGCGAGGTCCGGCGGGGCAGCCTGACCGAACTGCTGGGCGGCGATGTTTCGGTGCTGGTTCTGGCCGATATCGGCGCCTTGGATGCGGTCGAAGCTGCGGCTCTCGACCAATGGGTGACGCAGGGCGGCCTGTTGCTGCGCTTTGCCGGACCGCGGCTGGCCCACGACGCCGATGCCTTGCTGCCGGTGCGGTTGCGGCTGGGAGACCGGGTGCTGGGCGGGGCGCTGTCCTGGGCCAGGCCGCTGCACCTGTTGCCCTTCGAGTCCGGCTCGCCGTTTTCGGGTCTGACCATCCCTGACGATGTCACCGTCGAGCGTCAGGTGCTGGCCGAGCCGACCCTGGACCTGGGCGACCACACCTGGGCGCGGCTGACCGACGGCACGCCGCTGGTCACGGCCAACCGTCATGGCAAAGGGACCATCGTGCTGGTCCATACCACCGCGAGTCCCGACTGGTCGTCTCTGGCGCTGTCCGGGCTGTTCGTGGACATGCTGCGGCGGCTGGTGGCGCTGGGGGCCGGTGTTGGCGACGAAGGGGGGGGCGACGCAGGGCGGGGCGGCGAGGGACGGGAGGGCGGGGTGCTGATGCCGCTGGCCTTGCTCGACGGCCTGGGCCGGCTGGGCGAGCCGCCGGTCACGGCGCTGGCGATTCCGGCCCCGGCCTTTGCCGGGGCGCGGGTCGGTCCGGTGCATCCGCCGGGCTTTTACGGCACCGCCGGAGGCCGCCGTGCGCTGAACCTGACTGCCGGTGTCGACCGGCTCCAGCCGCTGGTGCCGCTGCCCCCGGGCGTGGCCGTCACCGGCTATACCCGGACCGGGGAACAGGACCTGAAGCCGCCGCTGTTGCTGGCGGCGCTGGCGGCGCTGCTGGTCGATATGGCGGTGGCCCTGGTGATGCGCGGCCTGCTGGCGGATCCCCGGTCCTGGCGGTCACGGGCTCCCGGGCCGTTGCTGTTGGCGGCGGCGCTGCTGCTGGCGGCGCCGGCGGCGGCCGGAGACGCGGATTTTGCCGAACGGGCCACCGCCCGGACCTGGCTGGCTTATGTGGTGACGGGCGACCCCGCGGTGGATCAGGTCAGCCGGGCCGGTCTTGAGGGCCTGGCCCAGGTGCTGGTCCGGCGGACCGCCATCGACACCGGCGGGGTGGCGGCGGTGGCGCTTGAGACCGACGAACTGGCGTTCTTTCCACTGCTGTACTGGCCGGTGTCGGCGGCCCAGCCGGCGTTGTCGGAGGCGGCACGCCACCGGGTCAACGACTACCTGCATCACGGCGGCACCATCCTGTTCGACAGCCGGGACGATCGGGCCGGGGCGGCGCCGTTCGCCACCGGGACCGCGGCGCCCTTGCAGGCGCTGACCGCGGGACTGGACATTCCGCCGCTGATGCCGCTGCCGTCGGACCACGTTCTGACCCGATCGTTTTATCTGCTCCAGGATTTTCCCGGGCGGAGCGCCGGGGGCGAGGTCTGGATCGAAGCCCGGGAGGACCGGCGGCTCGACGGCGTGTCGTCGGTGATCGTCGGCGGCAACGATTGGGCCGGCGCCTGGGCCATGGACGCCCAGGGTCAGCCGCTTTATGCTGTGGTTCCCGGCGGCGAGCGTCAGCGCGAACTGGCCTGGCGCTTTGGCGTCAATGTGGTGATGTACGCCCTGACCGGCAATTACAAGGCCGATCAGGTCCATGTTCCGGCGATTCTGCAACGGATCGGGCAATGACGGCGCCATCTTCCTCTGATGCCAAGATCACGGATGCCAAGATCACGGTTGCCAAAGGCCCCCGGCCTTTGGCGGGGTCCGGGGGCAACGCTCCCGGCCAGCAATGACCACGCTCGCTTTGTCCCCGGTCATCCCGTGGCCGGTCCTGGCCCCGGTGCTGGTCCTGGCGGCGGCGTTGGTCCTTTACGCGCTGATCCGCCGTGCCCGCGGGGCGTGGTGGCGACTCCTGGGTTTTACCGCGCTGGCCCTGGCGTTGCTCAATCCATCGGCGGTTTCGGAGCGCCGGGAACCGGTGCGGGACGTGGCGGCGGTGGTGCTGGACCAGTCGCCCAGCCAGTCGCTCGGCGCCCGCACCGCCCGCGCCGGGCGGGCGCTCGATGATCTTCAGGCCCGGCTCGGGGCCCTGCCGGACCTGGAACTGCGGGTGGTGCGGGCCGGGGGCGCCGGCGACGGCCCGGGGACAACCGCCGTCACCGAAACCCGGTTGTTCGACGCCCTGGACCGGGCGATGGCCGACGTGCCGCTACGTCAACGGGCCGGGGCGATCCTGATCACCGACGGTCAGGTCCATGACGTGCCCGCCGACCCCGAAACGGCGAAGGTCTACGGGCCGGTTCACACCCTGCTGACCGGAGAGCACGACGAGGCGGACCGGAGGTTGGAGATCGTCGAGGCGCCGTCGTTCGGTCTCGTGGGCAGGCCGGTGACGGTGAAGTACCGGGTCGACGATCTGCCGACGCCCCAGGCCGCTACGGCGATGGTCACGCTCAGTCAGGATGGCGGTCCGCCCCACCGGCTGGCGGTGCCGGTCGGTCGGGACATGACCCTGGAGCTGACGCTGGCCCATGCCGGCCCCAACGTGGTGGAACTGGCGGTGGAACCGGCGCCGCGGGAACTGTCTCTGGCCAACAATCGGGCCGGCGTGGTGATCAATGCGGTGCGCGACCGGTTGCGGGTGTTGCTGGTCTCGGGGGAGCCCTATGCCGGCGAGCGGACCTGGCGCAACATCCTCAAGGCCGATCCCGCGGTGGATCTGGTCCATTTCACCATCCTGCGCCCGCCCGAGAAGCAGGACGCGACGCCGATCCGCGAGTTATCCCTGATCGCCTTTCCGATCCGGGAGTTGTTCGAGGTCAAGCTTGCCGAATTCGATCTGGTGATTTTCGATCGCTACCGCCAGCGCGGGGTGCTGCCGCCGGCCTATCTCGACAACATCGCCCGTTATGTGGAGCAGGGTGGGGCGCTGCTCGAGGCCGGTGGCGGCGGCCTGGGTGAACCGCTGGGCCTGCGCGGCACCGCGCTCGGCGGCGTGCTGCCCGGCGAGCCCTCGGGGGCGGTGATCGACCGGCCGTTCAAGCCGATGGTGACGGCGCTGGGCCGGCGGCATCCGGTGACGGCCGGACTGCCCGGCGACGACCCGGCCGGCGGGCCGCCGGCCTGGGGCCGGTGGCTGCACCAGAGCGATCTGGCCGCGGCGCGCGGCACGGTGGTGATGACCGGTGCCGACGGGCAGCCGCTGCTGATTCTCGACCGGGTCGGCGACGGCCGGGTGGCGCAACTCGCCAGCGATCAGATCTGGCTGTGGTCGCGCGGCTTCGAAGGCGGCGGTCCCCAGGCCGAGTTGTTGCGCCGGCTGGCCCACTGGTTGATGAAAGAGCCGGAACTGGAGGAGAACGATCTGCGCGCGCTGGTCGAGGGCAACCGGATCGCTATCGAGCGGCGCAGCCTCCAGCCCGACACCCGTTCGGTGCAGATGGTCACGCCCTCGGACGAGGCTCGGACGGTGGCGTTGACCGAGGATGGGGCGGGGCTGGCCCGGGCGGCGGTGGTGGCGACCGAACCCGGCCTTTACCGCATTTCCGACGGCGAGCGTCACACGGTGGCGCTGGTCGGTGCCGTCAACATCCCGGAACTGGCCGACATGCGCACCACCCCCGAGCGGCTGGCCGGGGTGGCCCGGGCCACCGGCGGCGGCATCCTGTGGCTGGCCGATCTGGAACACCGGCCCGGCGGTCTGGTGGTGCGCCGGCCGCGCCCGGACCGGGACCAGTCGGGTCCGGGCTGGATCGGCCTGCGCGCCAACGGCGCCTCTCTGGTCTCGGGGGTGACCGACACGCCGCTGCTGCCGTTGCTGCCGCTGCTGGTGGTGGCGTTGGGCGCCCTGCTGGCGGGATGGCGGCGTGAGGGGACCTGACCCACAGCCGCGGGTTTCCTTCGTGGGCAGAGTCCGGCAAAACCGCCGGCAGGATGCCACGGTTGCACCCGTCACCACGACTCTCTTGCGCACCATCCGATCGTTGCGGCAAGCTCTCCTCAACGGCGGGCGGAGCCGGTCGGCAGCCGCCCCGCAACGGAGGTCGGGTGGATGGCGCAACCCCTCAGCATCTTCATCTCGTCTCCCGGCGACGTAAACGACGAGCGCCGCCGGGCGGCGCTCGTGATCAGCCGGTTGAAGCGGGAGTTCGCGCGGTTTTTTGACCTGACCGCGGTGCTGTGGGAGTACGAGCCGATGCTCGCCTCCGGGCACTTCCAGGACATCCTGGTTCCGCCGTCGCACACCGACATCGTGGTGGTGATCCTGTGGTCGCGGCTTGGCTCGCCGTTGCCCGAAGACCGCTACCGGGGTCTTGATGGCCGGGTCCCGGTGACCGGGACCGAGTGGGAGTTCGAGGACGCGCTGAAGGTTCAGGGCCAGCCCGGGGCGCCCGAGCTGCTGGTCTATCGCAAGACCGCGCCGCCTGAGACCCGTTTCACCGGCCGGGATCAACTGGAGACCGTCGGCCGGCAGTGGGACGCGCTGCAAGCGTTCTGGGGCCGGCATTTCGTATTTCCCGATGGCCGCGCCCGCCGCGCCTTCAAGGACTTCGACGGGCTGGACGAGTTCGAGGCGAAGCTTAAGGAGGACTTGCGGAAGATTCTGCGCCGAAGGGGCGCCGAGGGCGGGCGGGACGGTTCGCCCCGGCTGCCGGACTGGTACCAGGGCTCGCCCTTTCGCGGCCTGGACGTGTTCGAGCCGGAGCATGCCCGGATTTTTTTCGGGCGCGGCCAGGCCGAGCGCGAGGTGACCGAGGCGCTGGCGGCCCGGGCGGGGGCGCGGCGCGGCTGGTGCTGGTGATCGACCCGTTCGAGGACCTGTTTTCCCTGCCCCATGTCACCGCCGACCAGCGTCGGGACTTCGTCGCTTTGCTGGACGGGCTGGCGCGCTCGGGGTCGGTGTGGGTGATCGCCGCCATGCGCAGCGACTTTTACCCGCGCCTCGCCGAACTGCCGGTGTTGCGGGAGCTGGTGGCCGGCGCCGGGCGCTATGACCTGCCGCTGCCGCGCCCGGCCGAGCTGGGTCAGATGATCCGGCTGCCGGCCGAGGCCGCCGGGCTGCGCTTCGAGGCCGGGGCCGGCACCACCCCGGGCCTGGATGCGGTGCTGCTGGAGGCCACCAGCGGCGATCCGGCCGCGCTGCCGCTGCTGGAATTCGCCCTGGACGAACTGTACCGCCACGATGTCGAGGGCGCCGGCGGTTCGATGCTGACCTTCGCCGGCTACCGCGCCCTGGGCGGGCTGGCGGGCGCGATTGCCGGCCGGGCGGAACTGGTGTGCCGGGATTTCGCCGTGACCGCACCCGACGCGCTCGCGGAAACGCTGGCGGCACTGGTGACGGTGGCCGAGGACAGCGACCTTGCCACCGCCCGCACCGTCGCCCGGGCCGAGGTCGCGACCACCCCCGAGCGGGCGCAGTTGCTGGAGGCGCTGATTCGCGGCCGGCTGGTGGTGGCGGGGGGCGACGACGACGGCGCCACGCTCCGGCTGGTCCACGAGGCACTGTTGCACCACTGGCCCCGGCTGAGCACCCTGATCCAACGGGACCGGGAGTTCCTGCGCGTCCGCGGCCGACTGGTGACCGATCGGCTCCGCTGGCAACGGGACGACCGGGCGCCCGACCTGCTGTTGCCGCCGGGCAAGCGACTGGCCGAGGGCGAGGACGCGCTGCGCCGGCGGCGCGGCGATCTGGACCAGGAGACCATCGACTTCGTCGAACGCTCGAGCCGCCGCGAGCAGGAGAACCGGGATCGGCAACTGCTCCAGGCCCGCCGCCGCCTGCGCCAGACCCGCCTGTTCGCCGCGGCCATGGCGGCGCTGGCGCTGGCCGCCGGCGGCGCCGGCTGGATGGCGTGGCAGCAGAAAACGGTAGCCGAGCAGCAGCGGCAGCGCGCGGAACGAACCATCGCGCTCGCCACCGAAACCGCAAACGGTGTGGTGTCCGAGCTGGCGCAAAAGTTTAGACACCGGGAAGGCGTGCGGGTCGACCTTGTCCGGGACATCCTGGCCGAAGCGCGAACGCTCCAGAATGCCCTGGCCCTCGAGCAGGATCTGACCATTCGAAAGCGCCTTGCCGAGGCTGATCCCGGCAACGCCCAGGCGCAGCGGCATCTCGCGGTCAGCCAGGAGCGAATCGGCGACGTATCGATGCTTGAGCGGGACTGGTCGGCGGCGGCGGCGGCGTACCGGACGGAGGTGACGATCGTCGACCGGCTGTTGGCCCGGTCTCCCGGTCAGCCGCCGTTCCCGTATCCGCTCGACTATCCCTTGGGCAAGCTGACGGACTGCGTCGATGCCCTGGCGCAACAGGCGGTTGCGGCCAATGCTGCGGGGCAGCCGGCGGCGGCGGTGGCCGGGGCCGGGCAGGCGGTGGAGATCGGGCGCTTTCTGGCCGGTCGGGACCCGCAGCGGCGCGCCAACCTGGCCGGGCTGCTCGGCAACCTCTCCTGGTACCAGTTGTCCGCCCGCGATTTCCCGGCGGCCAGGGCGGCGGCGGTGGAAGCCTTCGGCCTGGATGACAAGCAGGTGTGGGTGCTGACCAACGCCGCCCATGCCGAGATGTTTCTGGGCCAGACCGAGGCGGCGCTGGCCCGGCATCGCCGGTACCGGGACGCGGTGGTTGACGGGGACCGCACCTGGCGGCAGGTGGTGGTCGAGGACTTCGCCACCTTCCGCAAGGCCGGTCTCGACCCTCCGGCGATGGTCGAGGTCGAGCGGGTGCTGGCGGAAAAGCCCTGATCAGGCCCGGCCGGCCGGGCCGCCGGAGCCCGGTCGGGCACCGCCGCGGCGCTTTTCGGTGTCGCGGGGGCCGACGAAGTGTTGCAACGGCGGGGCGCGACGGTCATAATCCTGCCGTCACGGTAAGGATTCGACGCTGATGCAGGTGGAAAACAAGCTGCTTGATGATCTGGCCCGGGTGGCCGGCGGTGCGCTGGGTGCGCTGTCCGGGCTGCGGGGCGAGGTGGAGGCGCAGTTGCGCCAGCAATTCGAGCGCATTCTCAGCCAGATGGACGTGGTCGGGCGTGAAGACTTCGAGGCGGTGAAGGAAATCGCCACCACCGCCCGGACCGAACAGGAAACCCTGGCCGAGCGGGTGGCGGCGCTGGAGGCACAGGTCGCGGCGCTGACGGCCCGGGGGCCGGTCAAAGGGTCCGAGGGCTGAGGCCGCCGGGCCGGGGTGATGGGCGCGGCGGTCGCGCGAACCGGCGTGGCGGGGCCGTGAGAAGGTTGCGTGACACCCCGTCAAATCCTGTTGCGCCGGCTGGGGCCTTCTGGCACCGTCGGTCAAGGATCAGTCTTGTGGGCAGAAGGCGCAAGACGTCGATTCCAGAATCGATAGTTTCTGCCACAAGAACTTGCCGGATTTACGCCCTCCGGTGCCGGACATGAGGAGGATGCGCATGTCGATAGCGGCTCTTGAAACCGCAAGTGCGACTCACAATCCCCTCGACATTGTCGAGGAGATCGTTACCGCCAACGAGTGGCCGTTTGATCGTGCCAGTGACGATGAAATGGTGGTGGAGATTGGCGGTCGCTGGTGCGATTACCGTTTGTACTTCGTGTGGCAGGCTGATCTCAGCGCCATGCAGTTTTCCTGTCAGTTCGACATGAAAGTCCAGACCCATCGCAAGACTGCGGTTCACGAGTTGCTTTCCGAGGTCAATACCCGGATGTGGCTGGGGCATTTCGATGTGTGCAGTGAAGAGCACACGCCGATGTTCCGGCAGACCACCCTGCTGCGTGGTTCCCACGGCGCCAGCGTCGAGCAACTCGAGGATCTGGTGGAGATCGCCCTTTCCGAGTGTGAGCGGTTCTATCCTGCGTTTCAATTCGTGATCTGGGGCGGCAAGACACCGGCGGAAGCGGTGTCGGCGGCGCTGCTCGATACCGTGGGCGAGGCCTGAGCCCGTGACGCTGACGGTGTTGCTGGCCGGTTGCGGCAAGATGGGTGGCGCCTTGCTCGAGGGCTGGCTCGCCACCAACGTTGCGGCGCGGGTGGTGGTGGTCGAACCGGGTTCGTTGGGTGTCCCAAAGGACAACGAGCGGGTGCTGCATTGTGCCGGTGCCGATGCCCTGCCGTCACGGCTGGTGCCCGACGTGGTGGTGTTCGCGGTCAAGCCCCAGGTGCTGGGCGGGGTGGTTCCCGATTACCGCCGCTTCGTCGGGCCGGAGACGGTGTTCCTGTCCATTGCCGCGGGCAGGCCGGTGGCGTGGTTCGAGGCGCAATTGGCGCCGGCGGCGGCGATGGTGCGGGCCATGCCCAATCTGCCGGCCGCGGTCGGGCGCGGCATCACCGTCGCCTGCGCCAACCAGGCGGTCACCGAGGCGCAGCGCAACCGTTGCGAAATGCTGTTGCGCGGGGTGGGCGATGTCGCCTGGATCGAGGATGAGGCGTTGATCGATCCGGTGACGGCGGTTTCGGGCAGCGGCCCGGCCTATGTTTTTCTGCTGATCGAGGTTCTGGCCCGGGCCGGGGTGGTCGCCGGGCTGCCCCCGGAGCTGGCCATGCGTCTGGCCCGCGCCACGGTGTCGGGGGCGGGCGAGCTGACCTACCGCTCCATCGAGCCGGCGGCGCAACTCCGCCGGAACGTCACCAGCCCGGGTGGCACGACCCAGGCGGCGCTCGAGGTTTTGATGGCCGACGATGGCTTGCAGGGGCTGTTCGATCGCGCGGTGGCGGCGGCGACCGCACGGGCGCGCGAACTGGCCGGCTGATTCTCTCGCTGCAAGTGCCGTCGCTCACGACCGGGTTCCGTTCACGACCGGGTTTAAGGTGGAGACACCGGGTTTAAGGTGGAGATCAGCGCCCTGCTTCCACGTTTTCTCCAACGCCGCCGTCTGGCCCTGAAAGCCCGGCTGGTCTGGCTGGTGGTCGCATGTGTGGTGCCGCTCTGGTGTGCCGCGGGCATGCTGGTCTATGTCTCCTACCAGGACAAGCTGGCGCTGATCGACGGCCGCATGGTGGACACGGCACGGGCGTTGGCTCTCACCGTCGAGCAGCAGCTTGCCAATGTTGAAACCGCGTTGCGGGTTCTCGGCACTTCGCCCAGTCTGGTCTCGGGGGACCTGGCCGCATTTCATGCCCAGGCGCAGGAGGTTCTCGGCGGCTACCCCGGGGCGGACATCATCCTGGCCGGTGCCGACGGCCAGCAACTGATCAACACCTATCAGTCCTTTGGCACGCCGTTGCCCCGCCGCGCCATTCCCGAGGCTGTGACCCAGGTCTTCGCCACCGCTCGGCCGTTCGTCAGCAATGTCTATCGCGGGGCCGTCACCAAACGCCTGCTGGTCAGCCTGGATGTGCCGGTTCTGCGCGGCGGGCGGCCGGTTTATGACCTGTCGATGACCTTTCCCGCTGACCGGCTCGCCGAGGTGTTGCTTCGCCAGCACTTTGCTCCGAGTTGGGTCGCGGCAATCGTCGATCGGACCGGGGTGGTGGCGGCGCGCACCCGCAACCCGGAAAACTTTGCCGGGCAACCGGTCCGGCCGGAGCTGCGGGAACGGCTGGCGGCGGCGGCCGAGGGCTCGCTTGACATGGCCACCCTGGAGGGCATGCCCGCCACCGTGGCCTTCAGCCGGGCCGGCACTTCGGGTTGGGCGGTGGTCATCGCCATGCCGACAATCGAGGTGATAGCCGACCTTCGGCGGTGGCTGTGGTGGACCGTCGGCGGCGCCGCCCTGCTGTCTATGGTCGGGATTCTGCTGGCCCTGGTGCTGGGCCGGCGCATTACCCGTTCAATCCGGGGGCTGGTCGGGCTGGCGCTGGCGCTGGGGCGCGGCGATCCGGTGGCGCTGCCGGTCTTCGATCTGCGCGAGGCCGACGAGGTTGGCCATGCCCTGGTCCGAGCCGGCCAGCTTTTGGAAGAACGTGCCCGGGAACACGAAAAAACCGAGCGTGCCGAGGCCGCCAGTCGCGCTAAAAGTGCCTTTTTGGCCAATATGTCTCACGAAATCCGCACGCCGATGAATGCGATTCTCGGCTTTACCCAGATTCTGCTGAACGAATCGACGCTGACGCTCCGCGACCGGGCGGACCTGGAGATCATCCAGCGTAGCGGCCGCAATTTGCTCGCCTTGATCAATGATGTTCTTGAAATGTCGAAGATCGAGGCCGGGCGGGTCGACTTTGTGCCCAGGACCTTTGATCTCCACGACCTGCTTGCGGACGTCCAGGCGATGCTCAAGGGCTCGGCCGAGGCCAAGGGGTTGCGCTGGGAACTGAGTATCGCGCCGACGGTGCCGCGCTATGTCGTCACCGATGAGGGTAAACTCAGGCAGATTGTGGTCAATCTGGCCGGCAACGCCATCAAGTTCACCGATGCCGGCGGCGTGGTGTTGCGGGTTGGCCTGACCGCCGCGACCGGCGCCCTGCCGCGTCTGGCGATCGAGGTCGAGGACACCGGTCCGGGCATTGCGGCCGACGAGGTCGGGCGGGTGTTCGAGGTGTTCCATCAAAGTACCGCCGGCAAGATCAAGGGCGGCAGCGGATTGGGGCTGGCCATCAGCGGGCGCCACGCTCAGTTGATGGGCGGAGAGATCACCGTGTCCAGCGTGATCGGCCGGGGCAGCCGGTTCCGGGTCGAGATACCGGTCACTCCCGGGTCGCCCGCCGACGTCCCCCGGGCGCCGCTTCGCCGCCGGGTGATCGGTGTCCGGCCAAGCCAGGGCACGGTGAAGGTTCTGATTGTCGACGATAAGGCCGACAACCGGCTGTTCCTGCGCCGTTTGCTGGAGCCCTTGGGGTTTGCCGTGCGCGAGGCCGAGAACGGTCTGGAGGCGATTGCGCTCTGGCAGGACTGGCACCCGGAATTGATTCTGATGGACATCGTGATGCCCGCCATGGACGGCCACGAGGCGACCCGGCGGATCAGGGCGATGCCGGCGGGCGACGCGGTCAAGATCGTGGCGCTGAGCGCCAGCGCCTTCGACGAGGACCGCGACGCGGTGATGGCAACCGGTGCCGACGATTTTGTGCGCAAGCCGGTGACCGCCGACGACCTGTTGACCACCATCGGCAGGCACCTGGAACTGGTCTATGACTATGCCGAGCCGGGGGAGGGGGGCGAGGCGGTGCGATTGGGGCGACCACCGGAGGTCGCCCGGCTGGCGGTGGTTCCGCGCAGGGTGCTGGAGGCTCTGCGTCGGGCGGCGTTGAGAGGGGATGATCAGGAGATTATGGCGTTGATCGAGGGATTGCCGCCCGACCAGGCCGAACTGGCGGCGGTCCTGCGTCCTCTGGTGGCCCGGTACGACTGGGACGCGGTGGAAACGACGCTGGGGACGCTCCGCACCTCCATGATGTGACGCGCGGGACCGTATTGACGGTCATGACGTCACGGGTCCAAAGGGCCGACCGGCCCTTTGCGGGCGTGGGCAGAGCCCACAAAATCGTTTCCTTTCAATGGTCCCCCGGCGTCACCTGGCGCCCCCCCAAGGCGCATCGGGACTTCAGTAACGGCTGTCTTCCTCAACCGCCTTATGCCGGGACAACGGCCGGCCCTGGATGGCGTGCAGCAGGGCGTCGTGTTCGGGGCTGAGACCACTGTCCCAAGGCTGCAAGGTGAACTGCGCCTTGGGCAGCGGCAGCAGCTTGACCTGAAGTTGGCTTACGAAATACGTATCGCTGCTGTTGACGTTCAACAGCGTATAAATAATCATCCGCTGAATTATCGAAATTGGATCTTTGTAGATGCGGGCATGACGCGCGAGTTTTCGTTCCAGCCAGTTGACGTCGCCGTCGGAAAGTTCCCGGACATACCCGAATTTGAAAGAAACGTCGGGCACGACGCCGACATCGGTGGAAATTTCCTTTAATTTGTAACCGGCGTCGCTGACCAGGCGCCAAAGGTTGTTGACGTCCTTGGATTTGACAGCTTTGGCGAAGGATTCCGGGGACGGTGGGGTCAGGTCGCTGGTGATGGTCGTGATAAGAGAGGTAAACCAGTAGCTGATCATATCCAGAAACTGGCCGATCGGTCCCCGGGCCGTGGTTATGGTGGTGCCGGTGTCGATCGGGTCAAGCGCGGCAAAGTCGAGGGTGAGCGTCCGGGGCAGGTCGCCGCCATTCTCTTCGAGGGTTCGCCGGACCGAGACGCCGTCGTCAACGGCCGGGGCGCCGGCCGCCGCCGCCCCTCCGGTAGGGGGCACGACCTCGGTGGCCAGCAGCGGCCGTTGGGCCTGTACGGTGCCGGGTTGGGCGCATGCCGTGGTGACGGGACCGACCGCAAGGGCCAGGACCGCGGCAGCCGTGATCAAGGCCAGTCTCATATGCGGGGCTCCCTTATCCTCTTGGATATTTGCTGGGACATCGTCTGATGCTGCGCGCTTGTGGGGATGACATGATTTCGGGCAACCGGGCGACCACGCCGCCTCCGCCATCAGTGCCGGAACGGTTGCAGGCGCAGGGCGCTCTCGCGGTCGCGCTGGCGCTCTTCGGGATCGTCGATCACCAGACCCAGCGATTCGAGATAGCCCCCGGGACCGATGGCATCTTCACTCATGGTCTCTTCGATGAAGCTGTAGAGGCCGCGGACCACGCCGGTTCCACCCAGGCTTTGCTCCATGTGCGCCCGCTTGACGTAATAGCGAACCGGTGAAACCGCTTCGTAATCGTCGTCGTTGATGGTGCGGGCGGTGGGCAGGACGTTCAGCACCGGCAGCAGGTCGAGCCATGCCGCGTTCTTTCGATAAACCGTATAGGGAATCACCGCAACGGCTCCCGGCGGCGCATGTTCCATCACATCCTTGAAGGTGGTGATGATCGGCGGCTTGACCGGGATAAAGCGTCCATCCTCGCGCAGGGTTGTGCACATGGCGACCCGATCCGGGGCGGAATAGAAGACTTTGAACTGTCGCAGGCCGCGGCAGCCGCCTTCCATGAAAATCTCTTTGAAAAAGGCGCTGATCGACGTTCCGTTCTCCGACCCCACCACGTTGATCTCGAGATTGGGCAGTCTCGGATCGAGATCGCTCCAGCGCGTGAAGGTGTTCGGGACAAAGTTCTCGCCGTCCGGAATCTGAGCGGCGAGGGCGAAATAGAATGCCCGCGGCGTCAGGTTGAACACCAGATCACCCTTGCGCACCGCCAGCACCAGCGCATCGGAACCAACCGGCAGCTCGATGATATCGACGACGCCGTTTTCCACGCAGCTGTCGTATTCATGGCTGCTCAATTGCCGGGGAATCGCGATCACATCGGGAAACCGGGCACCGATGCCGCCGCAGAACGCCTTGATGGCCGGTACCGCCAGCGCCGTGGTGATCGACAGGGGCGGCAGGTCGTACTTTTTGACCAGACGGTCACTCAAGGCCCGGGTAAAGGCGGTTTGCAGCGGCGAGACCATGATCGAGATCGCGTCGCGCGGGGGGCCGCCGGCCGCCGTCCCGGCGGCAACGGGGGCTGTCAGCGACACCAGCAGGATCACAAGACACATCAGCCGGGCTGTCGACACGCACCATCCTCCTCTTCGCCATGCCATCCGGCAGCGTTACCCTTTGTCCCGAGCGATTATAGGGCGCAGCCCGGGAAACTACAAGCCATGCTCGCAATACGATAGTTCCCGGCCATGGGTGCGGCGCCAGCGGACAGGCCGGGGACTGCTGCACCGGATGGTTCTAGTGATTGAAAGTCAGAACAAGGCGTTGGCCGGTTCCCTCGGTCTTCACCGCAATCCGGTCGGCGGCGCGTGCGATCAGGATGCTGGAGAGGCGAAACATGGCGCTGTCGTCTTCCAGCAATTCGTCTTCGGAAGGCAAAACCCGCGCGACCTCGAAGGGTTGACCGGTCCAGGAAATCTCAATGGTCAGCAGATATTCGTCGAAAGAGGCCGTTACCGCGACGCGCCGGTCCGCCGCCACCAGCGCCGGCGCGACTTCCGCGAACTCGCAGAGGCCACGAATGGCTCTCTGGATGACATCCTGACGCGCGGCCCAGGCGCCACCTTGCTGTTGTAAAAAGGTGTAGAGAAGCTGGCCGGCCTCGGCGTCGGGATGAAAGCTGGTAGTGACAGTCTTCCTGACTCCGAACCGGAACAGGAAATTGAGCAACAGCGCCATCACGATGGAGATGACCACCGACGACTCGACAAAGGGCGCGATCCAGGTCGGCGCGTGCCGGAACAGTTCGGGGAAGATGTCGTGACCGATGCCCAATACCATCGAGACGCCGACCACGATGGTCTTGCGCATGTCGATGACCCGGGACATGATCATTTGCAGTCCGTTCATGATCACGAGACAGCCGGTAAACAGCATGACCGCGCCCAGTACCGGCCGGGGCATCACCGCCAGTCCCATGGCGATGCCGGGGATGAACGCCAGCACCAGCAGCAACGCGGCCATGGCGTAGCCGACCCGGCGCGAGGCAACGCCCGAGGCCGCCGCCAGACCCACGCCCGAGGACGAGGTGTTGGCGCCGATGGAGCCGATCAGGCCGGACACGATGTTCCCCAAACCGCAGGCGAGGATGCCGCCTTCGATGGTGGCCATATCGGGACGACGCCATTGGCTGTCGTTGATTTTCTGGCTGGTGGTGACGTCGCCGATGGCGCGCAGACTGCACGCCAGCGCCCCCACGACAAAGGGCAGCAACAGGGCAGGAGAGGCGGAAAAGCGGGGCGCGGTGGCCATGATCCCGGGCAGGCTCAGGAACGAACCGGAGGACGGGTGGTTGGCGAAGACCGAGAGATCCAGCAGACCCATGGCCAGCGCCAGCAGATAGCCCGCGACGATGCCGAGCAGTACCGAAAAGGTTCGCGCCGGGCCGCCGCCCCAGACTGATACCGTCACGATTACGGCCAGGGTCGACAGGCCGAGCAGCGCCGAATCGGCGCGGGGAACCATTGCGGCTCCGTCGTCTCCAACCCCGGCCATGGCACGGATGCCGATGATGCCCATGCCGAGGCCGATCATGAACACCACAAAACCGGTAATTTCGGTGGGAAAGAACGGGCGCAGCCGGGGCAGGGCAAAGGCCATGGCGGTTTGGACCACGCCCGCGAACATGGTCATGCCAAAGACCAGGGGCAGACCGCCGATGCCGGCGGCCATCATCATTCCCGGCAGATAAGAGGTGGCGAATACCGCCGGCACCAGATAACCGGTGCCGATCAGCCGCCAGCGCAGGCACTGGAGCGCCGTCACCAGACCCAGGGCGATCATCGAGACTCTCAGGGCATTGCTGGCAGTGTCGACGTCGACGTGCGCCGCATCCAGTACCGCGATCAGGGTGGCAAAACTGATCGCCGCGGTGGCAGCGGTTTGCTGGGCGGTGCTCAGGATCAGGATCGGCAACGGCGGCCGGTCGTTGACACCGTAGACAAGATTGGCGGGACGCATGGCGGACTCCCGATCCGGCGACGACAGGTTACGGCCTGCCGGCGATTATCCCCGGGCGCAGGGGTGGGTGCAATCGTCGAAATTACCGTATCGGGAGCCGCCGTGACCGCGGATCAATGCCCCGGAGTCGGCAGAATCTTGGTCAGGGGTTCGGTCGGGATGGCATCGACGATCTTGCCGAACAGCTTTTCACTGTTGCGGGCCAGCCAGGCCACGCCCGGCATCGCCGAACTGCCGGTCAGGCACCCGGCCATGCTGGCCGCGGCCAGTACCGGCACCGCGACGGTGGTGGTGGTTGCAGCCCCGGGGCCGCCGGTGACGACAATGGCCGCGCCGCTGAACACGATCACCGCCGCGACGATGGCCCCGGCGCCGGCCAGGCACCCCAGGCTCTGCAATTCCTGGCTGTTAATAGTGATATTAGCACTCTTGGGCAGCCCGAAGATCGAGCCGAGCCATCCCGAATCCACGTCGTTGCGGTCCTCCGCCGCCGACGCCGGGGCCGCGAGCATCACGCCGATCAGAACCATCAGGATGGCCAAACCCTTTTGACGGTTGGGATACCGGATCACCATCGCCTCCTTGGAATCCATAACGTGATCGACACTTAACCCGGGGACTGGCCGGCTCGCAACCCTGGCCGTCGGCGGGCTGGGCTGCGCCGCGGTCAAGGTCGGTCCGGCCCGGCCCGGCCCGGCCCGGCCCGGCCCGGCCCGGTTCCCGGGCGGGGCGTTACCGGACCACGGTCGCCACCAAGGCGGTTGCGGCACAGCCGGCGACGAAACTGCCGCCCAGCCCGGCGGCGATCAGCGGCGCCGAAACCGGTATCAGGAGGGCGCCTGCGACCAGACCCGTCAGTTCCGCCGGACCCGCGGCCATCGCCGCCCCGGTTCCGGCGAGGCCACCCAACACACAGGCGCCGGTCTGGTGGAACACCCCGGTCTGGCGGGAAGGACCGTGGCCGGCGGCGGTTGCGGCCGGAGTTGCCGCCGGTGGCGGTGGTGCCACCGCCTGATCGACGTCGATGGCGGCCAGTGCGGGCATGGGGTGGGCGGCCGTCGGCGCCGGGGCCAGACCGGCCCGCCAGGTCTCGAGGATGTGGAGACCCCGGGTGATGCCGGCGCCGGCCACCAGGACCATCGCCACCGCCAGCACCGCCGGGATCAGAATTCCGGTCAGGCTTCCGCCCAAGACCTTTCCTGTGTCGTCCATGGCCGTTCCTGCCTGTTGATTGCTTCGCCTTCGATCGGGCGGGCGGTGTCACCGGGCACTGAACACCGCCTGGACACCGATCTGATAATCCTGCCCGGCCAGCGCCTGATCCAGCAGGTCGGGAAGTGCCGCCGATTTGGGCTGGCCGTCCAGTGCCGCCAACGCGCGGTGCAGGTCGGTCAGTGCCGTGGCACTGGCAATGGCGACGAAGTGTTCGGCGCCGAAGGGCGGTGTCACCTGTAGCGGCAGCCGGTAGGTGGTGCCCGGCGCAACCATCAGGCTGTCGTGCAACCGCCCGTCGTTGATCGGGTAAATGAAGTTGACGGTGCCGTCCGAAGCCAGGTTCAGCAGTGTGAGAAAGGGATGGCGGAAGCCTCCGATCACCACGGTCAAATGGTCGCCCTGGTGGTGGACGTCGGCCTCTGGTTCGACCCGGGTTTCGAGTTCCAAGGGCATACCGGGCCGTTCCAGGGCCCGCAGCAGCGTCCATTTCGCGAGGATTCGCTGGACCCGGGCCAGCCGGGCCCCGGAATCGTCAGCCGGAAGCGTCGCAACCAGTTCCCCCACGGCGTCCACCACCTGGCCCCGTCCGACATCCCAGGTGAAATGACCGGTGGGACCGGGGCCGGCAACCACCACGCCGGACAGCTCCCGGTAAAGCGTGGCGGGATCGGTGGCGCCGGCGCCGACGATCAGCAATGGCAGCGGCGCCGTCCTGGCCGCCAGCACCAGTCCCGGGGATCCGGCCGCCGCCGGCCCCAGGGACGACAGGAATGCCAACAACAGGAACACGGCCGGCAGCATGGGTGATGGTCGGGTCATCGCGTTCACCTTGTTCGGCGGGACCTTCGTCCCGGTGTTCGAGAGGGACCTTCGTCCCGGTGTTCGAGAGGGACCTTCGTCCCGGTGGGGCATCGGGTGCGCGAGAGATGCCGCGTCGGCGGGCCGGGGTCACGGCCTTTTCGTTATCGGCGGAACCGGAGTCTCGCGTACACTGCATCCTTTCAGGGGGGACCTGTAACGGCGTCAAGACCGCGAAGGAGTCAATCGACAGGCATGAATGTGTTGGCCCAAGGGGCCGCTCCCGAGCCGGTGGCGGCGTCGTCCCCTTCGCGACTGGAGCAACTTTGCGTCGAGAAGGGGCTTAAAATGACCGAGCAACGTCGGGTGATCTCGCGCGTACTCTCCGATGCGACCGATCACCCGGACGTGGAGCAGGTCTATCACCGGGCGGTGACCATCGATCCGCATATCAGCATCGCCACCGTCTACCGGACCATGCGCCTCTTTGAGGAGGCCAACGTCATCGAACGCCTCGACTTCGGCGATGGCCGGGCGCGGTTCGAAGAAAACCGCGATACCCACCATCATCATCTGATCGATCTGCATACCGGCCAGGTCACCGAATTCCAGAGCCCGGAACTCGAGGTGCTGAAGGAGAAGATCGCCCAGGCCCTTGGCTACGAGTTGATCGGACACCGCCTGGAGCTTTACGGCCTGAGGCGCGGCCGTCCCGAACCGGGGCCGGAGGAACGGTGAGCATGGCGGGCCGCGACCGGCCCTTTCTGACCCGCTGCGCCGACGCCCCGACAACCGCCGGCCATTGCTGCCGGCCGGCGGTGCAGCGCACCTATCGGGAGCTTTGCGAGCGCGGTCAGCCCGAGCGATTCGCGTTCGAAGCCGCCGTTACCGTCTATCTGTGGCACCATCCAGAGGTCGCGGCGCCCCAGGCCCTCGACACCGTCAGCCAGTGGCTATGGAATGGCGTCAGCCACTGAAAATTGTGAGATTTCACCAGAGCTTGTTTTCGTAACCCACTGACGGCACAGGATCATGAGCGGATGGCCGATTTTTCCGCCGGCCAACTCGCTCAACCGGTGTGGCGACAACTTCCCGGGGTGTGGCCGAATCGTGTCGCCGGCATGGACTCTTTGCCAACTTTTGCGATTCCTGGTTTGGCCGGTCCGGGCGTGGAGTATGCTTCCCGCCAGATCAACGGTTCGGTACTCGGGCGGCTTCCATGAGCAACGATGCTTCGATGAGCGATACCAACACCCAACTTGTGGCAACGATCGATCAACTCACCGAACTGGTGAGCAGCCGGTTTCTGGCGCTGGACCGGAGGGTGCAGGAACTGGAAGCCGACGCCGCGGAAATCCGCCATCTGCTGCGAACCCTCATCAGCAACCTCGAACGCACCAACGCCCAGGATCTCGAAGACGGCTTTCTCGCGCCGCCGCCCGGGCATTTCCTCCATTGAGGGTTTTTCGAGGTGAGGGTTTTTCGAGGTGAGGGTTTTTCGAGGGGTGTCGCAGGGTCACCCGACCGGTCGGGTGTCGACGGACGGGTCAGATCCGGCGCGAACCACCCGGCCGTGGACCGGCCCAAAGCTCAGCCGGTCTCCGGTTCCCTGTGGGTGACCTTAATGGTCGGCGGCGCCCCGGTTTGAGAGGAAATGGCCGAGGTCGCGGTCGGTGCCGAGAATGTGACGGGCCAGCCACCCGCCCAGGAAACTCAGCAGGAACGCGCTCATGCCGCTGCCGACGACCAGATGGTCGCGGGCGTCTGCGACCTGTCGGCTGAAGGTGTCGTGCATCTTCTTATGGCGTTCGTACTGGGGATAACGGCCCTCCAGCATCAGCCGCTCTTCCCGGGCGAAATGGTGCCGGGTGTAGTCGGTCAACTCATCGAGCACGCCACGCACCGCCCCGTCGCCCTGTCCGGCATTGACCGCAGTCAGAAATTCGTTGAACAGCGCCAGCAGCCGCCGGTGGTCACCATCCATTCCGGGATTGCCGGTGAGATACTCATCAGTCCAGATGATCATTTCCCAGCCGCCATCGGACTCCTCCGGTGACGGAATGATCGGGGCCCTTGTTTGCATCGCCAGCTACTTTCTCGAACCGGCCCGGATCTCCTGTCCCCCGTCCGGCCGGCCCGGGGAAGGGACCGAGAGGACCACGGGAGCCGAAACCACCAACTTATCCTGACATAATTGTCCCGGGCCAGGCAAATGGCAACAACTTTGTCTATCGGGCGACCAAATGTCCCATTGCCGACGCCTGAATCCGATCAATTGAATGACCCGATCAATTGAATGAAATGTCAGGCTTTCCAGATCTTTTATGCCCGGAATATATTAAATCTGATCAATGCCGGCCCCGGCCGATGGCCAGGCGAAGTCTTGACCGGGGCCGGCCCGGGCGGCCACAATTCGGTTCGGCACGGCAACCGTTTCCCCGGCCGGGCGCCAACGCCGACCCGACCGGCTGCCGCTGTCACCGCCGGCCGGGGCTTGACCCTGTCTGCCGCCCTGTTACCATCGCCCGCCGCCGCGAGCGGTCCCTTTCCCCTGCCTGACAGTTTGCCCCATGCCCCGCGACTACCGACCGACCGTGTTTCTGCCGCGCACCGATTTTCCCATGCGGGGAGGTTTGCCGACCAAAGAGCCGGAACTGCTCAGGCGCTGGGCCGGAATTGGCCTGTATCGGCGGCTGCGCGAGGTCTCGCAGGGACGGCCCCGGTTCGTGCTGCATGACGGCCCCCCTTATGCCAACGGGAACATCCACATTGGCCACGCGCTGAACAAGATTCTAAAAGATGTGATCAATCGGTCGTGGCAGATGCTCGGCTTTGATGCCCCGTATGTTCCGGGTTGGGATTGCCACGGCCTGCCCATCGAGTGGAAGATCGAAGAGAAGTACCGCGCCGCCGGCCGCGACAAGGATCAGGTGCCGATCCTCCAGTTCCGTGCCGAGTGCCGGGAGTTTGCCCGGGCCTGGGTCAAGGTCCAGTCCGAGGAGTTTCAGCGGTTGGGGGTGATCGGCGACTGGTCCCGGCCCTACACCACGATGACCAATGCCGCCGAAGCGCAGATCGTGCGGGAGATTCACAAGTTCCTGGTCAATGGCGGCCTCTATAAGGGGGTTCGGCCGGTGCTGTGGTCGGTGGTCGAGAAGACCGCGCTGGCCGACGCCGAGGTCGAGTACCACGACCATGTCTCCACCACCGTCAACATTCGTTTTCCGGTGGTGCGGCCGTCCCGGCCGGAACTGGCCGGCGCGGCGGTGGTGATCTGGACTACCACCCCGTGGACTTTGCCCGGCAATCGGGCCATCGCCTACGGCCACGCCTTCGAATACGGCGTGTTCCGGGTGGCTCAGGTCGCCGACGGCAGTTTGGCGGTGCCTGGCGAGACCCTGGTGGTGTGTCTGGCGCTGGCCGAATCCACCGCCGCCGCCGCCGGCATCACCGGCTGGCACCTGCTCCACCGGCTGCCCGGCGAGGCGCTGGCCGGCACCGTCTGTCAGCATCCGCTGTCCGGCCTCGGCTACGATTTCGACGTGCCGCTGCTGCCCGGCGACTTTGTCACCACCGAGACCGGGACGGGCTTTGTCCACATCGCGCCCGGCCACGGCGAGGACGACTTTTTCCTGGGCAGGCATTTCGGTATCGAGGTGCCGGAAACGGTGGGAGAGGACGGACGGTTCCTGGACCGGGTGCCGCTGTTTGCCGGCCGGGCGGTTTATACCGCCGAAGGCCGGCGGGGCGATGCCAACGGGGCGGTGATCGACGCCATCGCCGGCCGCGGCGGCCTGCTGGCGCGCGGCACCCTGGAGCACAGCTATCCCTGCTCGTGGCGTTCCAAGGCGCCGCTGATTTTCCGCACCACCCCCCAATGGTTCATCTCCATGGAGCGTAACGGCCTGCGCGAGACGGCGCTGGCCGCGATCGATGCCACCCGCTGGGTTCCGCCCCAGGGTCGCAACCGCATCCATGCCATGATCTCGAGCCGTCCCGACTGGTGCATCAGCCGCCAGCGGGCCTGGGGCGTGCCGATTGCGTTGTTCGTGTCCAAGGCCGACGGCCAGCCGCTGACCGATCCCGGCGTGCTCGGGCGCATCGCCACGCTGTTCGAGGCCGAGGGCTCGGATTGCTGGTTTGCCCGGCCGGCCGCAGACTTCCTGGGCGACGGCCACCGGGCCGAGGATTTCGATCAGGTGCGCGACATCGTCGATGTCTGGTTCGAGTCGGGCTCGACCCACGCCTTCGTGCTGGAGCACCGGCGGGACGAACTGGCCTGGCCGGCCTCGCTCTATCTCGAGGGCTCGGACCAGCATCGCGGCTGGTTCCATTCGTCGCTGCTGGAGTCGTGCGGGACCCGCGGGCGGGCGCCGTTCGAGACGGTGCTGACCCACGGCTTCGTGCTCGACGAACGGGGCCTCAAGATGGCCAAGTCCCAGAAGAACGTTACCGCACCCCAGGAAGTCTATGACCGCCAGGGTGCCGATATTCTTCGGTTGTGGGTGGTCGGGTCGGACTATTCGGAGGACCTGCGGATCGGTCCCGAGATCATCAAGTATCAGGCCGATCTCTATCGTCGGCTGCGCAATACCCTGCGCTACCTGCTGGGTGCGCTCGACGGGTTCACCGAGGCCGAGCGTGTAACCGATACCGCCGCCATGCCCGAGCTGGAGCGGTGGGTGCTGCACCGGCTGGTCGAACTGGACGGACGGGTGCGGCAGGGGATTCGGGACTACGATTTCCATAGTCTGTTCACCGCGCTGCATACTTTTTGCGCGGTCGACCTGTCGGCATTTTATTTCGACGTGCGCAAGGACGCGCTGTACTGCGACCGTCCCGACTCTGCGGCACGCCGGGCGGTGCGGACGGTGCTGGAGCACCTGTTCTCGTGCCTGACCGCGTGGCTGGCACCGATCCTGTGCTTTACCGCCGAGGAGGCGTGGCTGGCCCGGCCCGGTGCCGCCGCCGCCGGTCCGGCGGACAGCGTTCATCTGCGGACCTTTCCCGAACTGCCGGCGGCCTGGCGCGACGAGGCGCTGGCGGCCCGGTGGGAGCGGATTCGTGCGGTCCGCCGGGTCGTCACCGGGGCGTTGGAGCGGGCGCGGGCCGACAAGGTGATCGGTGCCTCGCTCCAGGCTGAACCGGTGGTTTACCTTGATGGCGGGACCGCGGAGCTGTTGGCCTCGGTGCCGTTCCATGATGTGGTCATCACGTCGGCGGTGCGGCTGGTGACCGATGCGCCCGCCCCGGCCGCGGCCTTCACCCTTGAGGACGTTCCCGGGGTCGCGGTGGTGACAGCGCTGGCTCCGGGCGACCGGTGCGAACGGTGCTGGAAGGTGCTGCCCGAGGTGGGGGACAATGCCGGCCATCCGACCCTGTGCCGGCGCTGTGCCGATGCCGTGGACGCGCTGGATGCCGGTGCCGCTGAGAGTGAGGGATCAGGATCATGAGTGGAGAGAGGAGCCGTGGGCTTGACGCCGGAGCCCGACGCCGGCTGGCGCTGGGTCTGAGCATTGCCGGCGCGGTGATCGTGCTTGACCAGTTGGTCAAGTGGTGGGTGGTCTCGGTGGTGATGCAACCGCCGCGGGTCATCGAGCTGACCGGCTTTTTGAATCTGGTGATGACCTGGAATCATGGCATCAGCTTTGGCCTGTTTGCGGGCGAGGTTGAGGCGATGCCGATCATCCTGATCGGGGTTGCCGCGGCGGTGGTTGCGGTGCTGGTGGTCTGGCTGATTCGCGCCGACCGGCTGGTGGTGGCGGTGTGGCTGGGTTCGGTGATCGGCGGCGCGGTCGGCAATGTGGTGGATCGGGTGCGGGTCGGGGCGGTTGCGGACTTCATCGACGTCCATGTCGGCCTCTGGCACTGGCCGGCCTTCAACGTTGCCGACAGCGCCATTACCGTCGGTGTCACGTTGATCGTCATTGATGGATTGTTCGGCCGCCGGGATTTGTCGTAAGACTGTGTCCCGGGGCGCAGGCAGGGCGGCGCAGGATGAGCAGGGCAAGGGCCATGAACGAGAACGGACGTAGCAGGACACACGGACGTAACGGGACACAAGGAGTCGGTGGGCGCAGGCAACGGCTCGTGACATCGGTGGTTTGCCTCGCGACAGGCACGCTGGTTCTGGCCGGGTGCGGCGGCTGGCGCCAGACCTTTGGCCTGGATCATGCCCCACCCGACGAATTCGCGGTGGTCAAGCAGGCGCCGCTCAGCCTGCCGCCGGACTTTGCCTTGCGCCCGCCGCAGCCGGGGGCGCCGCGTCCCCAGGACGTGGCCGCCACCAATGCCGCGGAAAGCACGGTGTTCGGCCTGCGGCAGGCCCCCGGTGCCGCCCGGTTGCAGAACGCGGCCAGTCCGGCCGAAGCGACGCTGCTGACCAAGGCCGGTGCCGCCAACGCCGCACCCGGCATTCGCGCCACCCTTGATGCCGAGACCCGCAGCCTGATCAGTGGCGACCGGCATTGGGTCGACCATCTGTTGTTCTGGCAGACTCAGGAGCCGCCTTATACCGTGGTCAATGCCGCCGAGGAGGCCAAGCGTCTCAAGGAAAACGCGGCCGAGGGCAAGCCGGTGACGGCGGGCGAGACGCCGACCATCGAGCGTAAGCGCAAGGCGCCCCTGGAGGGGCTGTTCTAAGCCGTATGCGGTGACCGGTGACCGGGTCCGGGTGGGGCGTCGCGTACCCGTGATGGCCGGCCGGGGTCTCCGGTTCCGGCTCCGGCGGTGCATCCGGGACGGCCGGAGTCGATGGTTGCGGTGATCGTACCGGCCTGGCGGGCGCACGCCACCCTCGGTCACGCGATTCGAAGCCTGCTCGGTCAAAGCCTTACCGGCTGGCAGGCGGTGATTATCGCCCGCTGCTGGCCGAGGCCGGGCTGGACGATCCGCGGCTGGTCTTTGCCTCCACCAGGCGGGTCGGCGCCGGGCCATCGGCGGCGCGGAATGTCGGGCTGGCCGCCAACACCGCGCCGTTGATCGCCGCTCTCGACGCCGATGATCGCTTTGCCCCGGAGCGTCTGGCCCGGCTGGCTCCGCTGGCACTGGCCCACTGTCCGCCAGCCCCGAGTCGGCGGCGGCGGCCGAACGAGCCTATACCGCCATGCTGGCCCGTCTGGATCGCGACGGTTTCGGTCTTGGCGACGCCGACCTCGGCCGGCGCTTCCGGGCCGGGCTCGAGGGCAAACGCGCGCTCAACCGAGCCTTCGTGGCCTCAGGCTGTTTGACCTTTCAAGAGTTCCTGGCGGTTCAGGCGGGCGTAAGGACGGACATAAAAGGGGGCCTTGCCCCCTTGACCCCCACCAGGGGCGTGACGCCCCTGGACCCGCCTGACTTTAAGTCCCGGGTTCCAAGGGCCGCCGCCCTTGGTGGGTCAAGGGCAACGCCCTGGTCGGGGGAAAGGGGCGAAGCCCCCATGCGTCAAGGAAGAGGAGCCGTGATGTCTTCGCCATGGTGTTGGGGGCCGCTGCTGGCGGTGCCGCTGTTGCTCCTTGCCGGATCCGGCCCGGCCCGGGCGACCGGTCCCGAGGCCGAGGCCAAGGCGACCGCGCTGGCCTCCAATTGCAAGCCGGGCAAAGTCGAGGTGATGCGGCAGATTCCGGGTGGCAACGGCGAGATTGTCTACAAGATTACGTGTACCGACTATCAGCAGATGTTCGTTCTGGTCCAATGCCGGCAGAACCTGTGCATCCTGTTGAGATGAGGGCCGGGCGGTGCGGTGACTGAAGCAAAATGAACGGTCCTGGCGTATCATGGTCCCGGTGGCGGCGTTGCCGGGCGGAGGGAAAGGATGATGGACAGGCTGAGGGTGGCGGGCCTGGCCTTGGGCCTGACGGTGTTGACCGGCTGCGAAGCCATGATGGCGGCGGCGGTGCCGATTCCGGTGGCGGCGGGCATGACGACTCTGCCCCAGACCAAAAAGTTACCGGTTGACCATGCCCTGTCGGCGGCGACGGGACGGGATTGTTCGATCCTGAGTTACGAAAAGACCGGAAACTACTGTCCGCCCTACCCGCAGGAGGTGGATCGTTCCCGGCTCACCTGTATCAGGACGCTGGGGGACGTGGAATGCCATCAGCAGCCCGATCTCTACGCCAACGGTGAGCGCACCCTCGGGAGCCCGCCGCCACCGCCACCGCGGCAACCCTGAGCGGCGATCCCCGCCAAAAAAAAGGACTGGTATTTTTCGGCCGGAGGGATTACGGGCTCCGGTACGTTCATAATCCAGCCTGCCGCCATGCGTCACCAGCCTCAGAGAACCCGACGACGATTGCCCGGCCCGCTCTCAGCGGGCCGGGTCGTCCTGGGGTCGCGTGCCGGTGCCGCCCGCCTGACCGCCGCCTGAGAGCGGTCCGGCCTTCCCGGCTTCGGCGCGATCCGCGCCAGTTACCAGTCGCCGGGAAAGTTTCAACGAAATGCCGATCATTGCGGAGCAGCCGGATCATGCCGGCGCCATTGAGGACCTGCTTGACCTTGCCTTCGGGACCGACCGCGGCGTCAGGACGGTCTATCGGTTGCGGGCCGGGATGCCGCCGGTGGCGGAGCTGTGCTTCGTGGCGACCGCGGGCGAAGCAGTCGAGGGGACGATCCGCTACTGGCCGGTGACCATCGGCGGTCTGGTTCCGGCCCTGCTGCTGGGGCCGGTGGCGGTGGCGGAACATCGGCGCAGTGAAGGGCTGGGCGCGGTGCTGATCCGCTACAGCCTGGAGCGGGCCTCGGCTCTCGGTCACCGAATCGTGCTGCTGGTCGGCGACGCCCCCTATTATCAGCGTTTCGGGTTTTCCCGGAGCCGGACCCTCGGCCTTGCTCTGCCCGGTCCGGTGGCGCTGGAGCGGTTTCTCGGCCTGGAACTGGTGCCGGGGGCGCTGGATGGGCTGGTCGGGGCGGTCGAACCGGGGTTGACCCCTTGCCGGACGCGGCAGGTCCCGATGTCGGGGCTTCTACCGGGGGGCGCCGAGCCTGCGGTATCGCACCACCACGGCTGATACCGGGGAGCGTAAGGAAGGACACCAAGGGGCTTTGCCCCCTTGACCCCCACCAGGGGCGTGACGCCCCTGGACCCGGACCCGCATGACGTCCGGGGTTCCAAGGGTTACGTCGCATCGCGAAAAAACACTGGCCAGGGTAATGCCTCATCGCTAATGTTGGTCAGGTTTGTGAAATTGACCAATTGAACTAAACTATTATGTTCAATAAGCGGGAGGAGGATGGGCATGGTAACGGGTGGATGGCGGCGGACCCTGGCGCGGCTGGTGTTGGCGCTGGTGGTCGGGTTGGGTTGGGCAGCGGGGGCGAAGGCAGCCGAGACGACGCTGCTGAATGTTTCCTACGACCCCACCCGTGAGCTTTACGTGGCCATCAACAAGGCTTTCGCCGCGAAGTGGCAGGCCGCGACCGGGGATACGGTGCGGATCAATCAGTCCCACGGCGGTTCGGGCAAGCAGGCCCGGGCGGTGATCGACGGCCTCGAGGCCGACGTGGTGACGCTGGCCCTGGCCTACGATATCGATGCCATCGCCGAATCGGGACTGATTGCCGCCAACTGGCAGCAACGGCTGCCCAACAACAGCACGCCGTTCACGTCAACCGTGGTATTTCTGGTGCGCAAGGATAACCCCAGGCATATTCATGACTGGGGCGATCTGGTTCAGCCGGGGATTCAGGTGATCACCCCCAATCCCAAGACTTCGGGTGGGGCGCGCTGGAATTATCTGGCGGCATGGGGCTATGCACTCACCGCGAATCACGGCGACGAGGCGGCGGCCCGGGACTTTGTGACCAGGCTTTACGGGAATGTGCCGGTGCTCGACAGCGGCGCCCGGGGCGCCACCATCACCTTTGCCCAGCGCGGCATCGGCGACGTGCTGCTGGCCTGGGAGAATGACGCCTTCCTCGCGCGGCAGGCGTTGGGACCAGATCTCGAAATCATCTACCCCTCGGTCAGCATCCTGGCCGAGCCGCCGGTGGCGGTGGTCGATCGGGTGGTCGATCACCATAACACCCGTAAGGTTGCGGAAGCCTATCTAAATTTCCTCTATACCCCCGAGGCACAGACCATCGCCGCCGAGAATTTTCATCGGCCGCGCCTGCCCGAAGTTGCGGCAAAGTATAAAGACCGCTTTCCTGCCCTCAAACTCTTTACCATCGACGAAGTGTTCGGCGGTTGGAGCGTTGCCCAGAAGAAACATTTTGCCGATGGCGGGGTTTTTGACCAGATATTCCGTCCACATCCTTAATGCCAGTCTCGGCCTGTCGGTGGCCGGCGGCATTCTCGAACCGCCACCGCCGGGCTGGTCTGGCCGGGAGCCATCGACTGGGGGACCATTGACGAGGTTGCCATGGTGACGCCGGATGCTAACATATACCCTGGTCTTACGGGTGCTGGTGGGGGTCATGCGGGTGCGGTGGCGGCCGGGCGCGGCTGGGTTGGCAGCGTCCGGGACGTGATACGCCGGGTGTCGTCGTGGACCGAAGCCTTCACCGCCTTCAAAGCCAGGGAACGGGGGGGCATGCTGATCCGGTATTCGGTGCTTCCCGGCTTTAACCTGACTCTCGGCCTGACCCTGAGCTGGCTTGGCCTGATCGTGTTGCTGCCGCTGGCCGGACTGGCCATCGACGCCGCCGGTCTTGGCTGGAACGGTTTTTGGGCCGAGGTGCTGACGCCGCGCGTGATGGCGGCATTCCGGGTCAGCTTTACCACCGCGCTGGCCGCGGCCCTGATCAATCTGGTCTTTGGCCTGCTGGTGGCCTGGGTGCTGGTCCGTTATCGCTTCGTCGGCCAGAAGCTGGTGGATGCGCTGGTGGACCTGCCCTTCGCGCTGCCCACCGCGGTTGCCGGCATCGCGCTTTCGGCGCTTTACAGCGCCAATGGCTGGATCGGCTCGATTCTGGCGCCCCTCGGAATTCCGGTGGCGTTCACGCCGCTGGGAATCGTGGTGGCACTGACCTTCATCGGACTGCCGTTCGTGGTGCGCACGGTGGAACCGGTGCTCCAGGAATTGCCGCCCGAAGAGGAAGAGGCGGCGGTCAGCCTGGGGGCCAGCCGCAGGCAGACCTTCGTCCGGGTGATTCTGCCGGCGTTGATGCCGGCCTTGCTGACCGGTTTCGCGCTGGCCTTCGCCCGCGGGCTTGGTGAGTACGGCTCGGTGATCTTCATTGCCGGCAATATGCCCGAGATTTCGGAAATCGTGCCGCTGCTGATTATCATCAAGCTGGAACAGTTCGACTATCACGGGGCCACGGCCATCGGCACGCTGATGCTGCTGCTGTCCTTCGTGCTGTTGCTGGTGATCAACCTGCTGCAAGCCTGGATGAGGGCGCGTCATGCCCATTAAAGCTACCGCGCCCGTGGCCGGGCGTCCGATGCTGCGGGATCCGCCGTGGGTACGCTGGAGCCTGATCGGGCTGGCGCTGGGGTTTCTCGGGCTGTTCGTGGTCCTGCCGCTGGTTACGGTGTTCGCTCAGGCCCTGCACAGCGGCTTTGGGCCCTATTTCGACGCCCTGGCCGAACCTGATGCCCTCTCGGCAATTCGTCTTACCCTGCTGGTGGCGGCCATCGCGGTGCCGGTCAATCTGGTGTTCGGGGTCTCGGCGGCCTGGGCGATCAGCAAGTTCGAGTTTCGCGGCAAAAGCCTGCTGATCACCTTGATCGACCTGCCGTTTTCGGTGTCGCCGGTGATCGCCGGGATGGTCTATGTCCTGCTGTTCGGCCTGCATGGCTGGTTCGGCCCCTGGTTGCGGGCCCACGATCTCCAGGTGGTGTTCGCGCTGCCCGGGCTGGTGCTCGCAACCATGTTCGTGACGTTCCCGTTCGTGGCCCGGGAACTGATCCCGTTGATGCAGGAACAGGGGGTTGAAGAGGAAGAGGCAGCGGTTTCGTTGGGCGCCCGCGGCTGGCAGATTTTCTGGCGGGTGACGCTGCCCAACATTCGCTGGGGTCTGTTGTATGGCATATTGTTGTGCAACGCACGGGCGATGGGAGAGTTCGGAGCAGTTTCTGTGGTATCGGGGCACATTCGCGGCCTGACCAATACCATGCCACTCCATGTGGAAATTCTCTACAACGAATATAATTTCGTCGGTGCTTTCGCGGTGGCGTCGCTGCTGGCCTTGCTGGCCCTGGTGACGCTGGTGGCCAAGTCGGTGGTGGAGTGGCGCTGGGGCGACAGCCTCGCCGGGACCAGGCATTGATCACGCGGGCGGCGCGAGGGAAGGTGGGCCATGACGATTAAGGTTTCGGGAATTTGCAAACGGTTCGGCTCCTTCGTGGCGCTCGACAGGGTTGAGCTTGACGTTCGTTCCGGGGAGTTGCTGGCGCTGCTGGGGCCATCGGGCTCGGGCAAGACCACGCTGCTGCGCATCCTGGGCGGGTTGGAACGGCCGGATCAGGGATCGCTGACCTTCTTCGGCGAGGCGGCGCTGGGGTTGACCCCGCGCGATCGCCGGGTCGGCTTCGTGTTCCAGCATTACTCGCTGTTCCGGCACATGACGGTGTTCGACAACGTCGCCTTTGGCCTGGACGTGCAGTCGCGCAAGGTTCGTCCGTCACGGGCGGTCATTACCGAGAAGGTAAGGACGCTGCTGGCCCTGGTTCAGTTGGAGCCGCTGGCCGACCGCTATCCCAGCCAGCTCTCCGGTGGCCAGCGCCAGCGGGTGGCGCTGGCCCGGGCGCTGGCCATCGAGCCGCGGGTGCTGTTGCTGGACGAGCCGTTCGGCGCCCTGGACGCCAAGGTGCGCAAGGAACTGCGCCGCTGGCTGCGTCGCCTGCACGACGAGATGCATATTACCAGCGTGTTCGTCACCCATGACCAGGAAGAGGCGCTGGAACTGGCCGACCGGGTGGTGGTGATGAACCGCGGCCGGGTCGAGCAGGTGGGCATTCCGTCCCACGTTTACAACAACCCTGCGTCGCCGTTCGTGTACGACTTCCTGGGCAACGTCAACCGTTTCGACTGCGTGATCGATGCCGGGGTGGCCCGGGTTGCCGGGCTGCCGCTGGCGATTCCCGCGGTCGGCATGGCTCCGGGGCCGGCGGTGGCATTTTTCCGGCCCCATGATGTGGAAATCACCCGTCTTGACCTGCCGGCCAATGGCGACGGCGCCCCGACCCCGGAGGTGGCCCGCGCCCGGGTCCGCCACATCTTTGCCATCGGCCCCACCGCCCGAATTGAACTGGACCTTTCCGGCCATCCGGTGGAGGTGGTGATGGACCAGGACCGCTTGCGCGGTCTGGGGGTCGGGGGTGGCGACTGGTGCGGCGTCCGGTTGATCCGCGGCCAGCTCTTCCGGGCCGGCGCGGTTGCCGCGACCACCACCTATCAGAGATAGCGGGCGGCGGGGCGATGCGTTATAGGCGCTAAATTACTATCGGCCGTTGAAGCCAAAGCGATTTTGTGGGCTCTGCCCACACCCGCAAAGGGCCGGTCGGCCCTTTGAACCCGCGACGTTTTACGGTCAAGGGGGGCCTCTTTGCGGGGTCTGGGGCGAGGGCTGTGCAATAAGCCTCGCGTCCGGCTTCAGTAAAACATATCCAGTTGCACCTTTGCCTCGTCGGTCATCCGACTGGGGTCCCAGGGTGGTTCCCAGACCAGGTCTACGGTGCAGTCGGTGACGCCCGCGACGGCGGCGACCGTGCGCTGGACGATGCCGGGCATCTCGCCGGCCACCGGGCAGGACGGTGCGGTCAGGGTCATTTCGATGGCGATGGCGCCGGCGTCGTCGGTTTTGACGCCGTAGATCAGGCCCAGTTCCCAGATGTTCACCGGGATTTCCGGGTCGTAGACCGTCCGCAGGGCCTCGACCACCCGGTCGAACAGCGTTTCGTCGGGGGTGCGGCTGGAGTTTGTGTCGGGCATGGGCCAGGCTCCTTTCGGTCAAGGCCGCGGTGGTTATTCCGTTGAAATCTTGCCGGCGCCGGCCATGGCGGCGGCCAGAGTGTGCCAGGCCAGGGTCGCACACTTGACCCGCACCGGGAACTCGCGCACCCCGGACAGCACCCGCAGCCGGTCCAGCGCGTCCTCGTCCACCGGGCCGTGGGCGTCGATGTCGGCGTCGTCTTTGGTACAGAGATCGTGGAAGCAGTCGAACAGGGCGCGGGCGTCCCGTTCGCTCTTGCCCCGGATGACTTCGGTCATGAGCGAGGCCGAAGCGGTGGAGATGGCGCAGCCGCGGCCCTCGAACGCCACGTCGTGGATCACGCCGTCCTCGCCCATGGTCAGATAGACGGTGATGCGGTCGCCGCACAGGGGGTTGTCGCCGCGCGCCTCGTGGTTGGCATCGGGCGGGTGGCGGTGGTTGCGCGGGTGCTTGCCGTGATCCAGGATCACCTCCTGGTACAGGTCGCGCAGGTCGCCGAACGGATCGTTAACCATCAGCGGAAGAACTCCTTAACGGCCATCACCGCGTCGACCAGGGCGTCGGCCTCGGCGATGGTGTTGTAAAGCCCGAAAGAGGCGCGGGCGGTGGCTTCCAGACCGAAACGTGCCAGCAGCGGCTCGGCGCAATGGCGGCCGACCCGCACCGCCACCCCCATCTGGTCGGCCAGCATGCCCAGATCATGGGGATGAACGCCGTCCAGGACAAAGGACAGGATGGCGGCCTTGCCCGGCGCGGTGCCGACGATGCGCACGCCATCGACCCGCTCCAGCCGGGTGGTGGCGCGCTCCAGCAGGCTGTGCTCGTGCAGCGCGATGGCGTCCCGGCCCAGCGCCTCGACATAGTCGATGGCGGCACCCAGGCCGATACCCTCGATGATCGGCGGGGTGCCGGCCTCGAAACGATAGGGGGGATCGCGGTAGGTGGTGCCGGCAAAGCTCACCGCCGCGATCATGTCGCCGCCGCCCTGATAGGGCGGCATCCGGTGGAGCACGCTCCGGCGGCCGTAGAGCACGCCGATACCGGTCGGCCCGTACAGCTTGTGGCCGGTGAAGACGTAGAAATCGGCGTCGATGGCCTGAACGTCCACCGGCATGTGGACGGCGGTCTGGGAGCCGTCGAACAGCACCAGGATGCCGTGTCGGTGGGCGATCCGGGCGATCTCGGCGGCCGGCGTCACCGTGCCGACCACGTTCGAGCCGTGGGTGATCGCCACCAGTTTGGTCCGGGGTCCCAGCAGGTCGGCATAGGCGTCAAGGTCGAGCACGCCGCGCTCGTCGCACGGCACCACCTTGATCACGATGCCCTTCTCGGCCTGGAGCAACTGCCAGGGTACGATATTGGCGTGGTGTTCCAGAACCGACAGCACCACCTCGTCGCCGCGTTCCAGAAAGGTCCGGCCCCAGCTCGCCGCCACCAGATTGATGGCTTCGGTGGCGTTGCGCGTGATCACGATGTTGTCGCGCGACGGGGCATTGAGGAAGCAGGCGATTTTACCGCGCACCGCCTCGTAGGCGTCGGTGGTCTGCTGGCTGAGATAGTGGATGCCGCGGTGGACGTTGGCGTATTCCAGCTCCATGCAGCGGACCATGGCGTCGATCACCGCCCGCGGCTTTTGCGCGCTGGCGGCATTGTCCAGATAGACCAGCGGCTTGCCCAGCCGACCGGGCCGTTCGTGGACCAGCCGTTGCAGGATCGGGAAATCCGCGCGCACCCGTTCCACGTCGTAGGGCTCCGGCGGCAGCGCCGGCCGGTGCTGCCCCTGGGCATTGGGGCTGTGTCCGCGGTTGCGATGGGCGTCGGGCATGGGGTCGGCCTCTTAACCGGTGGTGAGCCAGCCGTCGGCCAGCGATTCGAACGCCGCGGCGACGGTGGGATTGGTGATTTCGGCGATGGCTTCGTTGATGAAGGCCGCCACCAGCAAGGACCGGGCGCGGTCGCGATCGATACCCCGGGCGCGCAGATAGAACAGGGCGTCCTCGTCCAGGTCGCCGACGGTGGCGCCATGGCTGCACTTCACGTCATCGGCGTGGATTTCCAGTTCGGGCTTGGCGTCGATCTGGGCGTGGTCCGACAGCAGCAAGGCCCGGTGGAGCTGATGGCCATCGGTCTGTTGGGCGCCCGGGCGCACCAGCACCTGTCCCTGGAACACGCCGCGGGCCTCGCCGTCCAGCACCCCCTTGAACATCTGGCGGCTGGTCCCCCGGGGATGGGCATGGTCGATCAGGGTGGTGGTGTCGCAATGCTGCCGGCCGCGCACCAGATAGGCGCCGTTCAGCCGGGCGGTGGCGCCGGGACCGTCCAGCACCAGCCGGATCTCATTGCGGCTGAGCCGGCCGCCGGTGGTCAGCAGAAAGCCCTCATAGCCGGCGTCCCGCTCCAGCCGTCCGGTCACCGTGGCCAGGTGAAAACTCGCCGGATTCTCCCTCTGGACCTTGTAATGGGCGAACCGGGCGCCGGCGCCGAGAAACAGTTCCGCCACCAGATTGACGCAGGCCGGATCCCCGCCCAGGCTGAGATGGTGTTCGACCAGTGTCGCCCGGCTGCCGGCGCCGGCCACCACCAGCAGCCGGGGATGCCAGGCCAGCGGCCGGTCGGCCCCGGAGCCCGCCCCGATCATCACGAGTTCCACCGGCCGTTCCAGCACCGCGCCGGCCGGCAGCACCAGCAACGCCCCCGAGGCCAGCAAGCCGGTGTTGAGCGCGATCAGGGCATGACCGTCAACCGCGGCCAGCCGGCCGAGATGGGCTTCGACCACCGCCGGATGGTCGCTGAGCGCCGACCCCAACCCGGTCAGCACCACGCCATGGGGCAGGGGGCCGGGGGTGGACAGGTCGGGCCGCCAGGTGCCGTTGACGAACACCAGGCGCGGACCCGGCGCCTCTCCGGCCGGCACCACCGAGGGCAGGAAGTCGGGGGGGATGACGGTTACCGGATCGGGCGGCGCGGTGCGCCAGGGCAACCGGTCGAGCGCGCCGAGATTGGTAAAGCGCCAGGCTTCCTCGCGCGGGGTCGGCAGGCCGAGGCCGGCAAAGCGACGGCGGCCTTCGGTCCGCAACGCCTCCAGCCAGGGCAGGCCCGGAGGTAGGTGGCCATAGTCTTCGGCATCGGGTTTCATGGGGCTCTGCCCTCCGCATAAGGCGATCGGCACACCGGGCCGGATGTCGGGCGGGTCATGCCGCCTCGTCGATGCCGAACTCGGCGTAACCGCGGGCTTCCAGTTCCAGCGCCAGTTCCTTGCCGCCCGAACGCTGGATGCGGCCATGGGCCAGCACATGGACCCGGTCGGGCACGATGTAGCTGAGCAACCGCTGGTAATGAGTGATCACCAGCATCGCCCGGTCCGGGCCGCGCAGGGCGTTGACGCCGTCGGCAACGATCCTGAGGGCGTCGATGTCGAGGCCGCTGTCGGTTTCGTCCAGCACCGCCAGCCGCGGGTCGAGCAGCGCCATCTGAAGCACCTCGTTGCGCTTCTTTTCTCCCCCGGAGAAGCCGACATTGACCGCGCGCTTGAGCATCTCGTCGGTCATGCCGAGTTGCCGGCAGCGGGCGCGGGTCAGCTTGAGGAACTCCATGGCGTCCAGTTCCTTTTCCCCCCGCCGGCGGCGGACGCCGTTGAGCGCCGTCTTGAGGAAGGTGGCGTTGGAGACGCCGGGGATTTCCACCGGGTACTGGAAGGCCAGGAACACCCCGGCCGCGGCGCGCTCCTCGGGGGCCAGGGCCAGCAGGTCCTGGCCGTTGAAGGTCACCGAGCCCTCGGTGACGGTATAGCCCTCGCGCCCGGCCAGGATGTAGGAGAGGGTGCTCTTGCCCGAGCCGTTGGGACCCATGATGGCATGGACCTGACCGGCCTGGACCGTAAGATCGATGCCCTTGAGGATCGGCTTGTCGCCCACCGAGGCGTGCAGATTGGTGATTTCGAGCATGGGTTCGGGCCTTCGTCGGTTGTCCCGGTTGGTGGTTGCCCGGGTTGGTGGTTTCCTGTGCTGCGCGGGGGCCTAGCCGACGCTGCCCTCAAGGCTGATCCCGACCAGCTTCTGCGCCTCCACCGCGAATTCCATCGGCAGTTCCTTCAGGACTTCCTTGCAGAAGCCGTTGACGATCAGCGACACCGCGTCCTCGGGACTGAGGCCGCGCTGGCGGCAATAAAACAACTGGTCTTCGCTGATCTTGGCGGTGGTCGCCTCGTGTTCGATCCTGGCGGTCCGGTTGCGGCTTTCGATGTAGGGCACGGTGTGGGCGCCGCAGCGGTCGCCGATCAGCAGGCTGTCGCACTGGGTGTGGTTGCGGGCGCCGCTGGCCCCGGGCAGAATCTTGACCTGACCGCGATAGGTGTTCTGGGCCTGGCCCGCGGAAATGCCCTTGGAGACGATGGTCGAGCGGGTATTGCGGCCGATATGGATCATTTTGGTCCCGGTATCGGCCTGCTGGTGGTGGTTGGTGATGGCCACCGAGTAGAACTCGCCCACCGAGTCGTTGCCCTGGAGCAGGCAGCTCGGGTACTTCCAGGTGATGGCGGAACCGGTTTCGACCTGGGTCCACGAGATTTTCGAGGCCACGCCCCGGCAGGCGCCGCGCTTGGTCACGAAGTTGTAGATGCCGCCGCGGCCCTGTTCGTCGCCGGGATACCAGTTCTGGACCGTCGAATACTTGATCCGGGCGCGGTCCAACGCCACCAGCTCGACCACGGCGGCGTGGAGCTGGTTTTCGTCGCGCTTGGGCGCGGTGCAGCCTTCCAGATAGCTGACCGTCGAGTCGTCGTCGGCGATGATCAGGGTCCGCTCGAACTGGCCGGTGTTGGCGGCGTTGATGCGAAAATAGGTGGACAGTTCCATCGGGCAGCGAACGCCCTTGGGGATATATACGAACGAGCCGTCGGTGAACACCGCGGAATTCAGCGTGGCAAAGAAGTTGTCGGAGTAGGGAACCACGCTGCCCAGATAGCGGCGCACCAGTTCGGGATGAGCGGCCACCGCTTCGGAAATCGGGCAGAAAATAATGCCCTTTTCTTCGAGCTTGGCCTTGAAGGTGGTGGCCACCGAGACGCTGTCGAACACCGCGTCCACCGCGATGGTCGGCTCGACCCCGGCCAGCAGTTCCTGTTCCTTCAGCGGAATGCCGAGCTTTTCATAGGTCCGCAGCAGTTCGGGGTCGACCTCGTCCAGGCTCTTGGGGCCGGCCTTGGTCTTGGGTGCCGAATAGTAAAAGGCGTCCTGATAGTCGATGGGCGGATAGGACAGTTTCGCCCATTGCGGCTCGGTCATGGTCAGCCAGTGCCGGTACGCCCGCAGCCGCCACTCCAGCAACCATTCGGGTTCGGCCTTGCGCGCCGAAATGAAGCGGACTACCGCCTCGTTCAAGCCTTTGGGGGCGGTTTCAGCCTCGATCTCGGTGACGAAGCCGTATTTGTACTTCTGATCGGTAATACTTTTGACCTGATCCACGGTCTCGGATACGGCGGTCATTGTCCTTCTCCCCATTCCATGTCCCGACCCTGGTTACAACACCGGCGTCTTGCCATCGTCCGCGGGTTGCGGCACCAGCGTCGGCGGCAGCGGCCAGGCGGACGGCACCGCCATGTCGGCCAGTGTCACCTCTTCCAGGGCGGCGCGCACCGTCCGGTTGATCTTTTCCCAATTGCCGCGCATCGGGCACAGGCGCTCGACTCCGCACAGGGAATCGGCGTCCGAGACACATTCGGTGACGGCGATCGGGCCTTCCAGCGCGGTAATGATCGCCGCCACCGAAATCCGCCCAGGCTCCCGGTTCAGCGCGTAGCCGCCGTTGGTGCCCCGGTGGGAGGCCACCAGACCGGCGGCGGTCAGCGGCTTCAGCAGCTTTGCCACCGTGGGGGCGGGGATGCCGGTGGACTCGGCCAGGTGCGACACGGTATGCAACCCAGGGCCATGGCTCAATTGAGACAGCACCACCACCGCATAATCGGTCAGTTTGCTGATCTTGATCATGGGGGTCCTGTCTCTGGCCGGCGGTCCGGGCCGGACCGCAATACCGTACCAAAATAGTACTGATTAGATGCCCGAGCCGAACCCGGTTGTCAAGGGGGGCTGATGCCGGGGGCGCAGGGTTTCGGACAGGTTGTTCTGGCTCCGCCGCAGTCCAGGCCCCGCTGGCGTCCTTGCCCGGCCCGGCGCATAATGCCCGGCGGGATCACCCATAACCAAGGGGAGCCGGCGGCGCCCGCGAAGCGGGCCGGTTGGCGATGCTGAATGACGCAGCTTGCAGACTTCATCAAGTCTCACCGCATTACCGAGGTGGAATGCCTGGTTCCCGATCTCTCGGGGATCGCCCGCGGCAAGATCGTGCCTGCCGAGAAGTTCCTTCGCATCCTGCGCGACCGCGGCCTGCGGCTGCCCGAGGCGATCTTCGTCCAGACCGTCACCGGCGACTTTCCCGAAGACGAGGACGTGACCAGCGACGAGAATGCCGACATCTATATGGTGCCGGACGAGTCGACCATCCGTCTGGTCCCGTGGTACACCGAGCCCACCGCTCAGGTGATCAGTGATTGCTTCTATGCCGACGGCCGGCCGGTCAACATCTCGCCGCGCTGGGTGTTGCGGCGGGTGCTGCAACTTTATGCCGAACGCGGCTGGCGTCCGATCGTGGCGCCGGAACTGGAATTCTTTCTGGTCCAGATCAACAAGGACCCGGACTATCCGCTGCTGCCGCCGGTTGGCCGGTCGGGGCGGACCGAAAGCGGGCGTCAGGCTTACGGCATCGACGCGGTCAACGAGTTCGATCCGATTTTCGAGGATGTCTATGATTTCTGCGAGGCCCAGGACATCGACATCGACACCCTGACCCACGAGGCCGGGGTGGCGCAGATCGAGATCAACTTCAATCACGGCGATGCCCTCGAACTGGCCGATCAGACCTTTTTGTTCAAGCGGACGGTGCGCGAGACCGCGATCCGCCATCAGGTCTACGCCACCTTCATGGCCAAGCCGATGCAGGACCAGCCGGGCAGCGCCCTCCACATTCACCAGAGCGTGGTCGATGTCAAAACCGGTCTCAACCTGTTCGCCGACGAGGCCGGCGCCGATACCCCGTTGTTTCATGGCTTCATCGCCGGACTTCAGAAGTTCCTGCCCTCGGCGATGCCGCTGCTGGCGCCCAACGTCAACTCGTACCGGCGGTTGCTGCCGGGCTCGGACGCGCCGATCAACGTCCATTGGGGCCGCGACAACCGCACCGTCGGTTTCCGGGTGCCGGTGTCGTCCCGGGAGGGCCGGCGGGTCGAGAACCGGGTGGCCGGCGCCGATGCCAATCCCTATCTGGCGCTGGCGGCGTCACTGGCCTGCGGTTATATCGGCATGGTCAATGCGATGGAACCCAGCGATCCGATCAAAGGCACCGCTCACCGGTTGGCCTTCACGCTGCCCCGGCATCTGATGGATGCCCTCAACAAGTTCAATGCCTGCAAGCCGTTGCGGGAAATCATCGGCGAGGACTTCGTGCGCGCGGTGACCTCGGTCAAGACCGCAGAATACGAAGCCTATCAGCGGGTGATCAGCTCGTGGGAGCGCGAGAATCTGTTGTTGAATGTTTGAACCGCCGGGGGGCGGCGGTCGCGGCCGCCGCCGATCCGGTTTCCCTGAATGCCTGTGGCAGAGAACCGTGATGAACCGTCCTGTTCCGGCCCTGATCCTGGCCCTGATCCTGGTTCTGGTGGCACCGGGTCAGGCGCGGGCGATTTCCGACGAGTGCAATACCGAAGACAAAATGGCCCGGTGTTGCGTTCTTTACGAAAAGTCCTTGCATGAAAGAATCTATCAGGCCGAGCAGGATCTGGCCGAGCAGTGCCGGGACGAGATCGACGGCACCAGGGACCAGTTGAGCCAGAACCGGAACTTCAATACCTGCATTCCCGATGGCGTGGCCGACGAGGAACTGTCCCGGTATTTCCGCGGATATGTGGAAAATCATCGGGATTTCTGGGACCGTCCGGCCCGCTTCGGCATGATCGACGACTGGTCGCGGCACTGGCCCTGCGACAAGTAGCGCCATCGGGACCAATCCGGGTTCGTGAGCGTGAGATGACACGAACCCGGCCTCGGCCCCCGGCCTGGTCAGTTGTCGCCGAAGCGGGCGACGAACTGCGCCCGTTGCCCGTCGTTCCAAAGGGCTGGATCGGGCGGGATGGCGTTGGCCGCGAGCCAGGGCGTCACCTGATCGCCGATGGCATGACCGCGGACGTGCCATTCGGCCCGGGTGAGGGCGCCGCTCTGGTCCCATGACTGGTAGGACGGGCCATCGCCGCGATGTCGGGTTCCGTGTTTGAACCAGATCTCGACGCGGGGCCGGCCGCTTTCCCACCACGAGGTGATTGCCGGGCCGCCCTGGCGGTGCAGGTCGCCCTTGAAATGCCAGGACTCGGCGTATCGGTGTCCGGTCTCGAGCCAGTCGATCACCGCCGGCCCTTCCTCGCGGTGCCACAGCCCGTCGTCGAACCAGAATTCCTTGCGGATTCCCGTTGCGTGATCGAGGACCTCGACATAGTGACACTTCTTCCGATGATGAACCCAGGCCCTCTCGACCAGCAGAGTGACCTGGCCGTTCTTGATTTGATCACGGAGGATCGCATAGGACTTCCTGGCTTTGGTCATGGCGCCTCGGTTTCGGATGCGATGACGAGGGGGAGTATGATAGAGGGAACGGTCTTTTCTGCAAATCTCTTCTTTGGTGCCGGGTGCGGCGGATTTGTCAGAAATTAACCTTTATCCTGAATGATCTGCCGGTGGTGACCGGGCGGCGGCGCGGGTCGGGCGGCAGTGGACGGCAACGGGGGTGTGGGCCATGGCGGATGCGTGGAAGGATGCCGATCGCGAAGGGGTTCCCGAGTTCAACAAGGCTCCGGTGATCCGGGTGCGGGCGATGCCGGCCGACACCAATCCGGCCGGCGACGTGTTCGGTGGCTGGGTGCTGGCGCAGATGGATGCGGCGGGGGCGATGACCGCCGGGCGGCGAACCCAGGGCCGGGTGGTTACGGTGGGAATCGAGGCCATGTCGTTCCATGCGCCGGTCATGGTCGGAGACGAGTTGAATTGCTATGGCCGGGTGACCCGGGTCGGGCGGACTTCGGTCACGGTCGGCATCGAAGCCTGGGTCCGCCGCTACCTCACCGACGCACCCCACAAGGTCACCGAGGGCGTCTTTACCTATGTGGCCATCAACGCCCAGCGCCAGCCGCGCCCTTCCAATACCTGGGGCTGGCATCGCGACGATCACCCCGACTGGGCCTGACCGCCAGCCATGGGTGCGAGGATCGGAGGGAGTCCGCTATGGGCGACGAGGCGACCACCACCGGCCGTCAAGAGGCCGAAGATGTCGGAATCGACGTCGGTCTGGCCATGTGCGATGTTTTCAAGGACCTGACCGGCGAGGAACGACGGACGGTGGAGCGGGCCTGCCGGTGGCTGCGGCTGCCCGCCGGCCACATCCTGTTCCGTCACGACGATCCCCCGGATGCGGTTTATTTTGTGGCTGCCGGACTGGTCCGGGCCTTTCTGCCGGTGGACGGGCTGGAGGTCAATTACGCGCAGTTCGGGCCCGGCGAGATGTTCGGGGAACTGGCGGCCATTGATGGCCGCGAACGCTCGGCCGATATCGTTATCGTGACCGACTCGGTGCTGGCCGCCTGCCCGCGTCCCCAATTCCTCGATTTTCTTGGCCGTTATCCTGCGCTCGCCCTGCGCCTGCTGGTTCGCCTGGCCACCGTGATCCGACATTCCAGCCAGCGCATTGCCGAGTTCAGTGCCCTGACCGATGTCCAGCGGGTCTATCTGGAGTTGCTGCGACTCGCCAATCCCGATCCTTCGGGTGACGGCCGCTGGGTGGTGCGGCCGGTGCCGCTGCACAAGGACATGGCCGGTTGGGCCGCCACCACGACTGACGTGGTGGGCCGGGCGCTGGGGCATCTGATGAAGGCCGGGCTGGTGCAAAGGCGCCAGGGTGCCCTGGTCATTCATGACCGGCGTCGCCTGGAGATCATGGCCCGGGAAGTCGGGAACAGGGGGCCGGCCGGCGAGCCTTTGAACCCATGACGTCATGGGTTCAAAGAGCCGACCGGCCCTTTGCGGGTGTGGGCAGAGCCCACAAAACCCTTTCCTGTCAACGACTCACCGTAACCTGGCGCCTATCGGGCAAGGCCCCCTTGTATGACGCGCCACGCCCGCCCGTCAGCCGATCCGCTCAGCTACAACCTTCTGGTAAAGGCCGCCGAAGAAGGTTTGTTTGCGCCAGCGGAAGCCGTCAGGGGTGCTGGCGTAAGCGGCGATCTCCCGAGTCCACAGCGCCCGGGCGAAGGGCTCCAGCAGGGCGAAGACCGTCATCATGATCGGGCGCAGGGGGTGCAACCGGCCCGGCCGATGATAATCGATGAACACGGCGCGTCCCCCCGGGGCAACCCGGGCCAGAGCCGCATCGACGATTCGGACCTTATAGTCTTCGGGAACCTCGTGCAGCAGGAAGAAGCTGATCACGGCATCATAACTGCCCTCGGGTGGCGTTGCGGCGTCACCGGGGATCACCCGGGCGTTGGGGTGGTCAGCCAACAGGCGGCGGCAACGTTCGATCTGGACCGGCGCCACCTCGACCACGTCGAGCGCGCCGTTGGTGCCCAGCACCTCCAGCAACTGGAGGGAGAACGGACCGTAGACTGAGGCCAGTTGCAGGACGTTTCCGCCCGCGTGCAACTCCTCGAGGACGCCACGGGCCAGCCGGTGGTAGTTGCCCCAGAGAATCGCCGAGACCATCGCCTGATGGTCGAACACCGTGAGCGCCAGCGGCTCCAGATAGGCCCAGCGATAGACGTCACGCAGATACCCCGGAACTCCCCGGACATGGGGGTCGGTCTGGTCCGTTTCGGCCTCGAGAGTGAGGCCGGTCCCCCGGCAGACTAGGCCGTTGCTGTCATCGGCGGGCATCGGCTCCGGTCTCCTTTGGCGGTCGTGGTGGCGGCGGCACCCTTGGTGCCAAAACGACGTTCGGCTTCTGCCATGAAGGCGGTCAGCATCTGTCGGGTGGTATCTCGGGAGGCAGTCTCGGCCAGACGTTGCAGCGGCCGGACGCTCAGACCGAGGGACACTTCAAGATCGATGTCGCAGCCGTCATCCCGGGGGAGGAACTGCCACGACATCTCCAGGTGTTTGACGCCGTCACCCTGGCCGGTGACGTGGATGCGATGGGGACGCTCGAAGGTCGTGACCGACCTGAATCGCTGCCGGAAGGCCAGCATGCGGACAATCTGATCGGTGCGGTAGCTGCCTTCGCGCCGGTCAGAGACCCGCGCCGCTTCCCATCCCGGGACGAACGCCGGATAACGTTCAACGTCGAGGACGAGATCGAACAACTGCTCGGCGGTGTAACCCACCGTCCGATGAACAACTCGGTAGGCCATCCTTACATGCTTTCTAAACAGTAGACCGGAAACACCCTCAATCAGCCAGAGTAGACCGTCAATGCCCGAACGCAGCCCCGACCGCCCGACAAGGGGCGCTGTGGAACCGGGTTGCCGCTGGTGACACCATGACCATGCCCGTCCGGCGCGTCGGGTGCAAGCCTGCTTGGCCCGATGAAGAGGGCGGTGCGGCGTTTCGTCCGGCCTTCCGCGCGCGGATCGTGGCCGCCGCGACACACCGTCAGCCAGGGCTGTCCCGGCCCCGCGAAGCCGGTACCGCCGGCCCCGGACCGGGTCTCCTTCCGTGCGCGTCCCTCAGGCGGCGAAGCCGCGCTCCTTGCAGATGGCGGTGAAGGCGGCATTGATGGCTGCGGCCTTGTCGTAAGCGACCAGGAGCAGGGCGCGGGGCAGGCCCTGGCCGGTCAGACGGTCGGGGTTGAGGTCCTGGGACAACCGGCGGTGGGCCAGCCGGATGGTCATTTCGTCGGCGCCCCGGTCGACCCCAAGCACCGCGTAGGGGTTGCGTTCGTGATGATGGCGGGCGTGGACCCGGGCGAATGCGGCGTCCCCGATCTCGAACAGGGTGGCAAGGTCGCGCAGGTAGGCCAGTTCCCGGTCATCGAGGCGGCGGTCGATGTAGGCCATGGCGAACAGACCGTCGAGAATCTGTTCCAGCACCACCGGTCGCTCCCGGAACTGCCGGGCCGCCTGGAGCGCGTAGCGCCGGAAATCCACCGCGTCCTGGCGGACCTGGTCGAACATCTGACCGGCGACCTCCATGTCATCGGCCGAAAAGTGGAACACCCGCTTGAAGGTGTCGATCTCGTTGCGGCTGATGGTGCCGTCGGCCCGGGCCAGCCGGGAGCCCAGTACGACCAGCGTGATGACGAAGCCGGGGTCATGACTGGCGGCCACCGCCACCTCGGAGTCGCCGCCGCCGCGGCCGAAAATCCTGCGCCAGATGCTCATCGGTGCCACCCTCCTCCTGCGGATTAAAAACGTCCCTTGCCTTTATGATGCTCCACTCAGGAAACTATGCCATAAGGCCGGTCCCGGCAGGGACACTGTGGGCCGGCCCGGCTCCGGTCATCCCGGCGGGCGCCGTTTCCATCGGCTCCACCGGCAAAGCGGACCTGCATGAACGCCCCTGCACGGACTCCGGTATCGTTCCGCCACCATGCCGCGACCATGCCGTTGTTGATGCCGGGCGGCATTGGGGGCAAGCTGCCGGAAGGCGAGGCGCAGAAATCAAGGTCGCGCCGGAACTCAAGCGAATCGATGGAAGCGGTTTCGGGCCGCCAGGAGCGGCCCGAGGCCGTTTCCATCCCGGTGAGCCACCAGGGTCCGGGTGGCGGGCCGGAGTTTCGAGGTCTTCCAAAGAACCGTTGGTTGTTCCCTGATGCGGCGTGAGACGTTGACGCGGCGCGGGAAATTGTCAGTATCGCGCATGAGGATTTCCGGGAGGGGGAGATGAACGGCACCACGGACGGCGGCGGCGCAGGACGGTGGCAGTTCTGGATCGATCGGGGCGGCACGTTTACCGACGTGGTCGGCCGCCGGCCGGATGGCTCCGTGGTCACTTGCAAGCTGCTTTCCGATTGTCCCGAACGCGGCACCGACGCCGCGGTGGCGGGCATCCGCCGGTTGCTGGGCCTGGACGACCCCGACGAGCCGATTCCGGCCGACGCCATCGCCGCGGTCAAGATGGGGACCACGGTGGCCACCAACGCCCTGCTGGAGCGCCGGGGCGAGCGTGTGGTGCTGGCCATCACCGAGGGCTTCGGCGACCAGTTGCGCATCGGAACCCAGAACCGCCCGGACATCTTCGCGCGCCACATCGTGCTGCCGACCCAGCTTTATGAGCGGGTCGTCGAGATTCCCGAACGTTTACGGGCCGACGGCAGCATCGAGCGACCACTCAACCTGGCGGCGACCCGGATCGGGCTGGAGGCGGCGTTCGCCGATGGCCTCCGCGCCTGTGCCGTGGTGCTGCTCCACGGCTACCGCAACCCGATCCATGAGCGTCAGGTGGCGGCGCTGGCCCGGACCATCGGTTTTACCCAGGTTTCGGTCAGCCATCAGGTCAGCCCGCTGATGAAAGTGGTCGGACGGGGCGATACCACGGTGGTCGATGCCTATCTGTCGCCGATCCTGCGCCGCTATGTGGATCAGGTGTCCGAAGCCCTGGGCGGCATCCGGCTGATGTTCATGCAGTCCAATGGCGGTCTGACCGATGCCCGGAGTTTCGAAGGCAAGGATGCCATCCTGTCGGGACCGGCGGGCGGCGTGGTGGGCGCGGTGCGCACGGCGGCGATGGCCGGCTTTGACCGGATCATCGGCTTCGACATGGGGGGCACCTCCACCGATGTTTCCCATTACGCCGGCACCTTCGAACGCACCTTCGAAACCCGGGTTGCCGGTGTGCGCCTGCGCGCGCCCATGATGGATATCCATACGGTGGCCGCAGGTGGCGGCTCGATCTGTCGTTTCGATGGCGGTCGCTTCCGGGTCGGCCCGGAATCCGCCGGGGCCAATCCCGGTCCGGCCTGCTACCGCCGGGGCGGGCCGCTGACCGTCACCGACTGCAACGTCATGGTCGGCAAACTCCATCCCGGCCTGTTTCCCGCGGTGTTCGGCCCCGACGGTCGGCAACCGCTGGATGCGGACGTGGTGGTGGCGCGGTTTGCCGCACTGGCCGACGAGGTTCGGCGCAAGACCGGGATTTCGCGCACGCCCCAGGAGATCGCCGCGGGCTTTCTCAGGATCGCCGTCGAGAACATGGCCAACGCCATCAAAAAGGTCTCGATCCAGCGCGGCCACGACCCGGCCGATCATGTTCTGACCGCATTCGGCGGCGCCGGCGGCCAGCACGCCTGTCTGGTCGCCGACGCGCTGGGCATGAAGCGGGTGTTCATCCATCCCCATGCCGGCGTGCTGTCGGCCTACGGCATCGGTCTGGCCGATACCGTGGTGATCCGCGAGCGGGCGGTGGAAGCCCGGCTCCGGCCCGAGCTGATCCCGCCGCTGTTGGAACTCCTCAAGGCACTGGAGGACGAGGGGCGGCAGGAGTTGGTGGCGCAGGGCTGCCCGCTCGAAACCATCGAAGTCCGGCGGCAGGTTCATCTCAAGGTCGAAGGAACCGATACCGCGCTGGTGGTGACCCAGGCGGCAGCGGCGGCGGAAGACCAGGACGGGGCGGTGTCGGGGCTGGTGCGGGCGTTCGAGGCGGCCCACCGCCAGCGTTACGGCTTCGTCATGGCCGGCCAGCCGCTGGTGGTCGAGGCGGTGTCGGTGGAGGTGGTGGCGGCCGCCGCGGCCGTCGAGGATCCGGTGCCGGCGGGCGGCGGCCGTCCCGGTCTGCCGCTGCCGCGCCGGCTGACCACGGTGGCGGTCCATCTGGACGGCCGGGTCTGTCAGGTTCCGGTATTCGACCGCGCCGCCTTGCTGCCGGGCAACCGGCTGATCGGGCCGGCGATCATCCGCGAGCCCAATGCGACCACCGTGGTCGAACCCGACTGGATGGGCGACATCACCCCTCGCAACCATCTGGTGTTGACCCGGACCGAGCCTTCGGGGCGGCGGCCGGTGGTCGGCACCCATGCCGATCCGGTGATGCTGGAGGTGTTCAACAATCTGTTCATGTCGATTGCCGAGCAGATGGGATTCACCCTCGAGAAGACCGCCTATTCGGTCAATATCAAGGAGCGGCTGGACTTTTCCTGCGCGGTGTTCGACCGGGGCGGCGGTCTGATCGCCAATGCCCCGCACATGCCGGTTCATCTCGGCTCGATGGGCGAGAGCGTGCGTGCGATCCTGAACAAACGCGGCGACGCCCTCAGGCCCGGCGACGTCTACATGCTGAACGATCCGTATCACGGCGGGACTCACCTGCCGGACATTACCGTGGTGACCCCGGTCTTCGACACGGTGGGCCGTGAACGGCTGTTCTTCGTGGCGGCACGCGGCCATCACGCTGATATCGGGGGCATCTCGCCGGGCTCGATGCCCCCCGACAGCCGGACCATCGACGAGGAAGGGGTGCTGATCGACGGCTTTCTGCTGGTCCACGGCGGCCGGTTCCGCGAAAAGGAACTGACGGCGCTGCTATGCGGCGGCGCCTGGCCGGTGCGCAATCTGGCCCAGAACATCGGCGACCTCAAAGCCCAGATCGCCGCCAACGAGATGGGGGCGCAGGAACTGCGCAAGATGGTCGGCCACTATGGCCTGGAGACCGTGCGGGCGTATATGGGCCACGTCCAGGCCAATGCCGGGGAACAGGTGCGTCGGGTGCTCGACGTGCTCGATGACGGCACCTTCGCGGTGGAGATGGATAATGGCGCCCATATCCAGGTCAAGGTCAGCATCGATCGCGTGCATCGCCGCGCCACCGTCGACTTTACGGGGACCAGTCCCCAGCTTGCCGATAATTTCAACGCGCCGCTGGCGGTGACCCGGGCGGCGGTGCTCTATGTCTTTCGGACCCTGGTGGACGACGACATTCCCATGAACGAGGGCTGTCTCGACCCGATCCGCATCGTGGTTCCCGAAGGCAGCATGCTGTGGCCGAAATGGCCCGCGGCGGTGGTTGCCGGCAATGTCGAAACCTCCCAGTGCATCACCGACGCGCTTTACGGCGCGCTGGGCGTGTTGGCGGCATCCCAGGGGACCATGAACAACGTTACGTTCGGCAACGACCGCTACCAGTACTATGAAACCCTGTGCGGCGGCGCCGGTGCCGGCCATACCTTCGACGGCACCAGCGCCGTCCATACCCATATGACCAACTCGCGGCTGACCGATCCCGAGGTGCTGGAGTGGCGTTATCCGGTGATGGTCGATGCCTTCCGTATTCGCAGCGGATCCGGCGGCGCCGGTCGTTTCCAGGGCGGCTGCGGCGTGGTGCGGCGCCTGCGGTTCCTGGAGCCGATGAGCGCCGCGTTGCTGGCCAACCGCCATCGGGTCGCGCCCCACGGTCTTCAGGGCGGCCATCCCGGCCTGCCGGGGGCGGCCTGGGTCGAGCGGGCCGGCGGCGGTCGCTCGTGGCTGAACTCCACCGGCCGGGTCGAGGTCGAAGCGGGCGACGTTCTGGTGATCGAAACCCCGGGCGGTGGTGGCTACGGCCCGCCGATGGCGGGCGGGCCGGGGCCTGTGCACGACATTCGATACCGTGAACCGGCGACGCCCGGCGATGGCACGGCGTTGGAACCCTGCTCCGCGATCGAGCCGGAGCCCGGCCCGGCTGAAACCGATCCGGTACCGGCGGTTCCCGTTACCGCGGAGCCGGACCCCGACCCGGACCGGTCGGCCGCGGGAGCGGCTAAGGGTTCCGAACCGGGCACCGGGATTCCCCCGGAGGCGTCGGAGTAGACGGTGCCATCGGACGGCGGGATAGAGACCGGTTCCAGGGTCATCCGGTGAACGGCGGCAGATGCCTTGGCCGGAAGAGTGCGGTTTCCCAAGACCCGTCCGGCAAAACCCTTTGGCCCCGGTGCCGGTTGCCTTGACATTGCCGGCGGTCGATGCACCGTGTATCGTTAAGACTTCGAGGAGAATTGCCGTGAGCAAATACGAGGAACGTGCCTATCAGGTCGGACGGAGCAAGCCCAACATTGCGGGCCTGAAAAACCAACTGGCGCGGTTAAAACACGATCTGGAACAATTCGCTGCCCGAAAGCCGAGCGGAGCGGTGGTAACCACCCTGAAGGAGCGTATTCGCGAAGTCGAAGCAACCATCGCCGAGGCCGAGGCCAACCGCAAACGCGAATCCCAGGCCGCCCGGAACGTCGCCGAAGAGGCCGCCGAGGGCGAGCCGGTGACCACCGCGCCGGGTGGAACAGCCGCGGTGCGGCGGACCGGGAGTTACTCGACCTCGAGCCGTTTTCCACCGCGCGGCCGTCCCGGGCGGTAATCGCCGGCCGCAATCGGTTCGCATGCACGAGGGATTCGTGGAGACTCCTTGCCCGGTCGGAGAGACGGTCTCCGAGACCGGGCCTCCAAGACCCGGGTGCCGGGGCGGGGTGGCGTCATCGCGCCGTGAACAGGAGGCCGCCGGGTCGCCGTTTTCTTGCGCCGCAGCATTTTTCTCGGAGCATGGTTACGGATGGTTAACTTGGCCTGGGCTAGGGTCGGGGTGAATTTGGCGCGCCGCCGCCGGTCCGGTGGGTTTGTTGGTTTCCGGCGTGGGGCGCAAACCATGGGGTCCTGGCCATGACCGTTCGCAACCTCGAATTTCTGCTGAAGCCCA
>Ga0302319_10000528_pt1 | contig 86545 bp, 77 predicted proteins | sample Bog_T0_2_FD_203319 | JGI IMG/M metagenome (GOLD analysis project Ga0302319, IMG submission 203319) | Peat permafrost microbial communities from Stordalen Mire near Abisko, Sweden - Bog_T0_2 | ecosystem: Environmental > Terrestrial > Soil > Wetlands > Peat | place: Sweden: Abisko, Stordalen Mire... | reverse complement strand
CCGCGTGGCCCCAGCCGGCGGTGAGGGAAAGATTTTTCGTCGAGGACAAGACGGCAATCGTTTTCAATTCCGCGCGCACATTTCCATTGGCAACGCCGGTCAACAAAGTTTCTGTGTCGAACAACGCGGCGACTTGTTTGCCCAATTCGGCGGATGCCAATAATGCTTCGCGCGATTTTGGCAAGGGCACGCGCGGCCAGTCCTGCCGCAATGCGCCGGAATTTTCCGCGCGATACTCCGGCGCATGAAGCACGGCGAGCGTGTGGTAAAACAAGGTGTCTGGTTTGACGCGCAAACCTGCGGAGTAAGCCGCCGCCTTGTCGGACAAATTGGGTTTGATCGTGGTTTTTGATGCGCCACCACCACCGCCGTCGCTACGCGGAGAAAATAAATCGGGCGTTTCACGCAAAGCCGACACAGACAAATCCACATTCTCACGCAAGAAAAGCGGGAACAAATTTGCTCCTCGCTCAACGATATGGCGACAGCCATAACCGACGATTGTTACAGGTGGATCAAAATCTTTTCGATTCTTTTGTACAGCGGCAAACCAAACATTGCCGTCAAAAACTTGCAGGAAATAATCCATGCGTTTTTCGTCGAGCAGTTTTGTTTCCGGCTCCCAATAAAGCCAGCGGACATCAAACGGACGGTAGTGATAACGCACGACATTCTTTCTCAAGAAGCCGTGCTTGCGAAGTTCTTCACGAACCAACTCGGCTTTGAACCTGGCGGAGTCATCCATCACGCCAGGAGCAATGCGCTTCATTTCCTCGTGGCTGATTTCGGGATCAAAGTATTTTTCCAGCCGTTTGATGAGCGCTTCCTTTTCTATGCTAACCAGAAAATCATCTCGTCCAGTTTGAATTCCTGGGAACGAGACGGGCAGCAGTTCCGTGAGCAGCGGCCATTTGAAATAGCCGGATTCCGTCTGCATCGGCAGAAACGGCAGGCCGACTTCCAGCGGCGGTTTCAGCCGCGTGTAAATTTTCTTCGACGGCTGTGCGAGCGATGTCAGCAATTCCGCGCGCTTGTCCTTGCCCCACAAATGGCGGAATTGAATTTCACCCGTAGGAGACGACGTGAGGAGTCTCTGACTTTTCTTTTTGGAAGTTTGAGCCTCCTCACGTCGGCTCCTACGAACAAGAGTGGCGATGGCGGTGCCAATACCAATGCCTTCACGGTTCGATTCAGTCGAAAAAACACTGGGATCGGGGTTGCCTTCGGGCGTGACCTTGCCGGTCTTGAACTTGTCGCCGTTCAAACAATCCACGGTGATGGAATCAAAAACCTCCAGATACTTCTCGCGCATTCCGGTGAACGACAAACCGTCCAGCCACGAATAGTTGGAAATGAAACTGATGATGCCCACGCCGGACTTTTCCACGATGCGCCGCTCGGCCATGCGGAAGAAACGGATATACAAATCATTCAAGCCCTGACCCTGCGGCGCAGCAGCGCGCTTGGTCGTGCGATAGGCATTGCTCAAATCACGTTCTTCTTCCACGGCCAAGCCCGCGAAGCCGTTGTAAGGTGGATTGCCGAGGATAACGATGATCTTCTTTTCCTGCTTGATGCCGTCCGCCGCTTCCTTTTCCTGTTTGAATTCAGGAATGGCAAACGTAAGTTGTTTCTTCGCTGCTTCCGACGGCGGCTCCCAACCGGTAAGCGCGTTGGTCAGATAAATGGCGGCGCGTTCGTTCTTGGCATCGTCCAGCGGCACGGCGAGATTTTGCAGGAGCAAACCCATTTGCAAATGCGCCACGACGAACGGCGCGGGCAGGAGTTCAAAACCGAAGATGCGTTCTTGGGCAGCTTGCTTAATTGTTAGTTCCGCCAACGCACCTTCACCTTTTTCGTTCTTGAGAGTTTGCGCAATGACTCGCAGCACCTCGACGAGATACGCGCCGGTGCCGCAGCAGGGGTCGAGCACGAACACGCGCGGGTCGGCGAGGCCGTCGGGAATGTCCAGTTCCTCGCGCAACGCGGCGTCCACGCGGGCGACCTGATATTGCACAATCTCCGGCGGCGTGTACCAGACGCCCAGTTGCTTGCGGAGTTCGGGGTCGAAGGCTTCCAGGAACGGTTCGTAGAAATACTGGACGGCGTGGGTTTCCAGAAATTTCTCAAAGAACGCGGCGCGGTCCACGCGGTTGAGCGCGGCGGCGGTCCAGTCCAGCACTTCCACCAAGCCGAGCGGGCCGAGCTTCGTCGGCGTGGCTACCTGCTCGAACAACGCCTTGATCATCGGCACATGGAGCGTCCACGCGGCGGAGCGCCAGTCAAATTGAGATGTAGCGTCGGGGCTGCGCCCCGACTTATCGAGCCGCAGGCTCGACGCTACAGACTGTTGCTTGTGCCAGAGCACCCAGGCGGAAAACACGCCATAGAAAAGTGTCTGCACCAGCGTGGAACGGAAGAAATGTTCACCTTTCTCGGCTTCGAACTTCATGCCGAGGGCTTCTTCCAGCGCGGCGCGAACGGCGGCGAGCGCGGGCAAATCTTTTGCGCCTTCCACGCGCACGCGGGCGTCGCGGGCATACGACGCGAGGAAGAAAGCCACGTCTTTTGGATTGTTCAGCGGCGCCGCGTGTAGCAGCACGCGCTTGAGGTATTCAACGAAGCGTTCACCAAGTTCATTGGCGGCTTTGCGCGGTTGCCCGGCAACGATCCAAAAAGATTTTTCGTCGGGCGCGAGTTGAAAGGATTCCAAGCGGACAGATTTGCCGTTATCCCCGCGTTTCAGGAGCAGAAAACTCCGGTAGTTCGTCACCAGCACGGCTCCGTAATGTCTGACATACTCGCGGACCTGTAGGGTGGCCGCCACATCGTCAACTTCGGCACTGGTGGCTTTGACTTCAATGACACCGCGTGACGGCTGCGGGATTCCCAACAGCGGCGCTTCCTCGTCCGTGTTCTTGAGCTGATCGGGAGTGAACAGCCCGCCGTCCGGCAAACCTGCGCCGCTGTTTTTCACATGGATAAAACAGCGGACTTTGGGTTTGAGCGTGTGGCCGATGGCGTTGAGAAGATTGGCGAGCGCGCCGTAGCCGGAAGTTTCCTTGACCACCGCGCCGGAGGAACGAATGGCGCGCAATTCTTCGAGATAGGTTTCCAGCGGGTGCATGTCGTTTGACGCGCCGAGTGTGCGACGAAGCGGCAGCGGCGTCAATGCCACTCTGGTTGAGTCGGAATTGCCCTCATCCGGCCTCCGGCCACCTTCTCCCATCCGATGGGAGAAGGAATTTATTTTGTGGGACGATTACCCAGGGTGGCGCTCGCCGACTCGCTTACCCCGCTCTATTATCTTTCGCCCCGATGGGGCTTCAAGTTGGCTTCGTTCCGAAAGGTGTCATCAACGTTAATCAGCGGTTAAAACTCGTTGCGGTTTTGTGTTGAATTGAATCCGTGTTCATCTGTGTCCATCCGTGGTTAGATTCTCCGCGCTTTTCATTGCCGGCGCTACGCGCTTTAATGCCGGTGTGGCGAATTTGCGCATTCAACCGATTCAATCTCTCGACGCGCCGGAACTGGCGTTGTATCTGACCCTCCGCCGAGTCGAGGAACACGAGCGGGCCGGCGTGCTGGTGGCCACCAATATCAAAGTGGTCAAACGGTTGCTGGCGAGCCGGTACACCGTTGTTTCCGCCCTGCTCACGCCCGCGTGGCTGGAACAGCTCGAACCGCAACTGCGCGCCCGGCCGGAAGTAGAGATTTGCGTCTATGTCGGCGAACGGAAGCTGCTGGAAACCATCACCGGCTACCAGTTGCATCAGGGCGCGCTGGCCGTGGCCAAAATCCCGCCACAGCCGGATTTTGAAACGCTCCTGAAAAATTCGCCGCGGCCGGTGCTGCTCGCCGCCGTGGAGGGCATCGCCAGCGCGGAAAATCTGGGCGCGGTGGTCCGGAACTGCGCGGCTTTTGGCGCGCATTTTCTGATCGTGGGCGAGACGTGCGGCAGTCCGTTCCAGCGCCGCGCGGTGTCCGGTTCCATGGGCACCACCTTCGAGCAACCGCTGGTGCAGGTGGACAATCTGGTGGAAAAACTGACATCGCTGCGGGCGCGGGGCGTGCGGTGTCTGGCGGCCCATCCCCGGCCTGGGGCAAAAAAGCTGACCGACGTGGATTTGCGGGGCGATTGTTGCCTGGTGTTTGGCGCGGAAGGTCCGGGCCTCACGGCGGCCGTGCTGGCGGCGTGCGACGACCTGGTGGAAATCCCGATGCCGTCCCACATGAATTCACTGAACGTGGCCGTCGCCACAGGCATATTCCTTTATGAGGCGACCCGGCAACGGGGGAAAGGCCAAAGGCCAAAGGCTAAAGGCTGAAGGCTGAAGTTATTTTGGATTACAGAAGCCAACGAACGAAGCGGCGAAGAAGGTTTCCAGCCTTTGTTTCCTTCTGTAGAAATGACTGCCCGGATTTCGCGGCGCGCACGGAGTGACGCGCCCTACCTTTTGCGCCTTGGCGCCCCGGCGTGAAAATGAATCCGTGTTCATCTGTGGTTGAAAAATTGATTCCGGGATTTGATTCAAAATTGGTTGGCACTTTTTCCCGGCGGCGGCCACTAATTAATGGATGCACGACGCCACCGACATGGATTTGTTGCGGCAATACGCCGACGGGAATTCCGACGCCGCCTTTGCCGCCCTGGTTTCGCGGCATGTGGACCTGGTTTATTCCGCCGCCCTGCGCAAAACCGGCAATTTCCACGCCGCCGAGGAGATCACGCAGGCGGTGTTCATCATCCTCGCCCTAAAAGCCGGACGCATCGTGGACAAAACCATCCTGCCCGGCTGGCTGTATCAAACCGCGCGGCTGACGGCGTCGAGTTTCCTGAGGGGTGAAACCCGCCGCGTCCGCCGCGAACAGGAGGTTTATATGCAATCGCAATCCGACTTGTCGTGCCGAAGTGAAACGAAGACGGATGAAACCTGGGAACAGCTTGCGCCACTGCTGGAAGATGCGATGGGTCAACTGGGCGACAAGGACCGCGCGGCGGTGGTGCTGCGGTTTTTCGGCGGCAAAAGTTTTGCCGAAGTGGCCGCGGTCGCCGGCGTCAGCGAAAACGCAGCGAAGAAACGGGTCGGTTACGCGCTGGAGAAACTGCACCGTTACTTTGCCAAACGCGGTGTGAGCTCGACCACGGCCATCATCGCTGGGGCGATTTCCACCCATTCCGTTCAAACGGCGCCGCTGGCGCTGGCAAAATCCGTGACGGTCGTGGCGATTGCCAAAGGCGCGACCGCGAGCGGCTCAATCTTAACCCTCATCAAAGGAGCATTGAAAATTATGGCATGGACAAAAATGAAAACGGCGATTGTTGTCGGCGTAGCCGGGTTGCTCGCGGCGGGGACGACGACCATTGCAGTTAAGAAGATAATGGCACCACCCGCGCCTTATATCCGAATCGTCGGGAAAGGTCAGGTTGAGCTTTACAGCAAACCGTCGCGTGTGGTCGCAATCGCAAAGCTCGTGATTCTTACTGACGGCAAGACATTTTGCATATCCAGCGATTCTGAAGACTTCTCTCCGCACAAGATTCCCGGTGAGCGATATGCATACGATGCGAAAGACGACTATGGTTATGATGGAACAGACCTCTTTTTGATCTCGGACCGGGCCTCTATTTTCAACCGGACCAATAACAGTTTGTCTGGCTTTGCTTTTTCGGGGCGATTTCCTGACGATCAGGCCTCTCCAATAATTCAGGCGGCATGGCTGGCATATTGTTCAAGCAATTACTTTAATTCCTCAAGCCATCAAACCGGGCTGCAGTTGGCTTGGGGATTCACAGCGATGACCCTGCCTGATTACATTACCAATCAAGTTACTTATTGGCCGGACTCAACTTTGCCTCAAACCATTACCGGCTGGAGTCGTAATTATGAAGTTCTACCTCGTACCAATTCCCTTCAACCGGTAGAAACCATCGAATTGAAACAATATCCGAACGGATACAAATCCTGGAAATTTACGGCCAGTGATCCGGTGGTCGTCGCGAATATGACATTACCGCGACAGTTCACACTGGAGAGCTTTTACCCAATATTCACAAATGCGCCACTGTCTGGGGACGAAACCAAACCCCTTCGGAAGCTCACGTTCGTTGCCGAGTCAATCGAATTGGGCAAAGGCAGGTTTAATCCGCTTCCGCCGGTGACCGTTCCCGACTTGCAGGTTATGGATTGGCGCTTCAAGGATATTTCCGGGAACTTTGTTATCGTTTCCCACGCCACGCCAAAAGGATGGCCTACCCGCTCATCCAAAGAATTTGAAAAGGCTGCCGTAGAAGCCAACAAACTGGCTTCACAGAATCGTGCTTTTATTGAATCGGAAAGAAAAAAAGCGCAGGCCGCAGCTCCGCCTTGAAATCGTGCCCGGCCGCGAACCCAGCGAGATGCTGGGAGCGGCAAAAGTGAAGCGGGCCGTTCCTTTTCCCAAAAGCGTTTAAGTGGAAGCCAATCTGGAAGTCGCCGCCTTGGTTTTTGGGTTTCCTCGTTTGACTTTCACTTCAATCTGCTCCTAATTGCATCCACGTGGGTTTGTCCGAATACATTCTGCTGGCGGTCGGTTCGCTGTTTGTGATTGTGGATCCGCTGGCCACCGTGCCGGCGTTTCTGGCCATGACGCCGAATGACACGCCGGAACAGCGCATCCGCACGGCGCGGCTGGCTTGTTGCGTGACGGCGGGCGTCCTGCTGGTTTTTTCCGTGGCTGGACAACTGGTTTTCCGAATCATGGGCATCACCATGCCGGCCTTCCAGATCGCCGCGAGCATCGTGCTGCTGCTCGTGGCGCTGGACATGTTGCGCGCCCAACGCTCACGCGTCATGGAAACCCATGAGGAAACGAAGGCCGGCATAGAAAAGCCGGACATCGCCGTGACGCCGCTGGCCATTCCCATGCTGGCGGGACCGGGAGCGATTTCGACGGTGATTCTGCTCCAAAACGAGGCTAAAAACATTGCGGAACACATTGCGCTTTACGGCTGCATCCTGACGGTCGCGCTGGCTAGCTATATGATTTTACGAATCGCGGCCCGGGGCAGCCGGTGGTTGAATCCGATTGCGATGAGCATCGCCACCCGCATCATGGGATTATTGCTGGCGTCGGTCGCCATTCAATTCATGCTTAACGCCATCAAAATGTTTCACGCGGATTTGATTGTGATACCGCCAATGTAAATTTCAGCGAGGCGACAAGCTGACACTGATTCCACGAATTGCCACGGAGGCGGAGGAGAGTTATGCTCCCAAGGCAGCAAGCCGCACCCAGTGTGCGGGTGTGTGAATTAGTCTTTGTGACAGGATAATAAGGCCGGCCAATGCAAAACAATGATTGCCACGAGCCTGAAACTTTCGCAGGTTATCGATGTTTAAGTACGGAAACAAATGGGTTTTGTCATCAGCATGAAGTTTTTCTCCAAATTTTGGATGTGGGCGATGTTGGTGGCCGCGCTGGTGTCCATCGGCACACGGGCGGAGGCGCAGAGTTTTAACCTTAGCCTCACCGCTTCGGCAAATTCCATCGCTGTCAGCAATACCCTGACGTACACCATCGTTTTGACCAACCTGACGGGCAGGACTCCAACGGCCACGCTGGTGACCAACACGTTGGCCGGTCCGTTTCAAATCCTTGGTGCCACCAACAGTCTGGGAACCAATTCATTCAGCACCAATGTTGTGGTCTTTAATCTTGGCGTGTTTGCGAGCGGCGGAATTGCGCGCATGGCTGTGACCGTTCAATCCACGGCGGCGGGAACCATTACCAATGTGGTAACGGTGACTTCGGTCACCCCGGTCTTCACCACCACCAACAGCATTACCACGTCAGTCACCAACCCGCCGCCGCCGAGCCAGGCGGACCTTGCAGTGGGAATAACAGGGCCGGCTTTGGCCGTTGCCACCAACGATCTGATGACTTATAGCGTGAATGTTACGAATCTGGGGCCGTCTTCCGCGTCCAATGCTTTTCTGACCAATACTTTGCCCGCCGGTGTGATATTGAAGAGTGTTGTTCCGACAAATCAAAGCTCCTCGGGCGGCAATCTGATTTTCAACCTGCCCACGTTGACCAACAGTGCGACAAAAATATTTCAAATCACCGTTGTGCCTACGAATGCAGGTACGCTGACTTTTTCAGCGGCGGTCAGCACGAACAGCATGCTTGATCTCAACCCCACCAACAACTTTGCGAGCACCAACATCAACGTCGGCACCTTCATTTACGGTCAATTGATTGCCACCAATTTTTTTAATTTTCCAACGAATATGGCTTACGACCCGCAGATCGGATTAATGACGAATACCGTTCGTTTGACCAATATCGGAACGAATGTCGTTACTGGGGCTCGCCTCATTGTGTCAGGCGTGACCAATTGGTTGTACAATGCTGCTGGCACGAACAACGGCAACCCTTACGTGGTTTGCAATGCCCAACTCAACCCCAATCAAGCCACGAACCTCGTGTTGGAAATCTTTGTTCCCGGCCGCACGAACATAAACGTGACAAATTACACGGCGGTTTTTGTGCTGCCTTCCCTGCCGGTGCCATCGACCAACATTCCGCCGGTGCTGCTGGTGATACCGCCCCAGACGGTTAATGAACAGACCCTCCTGACGGTGACCAACACGGCCACCGAGCCGAACCCGAATGCGACGACGCTCGGTTACGGGCTGGTCAACCCGCCGACGGGCATGACGATTGACACCAACGGTATCATCACATGGACGCTGGCTCAGAACCAGAGTCCGTCCACCAACACGATCACGACGGTGGTAACCAACAGCGATCCATCGGACTTGGTCAACCCGCAGTTGACGGCGACCAACAGTTTCACGGTGATCGTGCGGGAAGTAAACACGGCACCGGTTCTGCCAGTGATTCCGACCCAGACGTTCAATGAACAAGTCCTCCTGACGGTGACGAACACGGCAACCAACTCGAACATCCATGCGACGATCATCGGTTACGCTCTGGTCAGCCCGCCGGCCGGCATGAGCATCAGCACCAACGGCATCATCACATGGACGCCGGCTCGGAACCAGAGTCCGTCCACCAACACGATTACGACGGTGGTGACCAACAGTGATCCGTTTGACTTGGTCAATCCGCAGTTGACGGCGACCAACAATTTTACGGTAATCGTTGTTCCATTCATTCTCACCGGGCCGACTCGGTTGACAAACGGCGAATTCCAGTTCGTTTTCAACACCGGTGCGGGCGCGAACTACACCGTTCAATACTCCACCAACTTGATGGACTGGATTTCCATCTACAGCTTCACCAGTCCGGGCGGCTTGATTCCTGTGCAGGATCCCAACGCAGCCGCCAGCCCCTGGCGCTTCTACCGGGTGCGTCTCAACCAGTGAAACTATGCCGACACTGTCACCAAGCTTTATGAGAAAAATTCGCTTCCGGAATTTTTTTGCGCGGTGTCTCATCTGCTGTTTCGCGGGGTTTGCGCTGGTCGTCCCGGCCCAATCGCAAGCCCCCGGCCAAAATCCGGATACCAATGCCCTGGTCGCCGTACCTCCCGACGCCCAAGCCAGGCCACAACCTCAACCCGGCGTCCAACCGCAACCATCCGGCGAGCATTGGGCTGATTTTTTCAGGATTCAAAAGGTTTCCAAAGATGACGATTGGACGCGCCACTTCCGCATCGGGGCCATGGTTGGGATGAATATCAGCGCCAACTTCAGCATAAAGGGCAAGCTCGGTGTTTCGGGCAATAACGCGGCGAACGGGATTTATGACGATGGCTATGTGCGGACGGATGATACTGGAAATGCGCAAGATTGGACGTCTTATTGGGGTTACAACAATCAGTCCCAATTGAACGGCTCAATGCTGACCATGCACAGCACGACATCATACACTCCCATCGGTGCCGGCGGGAATGCGGACGAGAGTGGTGCGTTTCCGGGATTTGACATGTCCTACGGCGGCAATCTTTTTTATCTGGGCCGTGCCCGGATCGGGTGGGATTTTGGCTTTGGCCTCATGCCCATCAGCCTTACCGACAATCATCCCTTATCGGTGACCGCCAACCAGACACTTTATACTTTTAATACTAGCCCCATCACAGTGCCGGGTGCGCCATACTCAGGTCCCTTCAACAGCGCCGGCAATCCAACCATTCACACCAATTATAGCATTGCTTACGCCACCAACAATGCGACGATCAACGGTTCGCACACACTGGACGTGATGCTCTACACCGTGAGGCTCGGTCCGTCGGTGTATTGGGATTTGAATGAAGATTTCGGCCTGTCGGCCAGTTTCGGCCCCGCCATTGGCATCGTCTCCGGCGATTACAAATACGACGAAATTGTCACCGCTGGTGTCCACAATCGCGGACAATTTGGAGCGACCGACGTTGTCTATGGCGGCTATGTAAATACCACGCTCATGTATCATGTTCCGGGTGAAAACGCCGATATTTACGTGGGCGCGCAATACATGCCGATGGGGGACGCCAACTTCAGTGGCGGTGGCCGGGAGGCGCGGTTGAAACTGGGCGGGCAGATTTATATTTCCGCCGGCATCAACTGGGCGTTCTGAAGAACCCGCAAACTGTCCGGAATTTTAGTGTCGAGCCTGCGGCTCGATTTTATCGGCGCACAGCGCCGAACTACGCCGGCTTCACCGCAGCTTTTCCACCTGGATTTTCGCTGGGTCATTCACGCCGAGTTGAAGCAGGGCAGCGTTGGCGTAAAGTTCGAGGTTCAATTTGAATTCCGGCGCGGCGAATGCCCGCCGTTCATGATCAAGTTCCTTGATGGCCAGGGTGTCGAGCGCCACCGGGTCGCGACTGAACCAAAGTTGATTCAGCACTGAGGAGTAATGCAGCAGGCCGCGGTCGCCGCCCTCGTACTGGCCGATGAGCGCGTCGGTGATATTGAGCGCGACGCGGTCACCGAGCACGGGCAGGGCGTAAATTTCCGGCACGGCGATGGCGAGCCGTCCGGAGTCGCTCTCGAACCGCAGGGTATTGTCCACACTGCCCAGGGACAGGCTGTAAAGATGTCCGCAAACACCGGCGTCCTCCTGGTTGAGCAACGGCGCGATGCTGATGATCCTGGTGATTTGCCGGCTGACGATTTTGGAAACAAAGGATCTTCGACCGACGCCTTCGCCTTTTTTTCCGAACTCCAGATCGCCCCAGACCAGGTTGCCGATGACCGCGGAGTCGGGCTGATAAAAATTCGTCGGGTCGTAACCGGCCTCCGTGCCGCCAGCCACGCGCACGCCGAGTTCCGCGGCCAGCTTGAAAAATCCGGCGGCGCGCAAATTATCCTCGTGTTTGTCCCAGATGATGATGCGTTGCGCCGGTACGCCCGCGTCGAGCAGGCCGTGAATCACCGCCGCGACGACGGCGGGCCGCGTGCCGCTGAGCATCCCGGCGGCGGAGAAAACCTTGATGCCGATGACGTCCTGGGTTGAGACCAGGCTGCGCCACGCGGCGACGGCCGTGGCCCGTCCGGTAAAATTTGTGAGGCCGCGATTGACCATGTCTTGAACCACGGCGGCACTGGGCTGAAAGTCGTCAATGGCGTTTGCATTTTCGACGGTGACAACGCGCGCCGTTGAATTGGTGAAATGATTCAAAAACGGATCGGCGGCTTGGACCGTAAAACAGGCCAGCCCAAAGGCGCCCGCCAGCACCAGCTGGCGGATCGCCCGAAAGAATTGATTGTGCACGTTTCTTGACACTTAAAGGCGTGGATGTTACCACCAGCGCCGATGCTGGCCATAAAAAACCGGGCGCAAAACCAGACGCGAACGGGCGCAATTGTTTTTCTTGCGCTTGCGATTTTCATTGCCGGCTGCACGCCGTCCGGTCCGCGCGCGTTGCTCAAGGGGGAAAAGCTTTTGAAACGCGGCGATTATGCCGGGGCGGTGGCGCAGTTCAAGACTGCCACGACGCTGCTGGCCACCAATGCGCCGGCGTGGAATTATCTCGGGGTGGCCTGCCAGCACGCCGGCCAGACGGACGCCGCCGTGGCGGCTTATCAACGCGCGCTGGCGCTCGACCGTGATTTGATGGAGGCGCATTACAATCTGGGCTGTTTGTGGCTGGAACAAAACAAGCCCGACTCGGCGGAAAGTGAGTTTACCGCTTACACGCTGCGCCGCGGCAAGGCGCCGGAAGGCTGGCTCAAGCTCGGCCTCGCGCAACTGCAGGCGCATGACGTGGCTGCGGCGGAAAAAAGTTTCAGCACCGTGCTTTATCTCAGTCCCAACAACCCCGAAGCTTTGAATGGCTTTGGATTGACCCGAATTGAGCGCGGCCGTCCGCGCGATGCGGTGCAGTTTTTTGCGGCGGCGGCGCGGGAAAAACCGGATTACGGACCGGCGCTGCTGAACCAGGCGACGGTGGCACAGCAGTATTTGCATGACAATACGCTTGCGCTGCAAAATTATCGCGCGTATCTGGCGCTGACGCCGCGCCCGGCGAATTGGGACGCTGTGAATGACGTCGTAAACAGCCTTGAGCAGCCGGCGGCGGTCGCGGTGGCAAACCCGCTGCCAGCCGGTGGCGCGGTTCATGTGGCCGCGCCACGCACGCAGGCGGTTGCCCGCGCCAGCTCAAATCCGTTGCGCGGAACAGCCGCTCCGTTGCCAGCCGGGAAAATTCAGCCGGAACCGGTGATTACCGGAACGCCCCTGGCGGCAGCGCCGCCGGAGACGGCGAACGGGAAGACGGGCGCCGCATCCAAATTCAATCCCTTGAATTGGTTTCGTTCTTCCACGCCGGAAAAATACAGTGAAAATGGAGTGACGCCTCTGCCAGCGCCGGCTGCGGATAACAACCGGGTTAATTCAGCGCCGTTGCCTCCTCCGGTCAGGACCGTTCCGTCCGTGCAAACGGCATCCTCGTCCCCGCCCGCACCGGCGCCGGTTGTTGAGCCGAAGCCGGTTAAAATTGTTCAGCCTGCGCCGCCGATGTTTCCGCGTTACTTGTATCTTTCGCCGCGCAAACCTCCGGCGGGCGACCGGCGGACAGCCATGGGCGCGTTCACGCGGGCGCGGGAGTTCGAGCAGGATTCGCGCTGGCTGGACGTGTTGCAATCCTATCGTCAGGCGGCGGAATTGGATCCGGGCTGGTTCGAGGCGCAATACAATTGCGGCGTGGTGTCTTACCGGTTGCGGCAATACAATCAATCGCTCGCCGCTTACGAAATGGCGCTGGCCATCCAGCCGGATTCCGTGGACGCGCGCTACAATTTCGCGCTGGCGCTGGCGGCGGCGGGCTATGTGACCGACGCGGTGAACGAATTGGAAAAAATCGTGGCGGCAAATCCAAATGAGGTGCGTGTGCATCTGGCCTTGGGAAATCTGTATGCGCAGCAATTGCACGACCCCGTCCGGGCGCGGCGGCATTATTTGAAGGTGCTGGCGTTGAATCCGGGCAATTCGCGGGCGGGGGACATTCAGTTCTGGCTTTCATCGAATCCGCCTTGATATTTGACTGGCGTTCCGAATGGGAATAATTAATCTCGCAAGCATGATTGCTGCCGCCTCACAACCCATTACTTTCAACAACCTGCCGATTAATTGGTTCGACGTGACGCTTGTGATCGTGTTGGGCCTCGGTTTATGGCGCGGTCGCACGAATGGCATGTCCAACGAGGTCATGCTGGTGTTTCAATGGCTGACGCTGGTCCTGGTTTCCGCAATGGGTTATCCCTTGTTTGCGCCCACCTATACCAACACGCTGGGATTGGGAAAAGTGGCGAGTGCCGTCCTGGGCTATGGCACGCTGGCGCTGGCAACATGGTTGTTGTTTTACATTCTCAAGGGGATTTTCGTCCCCCGGCTGACCGGCAGCAATTTTTTCGGCGGTGGCGAATATTATTTGGGAACGATTTCCGGCATGCTTCGTTTTGCCTGCATGTTGCTGGCCGTGCTTGCCTTGTTGAATGCGCCTTTCTACACCCAGGCGGACATCCAGGCGCGCCGCGAGTACAACAACCGCTGGTTTGGCGGCGGCGAGAAAGGTTTCAGCGGTGATTTCTTTCCCAGTCTGCCGACGGTGCAGGAATCGGTCTTCAAAAAATCCTTCACCGGGCCTTACATCAAGAGTTACCTCGGCACACTTCTGATTGACACCACGCCGTCGGACGCCAAACAGAAGCAAAAAAAACCGGTGATTCATTTGGGACAATAATCGTTGCATCGTCGGGTCGTGATGCAGAACGAGAATGGCTGGCACGCTTTCCCCCGCAACCCGCGAACGCATTCGCGCGGCCAGCGACATTGTGGACATCATCGGCTCGTATCTGCCGCTGAAACGCGCCGGTGCCAACTTCACCGCCCTCTGCCCGTTTCACAAGGAAAAGACCCCCAGCTTCAACGTCAATCCGCATAAACAAATTTTCCATTGCTTCGGCTGCCACAAGGGCGGCGACGTCTTCACCTTCGTCAAGGAATATGAGAACATCGGGTTCATGGACGCCATCCGCCGCCTGGCCGAACGCGCCAAAATTCCCATCGAACTCGACCAAAACCCGGTCGAACAACAGTCGCGCCATCTCAAGGACCAGTTGCTCCAGCTCCACGAGCAAATCGCCCAGCGCTGGCAGAATTGTCTGCTCAATGAAGCCGCTGGTCAGACCGCCCGCGATTATCTCGCCAAACGCGGCGTGTCGGCGGAGGCGGTGAAAATGTTTCGCCTCGGTGCGGCGCCTGACCTCTGGGACGACACCGTCAACTGGGCCAAAAGCAAAGAGCACGACCTAACTCTCGTCGAAAAGGCCGGGCTGATTTTGAGCAAGGAAGGTGGCGAGCATTTCTACGACCGCTTCCGCGGGCGGCTGATGTTCCCCATTTGTGATGAGCAGGGCCGGGTGATCGGTTTCAGCGGCCGGGTTTTGTCGGGCAACGAAAAAACCGCCAAATACGTCAACTCGCCGGAAACGCCCATTTTTACCAAGAGCCGGGTCTTCTTCGGCCTCGACAAATCCAAGCGCGCCATCCTCGACGCCGGATTCGCCATCGTGTGCGAAGGCCAGTTGGATTTGATCGCCTGTTTCATGGGCGGCGTGCAAAACATCGTCGCACCGCAAGGCACGGCCTTCACCGAACAACACGCCCGCATCATCAAACGTTACGTGGACGAAGTGGTGCTCTGTTTCGATTCCGACGAAGCCGGGCAAAACGCCGCCGTGCGCTCGCTTGACCATCTGCTCGCATCCGGCCTGGCCGTGCGCGTGGCAGTAGTGCCCGCGCCGCACGACCCGGACAGTTTCATCAAGGCCAACGGCGGCGAAGCGTTCCGCCAGCTCGTTGAAAATGCCGAGGGATTTTTTGATTATTATTTAAACCGGCTCTGCAAGCTTGATGACGCAAACAGCGACAAAGGCCGGAACGCCATTTTGCGCGGCATGGCCGAAGCCGTCCACAAGACCGGCAACGTCGTGCTGGTGGACAAATACGCGCAGAAAACCGCGCTGCGTCTCGGCGTTTCGCCGGAAGCGGTTCGAACCGAATTTTCAAAGGTCAAGGTTCAAGGTTCAGGGTTCAAGGTTGAGGAGCCGGAGTCTGGCGAGCCGATAATGGAACCTGAAACAGAGATGCCGCGTCCCTCCGACAAGGAATTCTGGCTGCTGAAACTTTTGTTGCTGCACGACGATTTGGTCGGCTGGACCTCGTTGCATCTGGACGTGAACTGGATTTTGCATCCGCTGGTCAGGCGAATTGTCGCGCAGCGGCTCACCGCGCAGACCAATGAAAGCTGGAAAAATCTCGCCGCGTTTCTGGACGAATGTGAAACGCCCGAAATGCGGAGCCTCGTCACCGAAGCCGTCGCCGAAGACCGCAAGTTGCCGAATCCCGACCGGCAACTGACGGATGTGGTCACGTCGCTGCGCAATCAATTTTTGGATCGTCAGATCGCCACTTCCATCCAGCGCGCGAGCCAGCCAGAAACTTCTGAGGCCGACCGCATGGAATTGCTGCGACAGCAGCAGGAACTGCGTCAGCAAAAGCGCGTGCCATTGAAGTGACGTGATCGGTGACCATGCGGTTTGTCGGCTTATAGGTAGGGTGGGCAGTCCTCTGCCCGCCGTCCGTCCCAACGCGATTCACGGTGCGCACGGAGTGACGTGCCCTACCCAACAGGGATCTTTCCAACCGGCCAAGGCATGACAGCTAATTTTCAGCAACGGCCTGCCTAATATCATTGTCATGAAACATCATTCAGCGTGATTTTTGTGCTGCCGGCGGTTATCGTGACCAATATATGAGGGCGTTTGCAGATTCAGTTGGCTCTCGGACCGAGGTGTATCATGCATTCGGCATAAACCGACTATGAAAACTCATCCGGGAAATTATCTCGCACTGGCGCTGGTTGTGCTGGTTCTCAACTTGTTGGTTATTCAACCGGCCCGGGCCGCTGCTTGGGTTACCAACAGCCCCATGACCACCACACGCGAGAAACATACGGTGACCGTGTTGTCCAATGGCAAGCTGCTCGCGGTGGGAGGCGTGAATGGCACCTATCTTTCCAGCGCGGAGTTGTACGATCCAGTCACGGGAAAATGGACGCCGACCGGTTCGCTGAATACGGCCCGTGCTTATCACACAGCCACTCTGCTGCCCAACGGCAAGGTGCTGGTCGTGGGGGGAATGAACCCTGTTAGCCCGGGCATTTATCTTTCCAGTGCGGAACTCTATGATCCGGCCACTGGGATTTGGACGCCGACCGGTTCGATGACCGCCCTGCGCGGGTGGCACACGGCGACATTACTGCCCAATGGCAAAGTACTGGTCGCGGGAGGCTATAATTTCGGCTTTCCGACCGGCGCGGAATTGTACAATCCGGCTACCGGAACCTGGGCGGCGGCGGGTGTGTTGAATGCCGCCCGTAGAAACCATACGGCAACCTTGTTGCCTGGCGGACAGGTGCTGGTCGCGGGGGGAAATAACAGCGACGGTGTTATTTCCAGCGTGGAGTTGTTCGATCCGGTCAGCGGGACATGGGCCGCGACCAACTCAATGACCACGGCGCGCCAGGTGCACACGGCGACTTTGCTCCCCAATGGCACCGTGCTGGTGGCCGGGGGTTATAACGGCAGCAGTGTTCTTTCCAGTGCGGAGGTGTTCAATCCAATCACCGGGACCTGGACGGCAACCAACTCGCTGACCACCACGCGCCAGTCTCATACGGCGACATTGCTGCCCAATGGGAAAGTGCTGGTGGCTGGAGGGTATAGCGGCGGTTATCTGTCCAGCGCGGACCTGTTTGATCCGGCCACGGGGAACTGGACGGCGACCAGCACACTGAACACCGCACGCTATCTTCATACTATGGCCTTGCTGCCCAACGGAAAGGTGCTGGTCACGGGAGGTGAGGGCAGCAGCCTCTATCTTTCCAGCACGGAGCTGTACGATTCAGCCAACGGGACGTGGACGAACACCGGCGCGATGACCGCCCAGCGGGAGTATTTCACTGCGACATTACTGCCTGGCGGGCAGGTACTGGTCACGGGTGGTTTTAACAATGGCTCTGGCGGAGGTCTTTTATACGGCACGGAGATATACAATCCGGTCGCTGAAACATGGATGGCGACTAATTCAATGAATACCGCACGTTATGCTCACACGGCGACCCTACTGCCCAATGGACAGGTGCTGGTCGCAGGTAGCGTCGGTAGTAGCGGTGACAGCGTGGAGCTCTACGATCCATCCGTCGGAACATGGACGGCGACCAACTCGATGCACAACGCGCGCTATTTTCATACGGCGACGTTGTTAACGAATGGACAGGTGCTGATCGCGGGGGGCTGTACAAGCACAGGCATTTATCTTTCCAGCGCGGAGTTGTATAATTCCATCAATGGGACATGGACGACCGTCGGTCCCATGGCCAACGCGCGCAGGCAACACACGGCAAATTTATTGCCCAGCGGGAAGGTGCTGGTTGTGGGGGGGGCCACGAATAATGGCGTCAGTGGCATTTCAAGCGCCGAATTGTATGATCCGGCTACCCAGACGTGGAAGGTAACCGGCTCGCTGAATATCGGGCGTTATTTGCATACAGCGACTTTGCTGCCCAATGGGCAGGTGCTGGTTGCGGGAGGAACCGGCAGCAACCGGGTCCCCACCAACAGCGCCGAACTATACGATCCATCCAACGAATCGTGGACGGCAACCGGACTGCTGAACAACGCCCGGGTTGGTCACACGGCGACTTTGTTATCCGATGGAATGGTACTGGTTGCGGGAGGTTCTGACATTAATGGCGTTCTTACCAACGCGGAGTTATATGATCCAGCTACTAAAAAGTGGACGACCACAAGTTCGTTAAAGACCGCACGAGCTGCATACACGGCGACAATATTGCCAAGCGGGCGGGTGCTGATCGCTGGAGGAACTGGTGGTCCTAACAACTATTTTTCCAGCGCGGAACTGTATGATGTCGGTTTGGGATACAGTAATTCCTGGCAGCCGCAGATTACCACATTCACCTCGCCGCTCAACCTGGGCGGCAGCTTGGTCATCACCGGCTCACAGTTTCGCGGCGTCTCCGAGTCTTCAAGCGGCAACAATCAAGATTCCGCGAGCGATTATCCGCTCGTGCAGTTGCGCAGCATGGAAAACGGGCAGGTCACATTCCTGCTCACCACGAACTGGTCGGCGAATATGTTGGTTTCGGTGCCCGTCACCAATTTTCCAGTTGGTTGGGCGCTGGTGACGGTGTTCGCCAATGGTATTCCAGGCGCATCCAGCATTCTCCGCATTGCTCCAACGCCAACAGTGATTGTTTTGACCAACGTGGCAAAACTGGCGGGTGGTTCTTTTCGGTTCGCTTTCAGCAACACTCCCGGAGCGGTGTTCAGCGTGTTGGCGACCACGAATCTGTCATTACCGATAACAAACTGGACGGCGCTGGGTGGCGTGATGGAAATTACGCCCGGCCAGTTTCAGTTCACCGATCCGCAGGCAACGAATGGCCCAAAGCGTTTCTACCGCGCTTTCTCGCCATAAACAAAGTGACATGTGTCCCACCTTCGCGAGGCTTCGGCGCGGCAAGCGTGTGACGTGTGTCGCGATTCAAACACGGTGCGCACGGAGTGACGCGCCCTACCATCCAAGTCCACCCGCAGTAGAAATGTTGCGCCTTTTGTGCCTTTTGGCGGCCTATTCACTTCGCGCCCTGATCAATCCACGCGCGGATCAAGCCGATTTGTTCCGGCGTGAGCGGCCCGATGTTCGCCTTGTTGTGCGCCGGCGGCATCCAGGAATCATGGTCGGACGTCATGTGCGCGACGCATTTGACGATAAAACTGTTGGCACTGTCGCCGGCCGTAACGACCTTGCCGTCCTTGCTGCCTTTGAGCGCATTCTCCAAGCTGTCGAGCTTCAGCTTGGCTTTGGGTTTGTCGCCGCTGTGGCACCTGACGCAGGAGTTGTCAAAAATGGGTTTGATGTCGGCGGCATAAGTCACGCCGGCTTTCGTCGAAGCGGGCGGCAATTGGCCGGTGGCGTCGGCGGCGGAAGTGGCGGCGGCCAATCCAATCGTGGCGGCCAGTGCGATGGCGGTAAGTTTAAACGAATTCGTCATATTCATGGGTTTGGTTGATTTCGCGGATAATTTGAACTTAGGACGTCCGGGGTGTCAAAAGGTTTCAAAGCATTCTTCCCTGGAGCGCCGGCCTGTCGAAACAGATTCGAACCTCAGTCCGGCTTGCGAATGGTTGGTGCGTGCGCCAACCTTGCCGTGTGAACGGTGACAATTTCTCCGACGCTGCGCTGGTGGTGCTGGGCCATGGCACGACGCAAAATGAAAATTCCGCCGCGCCGGTCTTCCAGCACGCGGCGGAATTACGCCGCCGGGAAATATTTGCCACCGTCCGCGAGGCGTTTTGGAAACAGGAACCGCAAATCAAAACGGTTTTGCCGGAGATTTCCGCGCCGCGCGTGTTCATCGTGCCGTTGTTCATCAGCGAAGGCTATTTCAGCAGCGAAGTCATCCCCCGCGAACTCGGTTTTGACGCACACTCAACCCTCAGCACTCAACACTCAACTATTTTTTATTGCCGGCCGGTGGGAACTCACGACAGCATGGCCAACGTCATCTTGGCGCGCGCAAAAGAAATCGTTGAACAGTTTCCCTTCCCGCGCATGCCGAAGCCGGAAGACATCACACTTTTCATCGCCGGCCACGGCACGGAGAAAAATGAAAATTCGCGGAAGGCGATTGAGCGCCAGGTTGAATTGATTCAGGCGATGAACCGGTATGCTGGCGTTCACGCGATTTTCATGGAGGAATCGCCGCGCATTGCCGATTGTTATCAGCTTGCCCGGACAAAAAATCTGGTTGTCGTGCCATTTTTTATCAGCGATGGTTTGCACACGCAGGAAGACATTCCCGTGATGCTGGGCGAGGCAAAATCGCTAGTTGAACAACGTCTTGCCGCCGGACAGCCCGCGTGGCGTAATCCGACAGAGAAGAACGGCAAACTGGTATGGTATTCGCCCGCTATCGGCGGTGACCCACGTCTGGTGGACGTGATTTTGGAGCGGGTAAAAGAAGCAGCGAGGATGGAGGACACTGCTTCGTCAGTGCTAAAATTGGGGCAGCAACGAAGCTGCCCTCCAAGAAATTTATGAGCAAATTACGAATTGGATTCTTGAGCACGGCCAACATCGGCCGGCAAAACTGGAAGGCGGTTTTTAATTCCGGCAGCTGTGTTATTTCGGCTGTCGCCAGCCGCGACCCGGAAAAGAGCCGCAAGTTCATCAATGGTTGTCAGGCGGAATTTCCGTTTGAAACTCCGCCGACGCCTTTCGGCAGTTACGAGGAACTGCTCGCGTCGAAGAACGTGGACGCCGTTTATGTCCCGCTGCCAACCGGGTTGCGCAAGGAATGGGTTTTGCGCGCGGCAGCGGCGGGCAAGCACGTCATTTGTGAAAAGCCGTGCGGGATCAGTTTTGCCGACGTTCAGGAAATGACGGACGCCTGCCGGAAAAATCGCGTGCAGTTCATGGATGGCGTGATGTTCATGCACAACCCGCGCCTGCTGCGCGTTCGTAAAGTGCTCGACGACAAGAAGAGCGTCGGCTCCATCCGGCGGATTTCATCGGCGTTCAGTTTTTGCGGCAACGATGAGTTTTCGCGCGGCAACATTCGCCTGGACGGACGGCTCGAACCGGCGGGCTGCCTCGGCGATTTGGGCTGGTATTGCATCCGGTTCACACTTTGGGCAATGAAATGGCAGTTGCCGCACACGGTCACCGGCCGGATTCTCTCGGAATCCAAACCCATCGGTGGCCGGCTGCCCGCGCCCACTGATTTTTCCGCTGAACTTTTTTTTGATAACAACATTTCCGCCCAATTTTACTGTGCCTTCATCGTCGCCGATCAGCAGTGGGCTTTTGTCAGTGGCCGGAAAGGCTGGCTGCGGATTCCCGATTTCGTCCACCCGTTCAACAGCCGCGAACCGGCTTTTGAGGTCAACCGGACCGAAATGCGTCTTCGGGCGGCTGGCGCCAGTCAAAGGCAGAAACCCATTCCGGAGTCAGGCGAACTGGGTCATGCAACCGCTCAAAACACCATCATGTTCCGCAACTTCGCCCGTCAGGCGTTCTCCGGCAAACTCAACAACGACTGGCCGATGTGGGCGCTGAAAACGCAGCAGGTGCAGGACGCGTGTCTTCAATCGGCAAAGGAAGGCGGGAAGCCAATGAAGCCGGAGTCCAAGCTTTAGCTTGCCGCTCGAAACCGGCTGAAGCCTGAACTTCAACGCCGCACTCCTGGGGGCGCCGGCGTCTCGCGGGCTCGTGGCAACAGCGATGAACTGATTCGTTCGCCGGCGGGACGCCAGCGCTCCCAGGATTCGTCATTTCCATCTTCCATCCTCCAGCCTTCATCCGCTATCTTCCTGGCGTGCTTTTTGGGAAAATCACCATCATCGGCGTTGGCCTGCTCGGCGGTTCCATCGGGCTGGCCGTCAAACGCCGGAAACTCGCTCGCCAGACTGCGGGTTTTGTGCGCCGTCGTGCCAGCTTGAAAGACTGTGAACGGGCGGGCGCGGTGGATTTTGCCACCACCGATTTGCTGGCGGCCGTTTGGGACGCCGACCTCGTCATCCTATGCACACCGCTTGCGCAAATGCGTTCACGCGTGCGGGAAATGCTCCCGGCCTTGAAGCGCGGCGCGATTGTGACTGACGTTGGCAGCGTGAAGACCAGTGTCGTGCGCGAACTCGAATCGCTGATTCAAAAATCCGGCGCGCATTTTGTCGGCAGTCATCCGATGGCCGGCGCGGAAAAAACCGGAGTGAGTGCCGCCTGCGCGGATTTGTTCGCCAACACGGTTTGCATCGTCACACCGACCTTAAAAACGAACCCGGTCGCCTTGAAGAAGGTCAAACAGTTTTGGAATGCCGTTGATTCGCGAGTGCTGGAATTGAAACCGGAAATCCACGACGCGCTGGTGAGCCGATCCAGCCATCTGCCGCACGTCGTTGCGGCGACCTTGGCCAGCCACGTCTTGAGCCCGGCCCAACCGAGGCATCAGGCCGCGCTATGCGCCAGCGGTTTTCGCGACACGACGCGCATTGCGTCCGGTTCGCCCGAAATGTGGCGCGACATCACCCTGGCCAACCGGAATAATCTCGGCCGGTCGCTGGAAGTCTTCATTGCCGATTTGAAAAAATTCCAGTGTTTGATGAAAAAAGGAGATGCGATGGCTATTACGAAGTTTTTTGAAACCGCCAAAAAGCGCCGCGACAACTGGTGCGCCGGCTGCGCCTCGCCTTCTCCCGAATGAATCAACCACCGATGAAAACGGATAAACACGGATTGAAAAACAGAGATGGCAAATTATCTGTAGCGCGTCACTCCGTGCGCGCCGCGGTTTGTGTTCGCACGATCGGCGGGCAGGGGACTGCCCGCCCTACCAATCTGTGTCCATCCGTGTCCATCCGTGGTTAAAATGGCCTTACCCGACCTCATCCAAATCGTGCCGCTGGACAAACCGGTGCGCGCGGAAATCACCGTGCCCGGCTCGAAGAGCATCACGAACCGCGCGCTGGTGCTGGCGGCGCTGGCGGACGGTGAGACGATTTTGACTGGCGCTCTCTGGAGCGAGGACACGCAGATCATGGTCGAATGTTTGCAGGACCTCGGCTTCATGGTGAACGTCGCGCCCGATCCGGACGAAATCTGCAATCGCACCATCACGGTTTACGGTCAGGGCGGAACCATTCCCGGCGGCGGCACGGTGGAAAATCCGCTGGAACTGTTCGTGGGCAATGCGGGTACGGCAGCGCGGTTTTTGGCGGTGCTGGTTTGTCTGGGCAAGGGTGTTCACCGGCTGCACGGCGTGCCGCGAATGCACGAGCGTCCGCAGGCGGCGTTGTTCAAGGCATTGCGCGAGCTGGGTTATCATGTGGATTCGCCGAATGACAAATTACCGGCGACCATTGTTGGTAGCAGCCGACGTGAGTCGGCTCAAACTTCTTCGGGGAGAAATCAGAGCCGACTCACGTCGGCTGCTACGGTGAGCATCGGGGAAAGTTCGCAATTTGCTTCGGCGCTGCTACTCTGCGCCCAATACGGCGGTTGGGAAGTGAAAGTGGTCGGTGAGAATGCGGAGGAATCGCCTTATGTGGCGATGACTTCAAAGATGATCGAGACCTTTCCCAAAAGCGGCGGGAAATTTCAAATCGAGCCGGATGCTTCAAGCGGGAGTTATTTTTGGGCAGCCGGTACGCTTGAACGGGGTGGACAGATACAACAAGCGGGAGCAGTTCCATGTCGATTGACCGTCACAGTTTCAAGCTGGCCGAATTCTGCCTGGCAAATTGACCAAAACTTCCCTTGGGTAATGTTCGGGTTAGCCTTAAACAGCCCCTCTTCTGGGTCGCCTGCCTTCGATGAAATTATCATGAGATTTGGTTCCGATTGGGCGAAAAGACAGGATGCCGTAGTTGCTCTTTTGGAGGATACGGTGCCGTTGAATGTTTCAAGGCGAACTGGTCTTGGTGACAGTGTTATGACAGCTATTACGATGGCACCGTTGTCATGTGGGAAAAGTATTTTTACCGACCTTGGTCGCCTGCGCGTGCAGGAATGCGAACGCGTGGTTGCCTTGCGGACGGAGTTGACCAAGTGCGGCGCGAAAGTCGTTGAGGAAGGCGACACGTTGACGGTTTATCCGTCCACACTTCACGGCGCGGAGGTTGAAACCTATAATGACCATCGCATGGCGATGTGTTTTGCGATTCTGGGATTGAAGGTGCCGGGCATCAAAATCAAGAATCCGGCGTGCGTGAAGAAGACGTTTCCGAACTTTTTCCAGAAACTGGCCGCGCCGCCGCCGAATGGCCTGGGCGCGACGATTTTGGATGCGAAAACGGGGCGGAAGCTGGAATTGAAGGAATTGTTTGCGGAATAATTTCAGGCACAATCGTTGTTTCTCATTAGCACCCGGCTTCAGCCGGGTGTTAATGAGAGAAGAAACAGCGGTTCAACGATTTAACAGTTTAACAATTTAACGAATGAGCAACATTGTCATAGCGATTGACGGGACGAGCGCGAGCGGCAAGAGCACAAACGCGAAGCTTGTGGCCGAAGCGCTCGGCTACATTTACGTGGACACTGGCGCGATGTATCGTACGCTGGCGTGGCATTGCCTGCAGAAACGAATTGATGTGCATGACGCTAAAGCCGTCGCCGCCGCGTGCCGCAAATGGAAAACATCGCTTGTCTGCGTGGAAGCCCGTGTGCGATTGCTAGTGGACGGTTATTATCCCGAAAAGGAAATTCGCACGCCCGAAACCGCCGCCGCCGTGGCGCACGTCGCGGCGATTCCCCCAGTGCGCAAATGGATGGTCAAACGCCAGCAAAAGTGCGTCCAGTTCGGCAACCTCGTCATGGAAGGACGCGACATCGGGACGAATGTTTTTCCGGAAACCGATTTCAAGTTTTACCTCGACGCAAAACTGGAGGAGCGTTCGCGCCGCCGCGAGGCTGACGGGGTGCAGGAAAACCTCGCCGCGCGCGACCAGCGCGACAGCCAGCGCGCCGTGGCGCCTTTGATGATCGCGCTCGGCGCGAAGGTGATTAATAATTCGAACCTGACTTCCGAACAGACGAGCGGTTTGATTCTGGCGGAAATCCGAAAAAGGCTGGCGCAGGGAAAATGACAAACAATCAAATCACAATGATTAGATACCGGATTTGCATTGGTAGGGCGCGACACTCTGTGCGCGCCGTGAAATGCATTCAGACGGGCGGCGGGCAGGGGACTGGCCGCCCTACCGGGGAGTTGGCTTTTCCCCTGTGAACCTCTCTTACCGCCTTGGCTGGCTCAGTTTTCGGGCGATGTACCGGTTTTATTTCCGCTGGCGCGTGTTCAATGCCGATCGCGTGCCGTTGACCGGCGCGGTCATTCTGGCATCCAACCACGCGAGCTTTCTGGATCCGCCGCTGGTCGGGTCCGGCCTCCACCGGGGCATCAACTATCTGGCGCGCGAAAGTTTGTTCCGGTTTCCAGGAATGGGCGCGGTGTTGCGTTCCTGGCAGGTCGTGCCGGTGGATCGCGACGGCGGCGGCGCGGCGGGATTGAAGGCCATTCTCGCCCGGCTGCTCGCCGGTGGCGTCATCATTTTGTTTCCCGAAGGCACGCGAACGCGCGATGGCCGGTTGCAGCCGGCGCGCTCCGGCATCGGGCTGACGGTCATCAAATCCGACGCGGTGGTCATCCCGGTGCGGACATTCGGAACGTTCGAGGCCTATGGCAGGCACATCATATTCCCCCGACCAAGATCGGTGGCTGTAAAATATGGCCGGCCAATGAAGTTTGAACAATTGCGGGCCGAGGCGAAAACTTGTTCCAAGGCGCGGATCAAGGAAATTTACCAGCAGATTGCCAACGAAATCATGGCGGCGATTGCGGAATTGGAGCCGCGCGAGGATTGAGAGAAATTGTAGGAGCCGAGGGAACGAGGCTCAACCACCATATTTGTTCCGCCTTGGATTTTGAAAAAGCCTCCTTACGTCGGCTCCTACAAATCTAAATACCCAGATTCGACAGTGTGTTGCTGATGGCGTTGACAATTTGGACGAGCTTGGGATGGGATTTCTCGAAGCCGTCCACCGACGAACGCAATCCCTGGACTGAATGTTCGAGTGATTGCGGATTTTGATTCGTGCGTGTGGCCTCGTGTGCGGAAAGCTGGGCGAAGCCAGCGATGCTTTCGGCCTGTTCGTCGTGGGTTTTCGCCAGCTTGCCGACCTCGGACTTGAGCGTGCCGAGCAACTGGAGCAACTCACGTTTGCGCTCTTCGCTGACGGTCTCCGCGCCGCGAATCTTCGCCTCAATTTCGCCAATGGTTTTTTCGATCATGATTTAACAGTATTCGCTGCTGAAAATTCGGCAAGTGCGTTTACCAACGTCCAATGTGCGGTAAAACCGGCCGGACGAGTTCCCAGATTTTTTCACAGATGACCTCCACCGGGCCGGAACCGTCCACCACGCGCACTCGATCCGGTTCGGCGGCGGCGATGGCCTCGTAGCCCTGGGCCACGCGCTCAAAGAAATACCGGTCTCCTTCCTCCATCCGGTCGCGGACGAAGGGCAGGGTGGCTTGCCGTGATTGCAGGCGGTCGGCGCTGACCTCCGGCGATACGTGCAGCAGCAACGTCAGGTTGGGTCGCGTGTCGCCCACGGCAAAATCAATCACGCTCTTGACCAGCGCCAGGTCCAGGCCGCGTCCGTAACCCTGATACGCCGTCGTGGAATCGTAAAAGCGGTCGCACACGACAATCTCGCCGACGGACAGGGCGGGGCGGATGGTTTCGCGGACGAGTTGCGCGCGGCTGGCGTTCATCATCAGCAATTCGGTTTCGTAGGTCATGGTCACGTTCGCCTTGCTGTGCTTGAGCGTGTGGCGGATTTCCTCGCCGATGGGCGTGCCGCCCGGTTCACGAAGCGTCCGCACCCGGTGGCCGAGCGCATTGAGCCGCTGCGTTAGCAATTCCACCTGCGTGGATTTGCCGCAGCCTTCCGTGCCTTCAAAAGTGATGAACAGGCTTTTCATGTTTGTAGCGGCGGTCTGTGACCATCGCAAAATTTTCAGCAACGCTCGCAGAGCGCCGCTACAGCTTCTTCAACTTCGGTCCTTTGGCCGTGTCTTCAATGACCCAGCCTTTGGCTTTCAACTCGTCGCGGATCGCGTCGGCGCGTTTGAAATCCTTGGCCTTTTTAGCGAGTATCCTATCCTCCACAAGCTCTATAATTTTCCTTGGTGCTTCTTCTTCTCCTTCGATAGACGCTGCAAATCCAACAGGAAGCCCAATTCCGTGAGCGTGGGTGGTCACATCAGTTATGCGCAATGGAATTTTCACTTCAAAGTTCAATCCCAATACTTTATCCATTGTTTTCCAAGTGACGATTGCAATTATCGCTTGCTCTGGCGAGAGCTTTCCTTGCGCCATGGCCCGGTTCAAATCGCGAATCCATCCAAAGATCACTCCCCATGCTTTTGAAATATTCAAATCGTCATCGAGCGCATTTGAAAATTCATTCAAAACTGAAAGCTCAGGTTGTGGAAGTACGTCTTTGTGTTTCAGGATGACTTCTGCAATCTCAAGAAGCTTTTCCAAACATTCTTTGATTCGCGCCAACGCGGTGCGCGCGCCGTGCAAGCCGTCCAGCGTGAAGTTGAACGTCTCGCGGTAATGCGCGGTGAGCAGCAAATAACGGATTTCGCGGCCGGTAAAACCCTTCGCCAGCAAATCGCGCAGCGTGAAAAAATTGCCGAGCGATTTGCTCATTTTTTTGCCTTCCACGAGTAGATGCGCGCCGTGCAGCCAGTGTTTGACGAACGGTTTGCCGGTCGCGCCTTCGCTTTGGGCGATTTCGTCCTCGTGATGCGGAAAAATCAGGTCCTCACCGCCCAGATGCAGGTCGAAACTCTCGCCGAGCACTTTCATGCTCATGGCCGAACACTCGATGTGCCAGCCCGGACGGCCTTCGCCCAGCGATTCGCTCTTCCAAAAAACGTCGCCGTCCTCCGGCACACGCGCCTTCCACAGCGCGAAGTCGGCGACGGATTCCTTGGCGTATTCGTCGCTCTTGACGCGCTCGCCCGCCCTCATTTCATCGAAGTTGAGCTTGAGCAACTGGCCGTAGTTGCAGCCGCAGCCGCGATATTTCTCGATGCTGAAATAAACCGAGCCGTCGGCGGCTTTATAGGCGATGCCGCGCGCGATGAGCTTTTCGATGAGCGCAATGATGTCGGCGATATGGTTGGTGGCGTGCGGCGTGTGATGCGGCAGAAGGCAATTCAGCGTTTTCAGATCCTCGAGAAACGCGGCTTCGAATTTGCCGGTGAACTCGCGGAGCGAGGTTTTGTTTTCGCGGACGCGCTTGATGATTTTGTCCTCGACGTCGGTGATGTTCATCACGTGTGTGACGGCGTAGCCCTTGAATTCGAGGGTGCGCCGGACGAGGTCGCCGAAGACGAACGTGCGCCAGTTGCCGATGTGGGCGAAGTCATAGACGGTCGGCCCGCAGCAATACATGCCGACTTTTTTGCCCGCCGGATCAAGTGGCGTGAACTCCTGGATTGAGCGCGAGAGCGTGTTGAACAGTTTTAGGGCCATTTGCGTCCGCGCAAGTTAAGGCGCGGCGCAGGAAAGCAAAAGAAATTTTGTTGGGCGAGGAGAGGTGAAGTTGGCGGACAATGCATGCAGCCTATCCTTAAATTAGGCGGCATGGTCATGGTTTCATCAAATTCGTTCGCCAATACTCGCGCTCGGCTTCTATCAGTGGAGTGGAAATCATGGTATCCAACAACCTCGAACCAAACGGCGGCTCGCTGGTCTTGAGAAGAAATAAAGAATCGGCGAACAAAATATGCCCCAAAACATTCGTGCCTCGATAAAAAGCAGCTCGGCCACTATACGCTAATGCAAACTCGGAGTTCGGCATCCTAGCTGACGCAGCCGAGGAAACCGCTCGAACAATCTTCTGCGCATCATCGCCGGTAAATGTCAAAGCGACCGGACTATCTGCCCAAATCCCAACAACGCGGTCAGCACTAGCTATCCGGTGCGCGAAAACTTCAAGGCGAGCGGCGTCATATAGCCGCAGGATGCCGAATCTGGCCAAGTAGCTTCCACATAGACCGCCGATGGCCAGTAAGAGAACGAAACCTATCAACCGCGTTTTGGTCTTGTCACTCATAGTGCGAATGCCGCCTGACAAGTAATGGACGCCGTGTTTTGCAGCCTATCCTTTTTCATAATTTGACTTTATTTCGCGTTCAATTTTTGGCCCAGCGGTTTCGGCTTCAACCGCTCGAACCGTTCGACGAACAGGAAAAAAACGCCCGGCCCGAAGCAAAGGAGCATGACGGAAATGCCGGTGGCGATGCCCCAGAACGTGCCGACGGGCGCGCAGCAGTCGCCGCGGCGGCGCACAAAGATGTGGCTGGGCACGGCGATGAGGAGTTCAAGAATGCTGCCGCGCAGGAGCCAGCGCGTGCTGCGTTGGAGCAATGAGTCGGAGTCGTCGGATTTGGCAAAGTTGCGGAAAATGACCACCCAGACCACCCAGAAAAGGACGAGGGTGGTCAACATCCCTGAAACGAGGCTCCAGCCGCTGTCCGCCTGGTGGGTGGGAAACGGATTCAGGCGTTGAAAAATCTCAATACCGTTGATGGCGCTGTTCTCCTTAAACACGGTGCAGAGCAGCGTCGCCAGCCCGGCGACAAAGAGATTGGCCAGAAACAGTCCGGTGACGATGACGGGAATCTTCACCGGCCGGCGTGCGGGCAGGCGGCGTTCGGCAATATTGATGGGCAATAAAAGCAGCAATGCCTGTCCGGTAACAAGGATGGCGAGCCAGAGCCAATAGCCCCAATGCAAATAAAGTGTCAGCGTGCTTTGGCTTACTTGAAAAGTGATGTTTTCTCCTTCTTTGCCCCAAGTGCCAAAGGCAGCAAACACAATCGGCACAGTCAACAGCAGCAGTGCGAGCGCATAAAGCAGAACGGTCAAGACGGCCCAGCGTTTCATAATGGTCGGGATTGAGTCAAAAAGTTGAACCCCGCGCCAGCGAAATCGGCTCACAAAATTTGCCGAAATTTCACTTTCACGCCTTGCCAAAAGCGTTTTTCGACGCAAACTATTAAAAAAAAGCATCATTAAGATAATGCGACCAATGGAGAACACATGAGCAAAGAAGCGAAATTGGAATTGGATGGAAAGACGTATGTCCTGCCGACGTTTGAAGGCAGCGAGGCGGAAAAGGCGGTGGACGTTTCATCGCTGCGCGCGAACACGGGCTACATCACGCTGGATGACGGGTACGGCAACACGGGTTCGTGCGTCAGCAAAATCACGTTCATTGACGGCGAAAAGGGCATTTTGCGTTATCGCGGCATTCCGATTGAGGAGCTGGCGGAGAAATCCAGTTTTGTGGAAACCGCCTACCTGGTCATTTACGGCAATCTGCCGAACCATGCCCAGTTCCGGCGCTTTTCCGATCTGTTGACGGACAATCAATATCTCCATGAGGACATGAAGTTTCATTTCGAGGGATTTCCCGCGGGTGCGCATCCGATGGCGATTCTCTCGGCGATGATCAACGCGGCGAGCTGCTTCGACGAGCAGATCATGCGCTGGCAATGGAGCAAGTCGAAGGAATTCGATGTCTGCGTGGCCAAGCTGATTTCGCAGGTGCGCACCATCGCGGCTTTCTCCTATCGCAAGTCGCTCGGGCTGCCGATGATTTATCCGAAGAAGGCCTACAAATACACCGCCAACTTCCTGCACATGCTGTTCTCGATGCCGTATGAGGACTACGAGTTGAAACCGGAAGTGGTCAAGGCGCTGGATTTGATTTTCCTGCTGCACGCCGATCACGAGCAGAATTGCTCCACCTCGACCGTGCGCATGGTGGCATCGAGCCAGGCGAATCTTTTTGCCAGTGCATCCGCCGGCGTCTGCGCGTTGTGGGGGCCATTGCACGGCGGCGCGAACCAGGCGGTGATCGAGATGCTCAAGGAGATTCACAGCTCCGGCGACGACGGCTCAAAGTTCATCACGGCGGCGAAAGACAAGGACAGCGGCCGGCGGCTCATGGGTTTCGGCCACCGGGTTTATAAAAATTACGACCCGCGCGCCAAAATCATCAAAAAAGCCTGCGACGATGTTTTGCTCAAGCTGCACATCAGCGACCCATTGCTGGACATTGCCAAGCACTTGGAAGCGGCCGCGCTGCGCGATCCGTATTTTGTCGAGCGCAAGCTTTACCCGAACGTGGATTTTTACAGCGGCATCATCATGCGCGCGCTCGGCATTCCGGTGGAAATGTTCCCCGTGATCTTCGCGATTGGCCGGATGCCCGGCTGGATTGCGAATTACAAGGAAATCATGGAAGAGCCGAAGAGCCGCATCTATCGGCCACGGCAGATTTACACCGGGTCCACCCTCAACCATTACGTGCCGCTGGGGGAACGCAAATAAATGCGAGTAAATACGGGCAAATCGGCGTCGCATTTTCCAATTTTGCCTTCAAAAATGAAAATGCTTTGGCTGGCGGAAGGGCATAATTCCTGCTTCGTTTCAGGACACACAGTTGATGAAAAAGATATTGGTCATAGACGATGAGGAATGGCTGCGCGAGATGATTTATCTGGCGCTGAAGCAAAAGGGCTTTGAAGTCATTGAAGCGGTTAATGGCGCGGACGGCATCGAAAAGGCGCGCAAGGAATTGCCCGACCTCATTCTCTGCGACGTGAACATGGAAAAGGTGGACGGCTACCTGTGCCTGTCCTCGTTGCGCACGGAAGCGCCCACGGCCGCGATTCCGTTCATTCTGATGACCGGCCTCGCCGACAACGCGGGCATGCGGCACGGCATGGAATTGGGAGCCGACGATTATCTGCCGAAACCCTTCACCACCGACGCGCTTTACGCCGCCGTGGATGCGCGCCTGAAAAAAGCCCAGACCATTCACGATGAAGCCGAGCGTAAGCTCGCCCATTTGCGTGATAACATCAGCCTGATGCTGCCGCACGAATTGCGCACGCCGCTAAACGGCATCCTTGCCTATGGCGAAATTCTCGCCGCTGATGCCGACAAACTGCAACCCAGTGAAATTGCCGAGATGGGCCATGTCGTTCACCAATCCGGCAAGCGGCTGGAGCGGCTCATCGAAAACTTTTTGATTTACTCGCAACTGGAGGTGCTGGCCGCCGACCCGAAGAACGTCAATGCCCTGCGTCTCGGCCGGACGGAACATCCGTTGGCGCTGATCGAGAAGCATGCTACCGCCCAGGCTGCACTCGCCGATCGTTCCCAGGATTTGGCCTGCGAACTGGCGGACGTTCCCCTGCCGATGTCCGGGGAATATCTCAGCAAAGTTGTGGATGAGCTCACGCAAAACGCCTTCAAGTTTTCCGACCCCGGTTCAGCGGTTCGCCTGACGCTGTCCGAAGCGTTCAACGCCATCACGTTTTCCATCAGTGATCAGGGCCGCGGATTTTCCGCCGAGCAAATCACGCGCGTCGGCGCTTACATGCAATTCGACCGCACCATGCAGGAACAGCAGGGATTGGGACTTGGCCTGGTCATCGCCAAACGGCTCGTTGCCTTGCACGGCGGCACGCTTTCCATTGTAAGCTCACCGAACGCGGGCGCGGTCATCGCGGCCAAATTTCCCAAGTCCGGATGATTGATCGCGGAATAAAGTTTCAAAACGGCAGCCGTCCGTAGAGAAAAAAGAGTCCGCGCCCGGCCAGTTCAGCCGCCAAAAACACCAGTGCCAGACCCACTACCGGCGCGAAATCCACCTTGCCCGCCCGCAGCGGCACCGTGCGCAGGGGCGACAACAAAGTCCGTGCTTCGGCATTCACATAACTCCAAAATGGATGTTTGCCGAAGTAGATGTAACTGTTCAAAAGATGCAGTGTCAGCACTGCGCCAACGAGGTATTTCCAAACCAGGTAGCTGTTCAAGCCGATGATCAGCGCAGCTTCGATCCGGCGGGCCGCAGAAACGGGCGGGGGAATGATTTGCAGCCAAGCCAACAGCCAGCTGGCCAGCCACCAAAATGTCGCCGTGATCATGAGCGGCAGAAGCCATTTCAAACCGCGCGGCCAGTCATCAATCCGACCCAGTTGCGCCCGCACCAGCCGGTGAAAGGATGCGGGTTCCGGCCCGGCCAGAATGGAAAGCAGCAGCAGCCAGAGATAAAACACACCGAGTGTCAGCCCGAAACTAAAAAATGAAAACCACAGGATCCGCGCAAAAAAATCACTGCGAAAGGAAAGCGGTATGACGCCAAAATCCAGTGTGCCGGTCCACGCCGGGTGCAACGCTGAACCGATCTGCCAGTAAAACAACGTGCGCAGCAGCAACAGCCCGCCCAATGCCGCGAGCAAATGCCACCTTCGCCAGCGCCGCGGCCCGGCCCGCCGAAGCGTGCCAATCAAGGTCGCGGGCGTCCGTTTGCCAAGCGGATCGAGGCGGACCGACCGCCAGTTCAGCCAGAGCAGCAGGCCCGCAAGGTTTAGTATGAAGTCAATGTATCCCACAAAATCGTTGAACGATTAAACCGTGATTCGTTGAACCGATTCAACCATTTAACCATTCACGATTCAACGACGATCACATCATTTTCAAAAGCGTGTCCGCCATTTCCGACGGGGTGGCGGCGACGCCGATGCCCGCTTCCCGGAACGCCGCGATTTTGGCCGCGGCTGTTCCTTTGCCGCCGCTGATGATGGCGCCGGCATGACCCATGCGTCGGCCCGGCGGCGCCGTGGCGCCCGCGATGAACCCCGCCACCGGTTTTTTGCAATTTTTCTTGATCCACTCGGCGGCTTCTTCCTCGGCGCTCCCACCGATTTCGCCAATCATGATGATGCCGTGCGTGTCCGGGTCGGCATTGAACAATTGAATCACGTCCAGATGCGACGTGCCATTCACCGGGTCCCCGCCGATGCCGACGCACGTGCTTTGGCCCGCGCCGCGGGTGGTGAGTTGCCAGACGGCTTCATAAGTGAGCGTGCCGCTGCGCGAGACGACGCCGATGTGCCCCTTTTTGTGAATGTAACCGGGCGCGATGCCGATGCGGCAGCCGCCGTGGGAATCCTTGCCTTCGCCGGGTGTGACGACGCCGGGACAATTCGGGCCGATGAGCCGCGTTTTGCAGCCTGCCAACGCACGCTTGACGCGAACCATATCGCGCACGGGAATGCCTTCGGTGATGGCCACGACCAGTTCGAGCCCGGCGTCCGCGCCTTCGAGAATCGCGTCCGCAGCGAATGGTGGGGGAACAAAAACAGCGGAAGCCGTCGCGCCGGTCTGTTTCACCGCCACGGCGACGGTGTCGAAAATTGGAACGCACTTTCCGGCATGCTTAAAGATCTGGCCGCCCTTGCCGGGCGTGACGCCGGCGACGATCTGCGTGCCGTAATCAATCGAGAGCTGCGCGTGTTTCGCGCCGAAGCTGCCGGTGATGCCTTGAACAAGGACCTTGGTGTCGGGTTTAACAAGAATGGACATTGGAATTTTCGATTTCGGATTTGCGATTTACGATTTGTTCCGTTTGTGGATGCAAATCGTGTTGCCGTCGGGATCGAAAATGAAGGCCATGCGGCAGACGGGCGTGGAAAACGGCTCTGCCCGGAACTTCACGCCGTTCGCGCGCAGATGTGCGATGGCGGCATCGAAGTCCTCGACCTCCAGCGCCACGGTGCAGCCGTCGGGGCTGGGGTTCCAGCTTTGCATGCTGCCGATGGACAGCGCATAAGGCCCGAATTCATATTCCACCCATTTGCCTTCCGGCAGATCGGTGATGGTGGTGGGTTTTAAGTCCAGCGCGCCCTCGTAAAACTTACGGGCGCGAGGCATGTCGGTGACGGCATAACAGCAAAATGCAATTTCGGTGACTTTGAGCATAATTGACTTAAGTTTGTAATTATTTTCCAACCGCTTTCACCACCTTCTGCGCCGCATCGGCCATCGAATCGCCGGTGATGAGCGTGAGGCCGGACTTGGCCAAAGTTTCTTTCCCGGCGGCGACATTGTTGCCTTCCAGCCGGACGACCAGAGGCAATTTAAGGCCGGTTTCCTTCACCGCCGCGACGATGCCGGTGGCGATGACGTTGCAATCCATGATGCCACCGAAAATGTTCACCAGAATGCCCTTCACGTTCGGGTCCTGCAGGATGATTTTGAACGCCGCCGCCACCTGTTCCTGGCTCGCGCCGCCGCCCACGTCCAGAAAGTTTGCCGGACTGCCGCCGAAATGCTGGATGATGTCCATCGTCGCCATCGCCAGGCCGGCGCCGTTGACCAGGCAGGCGATGCTGCCGTCGAGCTTGATGTAATTCAGGTTGAACTTGCTGGCCTCGATTTCCAACGGCGCTTCCTCGTTCAAATCGCGCATCGCCTGGATGTCCGGGTGACGGTAAAGCCCGTTGTCATCAAGTGAAATTTTCGCGTCCAGCGCCACGATGGATTCCTTCCCGTCCGGGAGTTCGACGATGCACATCGGATTGATTTCGACGAGCGACGCGTCGCATTCCCACCAGGTGTTGAAAACGCCGGTGATGAATTTGGCGGCGGCATTGAACAAATCACCCTTGAGGCCGAGGGCGGCGGCGATTTTGCGCGCCTGAAACGGCATGATGCCGGTGGCGGGATCAATCCATTCCTTAAAAATCTTTTCCGGCGTTTTGGCCGCGACCTCCTCGATGTCCATGCCACCCTCGGTGCTGGCCATCACGAGCGGACGGCTCACGTCGCGGTCGAGCAGCACGGCTAGGTAAAATTCCTTTTTGATTTTCGCGCCGCTGGCGATGAGCAGCGTCTGAACGCGGCGGCCTTCCGCACCGGTTTGTTTGGTGACGAGTATGTTGCCGAGCATGTTCCCGGCGTGCGACACCGCCTCGTCCACCGACGCGGCGACCTTTACGCCGCCTTGGAAGCCGGTTTTGAACGTGCCCTTGCCGCGTCCGCCAGCGTGAATTTGCGATTTGACGACGACTTTTGCGCTGCCACCGGCGGTGATATTTTCTGCCGCGGTGCGGACTTCGTTGAGCGATGTGGCGGGGATTTCCAGCGGGACGGCGACGCCGTGTTTGGCGAGCAACTGTTTGGCCTGATACTCGTGGATGTTCATTTCAAAAATTAACTTGGAGCATTAAAAACGATTGCGACCGGAAATCAAACTTTTAACGCAAGCGAAGTGTTTGAAGGTTGAAAGTTGAGGGTGTGGTGCAGTGTCGGTGCTGTGCGCCGATTGGTTCGAGCCACAAACCCGCCGCCAACGGATCACGGGCCAATTCCCGGGACCTTTCAATTTGGCACATCCAATGTCGCCGGGCGCGGGTGGCGGATTAATCCTGCCGGACGCGGAAGAACTGTAGCGGCGAGGCTGGGATGTTTCGGACCGTGGGATTGTTTGTGGCGGTGAACTGGTCAACGATGGTGGTCCAATCGGCCAGGTTTGTCGTCCCCAGGATTGAATACGGCTGGCCCGGCGTGGTGGCGATGGTCAAGGTGAACTGTCCGGGAGACACATGGAAGGTGTTGATCTGGAGCGGGACGGACACGGAGGCGTGGGCCACCAATTGTCCACGAAGCCGGAAATTGACGGTGTCCGGAGCAATCGTCTTGGTGCCAGAGATATCGACTGGGATGGTCAAAACCTGTTGCGTGCCCTGAACCATGAGCGTGGCATTGGCAGTCACGGTGTTGGTAAAAGGATTCTTCAACGGGTCGCTGCCGCTGGCCACGCTGCCGGCGCGCTACCGGCGGTCCCCGCGAGGCCGGGCTGCCAGTTTCCGTTGGTCAATGCGACCATCGCGGATCCGCCGACAAAGGTGATGTTCGAACTGGTGACGTCCGCCTTGATTGTTCCGCTGATCTTTGTGGTCATACTGCCCGGTCCTTGCTGCTGGAAGGACGAGCTGCCCAAAGTCCCGGAAATGCTCAGCGAGGAATTGGTGGCATCCAGTTCGAAGGTTTTTACTTCTCCGCGGGCCGCAATCGAGACGAGACAGCACATCATTGCCAGGAGCGCGGGCAGGCTTGAAAAGGATTCCGGGTATCGGCACCGAGTCGAGTTCATGTTGACTGCGGAATTGGTTTTAGGTTTCCAAATGGCGGTCGGATTAAAGACTTTCTCCCGGAAAACTGTCAACTACGGAAATGGAAAGGTTGAAATGCGAACACCCGCTCCGCTCCATCCGCCAGCCGGTTCTGCCGCGCCACCGCGCCCCGGGCGTTTCAGAATTTGGCCTTTAGCCTTCAGCCTTTGATTTTCTGCCAACCATTTCCCTTGAATCGTCGGTGGGGCGCGGGCAAGTTGGCCGGCCAATGAGCATGCTGTTCGCTCGGCTGAGAAAATTCACATGGTTGATCGCGTTGTGCTTGGCGTCCGGCCTGTCGTCGGCGCACGCGGCTTTCATCAACGGCCAAAGCTACGTGCCGCTGGCGGATTGGGCGCACGCGAATGGTTTGATATGTTTCTGGCTCAAGCATGGCAACGAAGTCGTGGCCACCAACCGAGCGGCCCGGCTGGTTTTGGACAAGGATTCGCGCATGGCGGAAGTTAATGGGACCGAAGTGGCGCTGTCCTTCCCGGTGGCGTCGGACCACGGAACGCTGCTCGTCGCCCAAACTGATCTCAACACGGCCATCCGGCCACTGTTGTTTCCGTCCCGGTTCACCGACGCCAGACGCATCACGACCATCTGCCTCGATCCGGGGCACGGCGGCAGAGACACGGGCAACCACACGTTCTGGCACAGCGAGAAGACCTACACGCTGGCGCTGGCGCTGGAATTGCGAGACCAGCTCCAAAAGGCTGGTTTCAACGTCATCCTGACGCGCAACACAGACACGAAAGTCGAACTGCCTGACCGGCCGGCGCTGGCGAACCGGCGCAGCGCGGATTTGTTCGTGAGCCTGCATTTCAACGCGACACCAACCGGGAAAAATGAAGTCGCAGGGCCGCAGACGTATTGCATCACGCCCGTTGGCGCCAGTTCCACTGATGCGCAGGGCGAGGGCGCAAATTTCGGTGCGACGGTGGCCAATCGTTGTGAAGACAAAAGTTTACTGCTGGCGTATCAGGTCCAGAAATCGCTGGTGAAAAATCTTAGCGCACCCGACCGCGGCGTGCGCCGGGCGCGTTACTGGGTTTTGCGCGACGCCACCATGCCGGCGATTTTGGTTGAAGGTGGTTACATGACGCATCCGGTCGAAAGCAAAAAAATTTATGACTCCGCGTACCGCCGCCAGATGGCGCAGGCAATCGTGATTGGCATTCTGACCTATCAAAGATCGGTTTCACCGCCGCCACCAACGTTGCCGTCAAGCAACCGTCCGGTAATGAAAAAACCGGTGGCCACCGGGGCGGGTGCGAATAAAATTTCAACGAAGAATCATACGCGGTAGCTTTCGGGGACGATTAAAAGCTAAATGAGCATTGCGACCAAAACCGGTGATGATGGCATGACGGCATTGATGTATGGCCGGCGCGTCCCGAAGACCCATCCACGCATTGAGGCCTGCGGCGCGGCGGACGAGTTGAACGCTGCGCTTGGGCTGGCGCGCGCGTCGGCGAAACATGATTTCGTGCGCGACCATCTGCTGGCGATCCAGAAGGACCTGATTGTGCTGATGGGCGAGACGGGGGTGGCGGCTGAGGATTTGCCGCGTTATGTCAAGGATGGCCATCCGGTCGTCACGCCGGAGATGACAGCGAAGCTCGATGCGCTCATCCAAGAGATAGAGGCGCAAAAAATCCACTTCAAGGGTTGGGCGACGCCCGGTGAGACGATGGATGCCGCCATGCTGGACGCGGCACGAACGGTTTGCCGCCGGGCGGAACGGCGCGTGTGTGTGTTGAAGGAATCAGGCGGACTGCAAAACGCGGAAATTGTGATTTATCTCAACCGGCTGGGCGATTTGCTGTGGCTGTTTGCGCGTTGGGTGGAAACGAAGGCAGATTCGGCTTAAAGATGAAGCGCGCGCCGTTGCTTGCGCTTTTTTTGTCTGACTTCGCTCACTTGACAAGCTCAAATTTCTGCGGGCTTGGCTGCAAATGGTTTTCAATTGGGAAATTACTCAAAGCCGAAAACAGCCCCGATCGGCAATAATAATGATCAGCAATGCCTCCGCGAGAAGCCAAATCATGATACCTTCGGACTTCCACCATCCTTTGAAATCGTTACCCCACTTTCGACGGTTTCTTTCACTATTCCAAAATAAAAGAGTGATTATAAAAGCAACAACGCCGGTTCCTACCAGCGCTAAAACATTGTGCAACATCCATCACCTAGTAACACAAAAGCACCGTCGAGGCAAAGACGAAATCCAACTGACCATCACCCAACGTTTGTGTTATGTCCACGTGACGAGGTGGTTACAATGAGCAAGCTACCCTTGTGAATAACCTGGGGGTTACTCACCGCCCCGGTTGCCGCCGAAATACCGCGAAAACTTCATTGCCGATGTTTTTGAATGACTCGATTTGAAGCAGTGGGGCTATTGCCAATCGAGGGAACCCTATCCCGTCGGCAATGGTTGGCGCGTTGCGTCCGCCAATAATTTGCATGCAAAAAGTGAGGTGCAATTCGTTCACCACGCCGGCGCGAAACAAGGCGTCATTCAACTCGCCACCACCTTCGCATAGTAATCGGTTGACGCCCCATTTCCTACGGAGCCAGCCCAGAGCAACGCGAAAATTGATTTCGTACTGGCCGCAGATTTTCACCTCGTCGGCAATGGCTCGCAGTTGAAGCAGCTTTGCCTTTGATGCCCGCTGGGTGGTGAGGATGATAATGGGCGAGAAACGATGTTTGAAAACTTCCGCGTCGGGATTGAGCGAACCGCTGCCGCTAACAATGACGCGCAAATTATACCCGGCCAGTCCATTTTTGAGCCGCAATCGCCGGAATCTGGCCGGACCCGGCCCCAGGTTGATGGCTGCCGAATCCACCGTGCGTGCTCCGGCCATCACCGCGTCCGCCGTCGCGCGCAGTTTGAGCAGGTGTTCGTGGTCGCGCGCGCTGCCGAAGGATGACACTGCGCGGTTCGCCGTGGCGATTTTTCCGTCTGCCGTCATCGCCATGTTCACGAAAACGAACGGCAGTCTTAAACCACGAGTTTTGGCTTTGGAATTCACAAAAGGAGCATCGCATCGCCATAACTGAAGAAACGGTAACGTTTGCGGATGGCTTCGGCGTAGGCGGATAAAACCGTCTCGCGTCCGCGCGTTTCACCCGGCGCGGCAAACGCACTGACGAGCATCAGCAGCGTGGAGCAGGGGAGATGGAAATTCGTCAGCAGCGCGTCCACGATTTTAAATTGGAATGGCGGATAAATAAAAATGCGCGTTTTACCCTTGCAGACATTGAGCTTTCCGTTGTTTTGCGCGGCGACACTCTCCAGCACACGCACGGTGGTCGTGCCCACGGCGATGACGCGACGACCATAGCTTTTGGCTTCGTTCACCACCCGGACGGTCTCCGCGTCAAGCTCGAATCGCTCCTCGTGCATTTTGTGCGCGGCCAGTGTTTCAGCTTTCACCGGCGCAAACGTGCCGGGTCCGACGTGCAATGTGACAAAACAAATGTTCACGCCGCGCACACGAATTTCATCCAGCAATGGCTGTGTGAAATGCAAACCGGCGGTCGGCGCCGCGACCGAACCGTCGGTTCGGGCGAAAACAGTTTGGTAGCGATCCTTGTCTTCAGCCATTTCGTCCGGTTGGGCGCGCGTGATGTAGGGTGGCAACGGGACTTCGCCCAGCCAGTCCAATTCGCGGCGAATGTCCGGCGTGCCGGAAAATTGCAGCCGCCGGTGGCCTTCACCGTTCACTTCCACGACCATGGCGGAAATCCGGGCGGTTGGCTGGCTACCCTGAAAAACGATTTGGGTTCCGACGCGGGCGCTTTTGCCGGGGCGCAGCATCGTCCACCAATCGTTGGTCGCATTTTCTTCGATCAACAGGATTTCAAATTTGCCGCCGGTTCGGGCATTCGCGCCGCGCAGCCGGGCGGGAATCACGCGCGATTGGTTGAGAACGAGCACGTCGCCCGCACGAAAGAAGCTTGGAAAATCCCGGAATTGACCGTGTTCGCCGTTGCCGCTGGCGCGATGCAAAATCAGGAGACGCGATTCATCGCGTTGCGGCGTGGGATGTTGCGCGATCAGTCCGGGCGGCAGATCAAAATGGAAGTCGGCGGTTCGCACGCTGCAAGCTTCAGGTTTGGAGATTCAAGTTTCAAGCCATCATGCATAAGTTTTTTAATCAGAGTTTTTAACCCCAGCTTTTGGGTTGTGAATAACTCAGGAATAACCCTCTAAAATTAATCAAAAATATTTGTTGACGGGGTGGGGTAAAGTGGCTAAAAGTGGGTCGTTGTGGAGAAAAGTGCAGTTTCGGGTTAACATGGTGGATAAATGAGCGCCAACGTGAATCAAGAGCCGACCTATTACAATTCGCTCTATCAGCATGGAGTGGATGAGAAGCGGCGCGTCCAGATCCCGGCCAAGTGGCGGCCCGACAGGCCGGGCACGGAAATGACGTTGATGCTTTGGCCCAAGGCAAAAGAGGGTCCGTGCCTACGCGTTTTGCCGCCGGCAGAAATGGCGAAGATGGTGAAAGCCATTGACGCGATGTCCAACGGCGACCCGAACAAAGTGGTTTTGAAACGTTTCATCGGCAGCGAGTCAGTGCAGGTGAGCGTGGACAAGGCGGGCCGGATTTGCCTGCCCGAAGGAATGGCGCGTACAGCGGGCATCAAGGACGCAGCGATGCTGGTAGGGTTGCTGGACCGCTTCGAGATTTGGAATCCGCAAAGTTACGAAAAGGTCAAGGCTTCCGACGCCGTGCTGGCGCACGAAGCCTTCAAACTAATGGAGTAATTATGAACCTTGGAAAATTATTGGTGGCCGGAAAAAGCATCATCAACGGACGCTCGGAAATTTCGTATCGCACCAACCGGCATGTTTATCTGCCCAAATTCGGTCTGGCGCAAAATCCGTTCCAGTCTCCGTCCGATGCCGAACCGGTTAAACCGGAAGCGGAGGTCATTGCTGCGCCAATCCAAAAAGTTGTTGCGCCTGCTGCGGCCAAAACCCAGAAATTGCCAGCTCTGGCGCCAAGGCTGGCGCGCGCGGCAAGCTGGACGAGCAAATTGAATCCGATTTCGATGTTGTGCTGTCCGGCACCGGTGGCGGAAAACATCCCGAGCCCGGTGCAGTCCGAATTGTCGCTGGACAGCGTGAAAGTCATGCACAACGACCTCAGCGATGCCGACGTGGAGGTGGTGCCGATCAAATCGCGCACGGCGAGCGAACCGGCCATGCCGGTTTTGCCGCCACCTACCCAGCCTTGGGAATTCCTGGCTGAGCGGATGTTTCACGTAACCGTAGATTAACCAACGGAAAAACGATGCGCAGTGCCGGATTTCGTTCACAAAACAGTGATGGCGGCGGAGGTGCTGGCTGCGCTAAAGACGACGCCGGGCGGACGTTACGCCGACGGGACGCTCGGTGGGGCTGGACACGCCGAGAGCATTTTGGCCGCGAGTTCACCGACTGGATGGCTGTTTGGGTGCGATCGCGATGGCACCGCGATTGAAGCCGCGAAATTGCGGCTCGCGGAAAAGTTTGCTGGACGTTTTGAGGTTCGGCGCGGAAATTTTGATGAAATGGCCAGATGGATTCCGTCAGCGGGTTGCGACGGGGTGCTGCTGGACTTGGGCGTCAGTTCGCCGCAACTGGATTCGCCGGAACGCGGGTTCAGCTTCCAGCAGGACGGTCCATTGGACATGCGGATGGACACGCGGCAGACGCTGACGGCGGCGGAACTGGTGAACAGCGCCGACGCGGAAGATCTGGCGAAGATTTTTTGGGAATTGGGCGACGAACGCAAGTCGCGGCGGTTTGCGAAAGCGATAGCCCATGACCGCGAACAGCGAAAATTTGAGACAACACGGCAATTGGCGGAATTAATCGAGCGGCTCAGTCCGCGCCGCGGAAGAAAGGCGCATCCGGCGACGAAGGTTTTTCAGGCGCTGCGCATCGCGGTGAACGACGAAATGGGTTCTTTGAAACGCGGGTTGGAAGCGGCGCTGAAAATTTTGAAGCCGGGCGGACGGCTGGCGGTCATCACGTTTCATTCGCTGGAGGACCGGGTGGTGAAGGGATTTGGCCGGGAACGGACGTGCGATTACATGTTCAGCGGCGGGGTGGACGTGCCGGAATTGCGCCAGCCGCGCACACCCGAACTGAAATGGGTGACACGCAAGGCAATCAAACCCGGCGAGGATGAGTTGAACGAAAATCCGCGCAGCCGCAGCGCGCAATTGCGGGTGCTGGAAAAAATTTAAATGGCCAAGAATCGAAAAAATCAGTCGGCGGCGATCCGGTTTGGTCCGGCGCTGAAGGCGCTTTTTTTGTGCCTGCTCATCGCCGGTTCGGCGGTGGGCTATGTCTGGCAAAAGAGCCAGATTTACCAGCTCGGCCAGCAGATCCGGCAGCGCGAGGTGCGCTTGGCGCGATTGCAGAATGATGACCGGCAGCTCGGCGACCAGCTTTCCATTCTGCGGTCGCCGACCATGCTGGATCGCCGCGCCCGCGAGTTAAATCTCGGTCTGGCGCCAGCGCAACCGATGCAAGTGTTACGGCTGGCGGAACCCGTGTTCGCACCGCCGGAAAATAAAAATTTAACGCGCCAGTTTGCGGAAAAACCCGCTGGCGTAATGACTCCATAAAACATGAAAATTTTGGCCGCCGTCCGTGACGCCATTGGTTGAGGAACCGATCGCCGCGGGCGGCTGGCCGCTTTTTGCGATGACCAAACGGCTGCAATTGAAACGGGTGCTGACCCTGCTGGTGTTGCTGGGCCTGGCGTTCGCCGGGCTGGGCTACCGGCTCGTGGATTTGCAGGTGCTGCGTCATGACGAGCTGGCCGGCAAGGCGCAGCTCAACACCCAGCGCGAATTCTGGCAGGCGCCGCGCCGCGGCGACATTCTCGACACGCACGGCAATCTGCTTGCCACGAGCGTTTTTGTGAAGACGGTTTGCGCCGACCCGGGCTTGATGGGGAACCAGCAGGCCGTGATCGCCCGGGCGCTCGCGCCGCTGCTGCAAGTGAGCGAGGGCGATTTATATCAGCGCTTGCTTCCGCGCCTGACGAAAAATCAAAAGGGGGAAACGGTCACCAACCGTTACGTGGTGCTGCAACACAAGGTGGCGGACGAAACGTGGCAGAAAATCCAGACGACGATGACCAACCTGTCGTTCGACGTGGATGAGAAAAAAATGTCCCGGGCGGGCCGCGCGTTTTTCCACGATCTGCGCCAGAGTTCGATTTTTACCGATCCGGTGGACGATCAGTCGCGCCTGTATCCGAACAGCTCGCTGGCGGCGCACGTGCTCGGTTTCGTGGGAACGGAGAATGGCAGCAACCATGTTTCGCAAACCGTCGGACGGGACGGCGTGGAACTGGTTTTGAATTCGGCGTTGAGCGGTGTGGCGGGCTGGCGCGTGACGCAAACGGACCGCCAGAAACGCGAGTTGGTCGCATTGCGCGATGAAGATGTGCAGGCGCGCGACGGTTTGAACGTCGTTCTCACCTTGGATGCGGCCATTCAGCACATCGTGGAAACCTCACTGGCCGACGCGCTGCAAAAACACACGCCCATCAGCATCACCGCCGTTGTCACGCGTCCGCGCACAGGCGAAATTCTTGCGATGGCATCGCTGCCGAATTATGATCCGAACAATCCCGGCGCCTCGCCCGCCGACGCGCGCCGCAACCGGGTCATCAGCGACGTGATGGAGCCGGGCTCGACGTTCAAGATCGTAGTCGTTTCCGGGGCGTTGAATGAGGGGGTTGTGCGCTTGGCGGACACGTTCGATTGCGAGCGGGGGCATTTTGCCTTTGCGGGCCGGGTGTTGCACGACCACGAACCGTTTGGAATTCTTTCCACCGAGAGCATCATCACGAAATCGTCGAACATCGGCGCGGCGAAAATCGGCATCCGGCTGGGCGAAGACCGGCTTTATGATTACGCGCGCGAATTTGGTTTTGGCCAGCGCACGGGCATTTCACTGCCGGGTGAAGCCCGGGGACTGTTGTATCCGGTAAAGGATTGGACCAAGGTTTCCATCGCGCAAATTCCGATGGGACAAGGCGTCGCGGTGACGCGGTTGCAAATGGCCATGGCCATGAGCGCGCTGGCCAACGACGGCTGGCTCATGCGGCCAATGCTGGTGAATCGTCTCGAAGACCGCAATGGCAACGTGGTGCAGCAATACGCGCCGCAGCGCGTGCGGCAGATTGTCGGCGATTCCACGGATAAGTTAATGATCGAGGCGCTCAAAACCGTTGTGTCGCCGGATGGCACGGCGCCCGGCGCGGCGATGAAAGATTACACCGTTGCGGGCAAGACCGGCACGGCGCAAAAGGTTGAGAATGGCGCTTACGCCGAACACAAGTTCTATGCCTCGTTCATCGGATTTTTCCCGGCCGACAATCCGGAACTTTGCATCTCGGTTGTGATGGACGATCCGAAGGAAGGTTATTACGGCGGTCTGGTTTGCGGGCCGGTTTTCAAGGACATCGCCGAACGCTGCGCCAGTTATTTGAATATTCCGGCGGACAAGAATTTGCAGCCGCCGGGCGCGTCACCGCCGCTCGTGGCGGCGGGTATTTTACGGACACCGGCGGGCGCGCGGAGCCAGTGAACCGATGGGAACCATTGCAGTGGAAACACGTTCTTTGAAATTTGTGGCTGAAGCCTGCGCGGCGGAAATCCGACGCGGAACGGGCGGGACGCCGGTTGCCGGCGTCTGCACCGATTCGCGGCAGGCGAAGCCGGGCGACTTGTTCTTTGCCATCAAGGGCGAGCGCTTTGACGGCCACGACTTTTTGAACGAAGTCGCGGTCAAGGATGTCGCCGCCGTGGTTGTGGAACATAAAAAAGTTTCCGCGCCATTGCCAGTGTGCGCCGTGCTCGTCGTGGATGACGCGCGCGCAGCGCTGGGAAAACTTGCCGCAGCATACCGGCGGGAATTTGATTTGCCGGTGATTGCCGTGGGTGGTTCCAACGGCAAGACGACGACCAAGGAATTGATCGCGTCGGCGTTGCGGCCATCGCTGGCCACGCTCTGGAGCGAGGCGAGCTTCAACAATGACATCGGCGTGCCGCTGACGCTGCTGCGCCTGGAAAAATCGCATCGGGCGGCAGTGCTCGAAGCTGGCACGAATCATCCAGGCGAACTTGCGCCGCTGGTGAAAATGATTCAGCCGAAATACGGCGTGTTGACGAATATTGGGCGCGAGCATCTGGAATTTTTTGGCGACCTGGCGGGCGTGGTTCGGGAAGAAGGCTGGCTGGCGGAATTGTTGCCGCCGGACGGAAAGCTCTTTGTCAATGGTGACAACGAATGGACGGACCAAATTGTCCGGCGCACGCGCGCGGCGGTCGTGCGGGTCGGGCTCGGTGACAAAAACGACTGGCAGGCGAGGGCAATCCGCCTGGACAAGAACGGCGTGACGTTTCGCGTGGAAGCGCCGAAAGCTGAATTCAGCGGCGAGTACCGGGTCAATTTGTTGGGGCGGCATCAGGTGGCGAACGCCTTGTTTGCCATCGCAGTCAGTGAGGAACTAGGCTTGAGCCGTCCCGCGGTGCGGGACGGCCTGGCCGAATGTCAGCCACCAAAGATGCGCCTGCAGTTTTGGGAAACGGGCGGCGTGCGCGTGCTCGACGACGCTTACAACGCGAACGCAGATTCGGCGCTCGCGGCGCTGGAAACGCTTTGCAGCCTGCCGTTGCAGGGCCGGCGCGTGGCGGTGCTGGGCGACATGAACGAGCTGGGTGCGCACAGCGAGGCGGCGCACGCGGAGGTCGGACGCCGCGCGGCGGAACTCGGCATCGGGCAGATGTTTGTCATTGGCAAAATGGCGGCGGTGACGGCGCGCGCGGCGCGCGAAGCGGGATTGAACCGCGTGATTGAATTTGCGGACGTCGAAGCGGCGATGACGGCGGTGAAAAACTTTTTGAAGGCGGGCGATGTGGTTTTGTTGAAGGCATCGCGGGCAGCGCGTCTGGAACGCATTGCCGCGACGCTGAAGTCGGAAAAGTCGTAAACCGGAAACATGTTTTATTATTTAAGCCAGCTGTTGCTCGATTGGTCGAAAGGAACGCCTTGGGCGGAACACCTCTCGGGGCTCCGGCTGTTTCGTTACATCACGGTGCGAAGCGCGGGCGCGGCAGTCACGGCGTTGATGCTGAGCTGGTGGCTCGGCCCGAGAATCATTCACTGGCTAAAGCAGTTGAAATTCGGCCAGGACTACACGGACAAGGCCGAGGAGGCCGGCGGTCTGGCCGCGCGGGTTTTGAGCAAAAAAGGCACACCGACGATGGGCGGCATTTTGATTGTGGCGGTGTTGTTTTTTTCAACCGTGTTGTGGACGCAACTGGACAACAAGCTGGTGCTGCTGACGCTACTCTCGGTGCTGGTGCTATCGGGATTGGGATTTTACGACGATTACGCAAAAATCATCCAGCAAACCGGCGGGGGCACTCCGCCACGCGTCAAGCTGGTGACGCAATTTGCGCTGGCAACTTTTATCGGCGTTTATCTGTTGATGACCCCTTCGACGAGCAAACTGGTTTCGGAGATCATGGTTCCGTTTTGCAAACATCCGGTGGCAACGGACGCGGGCTTGATTGGATTGTTGATTGTGGTGCTGGCGATTGTCGGCAGCTCGAATGCGGTGAACTTGACGGACGGCCTCGACGGCCTGGCGATTGGCTGCACGTTGATTGTGGGTTTTGTGTTTCTCGTGTTCACCTATGTGGCGGGCAACTTCAGGGCGGCGCTCTATCTGCAAATTCCGTACGTGCCCGGCGCGGGCGAATTGACGGTGTTTTGCGCGGCGCTGATCGGCGCGGGACTGGGATTTTTGTGGTTCAACTGTCATCCGGCGCAAGTGTTCATGGGCGACACCGGGTCGCTGGCGCTGGGCGGGGCGTTTGGCATCATCGCGGTGCTGATTCATCAGCCGTTCGTGCTGGTGATTGCCGGCGGCGTGTTTGTGATGGAAGCCGTTTCGGTGATCATGCAGACCGGCTGGTTTCGCTTCACGCGAAAGTATTACGGCACCGGCCGGCGAATTTTTTTGATGGCACCGCTGCATCATCATTTCGAGAAAAAGGGCTGGTACGAATCGCAGGTGGTGATGCGATTTTACATTTTGTGCGTGCTGTTTGCGGTCGTCGCCCTGGCGACGCTGAAACTGAGGTAAAAATGACGCTGACATTGGACCAATATGAGGTTTTGACGGGTCGCTTTGCTTCTTGCACCGGAGGCCTTTGGCTGTTATTAACATTGTTGGAAGCGGCCAGACGCGCAATGGCCGGCGGAGTGTCTGTTTCACCAGCCGGTTTGAAATTTTGTGACGACTTTAGCCCGAAGTTATTGAATAAATTAAATTTAGTCCGCCGCGAAATTTGCCGAGGGAGAATTTCGCTGCGAAAGAAATCAACCCACCTCGAAGAAAGGACGCAATCAGCGCCAAAGCAATGAATAACCCGAACCCATTCGTACCCAAAGGCTCCCTGTTGGAGCAACAAAGCAAACGCCGTTCACGCCTCAAACTCGCCGTCTTCTGCGCCGTCGCGGTCGGCGGGGTCGGCCTCATGGGCATGCTCATTCAGGGCTGCAAACGTGAACAGGTCGAGACGGAAAACACGCCGCCGCCAGCCGACACGAACACGGTGGCCGTGGACACGAACACTCCGCCAATGGTGGCGTCCAATCCACCGGTGGCAGTTCCGCCAGTCGTGGCGCCGGCACCTGTGCCTGAAGCCGCCGGGACGGAATACGTTGTGGTCAAGGGTGATTCCTTCGCGAAAATTGCCAAGAAAAATGGCGTGAGCGTCAAGGCGATTCAAGCCGCGAACCTGGGCGTTGAACCGACCAAGTTGAAAGTCGGGCAAAAAATTTCGATCCCGTCTGGCGGTTCGCCAGCGGCGACCTCGGCACCGGGGGCCAGTCCAGCCGTTGAAAGCACCGGTGGGGAAGCTTACACGGTGAAATCCGGCGATACGCTGACCAAGATTGCGAAGGCGCACGGCACCACCGTCAAGGCGATCAAAGCCGCCAGCAACCTGACGACGGATCACATCAAAGTTGGGCAGAAGCTGACCATTCCGGCGAAAGCCGAAGCTGCGGCTCCAGCACCCGCGCCGGCTCCAGTTGCGCCCGCACCGGCTCCGAGCCCGACGCCTGCGCCCGCTGGAACGCCTGCCGGCCATTAGCTGCCGGATGGATAGCGGCTGGTCCCGCTTTTGCGGGATTTTGAGATGTTGATATGAAAGTCGCCGTCACAACTTTGGCGTTTTGCGTCGCCGCCCTGCTGGCGCTGGGGCTGGTGATGCTTTACAGCTCGAGTGTGACGCAGGTCGGCACGCATTACCTGATGATGCAACTCATCTGGTGCGCGCTTGGCTTCGTCCTTTGCGTGACGGCGACCGCCCTCGATTATCAATGGCTCAAAAAGTTCGCCTGGCCGGTTTTCATATTCGCGCTGTTTTTGCTCCTGCTGGTGCTCGTCCCGCACATCGGCAGAAAAATCAATGGCGCGCGCCGCTGGTTCGATTTTCACGGCATGCGCTTTCAACCATCCGAGCTCGGCAAAATCGCGCTCATCGTCATGCTCGCGTGGTATGGCGACCGCTACCAGCGGCAGATGCAGACCTGGAAACGCGGCATTGTTTTCCCCGGCGCGTTCATCGCGTTGACGCTCGGTTTGATCTTCGTCGAACCGGATCGCGGCACCACCATCCTGCTCGCCGCCGTTAGCGGCACGATGCTGCTCATCGCCGGGGTTCAGTTGAAATATGTCATTCCGCCCGTTTTGCTTGGCGTGGCCGGCCTGGCGGTTTCCATTTTGCACGACCCGATGCGCCTGAAACGCATTTTTAGCTGGTGGGACCTGGAACAGCATAAGGACGGTGTCGGCTATCAAGCGTATCAAGCCATGATTGCGCTTGGCTCCGGCGGCTGGGCCGGACTCGGTCTCGGCAACGGACGGCAAAAGCTTGGTTTCGTTCCGGAGGATCACACCGATTTTATTTTTTCCATCATTGGCGAGGAACTCGGTTTGATCGCGACGCTGCTCATCGTGCTCGCGTTTGTCATCATCGCCATTTGCGGCATTTACATCGCGCTCCGGGCGCGCGACCCGTTTGGCAGTTTGCTGGCGGCGGGCATCACGTTCCTGATCAGCCTCCAGGCGGCCATCAACATCGGCGTTGTCACCAGCGCGCTGCCGAACAAGGGCCTGCCGCTGCCGTTCATCAGCTATGGCGGCTCGAATCTGCTGGCCATGTTCACCTGTGTTGGCCTGTTGTTCAGCGTCGCCCGTCACGCGCCTGCGCGGGAAATAGTGGTGCGGAAGCCAGCCGCGGTCATTGACGAAAATCCCTTCGCCGCCAAGGCCACATGATTTCGCCCGGAGCCAACACGCCCTTCGTCGCCATCGCTTGCGGCGGAACGGGCGGGCATCTGTTTCCGGGACTGGCGGTCGCGGAACAACTGCAAAAACGCGGCTGCGCCGTGGGCCTGCTCATTTCACCGAAGGACGTGGACCAGGAAGCCGTGAAATCCGCGCGCGGCATGGAAATCTTCACGCTGCCGGCGGTCGGATTGCAAAACCGGAATTATTTCTCCTTTGCCGGCAGTTTTGTGAAATCGTTGTTTGCCGCGAAGAAAATCTTCCGCCAGCACCGGCCCGCCGCCGTTCTCGCCATGGGCGGATTCACCAGCGCGCCGCCGGTCTGGGTCGGAAAGGATTTTGGCGCGAAAACTTTCCTGCATGAATCCAATACAATTCCCGGCCGCGCCAACCGTTTGCTTGCGCGGTTTGTGGACGAGGCGTTTGTCGGTTTTCCGTCGGCGGCTGCGCGTCTGCGCGCCCGCAAAGTGACCACGACCGGCACCCCCGTCCGGCCGCAATTTCTGCCGTGCGAGCCAGCGCCTTGCCGTGCGGCATCCAGGCTCGACCTGGGTCGTCCGACCATTCTGGTGATGGGCGGCAGCCAGGGCGCCAGCGGCATCAACAACCTGGTTTTGTCCGCGCTTCCGTTGCTCGGCGACCGTGCCGCAGCCTGGCAATGGTTGCATCTCACCGGTCCGAACGACGCGGAAAAGGTGAAACAGGCTTACGACGCGCGCGGTTTCAAGGCCGTGGTCAAGCCCTTCCTCGCCGAAATGGATCTGGCGATGGGGGCGGCAACGGCCACCGTGAGCCGGGCGGGTGCCTCGTCGCTCGCGGAAATTGCCGCCGTGCGCCTACCGTCGCTGCTGGTTCCGTATCCCACCGCCGCGGACAATCATCAATTTTACAACGCGCAAGCCTATGAAACAACCGGTGCGGCGCGGTTGCTCGAGCAAAAAAACGCGACTCCGGAGAAAGTTGCCGCCTTGCTGCGCGAACTGGTTGAGGACGCGGCCGCCCGCGCAAAAATTCAAACCGCGCTGGCACAATGGCACGCGCCAAAGGCGGCGGAACAAATCGCGGACATCATGCTGGCTGCCATTGCGCGTCAACCGGAACAGGCGGCGGCCCAGGCGTCAAAATGTTCCTGCGGTTGCGCTGACAAGTCCGCAAAGCCGGTGGTTACACCAGGCGCAGGAAACTGAGCGATTCCGTTTTGGAACGACCGATGAAAGCTGGAGCAAATATTGCCGACGAACTCGCCGGGCGCGTTTCGCCCGCGACGACGATTTGCCGCAATGAATTGCTGGCAAAGCACACGACGTTGCGCGTTGGCGGTCCGGCGGACGTATATGTCGAACCGGCATCGGAAGCAGATTTGGCGGGCATTCTGACGTTATGCAACGAGCGCGAACTGCCGTTTTTTGTGATGGGCCGGGGCTCGAATTTGCTCGTGCGCGACGGTGGTTTTCGCGGCGTGGTGATTTGCCTGGCGCACGCGAGTTTCAGCCGCGTTGAAGTCGCCGGCGAACGGTTGCATTGCGGAGCGGGGGCAAAATTGAAAAATGTCGCGATTGAGGCAAAGCGGAACGGCTTGAGCGGCGTGGAATTTCTCGAAGGCATCCCCGGCAGCGTCGGTGGCGCGTTGCGCATGAACGCGGGCGCGATGGGCGGCGCGACGTTTGATGCCGTCGAGTCGGTGCGCCTGATGGATTTTGCCGGCCACGTGCGGGAACTCGCATCGAAGGAAATGTCGGTGGAATACCGCAGTTGCGCCGTTTTGAAAACGAACATTGCGCTGGGCGTCGTGTTCAAATGCCGGCCCGCGCCGCGCGGGGAAATCGAGCAGCGCATGAAGGCGTTCAATGAAAAGCGCTGGGAATCGCAGCCGACCGCGCCGAGCGCTGGCTGCACGTTCAAAAATCCGGCAACAATTCCGGCGGGCAGATTGATTGACGAGCTGGGATTGAAAGGCACGCGCGTCGGCGGGGCGGTGGTTTCCGCCGAGCACGGCAATTTCATTGTGAATGACGGCCAGGCGACGGCGCGCGACGTTCTCGATTTGATTGCGATTCTCAAGGCGCGGGTTAAGGAAGCACGCGGCATCGAATTGCAAACGGAAGTGGAAATCATCGGCGAGGAAATCTTATGAAAACCCCTAGTTCTAAAAGCAAACCCCGCTCGGTTTTGAGGGCCGTATTCTGGGGTGGCTTACTGTTTGCAGGTTTTTCTGCGGCAGTGATGATAGCGTGTTACTTCTGTGGTTCGAAAGGAGACCTTCTTGGTCCCGAAGCACTTATTGGAATTCCAGCGGGTATTATTCTGTATGGTTTACATCTAAATGGGACTAACGATTGGATTTCAAACCTGCATAGCATACCACTCATTTATTTGATTTGTGGCATTGAATTCAGTGTAGTAAATGGCTTGCTGGGGGCACTTCTTTTCGCAGTTGTTGCACGCTTTAGGCGGTTCATCGCGAAGAAGAGTAACCATGAAAATCAAACCGCTGGAATTGAATAATTAAGCGGAGTATTGTTGACATCCAAAATGGTTGCGTTATGGTTGCGGCATGATAACGATCACCATCAAGGGCATTTCGAAGGAAGCGCACCGCGAACTGAAACGGCGCGCGGTGACGCATGGGCGCAGTTTGAACACCGAGGCAATTGCCGTGCTGGAATCCAGCGTTCGCAGCACGCCGGCTGATTCCAGCGCGGTTATCCAGCGGGCGCGGGAGTTCCGCAACTCCCTGAAGTTCCGGGTGACGGCGGCGGACTTGAAACGGTTCAAGGAAGAGGGCCGTGCGTGATTGTCGCGGACAACAGCGTGCTGGTGTATTTCTGGCTGCCGGGCGCATTCGCGGAATGGGCGGAGGCGGCCAAAGCGCAGGACGGCGTTTGGGCGGCTCCGGTTTTGTGGCGGGCGGAATTCAGGAACGTGCTGGCGGGATATTTGCGGAAAAAGCTTTTGACCGAGGCGGAGGCCAACGCCGCTTATTTGAATGTGCAGAAGGATCTGGGCGCGCATGAATTCACCGTGCCAACGGAGCGGATTCTCAAGCTGGTCCTGGGTTCGGACTGCACCGCCTACGATTGTGAATACGTGGCGCTGGCGCAGGATTTGAAAGTGCCGCTGGTGACGACGGACAAGCAGATTTTACGCGCATTTCCGAAAACGGCGGTGGCGCTGGAAAAATTCGCGAGGAAACAGAAGTGAGCAAAAAATTGAACATCACCGTGATGCTGGGCGGCCCGAGCGCCGAGCGCGAAGTATCGCTGCGTTCCGGCGCGGCGGTGGCAAAGGCGCTACAGTCGCTTGGCCACGAAGTCAATGAACTTGATCCGCGCAATGAATCCTGGGTTTTGCCGCCCAAGACCGATGTAGTTTTTCTCGCACTTCACGGAACCTACGGCGAGGACGGCACGGTGCAGCGGCGGCTGGATGAATTGGGCGCGCTTTATACCGGCTGTGACGCCGAAGGGAGCCGCATTGCATTTGACAAGGTGCTGACAAAGCAACGGTGTATTGAAGCCAAAGTTCCGACAGCGAAATTCCTGGTTTTAAAATCAGAAAAAGCTCCACTGCCGAAGGGTTGGCAGCCGCCGCTGGTAGTGAAACCGGTGCGGCAGGGTTCAAGCGTCGGCTTGCAATTTGTCAAGCAGGCCGGGGACTGGCAAACGGCGCTGGTGGAAGCTCTGAAATTCGACACCGAGGTTTTGGTTGAGGAAAAGATTGCCGGTCGCGAAACCACGGTTGGTATTTTGGGCGGTGAGCCGCTCCCGATTGTGGAAGTCCGGCCCAAAACCGGCAGTTACGATTACAAAAACAAGTACACGGCCGGCTGCACGGAATATTTTTGTCCGGCGGAATTTGATTCCGCGGCGACGAAACAAATTCAAGCGGCGGCGCTCGGCGCCTTTCAGGCGATTGGCGGACGCGATTACGCGCGGGTGGATGTGATGGTGCGTGCCGGCGGCGAGCCGGTGGTGCTGGAGGTGAACACGCTGCCGGGCATGACGGAGACGAGTTTACTGCCGAAGGCGGCGGCGGCGGCGGGGCTGAACTACGCGCAGCTTTGCCAGCGGATGGTGGATTTGGCACTGAAGCGAGTTTTAAAAGTATAACAATTCGAGAATGCCTAATGACGAAATCCCAATGACGAAAGAATGTCCAAATGCCCGAATGACGAATTGCCTTGGTCGGGACATTCCGGACTTTGTGATTAATTCGTCGTTAGGAATTCGTCATTAGTCATTGAATTATGTGGTTTAGGCGCGAACAAAAAAACCGGCGGTTGCACCGCTTTCAAGTCCTCGACGTGAAGTTGCGTTCCGACCAGGTGCGCGCGACGCGCACGCGGCTGGCGGCGCTCACGGTGGGCATCCTGTTCGGCACGGTGTTCAGTCTTTATCTGCTCTGGCGCACGGGCGAGTGGGCGCTGGACAAATTCGTCTATGAAAACTCCGAGTTTGCCATCCAGCACGTTGAGTTGAAAACCGACGGCATAATCGCGCCGGAACAACTGCGCCGGTGGTCGCGGGTGAAGCTGGGCGACAATTTGATTGCGCTCGATTTGACGGCGGTGAAACGAAATCTGGAGCTGGTTTCGACGATCGGTTCCGTCTCCGTCGAGCGCGTCCTGCCGCGCACGTTGAAAATCAGCGTGACGGAGCGCGATCCGGTGGCGCAGGTGAACATCCCGCGCGCCGATGCGTCCGGCGGCATTGCAGTGGCGGTGTTTCAGCTCGACGCGGATGGTTATGTGATGCAGCCGCTGGATCCGCGGTTGTGCATGGTTCCGCTGGCGCAGGTGGGCGGCCAGTTGCCGGTGATTGCGGGGCTGAATGTGTATCAATTGCAGCCGGGGCACCGCGTGGAATCGCCGCAGGTGCAGGCGGCGCTGGCGTTGATCGGCGCATTCGACCATTCGCCGATGGCCGGGCTGGTGGATTTGCGGCGCATTGACGTGTCCCTGCCTGGCGTTGTGGTTGCGACGACGGGACAGGGGAGTGAAATAACTTTCGGTTTGAACAATTTGGAGCAACAATTGCGGCGCTGGCGCGAAATTTACGATTTGGGACAACGCATGAACCAGGCAGTGGCGTCGCTCAATCTGGCGGTTTCCAACAATGTTCCAGTTCACTGGATGGAAGCCGTTGCCGTGCCGTCCGCAACTCCCAAGGCAGTCAACCCCGCACACCCCCGGAGGAAAAATGTTTGATGATTCATCCCTCATCGTCGGTTTGGAAATCGGCACGTCCAAGGTCTGCGCCGTCGTCGGCGAACGCAACGCCGATGGTTCGCTGAACATCATCGGCCTCGGCCAGGCGCGCTCGCGCGGCGTGCGCAAGGGCGAGGTCGTGGACACGACGCAGGCTGAGGAGGACGTGCGCAACGCCATCGTCGAGGCCGAACAAATGGCCGACGTGGAAATCCGGAACGTTTACCTCGGGGTCACCGGCGCGCACATTCGCGGTTTCAACAATCGCGGCGTGCATCCGGTGGTATCCGCCGACCGCGAAATTTCCGAAGACGACGTGCAGGACGTGGTCAAAAACGCGAAGGCCATCAATTTGCCGACGGAAAACAACATTGTTCACGCCATCCGCCAGCATTTTTTTGTTGATGGCCAGGACGGCGTCACGGATCCCGTGGGGATGCTTGGGGCGCGGTTGGAAGTGGACATGCATGTTGTTCACGGCCATACGAACCGGCTCCAGAACGCCATTCGCCTCGTCAAGGGTTTGCAACTGGAAGTGGACGACGTTGTTTTCAACGGCCTCGCGTCGTCGCTGGCGCTGCTGTCCAACGATCAGAAGGAACTTGGTGCGCTGGTCATGGACATCGGTGGCGGCACGACCGATTATGTTGTCTATGCCAATGGCGTCATCCGGCATACGGGTGTTCTGGCGATTGGCGGAGACCATGTTTCCAACGACCTGGCTTACGGACTGAAAGTGCCCTTGAGCCGCGCCGAAAAACTCAAGCGCGAATATGGCTCGGCGCTGGTGGACGAGGAAATCAAGGGCCAGACCATCACCATTATGAACGATCTCGGCCTGCCGTTGAAAACGGTCAATGTCGAACATCTCCGCCGCATCATGTCGCTGCGGCTTGAGGAAATATTCCAGTTGGTCGCGCAGGATTTGGAGCAGGCCGGACTGTCCGATTATCTGCGTGCCGGGGTAATTCTTTGCGGCGGTTGCGCGCGGGTTCCGCAAATCGCGCCGCTCGCCGAGAAGGTGATGCAAATGCCGGTGTCGCTTGGCCAGACCAATTCCGTCAGCGGCCTGAAATCCGCGCTCGACCAGCCGGAATTCGTCAGCGCCATCGGCCTGGTCAAATTCGGCTCGTTCAAAACGCGCAAACGCGAAGGCAAAACGTCGCTGGCGCAGGGACTCAAGAGCACCATCACCAGTTTTTGGCGCCGTTCATAATTCCAATTCATCATGAAAACCAATTCTCCAACTCCCGAGGCAAGCCTTGAACCGGTCCAGGTTCCGGCGGTGAAAATTATCGGCGTGGGCAGCGCCGGCGTCACCATGCTCGACCTGTTGAACAGCGCGGATTTTGCGGGCGCGGGATTTGTGGCGCTTAATACCGATGCGCTCGCGGGGTCATCCGCACCGGTTAAAATTCAACTCGAAACGAAATTATTGCGCGGCCTGGGCACGGGTGGAGACCCGGAACGCGGCGGCGCGATCGCTGAGGAACAATTTGCCACGCTCAAGAACGCGTGCGAAGGCGCGGATGTGGTGTTTGTGGTGGCCGGTCTGGGCGGCGGCGCGGGCAGCGGCATCAGCCCCGTGCTCGCGCGCGCGGCGAAGGAAGCCGGCGCGCTGGTGCTTGGGTTTGTGACCCTGCCGTTCGCTTGCGAAGGCAACCGGCGCCAGCAACAGGCGCAGTCGGGACTGGACCAGCTCAAATCCGTTGCCGACGGCGTCATCTGCCTGCCGTGCGAGAAAACCTTCAATTTGATTGACGAGAACACGAGCGTGCTGGATACGTTCCGCCTCACCGATGGTTTGCTGGTTGAAAGCTTGCGGGGCGTCTGGCGCTTGCTTACCCGGCCGGGTTTGATCCGGATTCACTTCGATGATTTGTGCGCCCTGGTGCGCGATCGCCATTCCGAAAGCGTGTTCGCCTCTGTGGAAGCCACCGGTCCGGGGCGCGCGCGCGAGGTTATCGAAAAATTGATTGCGCATCCTCTGCTCGACGAAGGCCGCGCGCTGGCCGAATCCGGCGCGATGCTGGTGAGCCTGATGGGCGGAAAGGATTTGACGATGGCCGAGGTGAATCGCGTGATGGAACAAATTGGCCGGCATTGCGAACGCGCGCAAATCATCATGGGCGCCGCGGTGGATGAAACGCTGAAAAACCGTTTGTCCGTGACGGTCATTGTGACCAGGGAAAATCCGGTGGCCATGGAATTGCCTCCGCTCGGCGGGGCTGGCGAATCATCCGAAACCATGATTGCACGGGGCTTGACCGGGAGGCTGGGTTCGCGCTGCGGTTCGCCGGCACCGGGATTGACGCCGGAACAGCGTGAACAAATCCTGACCCAGCGTGCGGGTGGTCGCGGGCGGAAAGGCGGCCCCAAAATGCGTCAGGCACAATTGCCCCTGGCCATCATTACCAAGGGACGCTTTGACAAGAGCGAGCCGACGATTCACAAGGGTGAAGACCTCGACATTCCGACCTACGTCCGCCGCGGCGTGGCTTTGAATTAGGAAATCATGCCTGATGTGGTAGGGCGCGCACGGGGAATTGAATAAGGATGAATAAGGAAACCAGGAATGCAGGAGAAAATCCGGTTCATGGTTTCATGAGTTCCTTATTGAAACCGATAACGGCGCGCGTGAGAGTGACGCGCCCTGCCAAAGTTCTCACCCTACCTTTCCGTTTTCAGTAATTCTTCGACCACGCGGCCAGCGTGCTGTCGGTATCAAAGGTTAATTGCAGCATCTGATTGTTGTAGCTGGATCCAATGGTTTGGTCCGCACCGAAGTCGTTGTTGCCAAAATTGGACATGCCGCTGTTGAAACGGGGACCGACCGGGGGTTGGATAAACCATTTGCATACGATTTTGCCATTACTGAGTCTGGCCTGCCGTGCCGGCGGACCGAGCTCGGTCACGGCTTGGGCATAGGTATAATTCCCGATGCGGGTGTTCCAATCAACCGGCGGTGTGGTGGTGCATCCGGCCAAAAACGCCACTGCCAGGGCCAGAATGACCGGCAATAAAAATTTCATGGCGGGTCTCATTTTCATAAATATAACTTAGCAGAACACATGCCACCTGCAACAACGTCTTTTGGGAGGGGGCGAGTTCCAAGCGTTCCGGAATTTTCCCTAAAAACAAGTTGGACTCGCAGATCTTGCCCTCCGGCTAATCACACTTTCCTGTGCGGAAACCGGGGTGCGGGTTCGCCGATTGCTATCTGGCGGGCAAATGACCCCAATTGCGACATCCAACTGCGCAATCCTTGTTTGACATGGATGCGGCGAATCCTGCAAATTTGTCCGTAACAAAAACAAATTAACTGAATAACCAAAAACGATTATGGCAATTCCAACTGGATCAAAAGCTCCCGACTTCAACCTCAAGTCCAAGCAGGCGTCCGGCCTGGTGGACGTGAAGCTCAGCAACAACCTGGGCAAAAAGAACACGGTCGTTTTGTTCTTTCCGCTCGCGTTTACGAGCGTCTGCACGCAGGAAATGTGTGATCTCACCGCCGGCTTCGGGGCTTACGCCGGCCTCAATGCCGATGTCATTGCAATCAGTGTGGACAGTCCGTTTACGCAGGAAGCGTGGGCAAAGCAGGAAAAAATCGGCATTACGCTCGCCAGCGATTTGAACAAAACTACCGCCAAAGCGTACGACGTTATTTTCCCGATGCTCGCCGGCGTGGGCGACACGTCGGCACGTGCGGCGTTCGTGATTGATAAAAATGGCGTGGTGCAATACAGCGAACAGACGCCAACGCCGAAGGATCTACCAAACTTCGGCGCCATCAAGGCGGTCCTAGCGAAGCTGAAGTAATTTTTACCCAACTGTGTTTGTTCAGGTCGCTCGTTTGTGTCGCGGCGGCTACAAAATCGGCGGAACGTTCGAACCCGCCGTCCATTCGCTCATCGGTCGCACGTTGCCGCATTCCGGGCAGGAAGCTATGGCGAATTGAGTTCCGCAGTTGGGGCAGACGCCTTGCGTTTCAAACGTATCGAAGGGCTTTCGGCATTTGCCGCAGCCCCAGAAGGCGCCCCGGGGCGGAGCGGTGTTGCAGACCGGGCAGGCAAATCCGTCGTGACGCGGCGCATTGGCGACGCGAGCCAGCGCGCGGGCCTGTTGAAAACCGCCCCAACAGTTAAACAGAACAAAGGCGGCCAAAATATAATACCAACCGGAGTTCTGCATTATCACATAGGGAATCATTACAGCGACTCCGATGAAACCGATGATGGTGGCGATCATCATGCTGCGCGCCCGGCCAAAACGGAACCAGAGGAGCGACCGTAAAATTTGTCCTCCATCAAGCGGATAAACTGGAAGCAGGTTAAATTTCAACAAGATCCAATTGATATAAGCGACTACGGCAATATATCCGAAAAAGTCCGGCAGGCTGTCAGCCCATCCCAGAGCCCCGCCGATCAGGAGAATTATTGTTGTTATCGAAAGTAGAATTACGTTAACCAACGGTCCGGCGGCAATACTCCATAACATCGCGCCCGGACGTTGGGGCGGTGACACGTAAGCGACGCCGCCGAGCGGCCAGAGGACGATTTGGTTTGCCTGTCCGCCAACCTGTTTGCAGGCGAGTGCATGACCAAATTCGTGCATCAACACGATTAAAAACAGGGTTAGATATTCCAAGACGCGCCAGAAGAGCGAGGAATCAGTGTTGCCACGGCTTTGAATGGCCCATACCGCGACGAGAAACCAGGACCAATGGAGATATACATTGATCCCGAAAAGTCGAAACAGATGAATGGAGCCTTGGCGAGTTGGCATATTGCACGGACTTATCCCACACTTGCCGTCGGCAAACAAGATTTTTGGCATGGCTCGCGGCCGGATCGGGTTCTAAGTTGCTTGGCCTGAAGCCAGAAGGTGAAATGCGGTGGCCCTCTGGCGCTTTTGGCAAGGAGATGGAAGAATACAAAATGGTTCGTTTCCATTTCGTAACACGACCTTAACCCAACCGCCGTTGAATCCAGCGTGAGTCGGGGTACGTTGTCACCGATGGTACCGCGTATTTTGATTGTGGATGACGAGCTCGATTTCATCGAGTTGGTGCAATATCGCCTCGCCGGGCTGGGCTGCGAATTCATCGTGGCCAACAACGGGGTGGAGGCGTTGAGCCAGGCCCGGCAGTTCAAACCGGATTTGATCCTGCTCGACATCCTGCTGCCCGACCTCGACGGGCTGTCCGTTTGCAAAATCCTGCGCCGCCAGCCGTCCACCAAAAAGACACCGGTCATTTTCATGAGCGCGCTTTCCAGCGAAGTGACCAAACGTACCGTGGCGCTGCACGCCGACGATTTCTTCATCAAACCGCTCAACCTGGAACGCCTCGAACGCCGCATCGCCGAATTGCTGCATCCTGAGCCGGCGGTGGAGTGAAAATGTAGCGTCGGCGCTGCGCGCCGATTCATTCGAGCCACAGGCTCGACGCTACACCCATCCCCTTCGCTTGACAGTTCTGCGCGCAGACTTCATTTTAATTGCTCATTGAAATCATTAAATGAACGCACCACACAATTTGTTTGATACGCTCCGGAAATTTGACCTCGGCGATGGCAGGGAGGGATCGTTCTATTCCCTGCCGGCGCTGGAAGAGGCCGGAGTCGGGCCAGTCTCAAAATTGCCCGTTTCCATCCGCTTGGTGCTCGAGTCGGTGCTCCGGAATTGCGACGGCAAAAGGGTCAGCGAATCCAGCATACGCGCGCTGGCGAACTGGAAGCCGGTCGAAACCCGCACGGAGGAAATTCCATTCATCGTCGCCCGCATTGTGTTGCAAGACTTCACCGGCGTGCCGCTGCTGGTGGACCTGGCGGCGATGCGGTCCGCCGTTCAGCGGCTGGGCAAAAATCCGAAAATCATCGAACCGCTTGTGCCGGTGGACCTCGTGGTGGACCATTCGGTGCAGGTGGATTTCGCCGGCAGCGCGGATGCGATGCAGAAGAATCTGGACATGGAATTCCGGCGCAATCGCGAGCGCTACCAGTTTCTCAAATGGGGCATGCAGGCGTTCGACACGTTCAAGGTCGTGCCGCCTGGCATCGGCATCGTCCACCAGGTCAACCTGGAACATCTCGCCAAGGGCGTGCTGTCTGCTCCCTCAACCATTTACTATCCCGACACGCTCGTCGGCACGGATTCGCACACAACCATGATCAATGGCATCGGCATCGTGGGGTGGGGCGTCGGCGGCATCGAAGCTGAGGCGGGCATGCTCGGCCAGCCGGTTTATTTTCTTACACCTGATGTCGTCGGCGTGCATTTCACCGGCGCGTTGCGCGAGGGCGTCACCGCCACCGATCTCGCGCTCACCGTCACGGAAATGCTCCGCAAGGCAAAGGTCGTTGGCAAGTTCGTTGAATTTTTCGGCCCCGGCGCGGCGGCGTTGCCGGTGGTGGATCGCGCGACCATTGCGAACATGGCGCCCGAATACGGTGCGACGATGGGTTTCTTTCCGATTGATGCCGAGTGCGTGAATTATCTCCGCGCCACGGGCCGCAGCGAGGAGCTTTGCCAGACTTACCAAAATTATTACAAGGCACAAGGACTTTGGGGCATTCCGAAGAAAGGCGACATTGCCTACTCGCAGGAGTTGGAACTTAATCTCGGCACGGTGGTTCCCAGTGTGGCCGGCCCGAAGCGCCCGCAGGACCGCATCGAGCTGGGCAATCTGCGCCGCGAATTTTTCAACGTCGTGCAACGGCCGGTCACGGAAAATGGCTTCAACAAATCGCGCCAGGTTTTCGGCAAGTCCGTCAAAGTCGAAACCGCCGCGAAAAAGAAGGCGAACATCGGCACCGGCTCCGTACTCATTGCCGCCATCACTTCCTGCACGAACACCAGCAATCCGAGCGTCATGCTCGCCGCCGGTTTGCTCGCGAAGAAGGCCGTCGAAAAAGGCCTGAAGGTGAATCCGGCCGTGAAGGCTTCGCTTGCGCCGGGATCGCGCGTGGTGACGGATTACCTGAAGAAGACCGGCCTCCAGCCGTATCTCAACAAGCTTCGCTTCAACACCGTCGGCTACGGTTGCACCACCTGCATCGGCAATTCCGGCCCGCTGGATCCGGCCATTGAAGACGCCGTGGTCAAAAACGATTTTGTCGCCGCCAGCGTGCTTTCCGGCAATCGCAATTTCGAGGCGCGGGTGCATCAGAGCATCAAGGCCAACTTCCTCATGTCGCCGCCGCTCGTGGTCGCGTTTGCGCTGGCGGGCCGCGTGGACATTGACTTGAGCTGCGAGCCGCTCGGCAAAGACCGGGCCGGCGAACCGGTTTATCTCGCCGATCTCTGGCCCACGCTGCAGGAAATCCGCGATGCGATGCAAAGCGCGCTCAAGCCCGAAGTCTTTCGCAAGCTTTACAAAAATTTCGCCACGCAGAATCCCAAGTGGAACGAAATCCCGTCGTCGGTCGGCAACGTTTATGAGTGGGACCGCCAATCCACCTACATCCACGAACCGCCCTTCTTCACGAACTTTTCCCTGCAGCCCGGCGGCATCGCCGAAATCAAGGGCGCGCGGGCGCTGGCCATTTTTGGCGACAGCGTGACGACCGACCATATTTCACCCGCCGGCTCCATCAAGAAGACATCGCCGGCGGGAAAATATCTCCTCGAACACGGAGTCGAAGCGGCGGATTTCAACAGCTACGGCTCGCGCCGCGGCAACGACCGCGTGATGACGCGCGGCACCTTTGCGAATGTGCGCATCAAAAACCTGATGGTGCCCGGTGTGGAAGGCGGCGTGACGAAGCTCCAGCCGGCCGGGACGCAGATGAGCATTTACGACGCGGCCATTGAATACGCGAAAGCAAAAACACCGTTGATGGTGATTGCCGGACAGGAGTATGGCACCGGGTCCAGCCGTGATTGGGCCGCGAAGGGCACCAACCTGCTTGGGGTGAAGGCTGTCGTGGCGCAAAGTTTCGAGCGCATCCATCGCAGCAACCTGGTTGGCATGGGCGTGCTGCCGCTGCAATTCAAGGATGGCACGACGGCGCAAAGCCTGAAGCTCGACGGCACGGAGACCTACGACATTGTCGGCCTGGACGCGAACCTCAGGCCGCAGCAGGACCTTGCCTTGCGCATCACGCGCCAGGACGGCGGCGTGGAAGAGGTGCCGGTGCATTGCCGGATTGATACGCCCATCGAGATTGATTACTACCAGCACGGCGGCATTTTACCTTTCGTGTTGCGGCAATTGATGACAAAGGCGTGATTCGTCCGGTTCATGAGATTGCGGCGGAAGTCATCCGCAAAGCCGGCAAGGACAAGCCGGCGGATGCCGCGTTGCGCGAGGTGCTCAAGTCGCTCCGCGACCTCGCGCCGTTCGACGCCACGGAAGTCGCCCGGACGGTTTTCATTTATTACCGCTGGCATGCCTGGCTGCGGGACGAACGCGGCATGGACGCCAAAATGCGGCTCGCCCTGCGGTTGAACCGGCGGTTTCAGGACAACGAAGCCAGCGTTCCTCTGGCCGAACTGCGCGCCAAAGCGGTTCCACCGTGGACGGCGGATGTCATGGAGGTGAACGACGACTGGCTGTGTTACTTGCAGCGCGAACCCAAACTCTGGCTGCGCGCCAAACACGGCCAGGCGGGGTTGCTGGCGCAAAAATTATCCGGCGCGGAAGTCAGCCCGATGTTGCCGGACGCCCTGGTGTTCGCCGGCGAGGTGGATTTATTCAAAACGCTGGAATTTCACGCGGGCGAATTTGAGATCCAGGACATCGCGTCGCAGCTGGTGGGCCGGTGGTGCGCGCCGCAGCCGGGCGAAACGTGGTGGGACACCTGCGCCGGCGAAGGCGGCAAGACGCTGCATCTTTCCGACTTGATGCAGAACCAGGGCCTGATCTGGGCGAGCGACCGCGCGGAATGGCGTCTGAAAAAACTCAAGCGCCGCGCCGGCCGGGCGAAGGTGTTCAATTATCGTGCTGCTTTCTGGGACGGCGGCGCGAAGCTGCCGACCAAAACCAAATTCGACGGAGTGCTCGTGGATGCGCCATGCAGCGGCATTGGCACTTGGCAGCGCAATCCGCAGGCGCGCTGGACGACGACGCCGGACGACGTGCGCGAGCTTTCGGAAATCCAGCGCCGATTGCTGGCCAACGCCGCGCCCAGCGTGAAGCCGGGTGGCAAACTGATTTTCTCCGTCTGCACGTTGACGCGCGCGGAGACGACGGAAGTGGTGGACCATTTCAATGCGAGCCGGCCGGATTTTGAGCCGCTGGCATTGCCGGAAAATTCCGGAAGTCAGAAGTTCTTCGCGTCGGCGTCGGCAAAAATAATCTGGCCGCAGGATTTGGACGGCAACGGAATGTTCATCGCGGGCTGGCGGCGAAAGAAAGTTTAGCGACGATGGAGCGTCGGCTCAGCACGATGCGATGATTTGCATGACGCCAGGCGGAAACCGGCATTCGGATCACCGGCTTTCAGCCATCACAAACACCGTCCGAGGGCTGCAAATCAGTTTTCCGGCTTCACCACCGCCACGACCACTACGTCTGGCTTGAGATATTTTTGCGCGGCGGCTTTGACTTGTTCCAGGGTGACGGCTTCGTATTTCGCGTCGTCGAGTTCCGCGCGCTGGTAGCCAAGGCCGTAAAGTTCGTCGAGCGTGGTCGTGGATGCCAGGTGTCCCAGGTCCTGCCGCGCGATTTTTTTCTGGCCGATGAGTTTGGCCTTGGCGCGTTTGAGTTCCTCGGCGTTCAATCCTTCCGTGCGCAGAAGCGCCGCTTCCTTGAGGATTTCCTGTTCGACCTGCGCGGCCTTCGCCGGCTCGGTGCCAGCGTAAAAGACGAAGTAGCCGGGCAACAGGCCGGCGAAATGTTGCGCGCCGACGTAGTAGGCGAGACCGAGTTGCTCGCGAATCCGCAGAAACAGCCGCGAGCCGAGGTCGCTGCACGATTCCTGAATCAAGTCGAGCGCGTAACGGTCTTCGTCGTGCATCGTCGTGCCGGGAAAACCGATGACGACCACTGCCTGCTTTTTGTCGCGGATTTCCTCGACGCGCCTGGACTCTTTGAATTCTGAATTCCGGGTTTTGAATTCCGGGTTTGAACCGTGCTTCCATCCGCCCAAAACCGTTTCGACGGCGGCTTTGACCGCCGTCGCATTCACGTCGCCAAAAATAGCGAGGACGCAATTGTTTGGCGTGGCCAGCTTTTTGTGGAACGATTTCAAGCCGGCGGCTTTGAGTTTGGCGACGGTTTTCTCCTGGCCGGTTGAATCCAGACCATAACCGTCGTTGCCAAAAAGCGCGCGGCGCATGGCCAGGCTGGCGCTTTTGAGCAGGTTGTCCTTTTGCGCCTGGATGTCGGCAATCTGCACCTCGCGTTCGCGTTCGAGCGCGTCGGCGGGGAAAATCGGGTTCAGCAAAACATCGGCGAACAAGTCGAGACCGGACGTAAAGTCGCTGCTCAGCGTTTCCAGGTTCACGCCGAAGCTGTTGTTGCCGCCGTAGCTGTCAATGCTGCCGCCGACGGATTCAATTTCCGTGGCGATGTCCCGGGCGCTGCGGCGCGACGTGCCTTTGACCAGCATCCGGCTGGTCAACTGGCTGATGCCGTTGTCCTCGCTGGTTTCGGCGAGCACGCCGCCCTGAAACATGGCGCGAAATTCGACGAAGGGCAGGCGATGATCTTCCTTCACAAGCAGGCGCAGGCCGTTCGGCAATTCAAATTTCTGGATCGCATGCTCGCTTTTCTTTTCGGTTGCGACTGGCGGTTTGGGCGCGGTGCCCTCGGGCAACAACGAATAAAGCGTGCGGTTCTCCGCGGTGAGATATTCGCGGGCAACGCGCAGGAGGTCGTCGGGTTTGACGCGTTTGACGGCGGCCAGGTAACGTTCGGAAAAATTCAGGTCATTCGCCGCCAGCCAGTTTCCGCCGAGGTTTTGGGCCTGGCCTTCCATTGTCTTGTGCGTGGCGAGCGTGGCGGCAATGAATTGTTTCACCGCCTTGCCGAGTTCGCCGGCGGAAACCAGCGTCGTCTTCATTTTTTCGATCTCGGCCAGCATCGCGTCGCGCGCGGCGGTGAATTTGTCCGCGTCCACGATGGCGCTCATGCCGAACAAACCCTGGTTGCCGGGGTTGTAAGTCCACGCGTCCACGTGGTGGACGACGCCCTGTTTCTCGCGGACCTGCTGGTAGAGGCGCGAACTCTGGCCGCTGCCGAGCAAAACGGCGAGTACGTCCAGCACCGGCACATCGGGATGCCGCAATTCGGGAACGTGCCAGGCGAAATGAAAATGCCCCAGTTCAATGGGCGCTTCCTCGACGATTTCGCGCGGCGCGGTTTGCCTGGGTTCATCCGGCAAAAACACCGGCGGAAGAGCGCGGGCCTTGGTTTTTTCGTAGGCGGTGCGGATTTGCGCGATGACCTCATCCTTTTGCACTTCGCCGGCGACGACGTAAAACACGTTGTTCGGCGCGTATTTTTCGGTGTAGTAATCGCGGATGTCGTCGGGTTTCAGTTCGTTGAAAATGTCGGGATAGCCGATGACGGTGAGGCGATACGGGCTGCGCGTGTAGGCGGTTTCAAACAGGCGGCGGCTGGCGCGGCGGCCTGGATCGTCCTGGCCCATGTCCATTTCGCGGCGGATGACGTCGAGTTCCTTGGCGAGTTCATCGGCGGGCAGGTTGGCGTGCTGCATGATGTCGCACAGGATGTCAATCGCCGTGTGCGCGCCGGAGCTGGGCACGTCAATGTGAAACACCGTCCGGTCGAAGCTCGTGTAGGCGTTCATGTAACCGCCGGCTTCCTGCACTTCCTGGTCAATGCGGCTGCCCGGGCGCTTGGTCGTGCCTTTGAACAGCATGTGTTCGAGCACGTGCGACAGGCCGGCGCCGAGCCATTTGCCCTCGTGAACACTGCCCGCCATGCACCACGCTTGCGCAGACACGACCGGTGCGCTGTAATCCTCACGCACGATGATCGTCAGGCCGTTGTCGAGTGTGGTTAAGGTGACGCCGGGCGGCAGTGACGGAATTTGCATTGCGGAAGCGCGGGTTGAAAAAGTGGTGTCACTCATAAAACAAAATCGGACGGGAAGGATATGGGGAATTGCGTTTTGGGCAATTCAAATTGGCTCCGCAATTGAAATCAATACATCAGCGCCAGCACTGCTGCCTTTGGATTCAATAAGGAACCCATGAAACCATGAACCAGTCTTTTTCATGCATTCATGGTTTCCTTATTCAATAACCCATCCCCAAAAGATTTCAGGGAATAAGTTCCCATCCATCCGGCCTGACTTTTTCAACCCACCAGCGGCTTCGTTTCCGCCTTTAATTTGCTCTGCGGCCAGAATGGCTTGCGGAAGGCGTCGGTGAAATCGTAGCCGTTTTGAAAATCGTCGCGCGTGTCCTTTTCCGTTTTGGCGAGCAGGCCGATTTCCACCATGTTGAAAACGATTTCGCCGAAATCGCGGCAATGGCGGATGTTCCACTCCTCGAACACGGTCGTTGTCATCGGGCCAAACTGGTTCAACGCGAACTTCCGGATGCCCTCCAGCAGTTCCTGGCCGCTGACATGGCGAATGGCGCCGCGGGTTTCCTTGCCGACGAGCTTCTGCGTGAAGTCCAGCGCTTCGCGGACAAACACGTAGGCTTCGCGCGGATAACGCGAATCCCGACCGAAGATCAGTTCGACCGCTTCGTCAAAATTGATTTCTTGCATGTTAAGGCGCCGCCATCCGGGTCACGGCCGCTGGCGGATGGGCGGCGCGATACGTTTTGACGGCCCAGCCGGTCAGCAGCAAACCCAGAACGATACAAAGAACCAGTTGTTCCTGTTTCGTCAAGCGGTTCACGGGGACAAGGTAACGAAACCAAGGCGCCATCGCAACAATGGCGTTGCTGTAGCGGCGGCCATCTCTGGCTGCCGTATCGCCCGGCTTCCAGCCGGGTGGTTTCCGATGTGGAAGCGAGGTTTTGACGTAATTTCGGTTTGTTGAGCCGGCGGCAAGATGCCGCCAGATACGGCAGGCAAGGATGCCCGCCGCGACGAGGAAATCGGCTTTAATCTTGCGACCGCTTTGCGGGGTTTGCTAATTTTCACCTGTTTTATGGCAGCCATTGGCCGATTTCAACAGGGCGAGGAAATATTCTACGCCAAAGTCGTGGACGGCGAATGGTTCCGGCTGCGCGGCGATGTTTTCGGCTCGCCGTCCTTCGACCGCAAACCCACTCCGCGCAAGGGCATCAAGACATTGATTCCCGTTGTGCCGTCCAAAATCATCGCCGTCGGGCTGAATTACGCCGACCACGCGCGCGAGACGGGCCGGTCGCTGCCGAAGGAGCCGTTGTTCTGGCTCAAAGCCACCACGTCGCTGATTCCCGACGGCGGCAAAATTGAAATTCCCTTTCGCAATCATCGCACGGATTACGAAGCCGAGCTGGCCATCGTCATCGGGCGCAAAATCCGCAATGTCTCGCCCACGCAGGCACCGCGCTACATTTTTGGTTACACCACTGCGCAAGACATCAGCGACCGCACCATCCAAAACGCCGAAACCCAGTGGGCGCGCTGCAAATCGTTCGACACGTTCACGCCGCTCGGCCCGTATGTGGAAACGAAAATTGACTCGAATGAATTAACCATCCAGCTTTTTCAAAACGGCCAGTTGCGCCAGAATTCGAACACGAAACAGCTCATTTTCAAACCGCATGAACTGGTCAGTTTCATCTCCACGAACATGACGCTGCTGCCCGGCGACGTGATCCTCACCGGCACGCCCAGCGGCATCGGGCCCATTCAAAGCGGCGACAAGCTGGAAGTGCGGATTCAGGGGCTCGCGCCGCTGGTGAACACGGTGAAGTGACGTAAAAAACCTGGAACAGAAGCAAACGAAGGGAACGAAGGTTTTATTCCGCATTGATTCCGACGCTCCGCGATTCAATCCACCGGGGAAAATTTCCATTCGCAAATTGTTGGAACGCGGATAGATTGCCGGCGCAGCGCAAAGGCATGAAAAAATACTGGCACGTCATCGGCATCGGGATCCAGAACAACCTGACGTATCGCGTCAATTACCTGACGCGGACGCTGTTCAGTTTCATTCCGCTGTTCGCCATGCTGTCGCTTTGGCGCACGATTTACGCGGGGAAAGGGCAGGGGAGCATGCTCGGCGGCTACAGCCAGGCGCAGATGATTTTTTACTACCTGCTCGTGGCCGTGGTGGACGTATTCACGTCGGTGAACGAGGATGACTGGCAGATTGCCGCAGACATCCGTGAGGGCAACATCAGCCAGTTCCTGCTCAAACCGATTGATTACCTGTGGTACCGGCTGTGCCTGTTCTTTTCCGGGCGCATCGCGTTCATCGCCATGGCGTGCGTGCCGCTGGCGGTTTTTATTTTCTGCTTCCGGGATTATGTGGTCTGGCCGGCCAGCGGCGAGGCGCTGACGGCGTTTGTGATTTCGCTCGTGCTGACGGCGCTGCTGCAATTTTTCATTTCCTACACCATGGCTATGCTGGCGTTCTGGATGCTGGAAATTTCCACGTTCATTTTCATCCTGTTCGCGCTCGAATATCTCGCCAGCGGCCATCTCTTCCCGCTCGACCTGTTGCCGCCCGCGATCGGGCACGCGCTCTCCTTCACGCCATTTCCGTCCATGCTTTACGTGCCCATCGCCATTTACATGGGCAAAATCGCCGGGGCCGCCATCTGGTTCGGATTACTGGGGCAATTGTCATGGTTGCTGCTCGCGTATGCGCTGGCGCGGTTCGCGTGGCGGCGGGGCATCAAAAAATACGCCGCGTTTGGAGGATGACCGGATGAAATCAGAAATCAGAAGGCGGGCGGCAGAAAAGTTCAAGCTCCGGGTATGCGCCATGCGTGGCCATCACGTCCGGGGCCGGGGAAAAAACCAGCGAAACGGTCATCCAGAAAATCTTTGATGAACTGCCCATGCCGTGAGGCGAAAGCAGAATTTAGAATGCAGAATGATGCCTGCGCAATTGGAAATTTCCAAAACATTTTGCCTGTTTTCTAGCTTCCCTCTTCAGCGTCCTCATCTTCAGCGTCTTCCGCTGGGGCATCGCCACCGACAGGAAGAATAGGTTTGCCCATTGCTAACGAAATTACTTCCAATAAAGCCGATTTCCTCGCCGCCATGAAACCGGCGAAATCATCAGCGCGCAAATGCTCTGGCGCGATGAGATGTGATTTCAAAATCTCGTTTTGCTCAAGTTCAGTGATTTGAACTTGGGCGTCTGAACGAATCTGCTCCAAGTATTTCGAAGGGGCTTTGCCCCCAATCTTGCGATTCGCTTTATAGGAAATGGCAGTCTTGTTGATGATTGAATTGAACACTTTTGGCGCGATTTTCGGATTTTGAGTCTCACACCAATCCCTCGGGAAAATATGATGGATGTCAATTTTGCACTCTTCACGATCAAGATCCACCATGCGTGTCTTCCAAAAGAAATCCTTTGAACCCTGCCGTTGAAGCAGCACATAAATTCCGCGATATGCAGCGCTTGTTCGAGTTCGCAGAGTATCGAGGCGTGACGGCTGAAAACCCGCCGCCGCCACCGTCACCGGCTCACTTGCAGTTGGGTCGTCAATCCAAGTAATAAGGTTTTGGAGGTCATTGGCGATTCTGCTTTCAACTGCACCGCCATACAACTCGCCAAGAACACCGCTCCAATACCAACGCGCCAATTTATTTTGAATGACAGGCTCAAGCCACCGCTCGCCGAGGTAAACCATTGTTGTTGCCAGTGGGATAATTTGGCTGCGATAGGGGAGAAATTTTGGATGATGAAATCCTTCCCGGCGCAGGAAGCGGTCAGCCTCAAAAAAGCCATCCGTAAGTTTGTCAGCCCATTTTTTATACGCATCCAACGGCAAAGCCAGCACATGCTCACGCTTTGCGCTCACCGCTGTTATTTCTTTGCCGGTTTTACCATCGGCAACGTCCACGCATCGTTTCTCGTATGTATGGAGAAGAGAAAGCCCTTGAAGAAATTCTGTCGGCTCGATGTCATGTAACAGTGGCTTTGCCGCGAATTTTTTATGCCTTCCCTGCACGTTGACCGCTGGCCTGCCAAACCAATCGTCACGAAGGTTAAAGCCATCGGCTGCATAGGTAGCAGTTGCTAACTCGAACACAGAAAGCGGGACACCTCCAGTGTTGACCTTTTCAAAGACGAGACAAACCGCCTCTTTGCTCGTCTCTTTTTTAAGCTGGATGACAGGAACGTCATACTTACGGAAGGCATTGAGTATGTGCTCGCGAAAATCCATATAGCGTTGAAATTTCTCCGGAGCACGCCGATGCAACCCAAGCTCCCACGCATTGGATTCCATAATTTGAGTGCAGGGAAAATAAAACGTCGCGAACTCCTTTTCTTCAGAACTAAGATCAAGAGCCACATCACGACCAAAGTTTTTGCGTAACACTCGCGTCTCATCTACGGCGATGATGGCATCATCCAATGAACTATTTCCTGTTAACGCTTTCTCAATATCAATGTAGTAAAGCCGTTGAACCTCGCGGCCTTTATCATCTCGCGTCTTGACTGGTGCGACCAGTTTCAAAACTTGGGTCAATGAAGTAAGACGTTGCTGGCCGTCGAGAATCAGGTTTTCAACATGCCCATTTTTCCCCGCTGCTGGCTCGACGCCTTCCACTGGCCTGATCTGAAAGCGGGCTGTGCCGCCAGTCTCCAGCAGCATGATGCTGCCAATTGGAAATGACCTCGCAATACTTACGAGCAACGAACGGATATGTGCATCATCCCAAACCCAACCGCGTTGAAAGTCCGGGAGTTGGATTTTCCCATCCACAATTTGCTTTAACAGTTCGCTCAAAGCCGTTTTAGTTGAATCAAATGTTGCCATATAAATTCTGATGTTTGCGACAGCGATTTTGCGTTTTTGAAATATTAACTGCCCGGCGGTATTGGCAGAGACAGGTTGCGGCAGATGGAACGCGCCAGAAACTTTTTGATTTCATTGTGGCGGGGAATCGCTTCCTTGCGCCCGGTCTGCGGGTTGCTCCAGATGGAATGGCTGCCGCCTTCGCGGAATGGCACGCAACCGTATGCCTGCAAATGGCCGAGCAATGCCCGCCGTTTCATGCCAGAACCAATTCCGCCGTCTCCGCCTGCGGATCAAGCCGGAAAACTTCGGCGCGTTCGGTTTCGAGCAGGAGTTGGATGGCTTCCTTGAGGTTGCACAGACATTTCTCCTTGGTCTCGCCCTGTCCGTTCGCACCGGGAACTTCCAGGCACGTCGCCCAAAATCCGCCTTCGTCCGGTTCGCCGTGATGCACGATGGCCGTGAATTTTTTCATGCTCATACTTTAGCCCTGCTGGTGATGAAATAAAAATGATTATTTCGCTGGCGTCGTGGCGGGTGCCGGCGTCGGCGTAGGCGTTGCAGGCGCGGCGTGATGATCCGGCGGGAAGATGCCCAGCTTGAATTCGGCGCGGGCGGGGGCGTTGGCCGGGTCGGTGGCCGGAAATTCCAGGTCGGCGGCGTTTTGGATGGTCAAAATGTGTTCGTAGGCATTGGCGGCATCGGTGGCTTTCACGCCGGTCGCCTTTTTGGCGTCGCTCAGGCCGGATTGCTGCGTGGTGGTGCTGGCGGGAAACGTGGCGCGCACGGTGGTGAAGGTCGTGGTCTCGGCATCCGTCCAGCCTTTGAGTTTCATCGCGGGCAGGTTCGCCGTGGTTTGCACGGAGGCGAGAATGATGTCGGCGCGGCCCAGCACGGCCCCAAGCGTGTGTGAATCGTGGATGTTGATCTGAAATTCCTGATGCAATTTCACGGTCTGGCCGGGAAAGGCGAGTTTGGCGGTCTTGCGCGCCTGTCCCATGCAGTGCAACAGCAAATCGAGGTTGGCCTGCTGCGCGGCGGTGAGGTTGCCGGTTTCGCCCTTGGCAATTTTCTGGCCGGTCACGTCGGCAGGCAGTTTGCCGAGGGACGTGGCGGTTTCGGTCAGGTAATTGGCGGGCAGCCGGGTGGCGACTTTGGGATATTTTTGCGCGGCGGCGACGATGAGGTTGCCATTATAGATGATGACGGGGACGGGGCAGTGCGGTTTTTGGTTCATAATTCAATCGGTTTTTGGTTGAGAGTTGATGGTTGAAAGTCAAAACGCCCTCACCCCGTCCCTCTCCCATCCGATGGGAGAGGGTGTCCGACAGGACGGGTGAGGGTTTGTCTTTGCGCTTTTTGCGCCTTTTTGCGGAAATCATGCATAAATGGCTGGGGAACAGAGCCTTGTAAATGAGAACGGCGGGAGAAAAATTGGGGAACGTGGCCGGGAAATTTGGGAAAACCCTCGGTAAAATGGGGAGAGAGGCGGAAAAATTGGGGAAAACGGTTGGGAAATTGGGGACGGCCATCCGAAAAATGGGGACAGGAGCTTTTGCATTGGGGAGAGCCATCGGGAAAATGGGGATGGTCGTCGGGAAATTGGGGACGGACGGTGGCGAATTGGGAACGGTGCTTCGTAATTGGGGCAGCCGTCCTGAAAATGGCGATACAGACGGAAGCCATCCAGTTTGGGGTAACAAAATCTCCGGCTAGGGCGCGAAACGTCTGCGCGATGGCTTTCTGTAAAACTTCCGACTGATCCCCGGGAACTCATGGAGTGCGAGCAGAATTTTTCAGGAGCAGCAGGCGGGCGTCAACTTTTATTTGAAAAAATCTTGGCGGCGGCGGCAATTCGCACTGGCATCACATTTGCGAGCGGTTAATCTTTGCACCGAACAAATGAACTTGAAGCGTTACGCTGGAATTTACGCTGCGTTGTGGAAGACGTCGGTGACGCGCGAGATGTCTTTCAAGGGCAATTTCCTTCTTTGGATCATCGTCGAACTGGCTTGGTTCGGGCTGCAACTTGCCTTTGTCAGCGTCATTTTCAGCCAGACCACAACCGTTGGCACGTGGACGGTGTGGCAGGTGGTGCTGCTTACCGGCACGAGCAGTTTCATCCAGCAGATTTACCAGGCGTTTTTTCTTGTGAACTGCACGAACCTTTCCGAACTGGTCCGCACCGGCAAAATGGATTTTCTGCTCTTGCTGCCGGTCAATACGCGCTTTTTGGTTTCCCTGCGGCAGGTGGACATCCCGTCGTTCGCCAACGCCGCGTTTGCCGTTTGCGTCATGACTTACGCGGCGGGAAAATTGCATTTGCATCCGACGGCGGCGCAATTCCTCGGCTTCGGTACGTTATGCCTAGTGGGATTGCTGGTGCATTATTCACTGATGTTCATGCTGGCCTCGGTGAGTTTTTGGACGGTGCGCGCGCAAGGCATCGTGTGGGGCTATTACAGCCTGTTCAACATCGCGCGGATGCCGGACGAGGCGTTTCATGGCGTGTTCAAAGCCGTGTTCACCTTCGCACTGCCCGTGCTGCTCGTGTCTAACGTGCCGGTGCGCGTGCTGGCGGACAAATTGACTTCGCCCGCCGCGTGGCTGGTGCTGATCGGGTTGGGAATTGTCTGGGCGTTTATTTCAGAATGGTTCTGGCGCTTCTCCATCCGCCGCTACACCAGCGCGAGCACTTAATTGCTTCCGGAATGATTCCGTCGCCAATCCGAAGGTTGAAATCACCAGATCCGGGCTCGGGTCGAATTTTATTTTTTGGCGAGGGCTTTGGCCACGGCGGCCTCCAGCGCGTCGCCCCTTAAATCCCTGCCGATGATGTTTCCATTGCCATCAAGCAAATAAGTGGCTGGCAACTGGCTGATCCCGTATTTCAAAACCAGTTTAGTTTCCCAGAACTTCCCGTCATTGTATTGCGGCCAGTTCATCCCCTGTTTTTTCAGGAATGTTTCCAGTTGTTGGCGATCCTCATCAAGGCTGATGCCGATGACTTCAAAGCCCTGATCATGGTATTTTTTGTAGGTGGCCAGGATGTTGGGCAGTTCGAATTGGCAGGGCATGCACCACGTCGCCCAAAAATCAATCAATACCACCTTGCCCTTGCAACTGGCGATGGAAAGTGGATTTCCGTTGATGTCTTTTTCATTGAAGTCGGGAAATGGCGCTCCCACCACCAGGGAGGCTTGAAGTTTCCTTGCCCTGATTGCCGCCGCCATTTTCTGGAGCGATTCAATCAGGTTGTCCGTGTTGCCGTTGATCTGCACTTCGGGGAAGTCGTGTTTGATCAGCTTGAGCACGTCAATCGCTTTTTCTGGATCGTGGAGCACTTGCATATACAAATTACCCTTCGCGAGTAAAACCTGGACCACCGCCTTCGATTTGTCGCCTTTATGCCGGGCATACAATGCATCGTATTCGTTCAAGTTGCTGGCCAGGTCTGACTCGGTATTTTTGCCCTGCCCAAGCTTTTCATTGACCCTCGTAATAATTCCGTTGAGGTCGGTCTCGATGCCGTTCGTGTCCGCCGCGAAGACACTCCCATCGGAAACCCACACGATGGCGGCCGCCAACAGGATAAACAATATCTTCTTCATATCATTAGATGATAGTACGAATAAACCATCATCCGATTGGCAGTGGCAAGTCAAAACTGTCCGTAATCCGGTCCGTTATTCGTTGTGTGGAATCTGGATCGTGCTTCCGCCGATGAATTCCCGAATCACGGCGTCCCCCGGGATGAGGTCGCCAGTGGCAACTTGTTTCTCCGTGAAACCTTCCACCGATTCGAGCAGTGCCTTGACCCGGTCATAACGGATGCGCGCGTCGAGAAAACCCGAGTATTGCGCGAAATCCTCCGGCTTGGGCAGCAGCGCGTTTGGCCCGATGAAGAATGGCTTGAGCGCGGGCAGATCGAAGGGGAATCCACCGTTGACCATGTGATCGGCCAGCCCCATCAGCGGGATGATGCTGAACAGCTCGCCATAGCGCACGTAATGCCAGTGCAAAATTGTGCGCAGCGCGCTGTGATTGCGATGGCGCGCGTCCCGCAACATCCGCCGGATGAGGCGCACGTCGGTAAATTGTGTGAGCCGGTTGGTGCTCCCGTCGCCTTCGTACAACACGTTCAACGTTTCGATGTAGAGACGGAATTGCGCGGAGGCGTCAATGCCTTCGGTAATGGGCGGATAAAACCCGTGCAGACAATCCAGCAATAGAATCTGGTCCGGCTCCAGCCTGACTGTCTTGGTACCCGCGCGCCCGCCTTCTTTGAAACTGTAAATCGGTTTTTCAATCGTCTGCCCGTCGAGCAGCGCGCGGAGATGCTGATTCAACAATTGGATGTCCAGCGCTTCCGGCGTCTCGTAATTTCGGTCGTTGATCCAGTCGGTCGGATGCTCGACCAGCGACCAGAAATAGTCGTCGAGGTTGAGCATCAAAAAACGGAGGCCCTGTTTTTCGAGCCGTTGTGTCAGCTTGACCGTCGTAGTGGTCTTGCCGGAGGAACTGGGTCCGCTCACCCACAGCATCCGCAAACGGTTGCCGGCGTTCAGGCGGGACAGAACCTTCTGCGCAGCTTCGTCCAGCGACGCCTCATAAGTTGCCAGCGACCCGGCGATGACCTCCTTGATGCGCCCGCTGCGAACCGCCTCATTCAGGCCGGCCACCGTGTCCACGCCATTCCGGCGGTTCCAATCAAGGATTTCCTTCATCCGCTCGATGGGAAAACCGTTGCCGGAGAATTTATCCGGCGTCAGCGCTCCTTCCCGCAGCCAATGCCGTCCCCAGCGGTAACACTCGTAGGCATCGGCGGTGTTTTGGAAACCGTAGCTGCGCAGCGCGTGCAGCACCTCGTCCTGGATGGTCTCGATCGGCGGGGGAAAATTCGAAATCAGGTGATGCGGGTCGGAGTTGAGGCAGACAATAGCCGTGTCCGCCAGAAAGCCCGCGATGTTTTCATTCGAGTTCTGCGCGCTGAAAATCCGGTCGTTAACGCCCGGCAGAAAATCCGCCTGAAAACCGCCGATGGATTCCGCGGCGCGCAAAATGACCTTGCGGATGCGGTCGGAATCAAATTTGACCAGCGCCCGGTTGCGTTTCTGAACCTTGACGATGCGATTTTGAACTGGCATCACCGCGAACTATATCGTAGCGGGACAAACACTCAATGCCATTTCATCACCCATTTCCACAACGGGCGTATCTTGAGGCACTGCCATTGGAGCGCCGAATTCCGATTCGGCAAGGTTCGCAGGGAATCACCTGTTCGTACCGATTCGGAGACCGGCGCTCCGCTTTCCACGATGCGGCACGAAGGCAGTGTCAAATTGCGCCATTCCACAACGCGTCGGGCCGGCAGGCGCAAATTTGTGGGAAGATGTGTCAGCCGTTTACTTGCCGGTTGTGGTTTTACCTGGTGTGATTTTGGGCGCCTGACGGACGAATGGTTTTGCCTGTGGCAATTCTTTAAAGCCGGCAGGTATTTGAAAAAGCGATGCGTCAATGGGTTCTTCCTTTGCGGAAATCAATGTGACTGTGATGGCTTGTCCACTACCGGTGACTTGTGATCTCACCACCATGCCCGGCAAGGTGCTCAAGGCGGGATTCATGTCATTGTTCACACCACCCAGGGATTTGTCCAGGATAGCCAGGTCGGTCTTGATCCTGGCATAGTCCGGAAAGTTTTTGGCCACCCAAGCCGTCCCGATGATGCCGCGGGAATTCGACCAGGTGTAAAGCTCCGTATCATAGTTGCCCACTTTTTGGATTTTCCCTGTGGGCCGCGGCAGAGGCGGTTTGGCGGTCAAGGTGGTGTCATTGCCCGCCGGCTGGGTTGATTTGGTCGTCCCGCCGGACGTTTTTACGAACATTTTCTGGTTCTGCAACAGGATGATGATGGCGCCCGAATTCAAATCCGTGATGCGGCTGATGGCTTGCGGCTGGCCGGCATACATGTCCAGGCGGACCTTGCTCCCCTTGATTTTTATGATGGCGACACTGCTGTTGGTGGTGACCGTGATCTGCTGTTGCATCACCAGATCGGCCCGCGCACCGGCGGCGGCGCAAACCAGCACGATGATAATAAAAATAGATTTCATGGCGGCGGGATAATCCTTCCGGCGTTCATGGAAGAAAAGCAAAAAACATTTGGGTGATGTCGAGGTTGGTCGCGGGTTTGCTCAGATGTAACGACCGGTTTAATGTCAAACTTGCGGCAATGATGGACGATTCTAATTTTTTGCCAGCGCCTCGGCCACTGCTGCTTGCAGTTTTTCACCACGCAAATCCTTGCCGATGATCTTTCCCTCGCCATCGAGCAGGAAGGTGGCGGGGATGCTTGCAATGCCATATTTCACTGCCAGTTTATTCTGCCAGCCTTTACCGTCAAAGAATTGCGGCCAGGTCATGCTCATGGACTTGGTGAACTCGGCGAGTTTCGCCTGATCCTGATCCAGGCTGATGCCGATGATCTCAAATCCTTTATCGTGATATTTACTATAGGTGGCAAGGACGTAGGGCAGTTCGGCGCGGCAAGTTCCGGACTCCATCGCCCAGAAATCCACCAACACCACCTTGCCCTTGTAACTGGAAATGGATATGGGTTTGCCGGTTATGTCCTTTTCGCTGAAGTCGGGAAACATGGTCCCGATTTTTAGCGTGGCCCGCATTTTCTCGGCCGCCTCCTCCTCCGCCTCGCGTTTTTCCAGTGCAGCAACGAATTCGGTGCCTTGGAAGTCGTTCTTGATTTGTTTCACGAGTTTGGCGGCTTTTGCCTGATCGTGAAGAACCTGGTCGTAGAACATGGCTTTCATATACACAATGTTGGCGACGGCATCCGTTTTTTCGCCCTGGTGTTCGGCCAGCAGAACATCAAATTGCTTCAGGTCTTCGGCCAGATCACTCTGGTTCGTTTTGCCGCCGGCCAGGTTGACCCTGATTTTCCCGACCAGGGTCCCGAGGTCAACCGTGGCGTCGGCTGTGAAGGCGCGTTGCCCCGACAACAACAGCAACGCGATTCCGAGGCTGGCGGCAAATATATTTTTCATGGTTGGGATTTGGATTTGAACTCAATTTTGCAAAACACTGTCCACAGTCACCCGGTCGTCGCAAGTCAAATCAAGCGACGGACGTTTCATGGATTTCTTGGGGCGGCGCCGTTCAATTTATTTTCCGGCATCTGAATTGCGAGCTGCGCGCACGCGATGAATTCTGCCGCATCTCCCAAAATGTCCGGCAATGCGCGGAGCGTTTACGCCAGCGTTCACGATTGGCTCTCCAAATGCTTTACCAAGGTTGAGCTTATAATGAGAACAAGCCACAAGAGACATCATTCACGAGATGAGGGCATAACATGTCCATATTCTGGACGTAGCCGTGCTTCAGGAGGCGGTACTACCGTCATCACATCAAGGAGATCACATGAATTTTAATTTCACCGAGGTTATGGGCTTCATCGCCAGCACGCTGCAATTCGTTGTCGCCGGCTGCGCTTTGCGGCTGAACCGGCTTTTTGGGACGGCGCGCGTGGGTTGGTCGTTATTCTTTGCCTTTTCGCTTCTGGCGCTACTGCACGTGATTCAATCAATAACGCCATCCAATACCGGTGTGGAGTCGGGGGTTCATATCGAGGTGATCTATTCACTTATTTCGCTGCTGCTGCTGACCGGCTTGGTCCACATCGAACTTGTGCTCAAAGAGCGTTTGCGGATTGAGCGCGTGGAACAGCATTTGCGGGCCGAATTGGAATTGGAAGTCAAAAAGAAAACGGCGCACCTGACCCGGGCCATCGAGGAACTGCAAATGGAAATAGACGGACGCAAACGAATGGAGGCGGAAGTCGAGAGGACGCACAAGGAACTCCTCGCCGCTTCCCGCCATGCGGGGATGGTGGAGGAAGCTGCAAGTGTGTTGCATAACTTGGGCAACATTCTCAAGAACGCCAACGTCTCCGCCAGCCTGGTTTCCGACCAGGTGAGGCAATCCAAGATTGCCAATGTCGTCCATGTCGGCACCATGATACGCGAACACGTGAAGGATCTGGGGGATTTCATGACGCGCGATCCGAGGGGCCAAAAGTTGCCTGTGTATATCGCGGACTTGGCCGAGCATCTGGCCAATGAACAAACCACCCTTTCACGGGAATTGGAATCCCTCAAAAAAAACATTGGAGAAGCCGAAGCGGAGCAGGAAAGCTACACCAAACTCATAAGCAAAGCAGACGCGGCAAAAGTCACCGCCCCGGTTGAACATGCGCCAACGGCAATTGGCGGTACGCCGAGGCAGCACGGCCCATAGCTTTCCAGCGGACACAAACCGCAAGGCCCTGAAAATCCAGACCTCGCCCGACGCGTGATTTCGTCAGCGTGGTTCATCGTCGTGACTTAACAATCGGGCGAAATAAAAGCAACCGACCGCACTGAGGATTGAAACCGCGACGATAATTTCCGCCTGCGTGCCAGGTTGTTTCAGGTCGTCGCCCCACTTCTCAATTACCGGGCCCATTTTGCCGTAGAGCATTCCCATCTGCCGAGTCCGGGCCCGGTTGTATCCCACCATGGAAAGGTCATCCGACACATCCGGAGAACGCGTCCCCAGCCAATAAACCACGCTCGCGCCGCCGATTCCCAGCAACAGCACGATGATGCCAATCATCCTGAGCCGCGCGCTCCTTTTGGGGGATGAAACCGGATTGTTTTTTTCGTCATTCACCATCATGGCGCAAAGTGTTTACGCGTATTGCCCGTGAAACACAAGTCCGCTGCCCGCTGCCGGATTGCCATTTGCCTCCGAACCGGCAACACTGTTGCCCATGAAACATAATTCATATTTTGACGGCAAAGTTCAGAGTCTGGCCGTGAACACATCGGAAGGCCCGGCCACAGCCGGCGTGATCGAACCGGGCAAATACACCTTCAAGACCGATTCGGAAGAGCGCATGCAAGTTGTTGCCGGCACTTTGCAGGCAAAACTTCCGGGCGCCGCATGGCAGACGTTTAACCAGGGCCAGTTCTTTGTGGTTCCGGCCCATGCGTCCTTTGATGTCGAGGCCACTGCCGACGTGGCCTATCTCTGCCATTACAAAAAATAAGATGTCGGTCTCTGTGAGTGCCGGATGATGGCGGCGGACACCGCCGCGACAAAAACGCCGCGCAAAAATTGTTCTGGCGGGCTGGGGCGTTTTCCAAATCAGAAACGGGTCACGACCTGAATGGTTTGCGCAATGAGCTCTTTGGCCTGGGGGCCTTGGGAGATTTCCCGTTGCGGGCGGCCACCTCGATTGCGCGGCGCGCCCAGGCAACCAGTTCCGGCGCATTTTCCAGCACGTCTGCCGGAACCTCGTGATAACTCATCGTCAGCGTGCGCCCTTTCGATTTATAAGTGAACGGTTCCATGCCGCGCGCCACGTAATCCCCTTGTGACTGCGCGTCCGTTTTGAAAAACAACCGGCCCTCGTCCAATATCCCGAAGAAATGTTCGTCTTGATACAGTCCGTGCGCGCCGAACATCGCCTTCGCCCGTACATCCGTCAGCACGCGCAACTGGTCCAGCACAAACTCCTTGAACGACTCATCTGCCATTGAAGCGAAAGCTTTAGCACTAAACCGCCATGTGAAAAAACCGCTCCGATTTGGCTATAGGCGCAGGCGGTCAGCATTGGACCTGGTAGCCAATTCAAGCGGCACAGCGCACATGCGCAGGAGGGAGAATTCCTGAATCGCGTCCACCAGTTCGGGAATCTTGATCGGTTTTTGGAAGTAGTTCGCTGCGCCGGCGGCCAGACAACGATTCCTGAATTCCTCCGGTTCAGCCCCGGAAATAACAAATACCGGGATTTGCCTGGCTTGGGGTTCATCCATGCGTTGGAGCCAGTGCATGATCAGAAACGCATCCCACGTGTTACCGCTCTGGAAGGCATCGGGCGGAAAGAAAATATCGAGCAGGATGAGGTCCGGCTTTTCCTGGCGCACGATGCTGAAGGCTTCGGGACCGTCAACGGCGGTAAACACCTCGTAACCGTTGGTCTTGAGGCTCAACGACAAAACTTTCAGCATTACCGGATTGTCATCAACAACCAGAATTTTCTTGATGGGAAGACTTCGCGCCATAACAACGAACCCAGTATAAGAAATATGCCGGGGAAATGGAAGGTAAATTATTTGCAATTTGCCTGTGCGGCGGCGTGGCTCGATTTTGAGAAGCTGCCGAATCTCGCGGAGCGAGGCCAAACGTCTGTCGCAGGCTCGAATATCAACAAAAGCAAGATCAGGAAAAGCGGCCATTGACCAGCGTAAGGCCGATTAACGGGAGCCGCTTTTGCCATGTTCGCTCTTATTCAGTCTTGAACCAAACACCCTCAATGGCCAGGGCTTTTCCGCGCTGGCTTTGGCGGATTTCCGCGTTACAATCAAGGCTCAACAATGAACAAACGGTTTTACATCACCACCGCCATTGATTACGTCAATGGCCAGCCGCACCTCGGCCATGCCTACGAGAAAATCGTCACCGACGTCATTGCGCGGTCGCGCCGCAGCTTGGGACAGGAAGTTTTTTTTCTGACCGGACTGGACGAACACGGCCAGAAGGTCCAGCAGGCGGCCGTCGCCGAGGGTAAATCGCCGCAGGCGTATTGCGACAAACTGGCGGCGGACTGGCTGGCGTTTGTTAAAAAATTGGAGCTGACCAATGACGATTTTATTCGCACCACCGATGCCCGACACAAGGCAATCGTCCAGGCCAGCTTGGCGAAGGTGTACCAGGCCGGCCAGATTTACAAAAAAATCTACTCGGGTTTTTACTCGACCAGGGAGGAAACCTTCCTGACTGAAAAGGACCGCCGGCCGGATGGGACGTTCGATCCCAGCTACGGCGAAGTCATCGAACTGAAGGAAGAAAATTATTTCTTCAAACTGAAGGAGCATCAGCAATGGCTGATTGATTATCTGGCGGCGAATCCGTCATTCGTCCAGCCCGATCATCGTCGCAACGAGGTGCTCGGCTTTCTCAAGAACAACGAGCTGGAAGACCTGTGCATCTCGCGTCCGGCGGCGCGTTTGAACTGGGGAATTCCCCTGCCTTTCGACAAGGATTTTGTCACCTACGTCTGGTTCGACGCGCTGGTAAATTACATCAGCATCCCCGCCGCCCATGGCGACCCGACCGTCTTGTCCGCTCTTAACCCTCAGCCCCTAGGCACGGCGAAACGGAGCGAAGATGGCTCAACTCCCGATCCTCAACTAAGTTTGTGGCCTGCCGACATCCACGTCGTCGGCAAGGATATTGTGAAATTTCACGCCGTTTATTGGCCGATCATGCTCAAGGCCATGGGCCTCCCGTTGCCGAAACAAATTCTCGTCCACGGCTGGTGGCAGAAGGACGGCGCGAAGATCAGTAAAAGCACCGGCAACATTATTGACCCGATCGCGGTCATTGACGAATGGGGCCTGGACGCCTTTCGCTTTTACGTTTTGCGCGAGCTCGACATCGGTCCCGACGGCAACTGGACTGACGCGGGATTCAAGTCGCGTTATCAGGCCGAACTGGCAAACGGCTTGGGCAATCTCATCAACCGTTCGCTCTCGATGCTGAAGCGCTATCGGAATGGAATTGTTCCGGCTGTTGCAACAAATGCCAAATACAGCGAAGACATTGGGAAGTTCACAAGGCCAATAGAGACATTGTTGCGTGCAAATGAATTACAACTAACCATTAAGCACATTTGGAATATCGTAGACTTTGCGAATTTTTATGTGGACCAGACCGCGCCGTTCAAGCTGGCCAAAGATCCGGTGCAGGCCAAACGGCTCGACGAAGTGTTATACAATCTGACGGAAACCTGCCGGGTGCTGGCGGTTTTACTCTGGCCGTTCCTGCCCGGCACAGCGGTGAAAATTTACGCGCAACTTGGCCTGACCGGCGCGCCGGACAAATTGGATGCCGCGACCTGGGGCGGTCTGACCGCCGGCCATACCATTGGCGAACCTGCACCCCTGTTTCCGCGCAGGGATGCATGAACGCGTCTTGGATTGAACAATTCCAAGCGCAAAGACGGCCGCCCAAAAACCGGCCACCATTTATAAGCAAATGAATATACGACAGGAAAACAAAGGTTCATCCTTTCGTTCACTCGTTCTGGCCACGCTCATCGTTCTCCTGTCGCGGCTGTGCGCCAGCCCTGTGCGGGCGCAGGCCGACAACAACCCGCTGCCGCATCTTGTAACTGAAAACGGACGTCATGCCTTGATCGTGGACGGCGAGCCGTTTCTCATCCTTGGCGCGCAGTGCCACAACTCCAGCGGCTGGCCGGCAACGCTGCCAAAAGTTTGGCCGGCGATTGATGATCTCCATGCCAACACGCTTGAAATCCCGATTTATTGGGAACAGTTCGAGCCGGAACCGGATAAATTCGACACCTCGGTCGTGGACATCATCCTCAAGCAGACGCGCGAGCACAATGTGCGGCTGGTGTTGCTCTGGTTTGGCACCTGGAAAAATGGCAGTTCGCATTACATCCCGCTGTGGATGAAAAGCCAGCCCGACAAATATCCGCGCATCATCGGGAAAGATGGACACCGTGTGGATTCGCCGTCACCGCACGCGCCTGACATGCTCGCGGCGGACATCCGTGCCTTCAGCGCGCTCATGCGACACCTTAAGGCGGTGGACACCCAGCACACAGTCATCATGGTGCAAGTTGAAAATGAGCCTGGCTCCTGGAACACCGTCCGGGACTATTCGCCCGAGGCGCAGAAACTCTTCACGCAGCCCGTCCCGCCGGAATTGTTAAAGGCAATGGCTGCCAACGCACCCGCCGGAGGCGGCAACTGGTCCGAGGTCTTCAGCACCAACGCCGACGAATATTTCCACGCTTGGTCCGTCGCACATTTTATTGGCCAGGTCGCCGCTGCTGGCAAAGCGGAATATCCGCTGCCGATGTACGTCAATGTCGCGCTGCGCGATCCCTTGACGCCAGGTCCAGCGAACACCTACGAAAGTGGCGGGGCAACCGACAACGTGCTCTGGATTTGGAGAGCAGCGGCGCCGGCGATTGATATTCTCGCCCCGGATATTTATCAGGGCGACAGCGCCCGTTACCGCAAGGTGCTCGAACTCTACGCCCGGCCGGACAATGCGCTGTTCGTACCCGAAACCAGTGGCACCGAGGCCTCAGCCCGGATGTGTTTCGCTGCGCTGGGGCAGGGGGCCATCGGCTGGTCGCCTTTCGGCCTCGACTACACCAAGTATGCCTACCAACCGCTGGGCGCGTCGCGGTTGAAGGAGGAGTCGCTCGCCCAGGTCGCGCTGAATTACAAAATTCTGGGGCCGGTCATGCGCCAAGTTGCCCGGCTCAATTTCGAGGGCAAACTCCAGGCGGTTGCCGAGGAAAAGGGTGAACTCACGCAAACACTGGATTTTGGCAACTGGCGGGCCGTTGTCAGTTACGGCGTGACCCGCAACGGCAGCCCGAAAGGAAATTCCGAACCCATCGGTCGCGCCCTGATTGCGAAAATCGGCGGGAACGAATTTCTGGTGACGGGCGCTTTCTGCCGCGTGGATTTCAAGGCGGCTTCGGGCGGGCAGCGTGATTTTCTTAGGGTCGAAGAAGGCGGCTACGAGAAGGAAATCTGGCATCCGCTTTACATCTGGAACGGCGACGAAACCGACTGGGGCCTCGACTTCAGTTCCGCGCCGCAAGTTCTGCGCATGTCGCTGGGCACTTACTGACCCTTTTGAATACAGGCCGTCTTCGCTCCCGTCATGGCACAACAACGGTTTAGCACGGCATCGAGGAACTGCTAATAAAAGGCGGTTGGGGAGGGTGGATAGTGACAGCCATGCATTTAAGCTTGCTTTTCCCGCCGTTTCTGAGTTCGTGACCTCAAAGCTGGGAATCAATACGCTACAAGGCTGAGGGGGCGGACATGGTGTAGGGAGCCCGAAGGGCGACCGGAACC